>Ga0302046_10003138_pt1 | contig 15036 bp, 11 predicted proteins | sample RVTome_11_FD_200261 | JGI IMG/M metagenome (GOLD analysis project Ga0302046, IMG submission 200261) | Soil microbial communities from uranium-contaminated site in the Upper Colorado River Basin, Wyoming, United States - RVT147D111 (version 2) ...
CTGCTCGGCGGTTTGATCCTCGGCGTGGTGGAGAGCCTGGGCGTGTATTTCACCGCCCCCGACCTCCGGATGGTGATCAGCTACGGGGTGCTGGCGCTCGTGCTGGTCCTGCGCCCGTACGGCCTCTTCAACACCATGGCCCACCGGCCCGGCCAGGCGGACCGGGCGTAGCGCGCCATGCGCCTGCGGGGAGGCCCGGGCCGGCTCTGGCACCGGGGGCGGCGCGGGCTCCGGGGCAAGCGCGCCTGGGTGTGGGCGGCGGCGCTGCTCGGGGCGCTGGCCGTGTTCCCGTTCCTGGCGTCCGCCTACCAGGTGGCGCTGGGCCTGGCCCTGCTGGCCGACGTGGCGCTGGCCTCGGCGTGGACGCTCTTCTCGGGCCCCACGCGCTACCTCTCGCTGGCGGCCGCCGCGTTCTACGGCGTCGGGGCCTACACGACCGCGCTCACCGGCGGCGCCGCGGCGTGGCCGCTGCCGATCGTGGCCGGCGCCGCCGCCGGCGCGCTGCTCTCGCTGCCGGTGGGCCTGCTCGCGCTGCGCCTGCGCGGGCCGTACTTCGCGATCCTCACGTTCGGGCTCAGCGAGCTGGTGCGCCACACGGTGATCTGGTACGAGTCCAACGTCACCGGCACCGTGGGGCGCGTGCTCGTGCTGTCCCTCGAGCGGCGGACCCTCTACTGGGGCCTGCTCGTCATCGCGGTCCTGGCGGTGGCCTCCGCGATCCTCCTGCGCCGGTCGCGCTGGGGGCTGGCGCTGGCGGCGATCGGGGGCGACGAGGAGCGCGCCGAGGTGCTCGGCGTGCGGCCCACCGGCGTGAAGGTCGCCGTCTTCGCGCTCTCGGCCGCGCTCATGGGCGCCACCGGGGCGGCCATCGCGCCCCGCTGGACGTACATCGATCCCCACATCGCCTTCAACCCGCTCATCTCGTTCCAGGTCATCATCATGGCGCTGCTGGGCGGCGTGGGGCGGCCGGCCGGCCCCGTGGTCGGCGCGCTCACGCTCGGGCTCCTGTCCGAGGTCTTCCTGCTCCAGTTCCGCTACGTCTACATGATCGTCCTCGGCGCCGTCCTGATCCTCGTCGTGCTCGGCCTGCCCCACGGCATCATGGGGTGGCGGGCGGAGGAGCGGACCGAGGACCTCGTCCGACGCCTGCGCTGGGCGCTCGCCCGGCGGATTCCCCGGAGGTTTGCGATGCGGCGACAGCACCAGCTCTTCATCGGCGGCGAATGGCAGGACGCGCCGGAGGGGCGCACGTTCCCCGACGTCAATCCCGCCACCGGGGAGACGTTCACGCGCATCCCGGCGGCGGACGCCGCCACGGCCCGGCGGGCGGTGGAGGCCGCCGAGCGCGCGCGCACGGAGTGGGGCGAGCTGCAGCCCGCGGCGCGCGCCGGCATCGTGCTCAGGGCCGCCCAGATCTGGGAGCGCCGGCGGGAGGATCTGGAGCGGATGCTGACCACCGAGACGGGCGCCGTGCGGGCCAAGGCCGGCTTCGAGGTCGGCTACTGCACGGACCTGATCCGCCAGGCGGCCTCGCTGCCGTACCAGGCCACCGGCGAGGTCGCGCCGTCCAACGTCTCGGGCAAGATCAACTACTTCATGCGCAAGCCGGTGGGCGTCGTGTCGGTCGTCTCGCCGTGGAACTTCCCCTACATCCTCACGCTGCGCGCGGTGGCGCCCGCGCTCGCCCTCGGCAACGCGGTGGTGCTCAAGCCGTCGGAGGAGACGCCGCTGGCGGGCGGCCTGCTCGTGGGCGAGGTCTTCGAGGAGGCGGGCGTGCCGCCCGGCGTCCTCAACGTGATCACCTGCGCCCGGGCCGACGTCCAGGCGGTCGGCGACGTCATGGTCACGCACCCGGCCGTCGGCGTGGTGAGCTTCACCGGCTCGACGGCGACGGGCCGCGCGCTGGCCGAGAAGGCCGGCCGCCACCTCAAGCGCATCGTGCTGGAGCTGGGTGGCAAGAGCCCGCTCATCGTGCTGGAGGACGCCGACCTCGACCTGGCCGTCAGCGCCGCCGCCTTCGGCGGCTTCTTCCACCAGGGCCAGATCTGCATGGCGGCGACCCGGATCCTCGTCGAGCACTCGCTGGCCGACGCGCTCGCCTCCCAGCTCGTGGACAAGCTCGGCACGTTGAAGATGGGCGACCCGAGCGATCCGCAGACGTCGATCGGCCCCATCACCAGCCCCACCCAGCTCGAGAAGATCCGCGCCCACGTGGACGACGCGGTGGCCAAGGGCGCCAAGGTGCTGGCCGGCGGGCACGCCCGCGGCCCGTACTTCGAGCCGACGCTGCTCACCGGCGTGACGCCCGACATGCGCTGCTATCACGAGGAGACCTTCGGCCCGGTGGTGGCGCTGACGTCGGTGAAGAACGCCGACGAGGCGGTGCGGCTGGCCAACGACACCAGCTACGGCCTGTCGGCCGCCATCATCACCGGCGACCCCAAGCGCGGCATGGCGCTGGCCGAGCGGATCCAGTCAGGCATCGTCCACGTCAACGACTCCACCGTGCACGACGAGCCCCACGCGCCCTTCGGCGGCATCAAGGGCTCCGGCCTCGGCCGCCACGGCGGCCGGGCCGCCATCGAGGCCTTCACCGAGATCCGCTGGGTGAGCCTGCAGACCGAGCGCCGCCACTACCCGTTCGATCGCTGAGGGCCATCGAGTTGCGCCCTCGATGGCACCCGTGATGCAGCGGGTCCCCGGCGATGGTGGGCGAACGGGATCGCCTGGCGTTCATCGACGTGGCGCGGGGCTGGGCGCTCGTGCTGATGGTCGTCAACCACACGGCGCGCTACTGGATCGACGACTCGCTGGGCGCCGCCCGGACCGCCCTCATCCACCTCACCACCACCCTGGCCGGCCCGAGCTTCCTCTTCCTGGTCGGCTTCGTGCTGCCCCTCTCGTGGGCGCAGACCCGCCACCGGGTTGCCAGGTATGCCGTCCGGGCCGCCCAGCTCGTCCTCGCCGGCTACTTCCTCAACGCCGTGGTGTTCCCGGCGCAACCGCTGCTGGCCAGCAACGTCTTGCACACCATCGCCGGCGCCACGCTCGCGGGGCTGCTCGTCCTGCCGTGGCTCGACCGGTCGGGCGCGCGGCCGGCGGTGGCCGGCATCGCGGTCACGTGGGCGGCGGCCTTCTGGCTGATGTTGCCGGGCATCGAGCGCTGGGTGGCGGACCACCCGCGCGCCGGGCTGGTGCTGTTCTCGGAATTTCCCCCGTGGCCCTGGCTCGGCATCGTGTTCCTGGGAATGGTGGCGGGCAGCACGAGGCGGACCATGCAACGGCCTGCGCACCTGATGGTCGCCCTCGGCGTCGCGGGCACGGCCGGCGTGCTCGGGGCGATGGCGTGCTGGTGGTACGACCCGAAGGCGCTGACCTTCACGCGTGACGTCGTGATCAACGGCCACTGGGTCCCGCGCGGCGCGATGGTGGCGTGGGTGCTGGGTGCCACGGTCGCCAGCCTGGCCGTGGCCTGGTGGCTGACGGAGGTCGTGCGACTGAGGCTGCGGTGGCTGGTGGTGCTCGGGCGGACGGCCCTCGCCCTGTACGTGATCCATCACCTCCTGGTCGTGATCCTGGTGCAGCGCGCGCTCGGCGTGCGGCTGGCCGGATGGGGAGAATTCTGGGCCGCCACGGCCGGGCTGATCGCCGCGCTGGTGGTCATCGGCATCGCGTGGCTGGCGGCCAGATCGGTGGCCCGGCGTGAACGCCGGCGGTGGCAGGCGCCCGCGGCCGCGCGGCCCGTCGAGCCGTGAGCGCCGGCTCTCCTCGAGCGCCCCGGGGGCTGGATCCCGGTCGTCCGCGCTGAGGCCGTTCCGCACGGAGGCCGACCTGCGGCGGCCGAGCTGTCTTGACATGCCCGGCCGCTTTTCCTATCGTGTGGGCGGCCGCGAGGCTCGATCAGCGACGTGCCTCACTTGCCGGGCTCGCGGCCTGCGACCGCGTTCCGCCCGAGCGGCCCCGGCACAACCAGACATCCGACCGAAGGAGGCCATCGCCATGACTCGATTCGTCTCGCTCACCCTCGTCGCCGCGCTCGCGCTCGGCCTGGTGCTTGCCGGCGGCGGCGTGCCGGCCGGCGCCCAGCAGAAGTTCATCACCATCGGCACCGGGGGCGTGACCGGCGTGTACTACGCCGCCGGCGGCGCCATCTGCCGGCTCCTCAACAAGGACCGCAAGGCCCACGGCATCCGCTGCTCCGTCGAGTCCACCGGGGGCTCCGTGTTCAACATCAACACCATCCGGGCAGGCGAGCTGGACTTCGGCCTGGCCCAGTCCGACTGGCAGTTCCACGCCTACAAGGGCACCAGCGCCTTCAAGGACCGCGGCGCCTTCGGCGAGCTGCGCGCCGTCTTCTCCGTGCACCCGGAGCCGTTCACGGTCCTGGCGCGGGCCGAGGCCGGCGTCAAGACGTTCGCCGACTTCAAGGGCAAGCGCTTCAACGTCGGCAACCCGGGCTCGGGCACGCGCGCCTCGATGGAGGAGCTGCTCCGGACGATGGGCTGGACGCTCAAGGACTTCGCGCTGGCCGCCGAGCTGAAGGCCGACGAGCACGGCGCCGCGCTCTGCGACAACAAGATCGACGGCTTCTACTACGGGGTGGGGCACCCCTCGGCCAACATCCAGGATCCGACCACCGCCTGCGGCGCCCGGCTGGTGCCCGTCACCGGGCCGGCCGTGGACAAGCTGGTGAAGGGCAACCCCTTCTACGCTTATGCGACGATCCCCGGGGGTCTCTACAAGAACAACCCGGAGCCCACGAAGACGTATGGCGTGCTGGCGACGATGGTGACCTCGACCAAGGTGCCGGCCGACGTCGTGTACCAGGTGGTGAAGGCCCTCTTCGACAACTTCGACGAGTTCAAGAAGCTGCACCCGGCCTTCGCCCACCTGGAGCCGAAGGACATGGTCCGGAACGGCCTGTCGGCGCCGCTGCACGACGGCGCGGTCAAGTACTACAAGGAGAAGGGCTGGCTGTAGGCCGGCACGCGTGACGGGCGGCGGCGCGACGCCCGGGGATCTCCAGGCGCTGGTCGCGGAGCACGACACCGGGGGGCGCGCGCCGACCGGTGTCGCCGCTCGCGTCCTCCTCCTGACGGCGCTCGCCTGGGCGCTGTTCCAGCTCTGGTACGCCTCGCCGCTGCCGTTCCTCCTCGGCGTCTTCATCCTCAACGACACCGAGGCCCGCGCGATCCACCTGGCCTTCGCGCTGTTCCTCGCCTTCACCGCCTACCCGGCGCGGCGGTCGTCCGCGCGCCGGCGCGTCCCGGTGACGGACTGGGTGCTCGGCCTCGCCGGCGCCTTCTGCGGCGGCTACCTCTTCCTGTTCTACCGCGAGCTGTCGACGCGCCCCGGCCTGCCGACCGCCCTCGACCTCGTCACCTCCGTCGCCGGGCTCGTCCTGCTGCTGGAGGCGGCCCGCCGCACGCTGGGCCCCGCGCTGACGATCATCGCGCTCGTCTTCATCGGCTACATCTTCGGCGGCCCGTACCTGCCCGAGGTGATGTCCCACAAGGGTTCCTCGGTCAGCCGCGCGATGTCCCAGCTCTGGCTGACCACCGAGGGCGTGTTCGGGGTGGCCCTGGGGGTGTCCACCAGCTTCGTGTTCCTGTTCGTGCTCTTCGGCTCGCTGCTGGAGCGGGCCGGCGCCGGGAACTACTTCGTGCAGCTCTCCTTCGCGGCGCTGGGGCATCTGCGCGGCGGGCCGGCCAAGGCGGCGGTGGTGTCCTCGGGGCTCACCGGCATCATCTCGGGCTCCTCCATCGCCAACGTGGTGACGACGGGGACGTTCACCATTCCGCTCATGAAACGCGTCGGCTACCCCGCCGCCAAGGCGGGCGCCGTCGAGGTGGCGGCGTCGGTCAACGGACAGATCATGCCGCCGGTCATGGGCGCCGCCGCCTTCCTCATCGCCGAGTACGTCGGCATCTCCTACGTCGAGGTGGTCAAGCACGCGTTCCTGCCGGCGATCATTGCGTACCTCTCGCTCTTCTACATCGTGCACCTGGAGGCGGTGAAGGCGGACCTGCGCGGGCTGCCGCGGGCGCGCCAGCGCACGTGGACGGCCGCCGCCGCTTCCCTCGGGATGACGGTGGCCGGGCTCGTCATCGTGGCCGCGCTCGTCTACTACGGCGTGGGCTGGACCAAGACGGTGTTCGGCGAGGCCGCCACCTGGATCCTGGCCGCCGCCATCGTGGCCGCCTACGTCGGGCTGATTTCATACCGCGCGCGGTTCCCCGACCTGGCCCTGGACGACCCGCAGACCGCCATCGTGCGGCTGCCCGAGGCGGGCATCGTCGCCCGCACGGGGTTGCACTTCCTGCTGCCCGTCGTCGTGCTCGTGTGGTGCCTCATGGTGGAGGCCCTGTCGCCCGGGCTCAGCGCGTTCTGGGCGACGCTGATCATGATCGGCATCCTGGTGACCCAGCGGCCGCTCACGGCGTGGTTCCGCCGCCAGCCCGCCGTGGGCGCCGCCGTTGCCGCGGGCGGCCGTGACCTGCTCGAGGGGCTCGTCGCCGGGGCCCGCAACATGATCGGGATCGGCGTGGCCACGGCGGCGGCGGGGATCGTGGTCGGCACCGTCACGCTCACCGGCGTCGGGCTCGTGATGACCGAGCTGGTGGACCTGCTCTCGGGCGGCAACCTGATCGTGATGCTGCTGCTGACGGCGGTGATCTGCCTCATCCTGGGCATGGGGCTGCCCACCACCGCCAACTACATCGTCGTGGCCACCCTGATGGCGCCCGTGGTCGTCGAGCTGGCGGCGAAGAACGACCTGGCGGTGTCGCTGGTGGCCGTCCACCTCTTCGTCTTCTACTTCGGGCTCATGGCCGACGTGACGCCGCCGGTCGGCCTCGCCTCCTTCGCCGCCTCGGCCATCTCCGGGGCGCCGCCCATCGCCACCGGCGTGCAGGCCTTCCGGTACGAGATGCGCACGGCGCTCCTGCCGTTCATCTTCATCTTCAACCACGAGCTGCTGCTGATCGGCGTCGCCACGGTGTGGCACGGGCTGCTGGTCGGCCTCGGCTCGCTCCTCGCCATGCTGCTCTTCGTGGCCGCGACCCAGCGGTACTTCCTCGTCCCCAGCCGCTGGTACGAGACGGCGGCGCTGCTGGTGGTGGCCTTCTGCCTGTTCCGCCCCGGCTTCTTCATGGACATGGTGGCGCCACCGTACGAGGAGGTCCCCGCCGCCCGCATCGTCGACGCCGCCGGCGGCGAGCCGGCGAACGGATATCTCCGCATGCGCGTGGCGGGGGAAACCCTGGCCGGGCGCCAGGTCCAGAAGACGGTGCGGATGCCGCTGGGCGCGGCCGGCGAGGGCGCCGAGCGGATGCGGCGCTCCGGCCTGACCGTGCGCATGCAGGACGGCCGGGTCGAGATCGCCGGCGTGGCGTTCGGCTCCACGGCCAGAAAGCTCGGGCTCGATCCGGGCTGGGAGGTCAAGGCGGTGGAGGTGCGCGCGGCGCGCCCGCGGAAGGAGTGGGTGTGGCTGCCTGCCCTCGGCCTGCTCGGAGTCGTCGGGGCCCTCCAGCTCCGCCGCCGCCGAGGGGCGCGCGGCTGAGGCCGCCGGCGTCGAGATGGGCGGTCTCCTGGACGATCCCGCCGGGTTCCTCGCCTCGCTCCTCCTCAAGGTTCCCGCGTTGCTGCTGGCCGTCACGGTCCACGAGCTGGCCCACGGCTGGGTCGCCGATCGGCTCGGCGACCCCACCGCGCGCCTCCACGGCCGGCTGACGCTGAACCCGCTGCCGCACCTCGATCCGCTCGGCGCGCTGGCCTTCGTCGTCGCCGGCTTCGGCTGGGCAAAGCCGGTTCCCGTGAATGCCGCCAACCTCCGGAACCCGGCGCGGGACATGCTCCTGGTCGGGGCGGCCGGGCCGCTCGCGAATTTCGCGCTGGCGTTCGTCGGGCTCCTCGCGCTGGTGCTCTCCCGGCGCGCCGGGTTGCCCGACCTCGTGGCCGAGCCGGTGGCCGGGATCTTCCTCTGGGTGTTCCAGTTCAACCTCGCGCTGGGCATCTTCAACCTGCTCCCGCTGCCGCCCCTGGACGGCGGCCACTTCCTCCCGTACGTCCTGCCGCGCGCCGCCGGCAACCTGATCCGCAGGCTGGAGCAGATCGGCCCGCTCGTCCTGATCGTCCTGGTGATGAGCGGAGCCACGCGGTACATCGTCGGGCCGGCGTTCCGCGCCCTGGTGGAGGTCTACGTCTCGGTCGTGCGCCTCGTCCTCTGACGCCGCGTCGATCGCCGTCGCCGAGCGCCGGGACATCGTGCACAATGCCGGGCATGACGACCGACGCGCTCTCCACGATTGTCGAGACCTCACGGGCGGAACGGCTGGCCACCGGGTTCCTGTTCACCGAGGGGCCGCTCTGGCATCCTGACGGCTTCTACTACTTCGTCGACATCCGCCGGAGCCAGCTTTTTCGCGTCACGCCGGGCAAGCCGCCGGAGCTCGTCCGCGCGGACACCGGCGAGGGCAACGGCACCACGTTCGACCTGCAGGGGCGCCTGGTCGTCTGCGAGGGCGGCCACCGGCGCGTCACCCGCTGGACGGCGGATGGGCGGAGCGAGGTCCTGGTGGACCGTTACGAGGGCAAGCGCCTGAACCGGCCCAACGACGTGGTGTGCCGCTCGGACGGGAGCCTCTGGTTCACCGATCCCGGCCTGCGGGTGCCGCTGGCCGAGCGCGAGGTGCCCTACGCGGGCGTCTACCGCATCGCGCCGGACGGGACGACCACGCTGATGGCGGACTGCGAGTATCCCAACGGGCTGGCGTTCTCGCCGGACGAGCGCACGCTCTACGTGGCCAACACGCGGTGGACGCAGTACATCCACGCCTTCGAGCTGGACGGCGGCGGCGCCGTGGTGCGCCGGCGCATCTTCGCCGACATGTCCTCGGACGAGACCGACGGGGTGCCGGACGGCATGAAGGTGGACGTGGACGGCCGCGTCTTCTGCACCGGCCCCGGCGGGACGTGGGTCTTCGCGCCGGACGGCACGCGGCTGGGCGTCATCCGCACGCCCGAGGTCCCCGCCAACCTCGCGTTCGGGGGGCCGGATCTCCGGACCCTGTTCCTCACCGCCCGCACCTCGGTCTACACGCTGCGCGTCAAGGTCCCGGGGCAGCCGCATCCCTGGTATCGGGCCGCGCGCTGACGATCAACTCGTACACATCACCGCCGGAAGGGGAACGCCATGCCAGGACGACGGGCGATGTTGCTGGGAGTGCTCGGGCTCGCGCTGCTGCTGGCGGCGGCGCCGTGGGCGCAGTCGCAGCAGGCGCCGGTGCGCGAGATCACGAGGATCGCCGGGGAGGTCTATCGCTTCCGCAACGCCAACCACTATTCCGTCTTCGCGGTCACCCCGGCCGGCGTGATCGCGACCGACCCGATCAACGCGGACGCGGCGCGCTGGCTGAAGGCCGAGATCGCGCAGCGGTTCAAGCAGCCGGTCCGGTACCTCGTCTACAGCCACGACCACGCGGATCACATCGCGGGCGGCGAGGTCTTCACCGATACCGCCATCGTGGTGGCGCACGACAACGCCAGGGCGACCATCATCGGCGAGCGGCGCCCGACGGCGGTGCCCCAGGTCACCTTCGCCGACCGGCTGACGCTCGAGCTGGGCGGCACCGTGCTCGAGCTGGCGTACGTGGGCAAGAACCACTCGGACAACTCGATCGTCATGCGCTTCCCCCGGGAACGCATCCTGTTCGCCGTGGACTTCATCCCCGTCAACTCGTACGCGTTCCGCGACTTCCCGGACGCCTACATGCCGGACTGGATCGAGTCGCTCAGGCGGGTCGAGGCCATGGACTTCGACGTGCTGGCGCCGGGCCATGGCCCCCTCGGCACCAGGGCCAACGTCACCATGTTCCGGGAGTACCTGCAAGACCTGCGGGCCGAGGTCCTGAAGCACGCCCGGGACGGGAAGTCCCTCGACGAGATGAAGGCGCTCATTACGCTGCCCAAATACGCCGCCTGGGGGCCCAGGGAGTGGTTCCCGCTGAACATCGAGGGGATGTACCGGCTGGTCCAGGCCAACCGGCGCGGCAACTGACAGCAATCGGCAGTTGACAGCCCCGGCGATTCGCGGATAATTCGCCCACCGCTCCGCTCTGGACCGTCTCGATCGCTCGCTTCCCCGATCGCGGGGCCATGTTCGACCTTCTCGGTAGGGAGGGAACGTCATGAGAGCGAACCGCCGGTGCTTCCTGGGTTGCGTCGTCCTCGTCCTGGGCCTCGTCCTGATGGCGCCCGCGCGATCCCCGGCCGCCCCCCAGGGCACGGTGATCTACGCGGTGCACATCACGATCGCGCCGGCCTGGTTCGATCCCGCCGACAATCCCGGCCAGATCACGCCGTTCATCATCCAGTACGCGCTGCACGACGCGGTCATCAAGCCGATGCCGGCCGGGATGATGACCCCGAGCCTGGCCGAGTCGTGGACGGCGTCCAAGGACGGCCGCGTCTACGAGTTCGTGCTGCGCAAGAACGTGGTCTTCCACAACGGCGACCCCATGACCGCCGAGGACGTCAAGTTCAGCTTCGAGCGGTACCGCGGCGCCGGGGCCAAGCTCATGAAGGAGAAGGTCGAGGCCGTGACGATCGTCGATCCCCACCGGGTGCGCTTCCACCTCAAGGAGCCGTGGCCCGACTTCATGGGGTTCTACGGCTCGCCGGCCACGGGGGCGGGCTGGATCGTGCCCAAGAAGTACGTGGAGAAGGTCGGCGACGACGGGTTCAAGAAGGCGCCGATCGGGGCCGGGCCCTTCAAGCTCGCCAGCATGACGCCGGGCGTGGAGATCGTCCTCGAGGCCCACGAGAAGTACTGGCGCAAGACGCCCAAGGTCAAGCGGATCGTGATGAAGAGCGTCCCCGAGGGGTCGACCCGCCTGGCCATGCTCAAGCGCGGCGAGGCCCACATCGCCTACAAGACCGACGGCCCGCTCGGCGAGGAGGTCAAGAAGGACTCGAACCTGGACCTGGTGTTCTCCGGCGGCATCGCCACCTGGTGGCTGCAGTTCGGGGACATGAACGATCCCAAGTCGCCCTGGCACAACCAGAAGGTGCGCCTGGCCGCCAGCCTCGCGCTCGACCGCAAGGCGCTCAGCGAGGCGGAGACGCTCGGGGCCTCGCCGCCCACCGGCAGCATCATCCCGCGCGAGTTCGAGTGGGCGCTCCCGGTCGAGCCCCACCCCTACGATCCCAAGCGGGCCAAGCAGCTCCTGGTCGAGGCCGGTTATCCCAACGGGTTCGACGCCGGCTTCATCACGCCGATCCCGCCGTACTACAGCTTCGCCGAGGCGGTCGCCGGCTACCTGGGGGCGATCGGCATCAAGGCCAAGGTCCAGAAGATGGAGCGCGCCGTCATGTTCGACAAGCGGCGCAAGAAGGAGCTCGGCGATATCTGCCTGTGCGCCAACGGCGGCTTCGGCAACGCGGTCACCCGGATCGACGCCGACATCGTGTCCACCGGGGTGCACTCGGTCCTCAAGGACGCGGAGATCGACCGGCTCTTCGCGGAGCAGTCGCGGGAGAGCGATCCCAAGAAGCGGGAGGCCCTGCTGAAGCGGATCCAGCAGCGGGTGGTGGACCAGGCCTACTTCGCGCCCATCTACCAGCTGCAGTGGCCCAACGGCGTGAGCAAGGCCATGAAGGTCTCGGGCATGGGGCTGATCCCGACCTTCTACTACACGGGACCGTTCGAGGAGATCGAGCTGCGGTAGGGGCGGCGGGGGCGGCTTCCGATGACGCGCTTCATCCTCAAGCGCTGCGGGCTCGCGCTGGCGTCGCTGTTCATCCTCAGCGTGACGATCTTCGTCCTCATCCGGCTGACCGGCGACCCGGCGACCCTGCTGGCCGCCCCCGAAGCCAAGGAAGCGGACCTGCAGGCGATCCGGGTCCAGCTGGGCCTCGACCGGTCCTGGCCCGTGCAGTACGTGCATTTCGTCGGCGGCGCGCTCCGGGGCGACTTCGGCACCTCGCTCTACTACCGGGTCCCCGCCGGGGCGCTCTACTGGCAGCGGCTGCCCGCCTCGCTGCAGCTCGCCGCGGCCGCCATGGCCATCTCGCTGCTGGTGGGGCTCTCGGTCGGCATCCTGGCGGCTGTGCACGTCGGCCGCTGGTGGGACAGCGTCGGCAAGCTGATCGCGCTGCTCGGGCTGTCGATGCCGAGCTTCTGGCTGGGCCTTCTGCTCATCTACTTCTTCGCGGTGTACCTGCACTGGCTGCCGACCTCGGGCCGGGGGACGGCCGCCCACCTGGTCATGCCGGCGGTGGCGCTGAGCGGGTACTTCACCGCCGCCCACATGCGGCTCACCCGCTCGTCGATGCTGGACGTCCTCGGCAGCGACTACGTCAAGCTCGCCCGGCTCAAGGGCCTGCCCGAGTCCTGGGTGCTCGTCAAGCACGCGTTCAAGAACGCGCTCATCCCGGTCGTCACGCTGGCCGGCATCAACCTGGTCCTGATGATCAACGTGGCCGTCGTGGTGGAGACGGTCTTCGCCTGGCCCGGCATCGGCCGCCTCCTCTACGAGGGCATCGAGTTCCGCGACTTCCCGGTAGTGCAGACCGTGGTGCTGCTGGGCGGCGTCATGGTCATCGCCGCCAACCTCACGGTGGACATCCTCTATGCCTGGATCGATCCCCGCATCCGCCTCGAGCGCTGACACGCTCGTCTCGCCGTGGAGCCCGGCGTGGCGCCGGGTGCGCGACGTGGCCCGCGACGTGCCGGTCGTCCCGGTCACGATCATCGGCGTGGCCCTGGTCGCGGCGCTCTTCGCGGACGCGCTGGCGCCCCACGATCCCGTGCTAGGCAACCTGCGCCACCGCCATCGGCCGCCGGCGTGGCTGGCCGGCGGCGACGCCACCCACCTGCTGGGCACCGACCACCTCGGCCGCGACATCCTGAGCCGGCTGCTCTTCGGCGCGCGCATCTCGCTGCTGGTGGGCTTCACCGCCGCCGTGGTGGCGGGCGCGCTGGGGACGGCGGTGGGCATCGTCTCCGGCTACTACGGGCGCTGGGTCGACCAGCTCATCATGCGGCTCGTCGACGCCTGGATCGCCCTGCCGGCGATCAGCTTCGCGATCTTCCTGGCCGTCCTGCTCGGCCCCAGCGAGATGAACATCGTGATCATCCTGGCCGGCATCTTCTGGACGCGCTACGCCCGCGTCATCCGGGGCGAGGTGCTGTCGCTGAAGGAGCGCGACTACGTCCGCCTGGCCATCGTGGCCAACTGCAGCAAGTGGACGATCATGCGCCGCCACATCCTGCCCAACGTGATCAACACCTCGATCGTGCTCTCCACGCTGATCGTCGGCGTCGTCATCGTCGCCGAGGCCGCCCTGTCCTTCCTGGGCGTCGGCGTGCCGCCCCCCAAGCCCGCCTGGGGCCTCATGCTGGCCGACGGCAAGGAGGGCATGATGGCGGGCTACTGGTGGGTGACCCTGTTCCCAGGACTCGCCATCATGCTCGTCGTGCTCGCCGCCAACCTGCTCGGCGACTGGCTCCGCGTCAGGCTCGACCCGCAGCTCCGCCAACTCTGAGGCGCCAACCAGCCTGACCGCGCGCGCCCTCTGCTTCCCGGTCCGTCTGCTAACATGCAGGCCTTCTCCGTGGAGACGCGCGGGACGCGGCGTGCGAGGAGCTCACCCCAACGACGGAGGGTCCGATGACTGGCAGCAGGCGTGACTTCCTGAAGGGCGTCGGCGCGGCGGCGGTAGCAGCGGCTGGCGCACCCGCGATCGTCAGCGCGCAGGCGAGGAAGGGCGTGCCCTCCGACCCGGTCAAGATCGGCGTCATCGCCATTCGCGCCGGCATCGCGGCGCCGGTGGGGACCGCCGGGCTGCGCGGCACCGAGTGGTGGGCGGAGCGGGTCAACAAGGCCGGCGGCATCCTCGGCCGGAAGGTGCAGCTGGTGGTCGAGGAGGAGTCGAACCCCAAGGACACCGTCGAGCGCTACCGCAAGCTGGTCCTCCAGGAAAAGGTCGACGTCGTCGTGGGCGGCATCTCCACGGGGGTCACCCTCGCGCTGGGCCTCGTCGCCGAGGACCTCGCCACACCGTGGCTCTCGTGGGACGGCACCACGCAGAAGGGCGTGGAGGAGACCATGCCCAACCCCAAGTGGGCGTTCAAGAGCGTGGACAACGAGGTCGAGGCCATCGTGGCCGGCATGCTGACCCCCAAGTACTTCAAGGGCATCAAGACCGTGGCCGGCATCGGCAACGATTACTCCTACGGGCACGACTGCTGGCAGTCGTACCAGGCTGTCCTCAAGCGCTACATCCCGGACGTCAAGTTCGTCCTCGAGCTGTTCCCCAAGCTCGGCGTGACCGATTTCACCTCGCACATCGCCGCCATCCAGCAGTCGAAGGCCGATCTCTTGATGTGCTCGTTCTGGTCGGGCGACGCCACCATCATCATGAAGCAGGCGGCGGCGGTGGGGCTCTTCAAGTCCATGAAGGGCGTGTTCACGACGGCGGGCGGCGTGCACGACTCCCTCAAGAAGGACTTCACGCCGGAGGGGCTGCTGCTCGGCTACAACACGATGTACTTCGACGATCCCAAGGGCTCGCCGCTGCTCAAGCAGTTCGTGCGGGAGTACAAGGCCCGCTACAACGAGTATCCGCCTTACGAGTGCGACCACGCCTACTTCAACGCCGAGTCCTACCGGGCGGCCGTCGAGAAGGCGTACGCCTCGGCCCGGGAGTGGCCGTCGAAGGCCCAGGTGGTCAAGGCGCTGGAAGGCATCGAGGTGGAGTCGCTCTCCGGCCGGCGGGGCTGGCGCGAGGACCACGTCCAGATGTGCAACTTCTATCAGGGCGTAACGACCCACAAGAACGCCTACGACTTCGTGACGATCGACCCCATCGAGACGGTCTCCACGAAGCAGGCGATGAAGCCGTCGGGCGCGAAGCTCTTCGACTGGATCAATTCCTGGAAGATCTGACCCGGCACGTCGTCAGCGTCCTGGTGAGCGGGATCTTCCACGCCTCGATCCTGTTTCTCGTGTCGGCCGGGCTGCAGGTGGTGTTCGG
>Ga0302046_10003139_pt1 | contig 15030 bp, 15 predicted proteins | sample RVTome_11_FD_200261 | JGI IMG/M metagenome (GOLD analysis project Ga0302046, IMG submission 200261) | Soil microbial communities from uranium-contaminated site in the Upper Colorado River Basin, Wyoming, United States - RVT147D111 (version 2) ...
AGCCCACGACGAAGTCGTCCGCGAAGCGCACGACGATGACCATGCCGCGCGCCTGCCGTTGTCTCCATCGCTGGACCCACAGATCGAAGACATAGTGGAGGTAGAGGTTGGCCAGCAGCGGACTAATCACGCCCCGTACGCAAAAGGTAACTTTCAGTTCGAGCGCGTGATCGTTGGGTGGCGTGAGCAGTCTGTGCTTGATTTGCGTCGTAAATAGTACTATGTTTATGTCACGTGGCTCGAGCGACAAGAACGCACAAGGCCCGACTGCTAAACGCCGCCTATCGGCTGCTTGCTCAACGGACCGAGGTCGCGGAGGCGGCCCGGCAGCTCGAGGACCAGTTCGCGTTGTCGCGGCGGCAGGCGTACCGCTACCTCGAGCAAGCCGCAAGGTTGAGCGCCCCTGTTCCCGCCGTCGAACCGACCGTGGCCATCACCTTCAAACTCCCGGTGAGTCTGGTGCGAGCGCTTCGCGCGCACGCGCGGCGCAGTGGGCTCACACTCGGGCAGATCGTCACCCAAGCGCTGACGGCATTTCTCGGCGCCTTCCAGCGGCGACGTGGCTGAGCGGCACGCGCGTCACGGCCCTCTTCACGTGCAGCTCGATTACGCCTTCGATCGATTACGCGGCCGCAAGCTGGCCCACGCGTACGAGATTCTGGTCCCGGCCCGAGCGCGCCCGCTCGAGGCCCCTGTGAGGGAGCATCTGCATGCGGATGGCAACGATTTACGCCCGGGTCTCCTCGGAGCAGCAACGCGAGGCGCACACGATCGCGAGCCAGACGGCGGCGTTGATCGAGCTGGCGCGGACGCTCGACGTCGAGGTGCCGAAGGCCTGGATCTTCGAAGACGACGGCTATAGTGGCGCCACGCTCGAACGACCGGGCCTGGAGCGGGTGCGCGACCTGGCCGCGGAAGGACAGATTCAGACCGTCCTCGTCTACAGCCCGGATCGGTTGAGTCGCAAGTATGCCTATCAGATTCTGCTGATCGAGGAACTGGCCCGTCATGGCGTGGAGACCCGCTTTCTCAACGCCCCGCAGGGCGTCACGGCGGAGGATCAGCTCCTCGTCCAGTTTCAGGGCATGATCGCCGAGTACGAACGGGCGCAAATTCTCGAACGCTCGCGACGCGGCAAGCGTCATCGGGCCCGAGCGGGCGAAATCAGCGTGTTGAGCGGCGCCCCCTACGGCTACCGCTACCTGTGCAAGCGTGATGACGCGCCCGCGTCGTATGCCGTTCTTGACGTCGAGGCGCGCGTGGTGCGGCAGGTCTATGAGCACTACACGACGACGGGCTGGAGCATCGGGGCGATCACGCGGTGGCTCAATGATCAACACGTGGCCACGCGGAAGCCAGGCGCGCGGTGGGAGCGCTCGATGGTCTGGGCGATGCTGCGCAATCCCGCCTATCGAGGCGCCGCCTGTTTCGGGAAGACGCGCGTGGCGGCCCGCCAACGCGTGACCCGACCGCTGCGGATGCGCGGAGGCATGGTCACGCGCGACAGCGCCGCTCATGAACGGCCTCGCGAGGAATGGATCGAGATTCCGGTGCCGGCGCTCATCGACGAGCCGATGTTTGCTCGTGCGCAGGAATTGCTGCAGGAGAACAAAGCGCGCGCGCAGCGACGCACCATCACCCCGAGTCTCGTCCAAGGCCTCGTGAGCTGCCGCCGGTGCGGCTACGCGCTGTCGCGCACGTCGACGCGATCGAGCGCACGCCTGATCCACTACTATCGCTGCCTCGGGTCCGACGCCTGGCGACATCTCGGTGGTCCGCGTTGCACGAGCCGTCCGGTGCGCCAGGAGCTCCTGGATGAGACCGTCTGGACCGAAGTGCTGCGGTTGCTCGAAGATCCCACCGTGATTCAGCAGGAACTTGACCGACGCCTTGCCGTGGCGCGCGCCGCCGACCCCACGACGCAACGTGAACGGACGGTGCAGCGCGATCTGGTGCGCGTCGGGAAGAGCATCGAGCGGGTGCTGACCGCGTATCAGGAGGATCTCCTGTCGCTCGAACAGTTGCGGGAGCGGATGCCGTCCCTGCGCCAGCGTGAACAGGCCTTGCGCACCGAACTGCAGTCGATCGCGGAACAAACGCGGGAACGGGCCGCGTACCTGAGTCTGGCCGAAACGCTCTCGATGTTTCTCGGGCGATTGCGCGTGGCCGCCGACACGCTCGACGTGCTCGAGCGGCAGCGCATCGTGCGTTTGATCGTGAAGGAGGTGCTCGTCGCCGACGACACGATCGTCATCCGTCACTGCATTCCCGTGCCATCGGGACCGCCGAACGGGAGCAGCCCGGCGTCGGATCCCTCCGGCGACCTTGCGGATCGCAGTTACCTTTTGCGTACGGGGCGTGATCTCTCCACTGCTCTCGAACATTTACCTGCACGTCCTCGATCGCGTGTGGGAGGACCGGTGTGCGCACCTCGGCATGCTGGTTCGCTATGCCGACGACTTCGTGATCATGTGCGACACGAAGGCGGCGGTCGAGGAAGCCCGCCAACGGGTGAGCACCGTGCTCACGCGTCTCGGGCTCGAGCTGCATCCGGAGAAGACGAGACTGGTCGATCTCTCGCGCGGTCGCGAGGGCTTCGACTTTCTCGGCTGTCATCTGCGCAAGCGCATGAGCGGTCCGATTTGGGCACGGGCGCGACAACGCGTCTACTACCTGCATCGCGGTCCCTCACAGCGCGCCATGGCGCGGGTGCGTGCTCGTGTGCGAGCGCTGACTCCCCGCGGGCGGTGCCACGCGGATCTCCGCACCGTCATTGCGGACCTCAATCCGGTGCTCCGCGGGTGGGGACAGTACTTTCGCACGGGCAATGCGGCGAACCACTTCACTGACGTCGACCAGTATGTCGAACGCCGACTCCGTGGGCTGCTTCTCAAGCGCGCTGGGTCGCGTCTGCCTGCCGGTCGGGCAGCACCGTGGAAGCGTCCCTTCTTCGAGCACCTAGGGCTCATCCGCCTGCGCGGTACGATTCAATATCCGGGGGTGGCGCATGCCACGACTTGAAGACCACCTGGTAAGCCGTGTGCGGGAAATCCGCACGCACGGTTTGAACGGGGGTCTTACCCTCACCCGCTCGGCTCCGCTGAGTGGAGACAAGTAGGATCTACCAATGGCGATGGGAACCCGACAGAGCGAGCAATCGTCGTTGTGGGTCGCGACCTCGGAGTTGCCGACGTCGCCTGGCCACCCGTTCTACGCGCGGCTGAATGCGCTGCTCGACGCCCACGCCTTCGATCAATTTGTCGAAGGCCGCTGCCGCCAGTTCTATGCGACGGTCATGGGCCGGCCGAGTCTGCAGCCCGGACGCTACTTCCGTCTGCTGCTGCTCGGCTACTTCGAAGGGATCGACTCGGAACGTGGGATTGCCTGGCGCGCGAGCGACTCGTTGACCGTCCGCACGTTCCTGCGGCTCCCCTTGGCCGAGCAACCGCCGGATCATTCGACGATTTCTCGTACGCGACGGGCGATTGATCTTGAGACCCACCGCGCCGTGTTCACGTGGGTGCAGGAGCGGCTCGTCGAGGCGGGCGTGCTCACGGGCAAGACCATCGCGAATCGACGCGACCCCGCTCGAGGCGAACGCGGCGATGCGCAGCATTGTCCGGCGCGACACCGGGGAAAGCTACCAGGAGTTTTTGACGCGGCTCGCCACGGCGTCGGGCATCGAGACCCCGACGCGCGACGACCTGGCGCGCCTGGACCGCAAGCGCAAGAAGAAGACCTCGAACACGGACTGGACGAATCCCTACGATCCCGATGCGAAGGTCACGAAGATGAAAGATGGCCGCACGCATCTGGCCCACAAAGCCGAGCATGCGGTGGACCTGGAGACCGGCGCCATGGTCGCGGTCACGCTGCAGGGCGCCGACCAAGGCGACACGACGACGATCGCGGAGACCGCGACCGCCGCGGCGGATCAAGTCGAAGATGCGCAGGCCGGCGTGGCGGAGCCGCAGCCGCTCGAAGAGATCATCGCGGACAAGGGGTATCACAGTAATCAGACGATGATCGATCTCGACGCTCTGGATCTCCGCTCCTCTGTCGCGGAGCCGGATCGGGGGCGACGCGATTGGTCGGCGACGCGCGAGGCCCAGGCCCCGGTGTACGGCAATCGCCGCCGGCTTCGCGGACGCCGCGGACGCCGCCTGATGCGCCAACGCGGCGAGCGAATCGAGCGCTCCTTCGCACACCTGTACGACACGGGCGGCATGCGCCGTACGCATCTGCGCGGCCATACGAATACCCTGAAGCGTCTCCTGATTCATGCTGGCGGTTTCAATCTCGGGCTCGTCATCCGTCACCTGATCGGAATCGGCACGCCGCGCGGGCTGCAGGGCCGCGTCGCCGCCGTGATCGCGACCTTCTTGGTGGTCATAGGCGCCATCCGACGCCGGATCGCGGCGATCTCGGCGTCGCATCGACCCTTCAGCGCCATGCGCGGCTGGCTCACGTCACTGACCACCTCGCCGGGCAACTCGTCAGCGGCGACCACTTCCACCACGGGCTGCTAGAACGCCGATCGGTTTAATGATGGTCGAAACTCGGTCATTTTCAATCGACGGATCGACGGATCAGGCGATTTGTGATCTGATGCGCTCGCGGGCCCTCGGCCCCAGGAGGCATGCAGATGACGATCGCGCGTTGGACACCGCCTGTCGCACCGACGAGGCAAGAGCAGTTCCTGCTCAAGCGCCTCGATCGCGTACGGAAGCTCCTCGGGTTTCTGCGTCTGCATCGGCACGAGTTGTTCGACGACGCCTTTCAAGATGAATTGGCCGCGATGTACCGCACGACGGGCGCGGGGAAAGAGGCGCGGCCCCCCGCAATGATGGCCATGGCGATGCTCGTGCAGGGGTACCTGGGCATGTCCGATGCCGAAATGATCGAGTTGACCGTCGTCGATCTGCGAGTGCAGATGGTGCTGGGATGCCTCGGTTCCGAGGAGCCGCCGTTTTCTCAGGGCGCGTTGCAGGAGTTTCGAGAACGGCTGATCGCCGCCGACCTGGACCGCCGCGTGCTCGAACGCACCGTCGAGCTGGCGAAGCGGACCAAGGCGTGTGACCATCGCAAGCTGCCCAAGACCTTGCGCGTCGCGATCGATTCGAGCCCGCTGGAGGGCGCCGGACGGGTCGAGGACACGTTCAACTTGCTCGCCCATGCGGCGCGAAATGTGGTCAGCTGTGCGGCCGGCCTGCTCGGGTGGACAGAAGAGCAAGTGTGCAGGCAGGCGGGCATTCCCCTGCTCGTGGAGTCGAGCATCAAGCGCGCGCTCGACATCGATTGGAACGACGCCGTCGAGAAGACCGCGGCGATCCGGACCTTCTCGCGGCAACTCGACTCGCTGCACACGTGGATCGCACGCCAACTGCCCGAGGAAATCGCGAAGCCGCCGCTCAAGGCGCAGATCGAGACCCTCGTCCAGATCCGGACGCAGGATCTGGAGCCCGATCCCACTGGCGGTGGGTCGCGCATTCGCGAGGGCGTGGCGGAGGATCGACGTGTCTCGATCGCGGACAAGGAGATGCGTCACGGCCGGAAGAGCAAAAGCAAGCGGTTCAACGGATTCAAGCGGCACATTGCCGCGGATGTCGATCGCGGTCTGATCCTCGCCTGCGCCATCACGCCGGCGAATCGTCCCGAGGACGAAGCCATGCCGTCCTTGACGGTCGACATGGCGCTCCAGGGACTCGCCGTCGACCACCTGCTGATCGACCGCGGGTATATCAACAGCACGCTCGTCGATGAGGTGCTCGGCCGGCGCGGCACGATCGTCTGCAAACCGTGGAAGTCGCGCAACGGCCGCCTGTTCCCCAAGTCAGCCTTCACGCTCAACATCCGCAACCGCACGATCGAGTGCCCGAACGGACAAGTGCACGGCTTCTCGTTCGGCACCGTGGTCGAGTTCGATCCCGACGTCTGCGATCGATGTCCCCTGCGCGCACAATGCACCACCGCCGAGCTCGGCAACGGGCGCTCCGTCACCATCGCCGAGAACGAACAGCTCCAGCAGCGGCTCCGCAAACAGATCCACACCTCCGCTGGACGCGAAGCGCTGCGAGAGCGCACGACGATCGAACACAAGCTCGCCCACATCTCGCAACGCCAAGGCAACGACGCGCGCTACGTCGGGATCCGCAAGAACACCTTCGACCTTCGTCGCGCGAGCGCCATTCAAAACCTGGAGACACTCCATCGTTCAGAAGTCGATTCGCGAAAGGCGGCGTAATGATGGCATCTTCAAACCGTTCGGCGTTCTAGTACCCCGCCGCAGTGGATCCGACGGATCACGCGGCGACCTGACGAACAGCCGGCTGCGGGTACAGCCGGCCGAGCTTGCGCGCGCACGGTCGACGGGTAAACATCCAGTTGATGCGCGCCTGCTCGGCGTTACGCCGCCGCTCCCAGGCGGTGCACGCGTACCGGCACGCTCCTCGAGCGGACGCTCGTGCGGTTGCTCGCGCCGACGGCGCCGCTGCGGTGGCCGAAGGGCGAGCCCACCGCCGCGGAGGTCGATCAGGAGCCGGGCGGCACGCCGCCCGCCCTCTTCGACGCGGATGTCGGGCGTCTCCGCGCGGCGCTGCACGCGTTCGTGCGCCGCCTGCGGCAGCTCGGTCTCTGAGGTCAGCCAGTCGCTCGTGCAGCGGGTTGCCCCATCCGGTCGCCAGCGCGATCGAGCCCTGCGCGGTCGGGAAGCAGGCGACGGGGACCGCGGTGGCCGGCCCCGACTGGAGGATACGGGCCGAGGCCGGCGATCCGGATCCCGGGGCTCGCGGCTTCGGCCATCGGTGTGGCCTCGGTGTGCCCCGACACCATGATCAGATCGAACAGCGACACGCCCACGGCGATCAGGCCGACCCACCAGGTCCACGGCATCGGGGCGATCCCGGTCTCCTGAGGACCCACGTGTATCGAGGCGGCGGACGTCGCGGGGCCATTCGTGCCCGAGGTGGCCGCGGCCCTGGCCAGGTCCTCCCAGATCAGGAGTCCGCCGAGAACGAGCGTCAGAGACAGCAGCGCGCCGATGAGTGGTCGCATACGGTCCTCCGTGCTCCGAGGTGCTGTCCAGGTAGGTCAGGAGGGGCCCCGCCATCCGGACAGCGGGACATGTCTTGGGGCTCCTGCCCACGGACGTCCGCTGCGGAGCAATTTATGCGCCAAAACGTGCAACGCCATGTACTTGGGTTGATAGACCGAATCCAGGGCACAGGAGAGTTACCTATGTAGAATCTACTGATCTCCCCGGGTGGGGGCTTGCACAGGTGACAAAGGAGGTCCGCTCGAACGCCGGCGGCTAGTTCAGCCCAAGCCGCTGCTTCCGCTCGAGCAACTCCACGGCCGGCGCGAGGCGGCGAGCTCGCGTCTCGGCTCGTCTGGCCGTGTGGGCTCCCGCTCCGCGGCGGCCACCATCGCGCGGAGGCACTCCGGATCGAGCGTGTCGTCGGCGTGGAGCTGCTTTGCAGTAGCGGGCGCCGGCAGACACGGCGGCGAACGCACGGTCGAAGTGGTCCAGCATCGGCACGAGCTCGCGGAAGGCCCGGGCGATCACGCGCCGGTCGGTCTCGGCGAACGCCCGTGCGATCGCGCAAGTCGCGTCCGTGCTGGCGTTGCCCACCACGATGTGGATCCAGTTGCGGTAGCGCCGCACCCGCATGCTCGCCAGGCACGCGGCCAGCGAGGCGGCGCCGTTGTGGACCGGTGTCACGACCGCCACCAGAGGCTCGTCGGGCAGATCACCTGAAGGGGAGGCCCGGTGATCACCGGAATCGCGCGGTGAGGAGCGGATGACGTGCGGCATCATCGCGTTCGATCGAGGCGCAAGAACCCGGCCTCTGGTCCCCCTCAGGTATACGTGCCGCGGGCGCGCCCCCGACCGCCACGGCACGGTCGTTGCTCGACTATCTGACCAGTGAATTGGAATCAGGAGGGGGAACCATGAGAAAGACCTTCTGCCGGCATGCCCTGCCGATCCTGGTCGTGCTCGGCGGCGTCGCCTGTGCGACGACTCAGGACCGGTCGATACCACCGTCCGGCGACGCGCCTCCGGTCGGCCCCGTGACCGTCAACCAGTCCGAGCCGGGCACGATACCGGTCGGTCAGGAAATCGACGTCCGCCTGCGAGGCACGCTGAGCTCCGACACCGCGTCGGTCGAGGATCGCTTCGAGACCACCACCGTCGTCGACGTGATGCAGGACGGCCGCGTGCTCGTGCCGGCCGGGTCGGTCGTCCGGGGAGTGGTGAGCGACGTCGACGAGGCGGGTCGCGTCGATCGCAACAGCTCGCTGACGCTCAGCTTCGATCGTCTCGAGATCAACGGCCGTGACCACGAGATCCGCGGGACGGCAAGCCAGGTGTTCAAGGGCGGTGGCCTTCGAGACGATGCGCCGCGAGCCGGTGTCGGAGCCGGCGTCGGTGGCATCGTCGGCGGGATCCTCGGGGGCGTGGAAGGCGCCGTCGTGGGCGCCGTGATCGGCGCGGGGGGCGCGGTCGTGGCGACCGACGGCTCCGACATCACGCTTCCGGCGGGTTCCATCATTCGCGTGCGGATGGATTCTCCCGTGCGCCTCGGGTGAGGAGGACGACCATGACCATCAAGGTGCTTCGTTCGGAACGATACGGCTGGCTGGCCGGCGCGCTGGCGCTGTGCTGCGCCACGGCGGCGGTGGCCGCCCAGGAACCGTCCGTCGAGGTGGACGGCGACGACATCACGATCCAGGGCTGCGTGCTCGAAGCCGATGCGGCGGCGCAGGCCCATCCCGTCCTGGTCTGGACGCGGGGCGGCATCATGCTGAACAACGCGACGACAGTACGCGGGGGCCGCCCGCAGGCGCTTCCCGAGCAGGTCTTCTACTGGCTCGAGGGAGACGACCCGCTCGCCAAGCACGTGGGCCAGAGGGTCGAGGTGGAAGGCGAGCTGGGCGACTTCGAGAAGGGTGAGGTCGAGATCGAACGGGACGGCGCGTTCACGAACATCGAGCTGAAGCTGGACGGCGACACCGAGCAGGCGCGCGTGCCGACCGCCTGGCTCGCCGCGCCCCGTGACGAGGGGGAGTTCGACATCGTGGCGCGGAAGATCGAGGTCGACGACATCGACGTGCTCGGAGCGTGCGCGGCGAGGTAACCGGGCCCGGCAGGCCGGCGCTCGCGAGGGGATCGCCGGCCTCGCTGCACTGTTCGGACTCGCCGACTGCGAGAGGGGGCTTCATGTCGACACGACGCATCATCGGACTCGCGCTTGTCGTCCTCGGGATCGTGGCCCTGGTGTGGGGTGGCGTGTTCTGGAACGATCGAGAGACGGTGCTCGACGCCGGCCCTCTCCAGGTGGAGACCACCGAGCGCAAGGGCGTGGAACTGCCGCCGATCCTCGGCGTGATCGCCCTGATCGGAGGCATCCTGCTGGTGGGCGCGCCGGAACGTCACAAGTGAGCCTGCCCGTTCACGTGCCCGGCCAGCCCGCGCTCGCTGGTCGAGCGTACCGGCAAGGGCCACGCCGGAGTCCGCCGAGGAAGTCGCCCAGGTCGTCGGCAGGTCTTACAACGCCGTCCTTGTAAGAACTGCGCCGTCTGTCCGGGGCCGTCGCCGACCGGGACGCCGGAAGAGAGCATGGCGCGATCGAGCAGGCGTGCTCGGTCAGCGACGTCAGGCCGGAGGCGGCGCCTCGTGGACGACCAGAACCTGGACGTGTTACGATGTCTTACATGAAGACGTCGACCCTCACGATTCGCCTGGACGACGCGTTGGAGCGCGAACTCGATCAGGCCTGTGCACGCACAGGGCGGACCCGAAGCGAGTTGGCACGGGACGCCCTGCGGCGGCAGCTCGCGTTGCTGCGGTTCGAGCGCCTGCGCAGGCGCACCCTGCCCATGGCCGAGTCACAGGGTTACCTCACAGATGAGGACGTCTTTCGCGATGTGTCGTGAAGACCTTCTTCGACACGAATGTCCTTCTCGCGGCGTTCGCCACTCGGGGCCTGTGTGCCGATCTGTTCGCGCACATGCTGCTCGAGCACGACCTGCTCGTAGGCGAGGTAGTGATCCGCGAGCTGCGAACCAGGCTCCGGACCAAAGTGAAGCTCCCCAGGAAGACGATCGACGAGATCGAGGCCCTGCTTCGCGACCAGGTGGTCGTACCAACCCTCACCGAGCATCTGAGTCTCGGCATCACCGACCCTGACGACGAGTGGATTGTTGGGGAGGCATCGGCGGGCGGCGCTGATGTCCTCGTGACCGGGGATGCTGCGTTGCAGAAGCTCGGCAAGCGCGCACCGCTGCCGATTACGTCGCCCCGAGGACTATGGGAGATGCTGCGGGGCGCGAAACCGAACCGATAGCTGGAACGTTGTTGTCGCAGCCGCGCACCGCAGAAAGGCGCCGCGAGATCACGGCGTGATGGGCGACCGAAGGGCGTCGCGAACCAGCTCGCCGACGCCCGGGTCCGGGGGAGACCGCTACGTCAGAAACTTGCCGACAAGCCGGGTCGTTTCGAACATGTTGACCGCGCCGCGGCCCGCCGACGACCGCTGTGAGCGCGGCGTTGCTGTCGCGTCTTCTGCGTGACGTGGCGCCGCTCGACCCTCAAGGGGCCGACGGTCCCGTCGGTTACGCCGGCGTGCGGATGTTGGTGGCTCAGGGAACCGGCAGCAGGACGACGAAGGTCTGGCCGTCGTAGGTAAAGGATTGAGACGCTCGGGACGTGAAACTCGGTGTTGGAGCCGGCAGTCTGAACAACACTCGCGGCTCACCTGCCTGGAACGTCGGCGTCGTGGTGACTTCCACGGCCATCACCTCGACCCGGCCCGCCGGCGGTGGCGACCCGTTCAGCCGTCTGGTGTAGAGGATCTCCTTGCCGTCCGGCCGCCAGACACTGCCGCCCACAGCCGGGCCATGCGTCGTGATCTGCCAAGTCGCGTCGCCGGGCCTGCCGGCGACGACGTCGAATGACCGGACGTGGTAATCGGCGCCACGACCAGACTCATTCGACATGTAGGCGACAAAGCGGGAGTCGGGAGAGAACGTCGGCCATTGTTGTCCAAGTTCGTCGGCAGGGAACGCGATGGCCTCGCGCGCGAGCGGATCCCTCCCGGTCAACGGCACCACGAACAGCGCGCTTCCAGACTGGAAGCTCAGAAAGCGTCCGTCCGCCGAGAGGTTGAGGCTCTCCATCGGCACGCCCGGCGGCCCGCGGAACAATAGTTCTCTGGTCCCCATTCCGTTCCGGGCTTTCCGGTAAACGTCACAATGTGGCTGCGCTTCGCATCCTGCCGGGGATACGTACGCCACATGCGCTCCGTCCGGGGACCACTGGACGAGGGCGTCGTGCGGCCCATCAGGAGGGGTAGTCACCTGCATGCCCCTGCCCGTGGCCACGTCGAACGTCCAGACACTTGGGCGTCCGGTCTGTGGATCTCGCCGCGTGGCCGCCACTTTGGAGCCATCCGGCGACAACGCGGCGCTGCCGTACAGGCCGGGTTCCCCGACGCGGCGCAACTCCTTTCCGGTCCGATCGAACAGCGTGATCTGATTCAGCGGGGGAGCCGGCGGCACGGCGAACAGGAACCGCTCGCCGTCGCGGCTGACGTGGCCGAGTTCCGCCATTGGCGGGGCCTCGAACAGAAGTCCGGGCCGGCTCGCCTCGAAGTCCCTGCCGACGGTCACCTCCGCCGCCATCACACCCAGATCCGCCGACACGTAGTAGAGCTGATGACTCTCCGCGGGCCAGACGACTTTCCCCACGTCCCCGTACCAGTCCCAGCCGGTTCCCCACGCATCGCCATCGGAGACTTGCCAGGTTCGCGCAGCGGCTCGTGGGCTGCCGGGGTCGAAGCCGCGAACCCAGATCGAGTAGAGTCCCGCATTGCCAGACTGGTACGCGATGAACCGCCCATCTGGAGAGAAGAACGGCCCCATCAGGCTGCCGGACTCCGAACTCAGGATCTCGGCCGGCTCCCGCGCGCCGGGACGGCCGTCAACGGCCACCACGGACATCGTCGCGCCAGGGGTCTCCCACGTGAAAAAGCCCAGATAGCGTCCATCCGGCGACCAGTCGGTGAGCAGCGGCGTGCCCGAGTGTTGATACACGAGCTCCTCGTTGCCGTCCCCCGTCGCGGACTTGCGATAGATCCCGTAGTACGAGCCGCGCAGCGCGACGTACGCCAGTTGGCGGCCGTCCGGGGACCACACGAACGACGCCATGTCGCTCAGTTCCTGCACGATGAGCCTGGCGATGCGCGTTCCCGCGCCGGTCGCCACATCGAAGACCCACAGGTCAGCATTGCTCTGGTAATTGATAATGACCGCCACGCGCGCCTCGTCTGGCGAAAACACCGGCTTGAGATAGGGGTGGCGCTCGCCCAGCGTCGCAACGCGCCGGCCGTCGCGGTCATAGACGGCCAGCGTCCTCGCATCGGGCGGAGGTGGGCCGATGTTGAACAGGAATTGCTGCCCGTCGCGACTGACCGTGGCTCCGCTGATGGTTCCGGTCGTCCGGTAAGGGGCCATGAAGAGCCGCCTGGGTGTCCCCGAGGCGAACGCTGCAGCGCTGACCTCCACGGCCATCACGTCCTGGTCCGCATCCAGGTAGTACAGCTCCTGACCGTCCGGTCGCCAGAAGACCATGCCCACGCCGCCCTGATCCGAGATCTGCCGCGCGCCTGCTGCCGGCGTCGGTCCGTCAGGCGCGGCCGGGTCAACCGGCCGGATCCAGATCTCGCCGCGTCCGGACTGACTCGACACGTAGGCCAGAGACCGGCCGTCGGGAGAAAAGCGCCCCCCACGCGCCGAGGACCTCGGCAGCACTTCGATGGCCTTGCGCTCTCCAGGCCCCGCGATGGGCAGCAGGTACAGGCCCGTCGCGTCGTAGAAAGTCAGGAAGCGCCCGTCCGGCGACCAGTCGGTGAGGTTGAGCCCAGTGGGATGCTGGTACAGCAGCTCCGCGCTCCCGCTGCCGTCGGCGGCCCTTCGATACAGCCCGGGCGAACCGCCGGGGTTGGACGCATACGCGATCTGGCTGCCATCGGGAGACCACATCGGGGACGTTTCGACTGGTGCGGAGCCGGACGTGATCCGCATACCGGCGCCCGTCGACAGTTCAATCACCCAGATCTCGGTGTTGTTCGTCGTGGCATCACGCCTGCTCACCGCCAGCCGCGTGCCGTCTGGCGAAAGAGCCGGCCAACTATCAATCGCGCGCTCGCCAACCGTCCGCACGACAGTCCCTTCGCGGTCGTACACCGTGAGCACGCTCGCGTTGGTCTCGAAGGCTGCGGCAATCTGTCTGGCTCGAGCGGCCGCTTGCTCTGGCGTCTCGGCCTGGCCCTGAGCGAACGCCGGCGCGAGCCACACGCTGGCGGCAAACGCGGAAGTCATCACCGCGATCGCGATTGCGTACGGCTTCTGCATAGCGGATCCCTTTCGTGGACGGCGCTCTTCCGGGCCGTGTATCAACAGTTCTGCGGACACAGCCCGATGACCTGACCGCCGGCGAGCCGGACCTCGCGTATGAGACCGGAATGGGATCCGTTCCGTGCGGGGCTGGCGTCGACCGTGACGGACTTGCTCAGCGACGCCTCAAAGGCGGCCCGGCTGTCCCGAAGCCGACCGGGCGCTGGTCCCTCGAAGGACCACAGCTCCATCTGACCCTGGTCGTTCTGAGTCTCCACGAAGAGGTGAATGTGCGGATTCGTCCATTCCACTTTGGTGAGGGTCCCGGTACTGGTGAGGCGCGTATTCAAGTCGAACGCGGCCCGCATGTTGTGGTGCGCCCGCGCCGGCATTCCAGCGAGAAGCAGCGCGGCGACGATCAGGCCGAGAAGTCGAAAGCCGCGCACCCGAGTGATACCAGACGCAAGGACGACCATACTCGTCCTGTATGGCGCGGTCATTTCGACTCCGCAGGCTTGGGCAGGTAATTCTCGAGAGCCCAGACCTCGGACCGGGGATCGACCACCGAGTCGAACGCGATTCGACGGCCGTCTGGATGCACGCGAAGCGCGCGAATTCGGTCCATCGAAATCCCGAGGTTCTCGGCTTCACCTCCGGCCAGCGGCACTCGCCAGACGGCTTTGCTGCCGTCGCCTGTGTCCCCCTCCGGCCTGACGAAGAAGAGATAGCGTTGGTCCGGCGACCACGCCAGGCCGAGTCCCTCATACCTCTCACGTGCAGTAGAGTTTCCAGAGAACTGAGCCACCGCGCGGGGCTCGCCGCCCGCCGCCGGCGCCACGACCAGCCCGGCAGAAAGGACGCTCTCCTCGGGATGGCCGCTCCCAGGCCCCAGGTAGGCGACTTGTGTGCCGTCGGGGGAAACCGCGAGCGTCACGCGCCTGCCCACCGGTGTCAGTCGTGTGGCGCGGCGGCTGTCGATGTCGAAGCGCACCGGTTGCGTCGGCGTCTCGAGGTAGAAGATCGTCTTGCCGTCAGGAGAAAGGTCCGGACGCGCCGCCGTAATCTCGCGAGACGCGGTCTGGTGCAACAACTGCGCGTCCCCGCTCGCGATATTCATACGGTAGTAGCCGAGATCTCCATTGAGGACGCGGGCGTCGCGCGAAGCGACGAGCAGCGACTGGCCGCCCGGGAACCATCGCACCGGGCCGGTGATTGGGATTCGGGAAGGAACTTCGCGGTCCTCGCCGGTCTTCACCGATCGGACTCGAATGAAGACGCCGCGCGGGGTCCGGGACAGATACGCCAGATGCTGGCCATCCGCCGACCAACTTCCTGCCGAGTTCGAGTTGATGAACTGGTCCGTGGCCATCAAGGGGCCACCAACGACATGCTGCCTGGCGTCGAGTTCTGCCGTGTACACGTTGCTGCTACCACGGCCACCCAGGTAGTAGAAGGCGCCGTTTCGCGTGAATCCCAGGGGGAAAAACCCGGGGATGTCTTCCTTGACGAATCTGGCGGGCCCGCTGGGTGTCCCTCCCGCGACCGGCACCAGCCAAAGTCCCCACGTCCCGGTGCGGTTGCTCTCGAACAGGATGTACGAACCGTCGCGAGTCCAGATGGGATTCCTGTTCTGTC
>Ga0302046_10003140_pt1 | contig 15026 bp, 11 predicted proteins | sample RVTome_11_FD_200261 | JGI IMG/M metagenome (GOLD analysis project Ga0302046, IMG submission 200261) | Soil microbial communities from uranium-contaminated site in the Upper Colorado River Basin, Wyoming, United States - RVT147D111 (version 2) ...
GTGAGCGTGGAGTTCCCCGACTGGGCTCAATCTTCGGAGGGCGCGCCGTGAAACGGTTAGCCCTTCTTCTTCCGCTGGTTTGGTGCCTGCCAACGAGCGCCGGCGCACACGAAGCACGCCCCGGATGCCTCGAGCTCAGGGAAGTCGCTCCGGATCGTTTCGAGCTCTTATGGAAGCAGCCCGCCCTGGGCGAGATGCGACTGCGGATCAACCCGGCCTTTCCGGAGGAGTGCACCCTGGAAGGCATGGGAGGTCAGGAAATGATCCCGGGCGCGCTCTTATGGCGCACGACGCTGGTCTGCGACGGGGGAATTTCGGGGAAGTCCATCGCGGTAGCAGGCCTGGAAGCACGTTGACCGACGTCTTGGTTCGTGTCCATCATGCCAACGGTGTCACCGAGACGCATCTTTTGAAACCCGCATCCCCTTCGGCGGTCATCGGCGGGGAGGGGCAGGGGCCCGCCGCCTACGTCACGCTCGGCATCGAGCACATCGTCCTCGGCATCGACCATCTTCTGTTCGTTTTGGGACTGCTCCTCATCGTCAAGGACCGCTTCATGCTCGTCAAGACGATCACGTCTTTCACGGTGGCGCACAGTATGACCCTTGCCATAGCCACGCTCGGCTACGCGAGTGCGCCAGTCGTGCCGCTCAACGCCGCGATCGCGCTGAGCATTCTGTTCTTGGGACCGGAAATCGTGCGCTCGTGGCACGGTGAGACGAGCTTCACCATCCGTCATCCCTGGGTCGTCGCGTTCGCATTTGGATTGCTGCACGGGTTCGGCTTCGCGAGTGGCTTGACGGCGATGGGGCTCCCTCCCGCGGAGATCCCGTTGGCGTTGCTGTTGTTCAACGTGGGTGTGGAGCTGGGTCAGTTGATGTTCGTGGCGCTCGTTCTCCTGATGGAACGCTCCTTCCGTACGCTCGAGATTCGATGGCCGCGTTGGGCGCAGGTGATGCCTGGTTATGCCGTCGGGACACTGGGAGCATTCTGGGCGATCCAACGCTCGGCGATCCTGTTCGGGATAGGGCTATGAGTCCGCAACGTCTCGATCGCCGTCTGGTCGCTGCCTTCGTCACCATCGTGCTCGCGTGGCCCCGGCTTGCCATGGCGCACGTGCAGGGCGGCGAGGCAGCTGGCTTCTGGAGCGGGCTCGGTCACCCGATATCGGGGCTCGATCACGTGTTGGCGATGATTTCGGTGGGACTCTGGGGTGCACAGCTCGGAGCACCCGCCGTTTGGGTGCTCCCGGTTACCTTCCCGATGGTCATGGCCTTTGGAGGCATGCTGGGACTTCTGGGTCTCGGGCTTCCGGGAGTGGAAATCGGGATCGCTTTGTCGGCGCTCGTTCTTGGTTTCATGATCTTTCGAGAAGCGCGCCCACCACTGTGGGTGGCCGCGTTGGTGGTGGGAGTGTTCGCCGTCTTTCACGGTCACGCGCACGGCACCGAGCTTCCTGCGGGACAAAGCGGTCTTCTCTATAGCATCGGATTCGTGGTTTCGACCGGACTCCTCCACGCGACTGGGATTGCGATCGGCCTCGTTTACCGCTGGTCAGCGGGTAAGCTGGCGCTCCGGGCGGCCGGCATCGTGGTGGCCGTGGCGGGGCTTGCATTTCTCTGGAGGGCCATCGCATGAGCAGGGGAAGTAAGCTCCAAAGCCTATCGCCGGTGGTGGTCACCGCCGCGACGCTCTCGATGTGGCTCCTTCCCGCCGACGCGAGCGCGCATCTCGTGAACACGGGGTTCGGACCCTTCTACGACGGGCTCTATCATTTATTACTCACCCCCGAAGATCTCGTCCCGGTCGTGGCTTTGGCGCTCCTAGCCGGCCTGCGAGGGCCGCGTTTCGGGCGCTGGTCCCTCTTCGTTCTGACCGCCGCGTGGTTGGCGGGTGGCCTGTGGGGTTTGCGGTACCAAACGGAGGCCTCCCTGCCGCTTCTGACCGCGGTCACGTTGCTCTCCCTCGGGGCGTTGGTCGCCGCCGATCGCGCCTTGCCACTTCCGGTGGTGGCGGGACTCGGCCTGGTACTCGGTCTGCTGCATGGTTATCTGAACGGCACCGCCATGGCGCAGGCGGGGCTCGGCTTCACCGGGTTACTCGGGATTGGTTGTGCCGTCTTTGCCATCGTGGCTCTTGTGGCGGCGTTTGTGGTCTCGCTGAAAGTACCTTGGGCTCGGATTGTGGTGCGAGTCGCCGGCAGCTGGATCGCCGCCGTCGGCATGCTGTTGCTCGGCTGGACGTTTCGAGGTGGAGGTTAGATCGAAGCGATGGGGTGTGCCTCGTACCACTCGAGGGGTGCGGGCAGGCTGCGTGAAGCAAAACTCAAATGAAGGACGCGCCGGCTCCGCGAGGTTCGCGCGGCGAAGGAAGCATGTAGCAGCAACGGCCTCATCGCCAGCAAACCCCCTTGCGGTATGGGGCAGCTTTCCACCGCAGCGTCCCTGGTGAACTGCGGAATGCTGTCGGTGGGCAGGCGCCCGAAGTTATGGGAGCCGGGAATCACTCGCAGCGCGCCCTCCTCCTCCCGACATCCGTCCAGGTGGACGCGCAGGTTCAGAAGATCGTAAAGCACGTAGGGCGGCGCCTGCACGTGCTGGACTCCTCCTTTCATGGACCAGGGTCCGAACCCGGTCGTCTCCCGTCTTTCGCGAACCGTGATGGTTGCGTCCTGGTGCCACGGCACTCTCCAGTTAGCCTCGGGCCGCTTGTCGAAAAACAACGCGCCGACCAGCAGCGCCTGTGCCCCCAGGCATGATTCCACCAAAGACTTGATGACCGGTGCATCGAGTGCGCGCCTGACGTCGGGTGCAACGCTCAGAAGATTCCGGATCGCGTAGATCCCGTCGCGGGACCGAACCCAGGGGCCGTCCTGCACCGACTCGACCGCGTCCGCCAGCTCGCTGAGCAAATCGGCATTCAGAGCATCCCGCACGACGGCGAAGCCATCGCGCTCGATAGCCGCCGCGTGGCCTGCGATCGATTGTGTTTCCGAAGCAGTCATTCGCTCGATTCCCGGCGAGATGTTAGTGGAGTGGCGTATTTTGTGCAAACACGGCCGGAGAGACAGCTAAGCGAGTCTCCTGAAACGAAGTGCGACCAGAAAACCGATCACGATCACAAAATTGACCGTCAATATCGACCAGGCCATGAAAGCACCGTAGAGCGATCGGCCGATAAGGTCGTAGATGGATAGGGCGATGATACAGAAATTGGCAACGAGAACCACGCGCGCCGGCCGCGAGTAGCGAAAATAGTTCTTGACGATGATGGTGACTGCGAGGACCGACATCAACAACGTGTAATCCCATCCCAAGGGCGAGACCAAGGGGATCAGAGTGAGCAACAAGGAGCACTCCAGCACCGGGGGAACTCGAGCCCGAGACCCGGCCCGGATCACGAGAAGGACCAAGACGGCTAGAATCCCCATCGTCGCACCGGTCAGGAGCAAGGAGATGTCCTGACGATGCGTCCACTTCATGAAAAAGGCGATGATGGAGATGTTGTCGTTCGAAAGGAACAAAGTCGGCGTCGATTGGGACAACGTAGAGGCCCACTCCCGGAGTAGGGCGAGATTGCCGCTCGCTCCGTAGAAGGCCGTCGGGACGACGAGGGCGAAGGTGATGACGGTACCGCCCGCCCCCAGCGCCGTCCAGCGTTTCGTCACGATGAAGTAAGGGAGAAAGATTACCGCGTAAGGCTTGAGCGCGGTGGCGAGCCCCCACAAGAGCCCTGCGCGATTCGTGTTGTAGGGTTGTCCGCTCCGAGTCGGTATCAGGAACCACACCATGCCCAGCAGGATCAGCGTGACAAGGATGTTGATCTGGCCGAGCGCCATCTCCCGGAGGAAGAACTTGGCGAGAATCAACGGCGGAAATGCGCACTGCGCCATACTTGCCGTGCCCTCTCCGGCGGTCAAGGTTCTCGAGAGATGAAAGAGCGTGACGGCGCCACCAACGAGAGCGACGTACCAGATCACCTTGGCGGCTTCGAGGGGGAGAAGGGAGAGCGGGAGGTAGACGAGTGCGGAGAAGGGTAGATACTTGAACATGAAGTGCCCGTCCTCGACTCGATAGAGCGGCTCTCCGGCGGCAAGACGCGCGCCAGCCTGGTAGTTCACGCGAAAGTCGACCATGTCCTCCCGAATCCGGACCACGTAGATGGTCGTGAAGAAGACGAAGCCAGTCAGGGCGAGAAGCGCTTTTCGGTTGGTGAGCCAGGATGGGCGCATGGAACCCGGCGAAGCCTACCACAAGGAAGAGAGCGCGGGCGAAACACGCGAGCCGGCTTTTACAGGGCCGGTGCTTTTTGATACCTTGCCAGTCGGAGGTAACAACAGATGTTCAAGGTCATACTCCCCGTTTTCGCCGTCTCGCTAACCGCTAGCCAGGCCTTCGAGCCCGCCCGTGCGGAGCGCGTGAGCATGCGAGGCACACCGTTCAACACGGCGGCCGCGGGAGTCGTGCTGACCGAGCTCACCGTGGATGCGAGAGGTCTCGTAACCGACGTGCGCGTCCTTCAGGACCTCGCACCCTTCACCGACGTCATGCGAAGCTCGGTGCGCGGCTGGACCTTCACCGCAGCCCGAGAAGGAGGCCAGAGGATCGAGTCGCACGTACTGGTCGCGGGTCTTTTCCGGCCAGCGATGCTCATGTTTCCCGCACCCGATGCGGTTCGGACACCTGAAGGAACGCCATCGGAGGATACCCCCATTCCCACTGGCCTCGCGTCCCCCTTACCCGCCGAACGCGATCGGTGATGCCTACGTGGTAACCGAGGTCGAGATTGACGAGAACGGAAGCGTCCAGTCGGCAAGCACGTTGACGCCAACCTCCGGTTTCGATGACGCGGCTCTCTCCGTGGCCCGTCAATGGACTTTCCGCCCCGCGAATAGAGAGGGAAGCTCGGTTCCGGCCTTCGCGTATCTCGTCTTCGGTTTCCGGCAGCCCAACTAGCTCATTCGTGGAGGGAGTGGCTTGAAGCAACCAGAGCCGACTCCACAGTTACGGGTGACCACGCCCGCGGGGGAGACACGAACCCTGCACTTGGAGGGAGAGCCCGTTTCCCTGGGGAGATTGGCGGACAACACACTTTGTTTTCCGGACGACGACGGGCTTTCCCGCCGCCATCTGGTGATCGAGAAAGAGAATGACGAGTGGGTGGTCAAGAATCTGGCGAGCAAGAATGGCACCTTCGTGAACGGGGCGCTCATCGAGGACAAGCACTCCCTTCGATCTGGGGACCGCGTGATCGCGAGCTGCGTGGTGCTGAGCTTTTCGGTGCCGTCTTTCAGTGGGCGTCCCGTCACATTCGAGCCGCCGGTGAGTGACAACTCGGAGCTGAGTGCGGAGAGCACGTCTCTCAAAGAGATCCTGTGCTCGAGACCGCCGGACGCCAGCATGGTATCCGAGGTCGCACGCGGCTCCGGAAAGGAGGGAGCGATCTGGGCTTTCCTCCGTGCCGGGAGGGAGCTCGCCGCTCGGCGACCTCTGCCGGAGCTCTTTCAGGTGACGCTCGACCTGTCTCTCGAGGCGGCGGGAGCGGAGCGCGGCGTCTTGCTGACAATCGATGACGCCGACCGCCTGGAGGTCCAGGCGTCGGTGGGAGGCGAGCTTCGCATCAGTAGCGCCGTCCGGGACAAGGTCTTGCGCGAGAAGACCTCTCTCCTGGTTCGGGATGTGCTCCGTGATCAGCTCCTGAAGGGCAGCGAGACGGTTGTCGACGAGGGTGTGCGATCGCTCATGGCAGTGCCCCTTCAGACCGAGGATCGCGTCATCGGTCTCATGTATCTCGACACACTGGACCCGCGTCGGAATTTCACGACCGACGACCTGAACCTACTGACCGCCATGGCGAACGTCGCCGGTATTCGAATCGAGCGGGAACGTTGGGAGCTGCAGCGGCGGACCCTGATTGCGGAGAACATCGCAAGTCTCGGCCGCTTGGCCGCCGCCCTGAGTCACGAGTTCAATACTCCGCTCGGCGCCTTGAGGAGTGCGGTGGACACGTTGGTCCGTGCCGCCGCCAAGCAGGGCTCCGCACCCCCCGAGGAGCAGGAACGTCTGGAGCTGGTGCAGGCCGACCTGCGGAAGTCCCTCGACGCGTCGCTTGCGCGGATGGAGGAGGTCATCTCGCGCATTCAGCGATTCACGAATCTCGATCGCTCCGAAATGCAGGTGGTCGATGTGAACGAGATCCTAGAGGATATTGTCGCGCTTGGCGAGACGGCGAGGGATTCCAGCGGGATCTCAGTGAAGGTCGAGTCGGCGGAGGTGCCATCTCTGCTTTGCCATCGGCAAACGCTGACGACGGCGCTCTCTAGCCTATTCCGCTTTGCCGTGGAAGCGGCGAGGCGTAAGGGAGAGAGTGGGGAGGTCCGGCTCTTTCCCCGTTCGATCGAGGATCGCCTCGAGGTTCACATCGAGGACAATGGCGGCGGGATGCCGGAGGAGAAGCTCGCCCGTTTGTTCGACCCGGGGTTTCAGATCGCAAGTGGTCGGGTCGCCGCTGGGAACTGGACGCTCTTCGCGGCGCGCCAAGCCATCCTTGACCAAGGTGGTGAGATCCGCGTGTCGAATGTGGTCGGGAGGGGGACGACGTTCGTGGTCAGTCTACCGAGAACACCTGCACCGAGCGCCTAGTCTTCCTTCTCACCCTTCACGTACCTGGCGAACCAATCCAGGTAGCGTTCGTAAAGGTCCTTTATGAAAATGGGTCGACTGATGCTGTGATACTCGTCTGGGTAGACGACCAGTTGCGTGGTACGGCCCAGACGCCGTAGCGCTTGGTACAGAAGCTCGGAGTTGTTGATGGGGACGTTCCAGTCCTTCTCCCCTCCCATGATGAGAGTCGGCGTCACGATCTTCTCGACGCGGTTGAAAGGAGAAATTCTCTCCCAAAGCTCGCGATTCTCCCACGGCAATCCGAGCTCGTGCTCCCACCAGCGCTGGTACTGATCGTGTCCGTAGTTGGCGATGTACAGCGTCTCACTCGCTCCAGTGATCGCGGCCTTGAATCGATCGGTTTGGGTGATGACGTAGTTTGTCAGAATCCCGCCGTAAGACCATCCGAAGACGCCGAGTCGTTCCGGATCGGCGTAGCCTCGTTGGATGACATAGTCGATCCCGGCCAAGACGTCCTCGGTGTCCTTCTCTCCCCAGCTCTGCCATATGCCCAGGGAAAAGGCCTGCCCGTAGCCAGACGAACCGCGCGGATTGGGCATCACCACGACATAGCCGTTTGCAGCCATGAGCTGCTCCTCGAACGTGAAGCGGAAGTCGAACTGCTCGACGGGTCCGCCGTGAAGACTCAGAAGCGTCGGATAACGAGAACCTTCTTCGAAGCCAGGAGGCTTGATCACGAAGGCTTCGATCTCGGTGCGGTCGCGGCTCGTGAAGCGAACCTCCTCGAACTCTCCAAGTCGCACTTCGGAGAGGAGGGCCTCGTTGCTCTTCGTCATCTGGACGAGCTTTCCCTCGTCGAAGAGGAAGACTTCCTCGGGAAGTAGGGGCTCACCAACGAGTGCGGCGATCGCGCCGTTTGGACCCATCGAGAAGGCATCGACCACCCGCGGGCCGCCGATAACACGCGTCAAGGTACCACCTTGGGGTGAGATTCGGGCCAGGCTCGACTCGCCACTGTCTTCCAGCAAAAAGTAGATGGAGTCACCGTCCGGAGAGAAGCGGGGCCCCGTCACGTGGCGATCCAGATCCGCGGTAAGAACGAGGGTCGTCCCACCGGTCGCTGGGGCGACGGCCAGGTGAGGCGTGCCATACACCATGACTTCGACATCGGTTTGGGCAGTGTGAGCGATCAGGCCTCCGTCGGGACTCCAGGCGGGCGAGCCATCCTCACCGAGGTTGGTCGTGATCCGGACGAGCGTCTTCCCCCGATCCTGATTGTCCGCGGCCACGACCCAGATATCGGTGTTGTAATTGCTGTCCGGCTCTTCGGTGCGATTGCTGACGAAGGCGATGCGCTTGCCATCGGGCGACCATGCCGGTTCGCTGTCGTCATAGTTCCCGGACGTGATCTGGGTCTGCTCGCCCCCTTCGACGTCCAGGACGTAGAGGTGCGCGCGACGGTGATCCAGGTAGCCCACGTAGTCCTCTTTGAACTGCAGACGGTCGATCAACCAGGGCCTTCGCGGCTTCTCGTCTTCAGCTGCTTCATTCGGCTCATCGGCGTCATCTTCGGTTTGTTCGAGCTGCTCGGGCGTCGGATCCTGGATCACGAGCACCATCTTCTTGCCGTCCGGGGACCAATCGAAGGAGGAAACACCTTGCACGACGTCGGTGCGTCGCACGGCCTCCCCACCCTGGCGAAAGAGCGTCCAAACCTGGGTCGCGTCTTCCTCGTCGTCCGCCAGAAACGCCAGGTACTTTCCATCTGGGCTCCAGCGAGGACGGGACGAGGAGCTCCCCTCGCTGGTCATCGGGACCGGCTCACCCCCGGAGCGGGGGGCCATCCAAATACGGGTCTCCGTCTCGTCTTCCTCCAGGCTGGTCACACTCACCGTGTAGGCGATCCACTGACCATCGGGACTGACCTGAGGATCGGCAAGTCGGCGGATCTGAAAGTAGTCGTCCACGGTCAGAACGCGTTGCTGTGCGGCGGCGATTGCACCAGCGGCAAGGCAAAGAAGCAGGCTACCGAGAATAGAAGAACGTTTCATGGTCAGAAGCTCGGGCTCAGCAGAATACTGTTGAGAAACACGCGTGCCAGGCCATGCCAATAGACGCGGAAGTTCGGATCGTCAAGGAACAGGACAATCCGTCCTGAGCCAAGGCGTTCTTCGACCACGTAAGGCGTATCGGCCAGTCGCTCGAGTGAATCGGGATAAGCGAAACCGGCGAGGAGAAGATCCCGTGCCGATTCCGCAAGGGAAAAGGGAGCCGCCAACGAGGCGTTGGGCTCGAAGGCGAGATTGGAGTGAACGAGGACCGGTGTTGGGCCGTCGTAGCCAAACGTGAGGTAGTGGTGCCCATCCGGAAGGGACCGCAGAATCGCACCCGGGATGGAGGCGGTGGGCCTCTGCTCTTCTCTCTCTTCGTCATCGAGAGGCCACATTCTTCTTCGCATGCGGTTCGCGGTGAGGTCGACGTCCGGATGAGAGGCCCATGCGGAAGCGTTCTTGAGGCAGACGAGCGTCCCACCGCGCTGCAACCAGCTCTTGATGGTTTCCACCCACTCCTTGGGAATCGCCGCGTCCAGATAATCGCCATCCGGAAGGACCAAGACCTTGTAATCATCGAGGTGTTCCGCCGTCAGTTGCCCGCGATAAATCGCTGTGAAGGGAAACCCGTAGATCTGTTCCAGCACGAACCATGCGTCTCCGAAAGAACGTTCGTTCACCGGGTCTCCGACGAGAACGGCGACCCTGGGTGGCTCGACGAATACGAATTGATCCGATCCGAACCGGGGGCCTTCTTCGGAGTAGCTGGTATCGAGTGGCTCGATCGGGACTCCGTGGCGAGCCGAGGCCTCGCTCAAGATCGGCTCCAGGTCTACGCCGGGATTTCGCTCGTTGCGAATGAGTAGCGATCCGCGTGGGAACTCTTTCCCCGCGATTCGAAAGCCGCCGTAGGCAACGTTGGTCACGATTCCACGCCCGAGCAAGTCGAGTAGAAGGGCCATCGAGGTATTCCTTGCGCCGGAAAACACATAGCCGTAGGCCGCCGCGGGGACGGGCGGGATGACCTCGGGCGCCGTGGAGTCGATGCGAGTGAGGTTCGAAGGGATAGATGTTTCGGTCCAGTAAGCAGGTACGCCGAAGGTGAGCGGCATGGACCAGGCGGTGACATCGTAGAATAGGTAGGTCGTGCTTTCGATCTTCTCGTTGCGGAAGCCTGGCTTTTCCTGGTTCTGCCGGAACGAGAGCGCATCTTGTTGGGTGACCGCGGGGAGCTCGAGCTCCTTTCTGAGCAGGGTCAAGACGAGTCGCGCCTGGGCCTGGCCCACCGGGACCACATAGGTGCCGGCTGGGAAGCTTCTCTCGTTCCATCGCCGTCCGAAATAGTCGGTGACACCTTCGAACGCCCTTTGCTCCGCGGTTTGGTAGACCTCGACCCGATTGGCGAGCAGTGTTTCGATCAGAAGGCGTACCCGGCCGGGATCGGCTCCCGGCTCGAGGAAGAAGGCCTTCTCCGGCACTCGGTCTTCGAGGGTAAGCGCGCTGCGCCAGAAGGCCGCGAAGTCGTCGAGGAGCTCGACGCGCGCCGCCGCGGCCGTCTCCAACACCGCGAGCGAAGCCTGGAGATGTTGCTCCGCGGCGAGCTTCAGCGTGATGACGCTTCCATCTTCGCGCCGGTACCGCAGTCCCTTGCTGCCACCGCCCATCGTCTCGAACGTGAAACCGATGGCGCCGTTGAGCAGACCGAAAGATTCCCAGAAACCGGGGTAGAAGGTTCCGGCTTCCCACGGAGAATATGACCAGCCGAATCCTCCGAACTTCCGACCGATGGCTTCACCGAACCTGTCCAACCAGCGCCTCTGAGGATCGGTGTAAAGGGGGTTCAGCGGTTCCCGGTAGCCGGGGCCCACGAAGTTGTCGTACTCCCCGTGCAGATCGATGAAGATAGAAGGGTTCCACTCGTAGTAGAACTTTCTGAGCGCCGCGGATTCCCTCTGCGTCGACCAAACGGATTCCCGATTCAAGTCGACTAGATAACGATTGTTGTTGGTCAGGATCCCCCAGGGAGGGTTGTGCTCCATGGCCAAGGGATCCGAGTTGCCGGCGGGGCCGGCCGCAAAGGAGTTCGACCAGGAGGCCCAGCGTTCGTGGGAGCTCGGGTTCATTACCGGAGTCATGACGATGACCGCGTCATCGAGCAGCTGGAGCGTCGCGGAATCCGTGGCCGCCGCCAGGTGGTAGGCCATCATCAGAGCGGACTCGAGCCCCGCGGTCTCGTTTCCGTCCGTGCTGTAGTTCAGCCAGAGAGTGAGGGGAATCTGCTCCACGAAGGACGCGACTTCACTCGCCGCGAGCGCCCGGGGATCGACGAGGCGCGCGTTCCAAGATCGGATGGTGTCCAGGCGGCCGATGTTTTCTGAGGACGAAAGAACCAGATAACGGAGCTCGCGGCCCTCGTAGTCCGTGCCATAAGTGCCGGTGATGACTCGGGGAGAGGCCTCGGCAAGAACCGAAACGTAACGCTCCATGCCGGCGTAGTCGGTGACGCGGGATCCCAGGGAGTACCGCAGGACGGACTCGGGAGTTGGAACCGCTGGGTCGTACGCGGCTTGCACGGCGGGAAGCCCCGCCGCGAGCAAGAAGAGGAGAACGTTCAAGAGCGTTGACCTAAGGGTTTCCCCAGTCTCTCAAAATCTGACGACTTGCATTGTAGCCCGGCGCCCCGCTGATGCCACCGCCTGGGTGGGTTCCAGAGCCGCAAAGATAGAGGTTCGGGACCGGGGTCCCATAGCGCGCCCAGCCGGGGACCGGTCTCATGAAGAAGAGTTGATCCAAAGCCAGGTCCCCATGATGCAGGCTGCCCTCTGGAAGACCGTAGGTCTCCTCGAGATCCGGGGGCGTGAGAACCTGCCGATGTAGAACGGAGTCCTTCAACTTCGGTGCGTACTCGTCGAGTGTATCGACGACGGCATCGCCGAGTGCTTCTCTCCGATCGCCCCAGTTCTCGTCGCGCAGCCGGTAAGGAGCGTACTGCATCATGATGGACATGACATGGCGACCCGGAGGAGCCAGGCTCGGGTCGGTGAGTGACGGAATCGTGACCCGAAGGAAAGGCTTCGACGAGAAGCGGCCGTACTTCGAGTCGTCGAAGGCGCGCTCCAGATAGTCCATGGTGGGGCCGATCTGGATGAGGCCCCGGTGGTGGGCGGCTGGCTCTTTGCCTGGAAGAGAAGAGAAATTGGGCAGCTCGCCGAGCGCGAGATTGATCTTGGCGCAGACGCCGCGATATCGGATTCGCTTCACGCGAAGTATGAAATCCGTCTCGAGATCCGTAGGATCGAGCAAACCGAGGAACGTGGTGCGGGGATCGGCATTGGACACCACCACGCTTGCGGCGATCTCGTCACCGTTTGCCAGCGCCACACCGGAAGCTCGGCCGTTCTTTGTCAGGATGCGGGCGACCGGTGCGCCGGTTCGGATCTCGGCACCGAACGCCCGCGCCGCTTGCGCCATCGCACTCGTAACGCCGCCCATCCCACCACGTGGCAGACCCCACGACACGAGCGGCCAGCCCGGCTCACCCAGATGATGGTACAGAAACACGGCGGAGCTTCCCGCTGCGCGCGTACTGAGGCCTACCCCTTCGATCCCCGGGCTCGCAAGGGCCGCCTTCAGCGCGTCGGCCTCGAACCACTCGTCCATGAGATCGGCGATCGACATCGGGAGGATGCGAAGGAGCTGGTGCATGTTGGAAGCGCCCATGCGGCGGACCCCCCAACCCAGCCGCAACAACTCCATGAGGTCGGCCGACCCTGCGCCGTTCGGGCGCGGAGCGGGACGGGTGAGCGCGGGCCGCAGGCACCGGGCCAGCGTTTGAATCAACCTGGCGAACTTCGGATAGGTTTGCGCATCGGCCTTGGAGTGGCGCTCGATCTCCCGCAGGGTCTTCTCTGAGTCTCGCCAGATCGTCAGGTGACCTCCATCGGGCAGGGGTAGAAAAACCGCCGGGTCGAGGGGGTGGATCTCGAGACCGTGCCGGCCGAGCTCGAGGTCGCGGACGACCCGAGGAGTCAGGAGCCCGCAGAGATCGGTCGTGGGTGAGGCCTTGAAACCGGGCGCGAACTCCTCGGTCACCGCGGCTCCCCCGATCACGTCCCGGCGCTCGAGGACGAGGACCTTCTTTCCGGCTTTTGCGAGATAGGCAGCCGTGACGAGACCGTTGTGCCCGGCGCCGATGATGATCGCGTCGTAAAGGTGAGTCGGCATTAATTTGAGCTACTGGTACGCGCGGCGTCTAGTACTCCGGCCGGCGGACCATCCTAAATCGGGGCCTCACTCTTCGTTCGGCCCCTCGCCTCCGCTCGACAGGCGTCGCTTCGGCGGGCGGGCCGTAACTTGCTCGTGCCATCAGATGCTGTCCCAGTCCTTAAGCAGCTCCTGGGCGGCGAGCTTCCCGGGTGCTCCCATCACGCCGCCACCGGGGTGGGCCCCGGAGCCGCACAAATAGAGGTTTCTGATGGGCGTCCGGTACTTTCCCCAACCGGGAACGGGCCGTAAGAAGAAGAGCTGATCCAAACTCAGCTCTCCATGGAAGATGTTTCCCTCGGTCAGGCCGATTTCTTGCTCCAGGTCCCATGGCGTGAGCACCTGCCGGTGCAGGATCGCGTTCTTCAAATTGGGCGCGTACTCGCCCAATGTGTCGACAACCGCATCACCGAATGCTTCCCGCTTTTGCTCCCAGGTACCCTCCGCGAGATGGTAGGGGGCGTATTGAACGAAGATGGACATCACGTGTTTTCCAGGCGGCGCCATCGAGGGATCGACCAGAGAGGGGATCAGGATGTCCATGTAAGGTCGTCGCGAGTAGCTCCCGTATTTGGCGTCGTCGTACGCCTGTTCCAGATAGTCGATGCTGGGGCTGATGGAGATCGAGCCACGAAGGTGAGGTCCGTCGCCGGGAAAGCACGTGAAGTTGGGAAGCTCGCCGAGCGCGAGGTTCACCTTGCCGGAGGAGCCCCGGATCTTGAACCGGCGGATCGCCGCCGTAAAATCCGCATCCAGGTCGCCGGGTTCGAGCAACTTCAAGAAAGTACGCTTGGGATCGAGGCTCGAGGCCACGCGGCGCGCGCGGATCTCGTCACCGTTCTCGAGCACGACCCCTTCCGCCTTGCCGTTCCTGACGAGGAGTCGCGCGATCGGTGCCTCGGTTCGGATCTCGGCCCCGAAGCTCCTTGCCGCCGAGGCAATCGACTCCGCCACCGATCCCATGCCGCCGCGCGGGAAGCCCCAGGATCGAAAGACGCCGTCGATCTCCCCCATGTAGTGGTGCAAGAGGACGTAGGCCGTTCCCGGCGAGCGCGGCCCGAGGAACGTGCCAATGATGCCGCTCGCCGACATCGTCGCCTTGAGCACGTCGCTCTCGAACCACTCGTCGAGAAAATCGACCGAGCTCATGGTCATGAGCTTGGTGAGATCGTAGAGACGATCCCCGCCCAGATTTCTAAAGTCTTGGCCGAGTCTGGCGAGCCCCATCCAGTCCGACGGCTTGAAGGAGCTCGGCTCGGGCGGGACGGTGGCGAGAAGCCCGCGCACCGCACGGGAAAGGTGGTACATCATCGTGCCGAACTGATCGTAGGCTTCGGCGTCCTTGCGGGAATGCCTCAGAAGCTCGCGTCGCGTTTTGGCGTGATCGTGCCAGCGAGCCAGATAGTTGCCATCGAGAAGAGGGGTAAACGTGCCGTCGAGGGACAAGAGCTGCAGTCCATGACGCGCGAGCTCGAGCTCTTCGATGATCTCCGGACGGAGGAGGCTTACGACGTACGAGCAGACGGAGTACTTGAAGCCCGGGTAGATCTCCTCGGTGACCGTGGCGCCCCCGACGAGATGTCGACGCTCCAGGACGAGGACGCTCTTGCCTGCCTTGGCCAGATAGGCGGCGTGGACGAGACCATTGTGGCCGGCGCCTATTACGATGACGTCGTACGGTTTGGACATGTCGTTCTGCGATATCCCGCGTTGCGGGATCCTATTGGATCGAGGAGAATAGCACGGCCATGGCGGTAGGAACACCGTTTCATTCGCGGACGTCGGCTCTTTGCACCAGCATGAACTGGCGTCAATGGTCCGGCTACTTCGCCCCGAGCTCCTACGACGACTTTCACGAGCCGGAGTATCACGCCTTACGAAACGGAGCCGGGCTCATCGACGTCTCCCCCCTTTTCAAGTACGAGATCCGCGGCCGAGACGCCGAGAAGCTCGTCAACCGGCTCATTACCCGGAACGCGGCCAAGGCGAAGGTCGGCCAGGTCGTCTACGTTCCCTGGTGCGATCGGGAGGGAAAGGTCATTCAGGACGGGACGTTTCAGCGGTTGAGCGAGACGACCTTTCGTGCCAC
>Ga0302046_10003141_pt1 | contig 15023 bp, 12 predicted proteins | sample RVTome_11_FD_200261 | JGI IMG/M metagenome (GOLD analysis project Ga0302046, IMG submission 200261) | Soil microbial communities from uranium-contaminated site in the Upper Colorado River Basin, Wyoming, United States - RVT147D111 (version 2) ...
CGTCGCCGCCGCTGAAACTCCACTGTTCGCAGTGCGCGGGCCCGTTGCGCTCTCGGCCAGGGTGAGCCCGACGGCGGCCAGCGCGGGAACGGCGGGGATCAGCTCGAGCGCCAGCGGCAGGTTCGCGCCCGACAGCCGGCCGATCAGCCATGCGATGGACAGCACGACCGACGCCGCCAGTTGCGGCCAGAAGAGAGCGATGGCGCGGCCCGGGCTGCGTGCTTTGGGTGTGATGCTGTAGTCGACCCTGCGCCGGATGAGCACCTCGGCGAACGCAAACAGGAACGACGGCCACTTGGCGAACTGCAGGATCATGGTCCGCCAGTGCGTGCCTCGCTCGAACTGCGGTTGCAGGTAGAACCGCTGGCGGTACAGCTCGCAGAGCCCGATGGCACCCAGCCACAGGGCGAGCCGTTCCAGGCTGCCCGTCTCGAACAGCCGGGGCGTATAGCCCGAGAGGAGCAGGACGGCGGCCAGCGCGAGCAGCGCGGCAATCGAGAAACTGCGGCTCAGGTAATTGAAGCCGTGCAGCACACCGGCGATGCGGGAACTCAACGGCAGCCGGCGCAGCAGCGGCGGTCCGTGCAGCTTGATGTCGAGCACCGATCGCGACCAGCGGCGCTGTTGCTGCAGGTAGCCGGCCCAGTCGACAGGCGCGAGACCACGCGCGAGCACTTCCGGGACATAGACACCTTCCCAGCCGGCGGCCCGATAGTGCATGGTCAACAGCAGGTCTTCGGCGTCGTGCTGCGGGAAACCGCCGACGCCGCGCAGCGCATCGACGCGGTGCGAGTTGTGGCAGCCGATTACGACGGGATAGCCCAGCGCGTACGCAGCCATCTGCACCGACGAGTAATAGCCGTACGTCTCCTCGGCGGCACCGCGCGCGATGAGACTCTCCTCCTGGTTGTGATAGACCTGCGCCGCCTGCACGTAGCCGATGCGCGGATCCTCGAAATAACCGAGCACGCGCGTGAGGTAGTGCCGCTCCGGCACGTGGTCGGGGTCGAACGTCGTGATGATGTCGTAGTCCTCGAATCCGGTCCGATCGAACCACGCGTTGTAATTGCCGTACTTGGTGCCGCGCCGGAAGCGCCCGCCCTCCGTCAGGTACTGCGGCATGCCGCGGCGGCTGAAGTGGCGGGCACCGAGACGTGCGCAGAGCGCACGGACGTCGGCATCATCACCCTCATCGAGGACCCACGTGTCGTGCGGCTGATCCAGCGCGACCAGCGCGCGAACGGTGTGCTCGAGCATGGCGATCGGTTCGGCGCCGGGCACGAACGTCGTCACGACTGCTACCCGCCGTTGCGTGCGGATGGGAAGGGGCCGCGGCCGGCGCATGAGCGGCAGCGAGATCCAGCGCGCCAGATGGTTGAGCCAGGCGAACAGCACGATGACGCGCAACGTACCCGACGCGACCGGGTTCACATCCCAGCCATGCAACGAGAACCAGTACTGCACGAACTCGAGGCCGGCCGCGACGTTGAGGCCGGTCAGCAACGCGAAGATCGCGAGATCGCGCCAGCCGAAGACGCGCTCGCTCTGCACGGTCGTGGCGCCGGCCGACGCAGGCTGCGTGATCATCGAATTCAGACGCCGGCGTGAACAGAGTTGTGCGCCGGAACCTGGGGTACGCCCCGCAGGTCCCAGGCAAGCGGCGGGTTCAGCACACCTTCTTCCTCATCACCCGTACGCATCGTGAACGAGTACACATCCACGTGATGGTCGTAGGCATACGACCAGTCCGCGGAATTCACTCGTACATCGACCCGGTACTGCCCCCGCTTCAGGTCGCGTCGCGCGATGTCCAGTGCCATGCGGCCGTGCCCCGACAGCGTGGGCAGCACGATCTCGCCTGCGGCCGAGTTCGTTTCGCAGCAGCGAATGCCGTCATCGCTCGTGATGGAAGCCGTGAACACGGGCGCCTTGACCGGCTTGTGCGCCACGTACGCGATCTCGATGCGCAGCGGGTCGCCGCCGTCCAGCTCCGTCACATCACGACCGGCCCGGTCGAGCAGTCGGACGTCGGTGATCTCCAGCTCGAGCGAGCCGAGACGGTTCTCGTGCAGACGCAGCTCCGCGCCCGACCGCGTCAGCACCACCGGCCCCGTCGCGGGCGTGCGGTGGCGCGTCTCGTCATGCGGCGCCGCCAGGTAGTCCGTGACCGTTGCCTCGGCAGCGCCCAGCTCGACCAGCCGCCCTTCGCTCAGCCACAGAACCCTGTCGCACAGCCGCCGGATCATGATCGTGTCATGTGACGCCAGCGCGATCGTGCAGCCGCTGCGCCGGGATCCCGCGATCCGCTCCAGACACTTGCGCTGGAATGCATGGTCACCCACCGACAGCAGCTCATCCATGAGCATCGTTTCGAGCGATGCGTGCACGGCGACGGCAAAGCCGAGTCGCATCTTCATCCCCGAACTGTAGGTCCGGTACGGGTTGTCAATGAACGGTTCGATCTGGGCGAAGTCGACGATCGAGTCGAACGCGCGCGCGACTTCCTGACGCGTCAGACCCGCAAACACCAGCACGGCCGGTGTCAGACGGACGCCGCCCGCCACGAGAAAGATGAACAGCACGGGCAGGGCAATGAGGAAATGGATGAGATCACTCGTCACGCGCACCGGTAGCAGGACCGCCGGCGGGAAGCGCGGCTGCTGGATCAGGTCACGATGATCGAGCACGGCGCTGGCCGCCCAGAGCAACGATGAGCTGAACCAGCCCCAGACCAGCAGACCGGTGAAGAGGAACGGTGTGTAGCGCGGAATGTCGAGCGGCATCAGCCGGCCGAACACCAGCTGCAGTACGAGCAGGTAGGCGACCGGGTTGAGAATCGACCAGGCCACAGCCAGCAGCGAACGCTTGTAGCGGAGCTTCAGGTCACGCTGGACCAGTGAGACGAACAGGTCGCGCACCCACACGAGACGCCCGGCCCGGGGCGTGAGAACGGCTTCACTCACGAATCACCGACCAGGCGCAGCAACACCCTGCGAGCCATGTTACGAACCGGATGTGCCCACGTCCAGCCACGCCGCACGTACCAGTGGAACAGCGGCTCGTGCCACCGATACAGCCGGCGGTAAACGCGCGCGCGCAAGTCCCGGCGTGCGCCCATCCCATCGGCCGGCTCGAATGCGTCCAGCGAAGCAACGCATCCCGCTGTGACAGCATGGTCACGGCATGGCGAACGGATCCGGCCGCGGCCTCCCGGCACGCGTCCGGATGCGGCTGCGCGCGCAGCCGTCCGCCAACCGCATCCAGTTGCGCGATCAGGTTCGTGCGCATTGCCTCCAGTGCATACGTCGTCTCGACCCGAGCGCGGGCGGCGCGGCCGAGCGCCTCCCGTCGCGCCGGGTCGCGGAACAATCCGCTCAACTCATGCACGTATCGCACCGCCTCGCGGGCGGGCGTGTCCGGCTGGATCAGAACGCCGCACCCGGGCGTGACCAGCTTGCGCTGTCCGCCCGTGTCCGCACCGACGAACGGCACGCCACTTGCCATCGCTTCGTATGCCACGAGCGCAATGCCTTCCCAGCGCGACGGCAGAAACACGACGTCGGCCGCCTGCATGAGGTCATGCACCTGCGCCGCCGGCAGCGCACCCTCCAGCCGCACGCGCCCGCTCAATCGGTGCCGCTTCACGAATCGGCGCAGCCAGGCCAGTTCCACACCGTCACCCGCAACAATTGCAATGAAATTCTCACCGCGATCGCGCAGCATGCGCAACGTCTGCGCGAGGACCTGCGGCTGCTCCTGCGGACAGAGGCGTCCTGCGAACAGAACGAGCGACGTCGCAGCATCGATGCCCAGCTCCTGCCGCACGGCGGCACGTCACGCACGGTCCGGGCGCAGCCGCCGGGTGTCCACGTTGATCGTGCACACACGCACACGTTCCGGATCCGCGCCCCCGTCCACCATCCACTGGCGCAGATGTTCGGACGCGACCAGCGTCAGATCGAGTGAAGCCTGATGGTTCAGCGACAGACGCGGATATCCTCCCTCACCCCAGGCTCCTCGACGTGGCAGTAGTCGACGATCGGAATGTGAGGCGCACATGCGCGAAGGTACGGAAGGAACCGCTACGCCGACTCGCTGTTCGACACCAGAACCGCGTCCGGCCGCCGCGACCGCACGAGATGGTCCGGGAACCGCGGATGATTCGCATGGTGCAGGAAGCGGGGCAGCACGAACACGTCGGGCGTCAGCTCCAGAAAGTGTGACTCCCAGACGGTGATTCTCGTTCAGTGTCGCAGCCACCGTGATTTCCCAGCCTGCTGCACGCAACGGTCCGCTCCGAAGCCGGCCGTGAAACCCTTCGCGAACGCGTACGCCGGCCAGGTTTCCAGGAACCACACCCGTTTCTCGATCGCCGTCGGCTCCAGAAGATTGTCCGCGTCCAGTTGGATCACATAGCTGGCCTGCGCCGCGCCAAACCCCGTGTTGCGCGCCGCACCCGGCCCCCCCGGTTCGTCTCGTGCTCGAGCACCCGGACGCGTTCGTCCGAGCGGCAGACCTCATCCAGCACGGCTCGCGATTGCGGCGAGGGCGAGGCGTCATTCACGATCACCCACTCCCACTCCTGCAACGACTGACCGAAAACCGATGCGGCCGTCTCACGGAACGCCTCACCCGCCTCGTAGAACGGCGTCACGATCGTTACCACCGGCTGCGCCGCACGCAACGCCGGGGCATACCGGAACCCGGGGCGCCCACCCGCAAGTGGCGGCGCCGGTCGGCCCGGCCCGGACCTCTCAATGCTCATGGCGGCTCGCTTGGGCACGTTGCGAGCCGGTTTCCCGGCGCGCCCCGGTCGTGCGGCCTGCCCGTTCGTGCCGACCCGCCCCGCCGACCTCCGGTCCCACGGACGCCCGGGGCAGAATCGTGAAATGGCCGGCCTATTTCAGCGGGCCGTCCGTTACACATCCCATGGGACGGCCGGATTCCCCCGGCTTCCCGGCCCGCATCCCGCCGATCGCTCCCGCCTCACCCGGTGTCGGACGCCTGCAACAGAACGCGAGAACGTGCAGAACGGAGCCGGAACGATAATTATTGACTGTGACATCCACGCCTGAGAGGAACTCGACCATGACTGCGACGGTGCGCTGCCTGTGTCGCCTCACGTTCGTGACCGCATGGCTCGCCGCGGTCGGCTGCGGCTCGCCCGATCCGGGAACGCGCTCGGCATCGGTCGGCGCCGGGCGACCGAGCGATCGCTTCACGTTCGCGACGGATGAGAAATTCGATGCCGCATCCATTGCGGCGTACACGGGTGAGCACGCCGCCATCTACGCGTGGATCGAGCAGCACGAGGAAGAACACGTCGAACACATCCGGCGCTGGCTGCGCCAGCCATCGATCAGCGCGCAGAACGTGGGCATCCAGCAGATGGCCGGGCTGCTGCGTGACGACCTGCGCGCGCTCGGCTTCCAGGAAGCGGAGCTGGTGCCGACGCGCGGGCATCCCGGTGTGTGGGGCTTCTACGACGCGGGCGCGCCCACGACCCTGCTCGTCTACATGATGTACGACGTGCAGCCGGTCGAGCCGGCGGACTGGATCTCACCGCCCTTCGAAGCGCAGCTCGATGAGTCCGATCTCGGCACGATCGTGCGGGCGCGCGGCGCCACCAATCAGAAGGGACCCCAACGCGCCTTCCTCAACGCCGTCGCGTCCATTCTCGCCGTCGACGGAACACTGCCGGTGAATCTCATGATCGCGGCGGAAGGTGAAGAGGAACTCGGCTCGCCCAACTATCCGCAGATCGTCGACCGCTACGAAGCACGCATGCGCACCGCGGACGGTGTCGTGTTCCCCTTCAACTCACAGGACGGGAACGGCGAGTTCGAACTGAGCCTCGGCGTCAAGGGCATTCTCTATCTCGAAATGGAAGCCCGCGGCGGACCGGCCGGCGGCCCGAAGAACGCCGAGATCCACGGCTCCTACAAGGCCATTGTCGATGCGCCCGCCATCCGCCTCGTCCAGGCGCTCGCAACGCTCACCTCGAAGGATGGAAACACCATCACCGTCCCCGGCTTCTACGACGACATCCGGCCACCGTCCATCGAGGAACAGCGCCTGATCAACGCGCTCCTCGACCACTGGGACGATGCCCGCATGCACAACGCATTCGGCGTCGATCGCTGGATCGATGGCGTTACCGGACGCAATGCCATCATGAAGTACCTCTACGATCCCACGTTCAACATCGATGGCATCTGGGCCGGCTACACCGGTGAAGGCACCAAGACGATTCTCCCCCACATGGCCACCGCAAAGGTCGATGCCCGACTGCCGCCCGGACTCGCCCCCGACTCGGCGCTCGCTCGCATCCGACGTCACCTCGATGACAACGGATTCACCGACATCACATTCCGTCAACTCTCCGGTTATCCCGCCGCGCAGACTTCCATTGACGCACCGCTCCTGCGCGCAGCCATCGGTGTCTTCAACAAACGCGGCCTCACTCCACGCGTCTCACCTCGCCTCGCCGGCAGCGCTCCCTTCTATCAGTTCACCGAGCGACTCCAGTTGCCTCTCGTCTTCTCGGGCCTCGGTCATGGCGCCGGCGCGCATGCGCCCAACGAGTACATGCTGCTCCGTCCCCTGGCCGGTTCGCGCATTGCAGGTCTGGCCGCGATCGAGCAGGCGTACGTCGATCTGCTGTTCGCTCTGGCATTGCAGTGAGTTGCGCGCCGCTGTTCTGCTGAGACTGATTCTCAACCTCCGACCACCCGGCGTTGACGCGGGACGAGCGTTGCGCCGGCCCGGCCGGGCCCGCATCCTTTGCGCCCGGCCTGCGGGTGCACGCCGTCAGAGAACGAAGAGGCGATGTCGACGAATCGGATGGGGATGCACGTGACGCTGGTCGCGCTTGCGGCGAGTGTGGTTGCGTATGCGCCTGTGACGCGCCCGGGTGTCCGGGCGCATGCGCTGGGAGGCGGCGGCCAGCGGTTGGCGGCAGGGCTGGCAGGGTGGGAAGCGCAGGACACGGCGGGGCGTGGATTGTACGGGATGGGCTGTGCGAGCTGCCACGGTCGGGATGGACGGGGAGGTGAACGGGGCACGAACGTGGCGTTTACAGTGGCGGTACCGGACTTCACGGATTGCAGTTTTTCGTCGCGCGAGCCGGACGCGGACTGGATCGCGGTAGTGCATGAAGGCGGACCGGTGCGCGGATTCGATTCGACGATGCCGTCGTTCGCGGAAGCGTTCACGGTGGAGGAGATGCAGGCGATCATCGACTACGTGCGTTCATTCTGCGGTGAGTCGGCGTGGCCGCGCGGCGAACTCAACCTGCCGCGCGCACTCCATACGGAGAAGGCGTATCCGGAAGATGAAGCGGTGACGACCATGAGCGCGGACGTGGACGGACCGGGCCGGGTCGTGAACGAGCTGGTGTACGAGCGACGGTTCGGTGCGCGCAGCCAGATCGAGATCGGTGTGCCGTTCGGTGCAGCGGAGGCGCCTTCGGGTGGCTGGGAGGCCGGTCTGGGCGACATCGGGCTCGGTGTGAAGCACACGGTGTGGCACAGTCTGGCGGGCGGAACGATCTTCTCGCTGGGCGGCGAAGTGGTGGTTCCGACGGGCAGCGAGTCGGCCGGGCTGGGTACGGGCACGCTGGTGTTCGAGCCGTACGCAGCGTTCGGCCAGATTCTGGGCAGCGCCGGTTTCGTGCAGCTGCTGGCGGGCGTGGAGCTGCCGGCGGACACGGACAAGGCGGCGCGGGAAGCGGTGTGGCGCGGTGTTGCGGGCTGGACCCTGGCCCAGGACCGTGGTTTCGGCCGCAGCTGGACGCCGATGGTCGAAGTTCTGGGATCGCGGGACCTGGAGGGCGGAGCGAAGGCGGCGTGGGACCTGGTGCCGCAGCTGCAGGTGTCGCTGAACACGCGGCAGCACGTCCTTGCGAACATCGGAGTTCGCATGCCGGTGACGGATGCGGACGTGCGATCGACAACGCTCGTCGTCTACATCCTCTGGGACTGGTTCGACGGCGGCCTTTTTTCGGGCTGGTAGGTGAGCGCAATGCGGGAGGCCATGATGGCAGGACGGTCCATGCGTCGGCTGGCGGGTGCAGCGATTCTCGTCATCCCGGGTGCGTCAACTTTCCTGGCGGCCGTGCCGGCTGCGCCGGAGACCGGCGTGATCCGCGGCAAGGTGAACGTGTCAGGCACCGTGACGTTCGCGGGCACGGCGCCGCCGGCAGTCGCGATCGACATGAGTGGCGACGCCTATTGCGCGGCGGCGAACGCGGCGGAGCCGGTGCGCCGGCGAACCGTGGCGATCGACGGGGAGGACCGGCTTGCGGATGTGGTCGTGTACGTGAAGGAAGGTCTGGCGGCGGGCGATCGCGTGGTGCCGCAGGAGGCTGCGCTGCTGGATCAGCAGAAGTGCATGTACCTGCCGCACGTGGTCGCGCTGCAGACGCGCCAGCCGATCCTGATCCGCAACAGCGACGAGACGCTGCACAACGTGCACGTGCGTGCCAGGCACAATCGCGAATTCAACATCGGCCAGATCCGCGGCGTGGAGAGCCGCCGTGCGTTTTCGACTCCCGAAGTCGGCATTCGGGTGACCTGCGACATCCACGGCTGGATGTCGTCATCGATCGCGGTCTTCGATCACCCCTTCTTCGCCATCAGCGGGGACAGCGGCGGTTACAGCATCGCCGATCTGCCGGCGGGCGAGTACCTGCTCGAAGCCTGGCACGCCTCGCTGGGAACGCAGCAGCAGCGCGTGACCGTGACGGCGGGCGGCACGACCACGGTTTCGTTCACTTTCCAGGCACAATAAGCGCCTCGCCCTGTCTACTTGTCTGTACACATCGGGCACACCGGCGCGGCCTGCTGCCGGGCCAGCGGAGCAGCGCAACGGACGGCGCCCGCGGCTGCCGGCACGGGTCAGTCGTCGGCGTTGCTCTCGACCCCGGCCCCGGGCAGGAAACGCCGGCGCAAGGGAGCAGGACGCCGTTCGCGCTCGGGCATGCGCTCGATGGTCACGCGGTCCTCGACCATACGCACGTCGTCGAGGGCACGGGCCAGGCGGAGTGCGCGGTTCTTCTCGCGCCGGCTGCGCACCACGCCCGTGAGGGCCACCACGCCGGCATCGGTTTCCTCGACATCGAAGTTGCGCCGGCCGACGTGCGGATCACCCCAGAGCGCATCGAGAACGCGGTCCTCGAGGCGGGTGCGACGACGACCCTGCCACGCTTCACGCACGAGCCGCCGGCCGCTGCGTGAAATCAGCAATCCACTCACAATGGCGCCCAGTCCGATGGCGCCGGCAATGCCGATCTTGAGGGCCAGGCCCGGCCCATCCCCTCGCCGCGCGGCGGGCGACGATGCACTGCCCGGCAGGAAGTCGCCAATCGTCATTCGTCGTCCTGGCCTCCGCTGGAAGTTGCGCGTCCGGTGATCGCCGCAAGCACGCGCTCGACCAGATCATCCTCCATGCCGCCGCGCAGCCAGCGCGCGACCACGACGATGTCGTTCTCCGGATCGCAGTACACCATGTTCACGCCGTTGCCGCGGTGCGACCACGCCGTCTCGGGCGCCGCCGGGATCATGCGCTTCCCGGTGTTGAGGAAGAAATTCATGAAGCCGTACCCCTGCTGCGCCGGCGTGGCTGTGCGCGCCATGCGAAGCCAGGCCTCGGACAGGAGCTGACGGTCGCCCCATTGCCCGTTGCGCAGCGTGAACAATCCGAACCTCGCCTGGTCGCGCGCGCTGATGAACATGCCACCGCCCCAGTGGCCGCCACCGCTCACTGATTGCACGCGCCGCCCATCCAGCACGATCCACGAATTGTCGTAGCCGTACCAGCGCCAGGTCGGTGATGCGCCGATGGGGTCCATCACCAGCTCACGCAGGACGTCCGGCAGCGGGCGCCGCCACACGTTCAGCGCGGCCAGCGCAAGCAGGTTCACGCGCGTGTCGTTGTACTCGTACGCAGAGCCCGGATCGAGCCGCGCGCGCGTCCACCACGTCGCCGGCTCACCTGATGGACGGTCCGCCCATTCCGGCTTGCCCCAGAGCGTGCCTTCCCAGTCGCTCACCTGACGCAGCAGATGGTCCCATGTGATGCGACGGCTGTGCTCCGTCGTGAACAGCTCCAGCGGCCGCGGTGCACCGAACGGGCCAATGCTTCGCTCCGACGCCTGCAGCGACAGCGCCGCCGGCAGCACCGGCGCCATGTACGTGTGAACAGGGTCGTTCACATCGCGGATCATGCCCCGGTCATACGCCAGCCCCACAACCGTCGACACGAAGCTCTTCGTCACGCTGAACGTCATGTCGACCCGCTCCGGATCGCCCCACTCCGCGACAATGTAGCCGTTGCGCACGATCACGCCCGTCGCCTCGCCCCGCTCCTTGAACGGGCCCACCGCATCGCCGAACGGTTCGCGGCCGAACGACTGGTAGTGCGCTTCTTCCAGATCGCGTGCCGACGTCGATTCGTTCGCCTGCGCAAACGCCACCGCCTCCGCGAGCTTCGCGGCATCCATCCCCACCTGCTCCGCACGACGCGTCTCCCACGCCGAGCCTGCTCCCGGCCAGTACCTGCCCTGCTGCCCTTCCGCTCCACCGCTCCACGACAGCGCCCCGGCCGCCACCACAAGACGCAATGGCAAACGCGTACGCATCGCATGACGCCCGCACCTCACGCTTCGACGGCGCAGCCTGACCGCCGCGCCGTTCCCCGTGTCATGTCGCCTCGCCGTCATCCACATCTCCTCTCGCTCTCCGATTCGTGCCCACCATCCGATGTTCCGACCGGCTTGCTCCCGCTTGCTCCGGCCAACCTCGCGCCCGTGCGCGGGCGTGGCAAGCTGACCCGTTCACCGCTGCCCGTGGCGCGCTGCGTCCCGAACACCCTGCCCGGCGCCGTCATGGACGACGCGCTCATCCGCAGGTATCCTACAGTAGAACGCCAACTCGTGTCGCCATGACCGGATCCGAAGACCTGCTCAAAGGCACACTCGACATGCTCGTGCTCAAGGCGATCGAGCGCGAGCCCATGCACGGGTGGGGCATTGGCCAGCGGATCGAAGCGCTGGCGGGCGGCGTGTTCCGGGTGCAGACGGGAACGCTGTATCCGGCGCTGCATCGTCTGCAGCGGGAAGGCGCGATCGGGGCGGAGTGGCGGACGACGGAGCACAAGCGACGGGCGCGCTACTACCGGTTGACGGCGAGCGGGAAGAAGCGTCTGGCGGCGGACGTGAGTTCGTGGGTACGCTCGAGCGTTGCGGTGAACCGGATCCTGGAAGGTCTTTCGTAGAACGACGTGGTCGGCTATCCGACGAGCGGTCGCGCGGCGGTGGCCGGGCGCAGGTGCGCACCGGCCGCGGCTGCTGCTACATTGAACACGTGCACGCCCGGCCCGGACTCCGACGGTCTGCGCCGGGCGTGGCGATTGAGGACCGGGCATGGGAGCGGGTTCGAGCGATGGCACAAGCGACAGCGCGTCAGGAAGCGCGTGGCGGCACGGATTTCGTGCGTACCATGATTGCCGAGGACCTGCGCAGCGGGAAGCATGAGGGTGTAGTCACGCGCTTTCCGCCCGAGCCCAACGGCCACCTGCACATCGGCCACGCCAAGGCGATCTGCCTCGACTTCGGCGTGGCCGAAGAGTTCGGCGGGCGCTGTCATCTGCGCATGGACGACACGAATCCGGAAACCGAGGAGGTCGAGTACGTCGACGCGATCGTGCGGGATGTGAAGTGGCTGGGCTTCGACTGGGGCGAGCACCTGTATTTCGCGTCCGACTATTTCGAGGAGTTCTACCGTCTGGCCGAAGGCCTGATCCAGAAGGGCTTCGCCTATGTCGACAGTGCGAGCGAAGAGGAGATCCGCGAGCATCGCGGCACCGTGACCGAGCCCGGCCGTCCCACGAAGTACCGCGATCGGGCGGCCGCGCAGAATCTCGACCTGTTCCGTCGCATGCGAGCCGGCGAGTTCGCCGACGGCGCCCACGTGCTGCGCGGGAAGATCGACCTCGCGTCGCCCAACATGCTGATGCGCGATCCCATCCTGTACCGGATCCGCCACGCGACCCACTATCGCCGAGGCGATGCCTGGTGCATTTATCCGCTGTACGACTACGCTCATCCTCTGGAGGACGCGCTCGAGTGCGTGACGCACTCCCTGTGTACGCTGGAGTTCGAGAACAATCGTGAGCTGTACGACTGGGTGGTCGAGAACACGGATGTGCAGTGCCGGCCGTACCAGACGGAGTTCGCGCGGCTCGAGCTGGACTACACGATCACGAGCAAGCGCAAGCTGCTGCAGCTGATCGAGCGCGGACTGGTGAGTGGCTGGGATGATCCGCGACTGCCCACCCTTGCGGGGCTGCGCCGGCGTGGTGTGCCAGCCGAGGCCATCCGCGCGTTCGCCGAGCTGATCGGTGTGGCGAAGACCAACAGCCGAGTCGACATCGCCAAGCTCGAGTACACGATTCGTGATGACCTGAATCAGCGTTCGCCGCGCGTGCTCTGTGTTCTGCGGCCACTGCGCGTCGTGATCGTCAACTGGCCGGCCGGCCGGACCGACTCGTTCGACGCGCCGAGCTGGCCGCACGACGTGCCGAAGGAAGGAACCCGTCCGCTGTCCTTTTCGGGCGTGCTGTACATCGAGCGTGATGACTTCATGGAAGACCCGCCAGCCGACTTCCACCGGCTTGCGCCCGGCCGCGAAGTCCGTCTTCGCCATGCCTGGGTGATTCGCTGCGAAGGCGTGGTGAAGGACCGCGAGGGTAACATCGTCGAGCTGCACTGCACCTACGATCCGACGACGCGCGGTGGCAGCACGCCTGACGGCCGCACGGTGCGTGGCACCATTCACTGGGTGGATGCGGCGGCGTCCCTGCCCTGCGAGGTTCGCCTGTACGACCGTCTGTTCTCGGTGCCCGATCCCGGAGCCGACGAGGATGGCGACTTCATCCGGCACCTCAATGCGGATTCACTCATCGTCGCACGCGATGCGCGGATCGAGCCAGCCGTGGCGACTGATCCGCCCGGCAGCTGCTACCAGTTCGAGCGGCTGGGCTATTTCACGAGTGACAGCGAGGATTCGCAGCCGGGTGCGCTGGTCTTCAATCGCACGGTCACGCTGCGTGATACGTGGGCGAAGATCACGGGTCGCGAGACGCAGTCGGCAGGTCGTCCCGATCGCCGGCGCAGAGAATCGTCGCCTGCAATCCGTGCAGCGAAGCCGCAGCGTGAAGCCGCGACTCCCGGCGCAGCCACCGACCTGGTGTCACGTGATGCGGCAGCGGCGAAGCTCCTCGAGGCTGCAGTTGCCGCCGGCGCGGACCGGCGTACGACACACAACTGGATCACCAATGACATCGCGCGCGAGCTGGCCGGACAGCCGGCGTCGCGGCTTCGCTTCGGCGGCGTACAGCTCGCTGCACTGCTGGGCCTGCTCGATCAGGGCGCGATCTCGACGAGCAGCGCCCGTGATGTTCTGGCGGAGATGGTCGGGGCCGGCGGCGAGCCGGCGGCGATCGTCGAGCGGAAAGGCCTCAGCCAGATCCGTGATGCCGCGGCCATCGCGGACATTGCGGCCGACGTCATCGCTGCAAGTCCATCGAAGGTCGCTGAGTATCGCGCCGGCCGCACGGGTCTGCTGGGCTTCTTCGTCGGGCAGGTGATGAAGCGGACGGACGGCCGCGCCGATCCTGCGCTCGTGCAGGACGCGCTACGCGAGCGTCTCGAGGGCTGAGCGGCACGCCGCGTCATGCGTCGCCTGCACCATCGCCATGCACGTTCGTCTCAGTAGAGGCGACCGCCTTCGGGCACCGTGCGCTCCGCCATGGCCAGTACGGTTTCGCCACGTTCGTCCGGGAACCCCAGTATCAGACACTCGGACCTGAACTTGCCGACCTGGCGAGGACCGAGATTGACGACCGCGCAGACCTGCCGGCCAACGAGTTGTCCGGGCTCATAGTTGGCGGCGACTCCTGCCGCACACTTCCGCTCACCGATTCCCGGTCCGAAGTCGATCCACAGCCTGAGCGACGGTTTGTGCGCTTCCGGAAACGGTTCGGCGCGCACGACCGTGCCCACGCGGATGTCGACCTTGCGGAAGTCATCCCAGCTGATGATTTCGTCCGTCATGTTCGCTCGCCGATCGGGGGCGCAGGATCTCGCAGCGCGCGGGTTTCCGCGTGCCGGTACCGCAGGTGGCGTGCGGCCACCGCCCGACTCAGTTGCCGGTCGTGCGACCGTCGCGCCGCGGCGGCTCGAGTTGCGCGAGCCGGCGAAGGTTGCCCGCTGCGCGTGCGATCAGCAGGGCCCACATGCCGAGAGCCACGGCAATGCCGGCGAGGTCGAACACGGTCATGTCCACGCCGGCCGCGCGGAACGGCAGTGGTCCGATGATCAGTGCGGACGTATTCAGTACGATCAGCAGGATTCTGGCCTCGGTCGGTCCGAGCCTGCCGTGACCGAGTCCGAACTCGCCGAACACGTGCGTTTCCAGATACACGTTGATGGAGAGCACCAGATAGGCGATGACCACGGCGAGGCCGACGGCAAGCAGCATGTAGGGTGAGAGCCCGAGTCCGAGACCGATGGCGGTCGTGGAATACGCGTCCGTGAGATGGTCGAGGTAGTAACCGTAGCGCGGCCGCTCGATCTTTCGCACCCGTGCCACGGTGCCGTCCAGACTGTCTCCGAACCACTGCACGACGAGCAGCCCGCTCGCGGCCCACAGCCAGTGCTCCGATCGGTTGGTCGCGAGGTATGCCGCCGCCACGCCGGTCGCAGCCACGAGGCCGAGCAGCGTCATGTGGTCCGGTACGACCCATTGCGGCAGCCGGTGCGCCAGCCACGGCAGCACGCGCCGCTCGAAGCCTGCGAGCAGGAAGTCAGCCTTGCGCTGGTGCTCTCCCTCGGCCATGAATCCGGGCACTCCCCAGGCGCGAGATTCGGCGCGTGTCGCACGCGCCGCGGCCGGGCGCACGACGTCTGCTGCGCCGACTCGCCCCGCGCGCCACCGTTAATGACGAATCTGGAATCGTCGTAC
>Ga0302046_10003143_pt1 | contig 15011 bp, 15 predicted proteins | sample RVTome_11_FD_200261 | JGI IMG/M metagenome (GOLD analysis project Ga0302046, IMG submission 200261) | Soil microbial communities from uranium-contaminated site in the Upper Colorado River Basin, Wyoming, United States - RVT147D111 (version 2) ...
CGGCTTGGTCATAAAGTAGAACCAGCCGAAGTCGACGGCGCGGTCGAACAGCGGGATGGCGAAGCGGTCCTCGTAGGCATCGAGCAGCTTCACCTCCTTGGCGCCGGCGAAGAGGCGGCTCGAAGTATCGATGCTGGCACCGGCCGCGACGGTGACGGGCGAGGCGAGGTAGTCAACCTGATAGCGGTCGCGGCTGTCGGAAACGCGCTTGCGGAAGCCGCCGGTGAAGCCTTTGGCCTGGTCCGGCACCAGGGCTACGAGCCAGTACTTGTCGGTGATGCCGAGCCAACCCCGCGTCGAGGCATAAGTCTTGTCCAGCCTGGCATCGGGTTCCAGGTCGTCATAGTCGATTTCCTTGAGGCTCTCGTCCTCCAGGACTCCGATCGGGCCCTCGTGCAGGATGAAGAAGCCGAGCGTCGGCGGCGTGTCGGTGCGGACGATCAGGCCCCAGGGGCTCAGCGTCACCTCCTTCTCACCGCGGTTTTCCGCCCGCTGCGTCACCGTGATCAGATAGTTCTCGTCGATTTCGACGACGCGCGTGAACACCAGGCCCTGGCCATTGTCCCAGGTCAGCGTCACCGGGCGGCCGGGGGCGAGTTCGCTGCCGCTCACCTGCCACACCGTGTCGTCGTCGGGAACCTTGAGCTCGGCGTCCCCGCTGGACCAACCGAAGGCCGCGTAGTAGGGCTTCGGCGCGCCCTGCGGCGAAAACAGGGTGATGTCCGGGCTGTCCTTTGCCAGCGTCACCTTGTAGTCGTTCAATATCAGGTCGTCGATGCGCCGTCCGACCACGGGCAGCGAACCGTGGACGCGGGCGTTGCGGATCGGCAGCCGCGGGCTCCGAGCCAGTGCCGACGAACGGTTCTCGGACTCGCCGACCGTGGCCGGCGCGGTCGGTGCGGCGCCCGCGGGCAACGTCTCGGCGCCGCGGCCGGTCGCCGGCGCCGGCATCACCGTCTCTTCGGTACCGGTCGCGGCCCGGCGCGCCGCTTCTTCCGCCTCCTGCCGTTCGACCCGCGGAACCTCGTAGAAATACTGGAACCCCACCAGCACCGCGAGCGACAGCACGATCGCGACAACGAGGTTGCGTTGCTCCGACAAGTTGCCCATGGGTCTACCGCGGAACCGGATCGTAGCCGTGACCGCCCCAAGGATGGCAGCGGGCCAACCGACGCAACGTCAGACGCGTGCCGGTCCAAGCGCCGTGGCGTTGCAGCGCCTCGACGGCGTAATGCGAGCAGCCCGGCAGATAACGGCAGTTCACGCCCAGAAGCGGCGAGACCAGGTACTGGTACAGCCTGATCACGGCGACCAGCGCCGCCGCCGCGCATTGTCCAGCCAGCAACCCGATCGATGTTCCCATCCGCCTCACGGCTCCGTCACCTCGGGCGCTCGCGCCGCGCCGAGCTTGCGTAACGCCTTCTTCATGTCGGCGCCAAGCGCGGCATGACTTCGTGTCAACGCGGCGCGGCGCCCGATCACCACGTAGTCGTGGCTCGGCGCCGCGTAAAGGGGGATCAACCTGTCCGCGAGCGCCTTCAGGCGACGCTTGACCCGATTGCGTTCCACCGCATTGCCTACTCGTTTGGAGACGGTGAAGCCCACACGCGGCGCGGCGCCGTCGTCCGCACGGGCACGGCCCTGCAGCACCAAGCCCGGCGCCGCGTATTTCGCGCCCTGGGCCACCCTCAGGAAGTCCGCACGCTGCTTCAGACGTGCCGGCGCGTCCGGCATGCCTTCAAGCCGACAGACGCTTGCGGTTCTTGGCCCGACGCCGCGCCAGTATGCGCCGGCCACCGACCGTCGCCATGCGGGCGCGGAAGCCATGGCGACGCTTGCGCACCAACTTGCTCGGTTGATAGGTCCGCTTCACGATACAAATCCTTGCGCGAGATTTCTCCGGCCAAGCCGGCGCCGGCTGTATACGGGGTGAGTGCGCGCAAGTCAAATCGCCCCGACGCACCGCCGTCGAACGGTATACACGTTGTTTCACAATGTCTTTATCGTTGCGGCGGCCGGGCGCGGCGGCGCATATCTTTGCCTGGATCGGGGCCGGGCATGGGGAATGGAAAGGCGGTGATGCGAGCGATGCCTGATGGGCACGAGCCGATGACCGACGCCTCGTCGCCGACGGTCTGGCGCCGTTACCTGCCGCTGGCGGTCATCCTCTCCGGCCTGGGGCTTTTCTTTGCCTTGGGCGGTCACCGCTACGTCAGTTTCGAAGTCTTGCGCCAGCACAGCGAGATGCTGCAGGCCTGGGTCGCCGCACACATGGGCTTGGCGATGTCGGCGTTTTTCGTCGCCTACGCGGTTGTCGTGACCTTCTCGCTGCCGGGTGGCGCCTTGATGACGATGATCGGCGGCTTCCTTTTCGGCACCTGGATCGGCGGAACTATCGTCGTCGTCGCGGCGACGCTCGGCGCCAGCTTGATCTTCCTGGCGGCACGATCCGCCTTTGGCGACCTGCTTCGGGCCCGCGCCGGCCCCGGCTTGGCCAAGCTCGAAGCCGGCTTCCGCGAGAACGCCATGAGCTACCTGCTCGTGCTGCGCCTGGTGCCGCTGTTCCCCTTCTTCCTGGTCAACCTGGCGCCGGCCTTTTTCGGCGTACCTTTGCGGACCTATGTGGTCGCCACCTTCATTGGCATCGTGCCGGGCACGTTCGTCTATGCCGGCGTCGGCAACGGCCTGGACGCGGTTTTCGCCGCCGGCGGCGAACCCGATTTCACCATCGTCTACGAGCCCGAGATCCTGGTGCCGCTGCTGGCGCTTGCGGCCCTCGCCTGTCTGCCCATCTGGTACAGGCGCGTCATAGCGCGCCGCCGGCCGCCGCGGTCCAACTGAACGTGGCCGCGCGACCCGACCTCTGCGTCATCGGCGCCGGTTCCGGAGGCCTCACCGTCGCCGCCGGTGCCAGCCAGATGGGTGCCCGCGTGGTGCTGATCGAAGGCCACAAGATGGGCGGCGACTGCCTGAACTACGGCTGCGTGCCGTCGAAGGCGCTGCTGGCGGCGGCGGCCGCAGCCGAGGCGCGGCGGCGCGGCGGCGCCTTCGGCCTGTCGGACGATGCGGGCGAGATCGATTTCGCCCGCGCCCAGGCGCATGTGCGCGAGGTCATCGAAGCCATTGCGCCACAGGATTCCGCCGAGCGTTTCCGCGGCCTCGGGGTCGAGGTGATCCTCGGCCGGGCTCGCTTCACCGGCCCCGACACGGTCGAGGTCGGCGGACAACGCATCGCCGCGCGCCGCTTCGTCGTCGCCACCGGTTCCTCACCCCTCGTGCCGCCGATCGCCGGCCTCGACCAGTTGCCCTATCTCACCAACGAAACCGTTTTCGACAACGAGACCCGGCCACCGCACCTGCTCGTGATCGGCGGCGGTCCGATCGGCGCCGAGCTGGCGCTGGCGCACCGCCGTCTCGGCGCCGAGGTCAGCATCTTCGAAATGGCGACACTCCTGCCCAAGGACGACCCCGAGCTGGTCGAGGTCCTGCGCCTGGCGCTCCGCCGCGAGGGCATCGCGCTCCACGAGGGTGCCAGGGTGCGATCAGTGGCGGCCGCCGCCGAGGGCATCGCGGTTGATCTCGAGGAGGCCGGCAGCCGACGCAGCATCGTCGGCTCGCATCTCCTGGTCGCGGCCGGCCGGCGCACCAATACCGACGGTCTCGGCCTGGAGGCGGCCGGCATCGAGGCCGGGCCTGGCGGTATCGTCGTCGATCGGCGGCTCCGCACCACCAACAGGCGCGTCTACGCCGTCGGCGACGTGGCCGGCGGGCCGCAGTTCACCCACGTCGCCAGCTACCAGGCCGGCATCATCATCCGAAACGCGCTGTTCCGCTTGCCGGCCAAGGTCGACGGCCGCGCGCTGCCATGGGTGACATATACCGATCCCGAGCTGGCGCAGGTCGGCTTGACGGAAGACGCGGCGCGGCAGCGCGCGGGCGAGATCCGGGTGCTGCGATGGCCATTCGCCGAGAACGACCGCGCCCAGGCCGAGCGGCGGACCGAAGGTTTCGTCAAGGCCCTGACCGACAAGCGCGGGCGCATCCTCGGCTGCGGCATCGTCGGCGCGCACGCCGGCGAACTGATCCAACCCTGGGTGCTGGCGATCCAGAACCGGTTGAAGATCGGTGCCCTGGCCTCCTACGTTGCCCCCTATCCCACGTTCGGCGAGGCCGGCAAGCGTGCCGCCGGCAGCTTCTATGCACCCAAGCTCTTCAACGCGCGCACGCGCGCCATCGTCCGTTTCCTCGCCCGCTTCGGCTGACGCGCCCACTGGCCGGGCGCTTATGTCGCGGGACGAAAGCGCCTAATTTAGCATCCATGTCGCCGCCGCGCCCCTTTCTGCCGTCGCTGGACCGCGGCCTTTCGGCCCGCCTGCTGGTGCTGACCATCGGCTTCGTGATGCTGAGCGAGGTGCTGATCTACGTACCCTCGATCGCGCGCTTTCGCCTGACCTATCTCGAGAGCCGCATCGGCGGCGCCTATCTGTCCTCGCTGGCGCTGCAGCTGTTGCCCGACGACAGGGTCGACAGCAATGTCGAGATGGCACTCCTGCACGGCAACCAACTCAGGATGATGGCGGTCAAGCGCGAGATGACGCGCACCCTGGTGCTGAGCGAGGACATGCCGCCGAAGATGGATGCCTCATTCGATGTCCGCGATCCGGCGCCCATGATGCTGATCATGCACGCGTTCGAGGCGCTGCTGGAGGGCGACCGGGTGATCCATGTGATCGGCAGTTTCCCAGACGGCGGCGAGGGCTATCTCGAGATCATGATGGACGAGCGCCCGCTGCACGATGCCATGATCGAGTACTCGACCAACATCCTGCAGCTTTCCATCGTCATCTCGCTGCTGACGGCGAGCCTCGTCTACCTGTCGCTGCACATCGTCTTCGTCAGACCGATGCGCCGCATTATCTCCTCGATGGCGACGTTCCGCGGTGCGCCCGAGGACGCGACCAGCGTGATCCAGCCGAGCCGGCGTTCCGACGAGATCGGCACCGCCCAGCGCGAGCTGGCACGAATGCAGGAGGAGTTGCGCCAGGCGCTGCGCCAGCGGGCGCACCTGGCGGCGCTCGGGGCCGCCGTCGGCAAGATCAACCACGATCTCAGAAACGTGCTGTCGACGGCACAGCTGGTATCGGATCGGCTTGCCAACAGCGACGACCCCGAGGTGAAACGGGCCAGCCCGACGCTTCTGCGCGCCATCGACCAGGCGATCGCCATCTGCACCGAGACGCTGAACTTCGCCAAGGCCGAGGCGCCGGCACCCAACCGGCAGCGCTTCGCCTTGGCGCCGCTGCTGCGGGAGGTCGTTCAGCAGGCCGGCCTGCCGGCGGACCCTGGCATCGCCTGGGAGTGCCGCGTCCCGGAAGGCCTGGAACTGGACGCAGACCGGCAACAGCTCTTCCGCGTGCTGTTGAACCTCGGGCGCAATGCCGTCGAGGCGATGGCGAACCGCGACGGCGGCGGCCCGATCACGATCGAAGGCCGCCGCGAGGGCGCCTCCGTCGTCATCGACGTCTCCGACAGCGGCCCCGGGCTGGCGCCCAAGGCGCGCGAGCACCTGTTCGAACCCTTCGCCGGTTCCGCCCGGCGCGGCGGCATCGGCCTCGGACTGGCCATCTCGCGCGAGCTGGTGCGCGGGCACGGCGGCGAACTGGAGCTGGTGAACAGCGACGCCGCCGGCACGCGCTTTCGCATTACCCTGCCCGATCCGCCCGCGCGCGCCTGAGTCCTGTCGCAAGGAACGAAAGAACGTGTCGTGGCTGTCGGCATACCTGAGCCTCGGCCCCGGCGTGACGCCAGGCGTCTTTGCCGTGTTCTGTGTCGTATCCTTCATCGGCAGCCTGTCGACGGCCATGCTGGGCCTGGGCGGCGGCGTGCTCATGCTGGCAGTGCTGGCGCAAGTGTTTCCGCCCACCGTGGTGGTCCCGCTGCACGGCGCAATCCAGCTCGGCTCCAATATCGGTCGGGCGGTGATAATGCTGCGCCACGTGCTGTGGTGGATCGTGCCCGCCTTCGCCGCCGGCTCGATACTGGGCGCCTTCGCCGGCGCCAACGTCGTGCTGTCGTTGCCGCTGTGGCTGCTGCAGCTGGTGCTGGCGCTGTTCCTCCTCTACATGGTCTGGGGCCCGCATCTGCGGGCGAGCCGGCCCACCGTGACCAAGTTCTTCCTGGTCGGCGGTCTCGGCACCTTCGCCGCCATGTTCGTCGGCACCACCGGGCCGTTGATCGCGCCCTTCGTCGCGGCTGCCTCGCCGGAACGCCAGCGCGTCGTGGCGACGCAAGGCGCCTTGATGACGTTCCAGCACGGCCTGAAGATCGTCGCCTTCGGCTTCGCCGGCTTTGCCTTCGCGCCCTATGCGGCGCTGCTGGTCGCCACGCTCGTCTTCGGCTTTGCCGGCACCTTCCTCGGCAGCCGACTGTTGTTGCGCCTGCCGGAAGTGAAGTTCCGGCTGGGATTCCGCATCGTCATGACGTTGCTGGCGCTCAGGCTTGCCTGGAGCGCCGTCGCGGGCTGACACGCTTGTTGTCGCGCCGCCGCCTCTGCCTATAGAGTGCCGGCGCGCAATTGGTCCCGGGAGCGGACGGTATGCAGTGGGATCCTCAGCAGTATCTCTCGCATGGCTTCGCCGACCTCAGGCTGCGGCCGGCGCTGGACCTTCTCTCCCGCATCGGCGCCGAGGCGCCGGCCCGTGTCGTCGACCTCGGCTGCGGTCCCGGCAACGTTACCGGTTTCCTGACCCGGCGCTGGCCCGACGCCGAGGTGATCGGCATCGACAGTTCCGAGGAAATGCTGGCCAAGGCCGACGCCAAGGCCACCGGGGCCAGCTTCCGCAAGGCCGACATCGCCGACTGGCGGCCGGAGCGTCCGGTCGACGTCATCTACTCCAACGCGGCGCTGCAGTGGGTCGACGACCACGAGATGCTGTTCCCGCAACTGGCGGCGCAGTTGGCGCCGGGGGGGTGGCTGGCGATACAGATGCCGCGCAATCACGGTGCGGCCTCGCACCAGGCAATGCTGGAGACGGTGGAAGCCGGCCCCTGGGCAGCGCGGCTCGGGACGGCCACCCGGCCGGCTCCTGTGGCTTTGCCGGCGCAGTACTACACCTTGTTGCGGCCGCATTGCGACAGCCTCGACATCTGGGAGACCATCTACCTGCAACAGCTCGAGGGCGAGAACCCGGTGGTGGAATGGACCAAGGGCAGCGCCCTGCGCCCGCTGCTGGCGGCCCTTGACGGCGACGAGGAACGCCAGGCCTTCGAGATCGCCTACGGTGCGCGCATCCGCGAAGCCTATCCGCCGGCGCCCGACGGCCGCACGCTGTTCCCGTTCCGCCGCCTGTTCATCGTCGTACGGCGGTGATCGTCCTGTTCACCGACTTCGGCCTCGCCGGCCCCTATGTCGGGCAGATGCAGGCGGTGCTGTCGGCCCGTGCGCCGGAGGTCCCGGTCGTCAGCCTGTTCGCCGACGTGCCCGCCTTCGAGCCCCGTCTCGCCGCCTACCTGCTGGCCGCCTATGTGACGGAGTTCCCCGCCGGCACGGTGTTCCTGGCCGTGGTCGATCCGGGGGTCGGCGGCGGCCGCGCCCCCGCGGTGGTAGAGGCCGACGGGCGCTGGTACGTCGGCCCGGAGAACGGCCTCTTCGCCATCGTGGCGCGGCGCGCGCAAGGCTTCCGCTGGTGGTGCATCGACTGGCGGCCGGAACGGCTGTCGGCCAGCTTCCACGGCCGCGACCTGTTCGCGCCGGTGGCCGCGATGCTGGCCCGGGGCGAGCCGCCGCCGGGCGAGGGCGGCGCCGACACCGAACTGCTGCGCCCCGACTGGCCCGACGACCTGGCGGCCGTCGCCTATGTCGACCGCTTCGGCAACGCCATGACGGGGCTGCGCGCGGAGACCCTGCCGGCCGGCGCCGCGCTGGTCGCCGGCGGGCATCGCCTCGACCGCGCCCGCACCTTCTCGGACCTGGCCCCCGGCGAGGCCTTCTGGTTCAAGAATGCCAACGGCCTGGCCGAGATCGCCGTCAACCGGGGCCACGCGGCCGATCGACTGGGCCTGTCGCCGGGCGATGCGGTCGAGGTCCGAGCCCCATGACCGCGCCCGGTCCCCAGAACCTGATCACCGATGTCGCCGGCCTCAAGGTCGGCAATGCCGAGGACCGGGCGGCGCTGACCGGGGTCACCGTGATACTGCCGGATGACGCCGTCGTCGCCGGCGTCGACGTGCGCGGCGGCGCGCCCGGCACTCGCGAGACCGACCTGCTGCGCCCGGACTGCCTGGTCGAGCGCATCGATGCCATCGCGCTCGCCGGCGGCTCCGCCTTCGGCCTGGCGGCGGCGGACGGCGTCGTCGAGTGGCTGCGCCGGGCCGGGCGCGGCTTTCCGATCGCCGGCCGGCGCATACCCCTGGTGCCGGGCGCCATCGTCTTCGACTTCCCCGTCGGCGGCGAGCGCGCCTGGCCGGAGGGGCCGCCCTATCGGGCGCTGGGCTTGCGGGCGGCGGAGAACGCGGCTACCGGCTTCGCCCTCGGCAACGCCGGCGCCGGCCTGGGCGCGCGCGCCGGCGGCCTGAAGGGCGGCCTGGGCAGCGCCTCGGCGGTGGCGGAGGACGGCCTCGTCGTCGGCGCACTGGCGGTGGTGAACGCCGTTGGCTCGGCGGCGATGCCCGGCGGCACGCTCTGGGCCTGGGACCTGGAGCAGGCCGGCGAACTGGGCCGGCAGCGCCCGCCCGCCGGCGCGCCCGCCGCGGCCGTCGCGCCGCCCGGGGCGGCACCAGGCGCCAACACCACGCTCGCCGTCGTCGCCACGAATCTGGCCCTGGACAAGGCGGCCGCGACCCGGCTCGCGATCATGGCGCACGACGGCCTGGCGCGCGCCCTCCGCCCCAGCCACACGCCGTCCGACGGCGATACCGTGTTCACGCTGGCGACCGGTCGCCTTGATTGCGCGGTCGACGCCGGCCTCCTGGGCCGCGCCGGCGCCCTCGCAGCCGACTGCCTGGCGCGCGCCATCGCCCGCGGCGTCTACGAGGCCGACGCGCTCGGCGGCTTCCCCGCCTACCGCGAGCGCTACCGGCATGCCTTCGGCGGCGCCTGAGCCGCCTCGACGCTTGCCTTGGCGGCGGCTTTTCAGTAGTTAGGCGCTCGGCCCAGGCGCCCCTGTCGGCGCTGGGGCCCGGGTTCCAGGCGCTCGTAGCTCAGCTGGATAGAGCACCAGACTACGAATCTGGGGGTCGGGGGTTCGAATCCTCCCGAGCGCGCCAACCTTCTCAGAAAGTGCATCGCACCGGGGGCCACCGAGGCCCCGCGCCCGATCGACCGGCCGCAGAATTGCCCTCGAGGCATGGCGCGGCAACCCGCACGGCAATTCCGCCGTGCCAAAAATATGTTTAGAGTGGCGCCAGAATCGGCGTGTCGGGCAGCGACTCTCGGGACCATGAAGAAGCTCTATCCCTGGATCGGCTGGTTTTACATCGTCCTTGGCGCGATCGGCCTGCTGATCTGGCTCTTCGCCGAACCGACCCGGTGGTTCGGCAGCATCGTCGAGGGGAACGTGTCGTCGATGATCGCCGGCGGTCTGCTGGCGCTGATCGTCTTCGGCATCCTGATGGTGGTCGGCGAGAGCGATTCCCGCGGCCGTTAGAACGCGTCGCGACCCGTGCGGCCGCGAACGCCACGACTGCCGGCGCCGGTCGCGGCCGGTGGAGGTTGAGGGAGCGGAATGTCCGAACCATCGGACGACGACATGCAGGCCTTTGCGCCGGACGCTGCGTTGGGCCGGCGGCATCGGCGCTGGTTCGTCGACTTCGAGACGACGGTGGCGCTCGACGGCCGCGCGCTGTCCTGCACGGTCCTCGACCTGTCGCCCGGTGGTGCCTGCGTTCGCCTGCTGGAGCCGGGAGAGATGGCCGCCGGCGCCGTGCTGGAGTTTGAGCTGCCCGGCTACGGCCCGATCTCGGCCGAGGTCCGCTACGATGCGAGCGGCGAGCTCGGCCTGATGTTCCTGCACGAGGAGGACGGCGAGGTCGAGGTGGCGCGCTATCTCGTCGCCATCGAGCAGAACCGGCCGTCGAAACATCGTGACGTTCAACGCGACGTCGTCTTGCGCGCCGGCGGCGTCGACCTGACCTGCATCCTCAGCGAAATCTCGCGCCTCGGCGCCACCGTACTGGTGGACGAGACCCGGCACCTCTCACCCGACCAGGAGGTGACGCTGGACCTGCCGGACGTCGGCCGCATCCCCGCCTCGGTGCAGCGGGTCGAGGGGCGCGAAGTCGGCCTTGCTTTCCTGCAGCAGCTCGAAGACGTGCCGAGCATACCCGCCGCGAAACCCGACGCGGACGCCTGAAACGCGGCGCGGCTCAAGGACGAGAGGACGATGTCGGAATGCCCGGACCACATTGTCGACGCAACCGGTCACGCTGGCGGCAGAAGCAAGCGCCCGCGCCGTCTCTGGCGCTTTGCTTTCGAGGGCTCGCCGACCAGGCCGGATGGCGAGGTGCCGCTCGACGCCGGGATCCTCGGCAATGTCGCCGCCGGGCCTTCGGACATCGACGAACCCGAGGCGATCCTGGCGTTCCCGGAGCGGCGCGCGACCGAGACCGGCGAGCTAATCGCCAACACCGGATCGGCGCTCTAGATTGGCCGCCGCCAGCGGAGATGACGGTACAAGGGACGGCGGCCTGCTTGGCCGCGCGCCGCCCCGCATCGAGGACAAGGCGCTACTGACCGGCCGCGGGCGTTTCGCCGACGACCTGGCCATGAGCGCCGCCACGGCGGAAGCGGGCGTCCTGCGCTCGCCGCACCCGCACGCGGAAATCCTGGCCGTGGACGCCCGTGCCGCGGAAGCCATGGACGGCGTCTACGCCGTGCTTACCGGGGCGGATGTCGCCGCCTGGTCCGAACCCTTCATCGTCGGCCTGCGCCAGCCGATGCGGCACTGGTGCCTAGCGGTGGAGCGGGCTCGCTATGTCGGCGAGCCGGTTGCGGTGGTGGTGGCCCGCGACCGCTATCTGGCCGAGGACGCCGCCGAGGCGGTACGCGTCCAATACCGGCCGCTTGCGGCCGTCGTCGAGCCGCTCGCCGCCCTCGCCGCAGACGCGCCCGTGCTGCATCCCGAGGTCGGCGCCAACCTGGTGCACGACCGGTCCTTCCGCTACGGCGAACCGGAGGAGGCCTTCGCCCGCGCCCCGCACCGTCTCGCCGTCGAGGTCGACTATCCGCGCAACGCCTGCACGCCGATCGAGGGCTTCGTCGTCACCGCCGAGGACCGCGGCGACGACGGCTACGAGGTGACCGCCAACTTCCAGGGTCCCTACACCCTACATCCGGTGATGGCACGGGCCTTAAAGGTTCCGGGCAACCGGCTGCGGCTGAAGACGCCGCCAGATTCCGGCGGCAGCTTTGGCGTCAAGCAGGCGGTGTTCCCTTGCATCGTCGCCATGGCGCTGGCGGCCCGCAAGGCCGGCCGCCCGGTGCGGTGGGTCGAGGACCGGCTGGAGCATCTGAGCGCGGCCACCTCGGCCACCAATCGGTGGATACGGCTGGAAGCGGCGGTCGAGGCCGACGGGCGCATTTCGGCCCTGGACTGGGACCAGGTCGAGGACTGCGGCGCCTATCTGCGGGCGCCCGAGCCGGCGACGCTCTACCGCATGCACGGCAACCTGACCGGCGCCTACGACATCCGCCACGTCCGCTGCCGCAACCGGGTGGTGCTGAGCAACAAGACGCCGAGCGGCCTCAATCGGGGCTTCGGCGGCCCGCAGCTCTATTTCGCGCTGGAGCGCTTGTTGCAGCGCATCGCCCGCGACCTCGGCCTCGACCCGCTGCAGGTCATCCGCCGCAACCTGGTGCCGACGTCGGCCTTCCCCTACCGCACCGCCTCGGGCAGCCTGCTCGACTCGGGCGACTACGAGGGCGCCGTCGACCGCGCGGTCGCCGAGGGCGGGCTCCGCGAGCTGCGCCAACGCCGCGCCGCGGCCCGCGCCGAAGGCCGCCTCTACGGCATCGGCCTGGCGGCGGTCGTGGAGCCGTCGATCTCGAACATGGGCTACATCACCTCGCTGCTGACGCCGCAGGAGCGCGCCCGCGCCGGTCCCAAGGACGGCGCCATCGCCACCGCCTCCGTGTCGGTCGATCCCTCGGGCGCCGTCGGCGTATCGACGGCGTCGGTGCCGCAGGGCCAGGGCCACCGCACGGTGCTGGCGCAGGTGGTGGCCGAGCGCCTGGGCTTGGCTATCGACGAGGTGGCGGTCACGGCCGAGCACGACACTGCCAAGGACGCCTGGTCGATCGCCTCCGGCAACTATTCGAGCCGCTTCGCCGGCGCCGTCGCCGGTGCCGCCGAGATCGCCGCGACCCGGCTGCGCGAGAGGCTGGCCCGGGCCGCCGCCGCAGCGCTCAACCTGCCGCCCGAGAGGCTGGCCTTCGGCGGCAGCCGCATCTTCGACGGCGCCAATCCGGAGAACGGCCTCGCCTTCCGCCGCGTCGCCGGCCTCTTCCACTGGTCGCCAGGCAGCGTCGCCGGCGCAGGCGACGCCGGCCTGCGCGAGACGGCGCAGTGGAACCTGCCCGAGCTGGCGCCGCCGGACGAGGCCGACCGCATCAATTCCTCCGGCGCCTACGGCTTCGTCTTCGACTTCTGCGGCGTCGAGATCGACCGCACGACCGGTCAGGTCCGCGTCGACAAGTACGTCACCATGCACGATGCCGGCCGGCTGCTGCATCCGGCCATGGCCGACGGCCAGGTGCTAGGCGGCTTCGCGCACGGCCTCGGCGCCGCGCTCTACGAACGCCTGGCCTACGACACAGACGGCAACTTCCTCTCGGGCAGCTTTGCCGACTACCTGGTGCCCGGCATCGATGAGGTGCCGCTGCCCATCATCCTGCACCAGGAGACCCCCTCGCCCTTCACGCCGCTCGGCGCCAAGGGTATCGGCGAGGGTAACGCCATGAGCACGCCGGTCTGCCTCGCCAATGCGGTGGCCGACGCGCTCGACGTCGACGATGTGGCCCTGCCGATGACTTCGGCCAAGTTGGCGGCGTCGATCCATGGGCCGGAACCGGACGCACCTGGAGCGGGCGCCGTCGAGGCGACGGGCTCCGAGTTGGCGGGCCAAGGCCGCGTCCTGGTGGCGGCGCCCGTACACGAAGTCTGGACGGTGCTTGTAGTGCCTGAGCTGTTAGCGCAGGCGGTGTCCGGCTGCGAGAGCATCGTGCCCGTTGCCGCCAATGCCTATCGCGGCGAAGCCAGCTTCGGTGTCGGGCCGGTGCGCGGGCGCTTCAGCGCCGAAGTGCGCTTCGACGAGATCGAGCCGCTGCATCGGCTTGCCATGTCCGGCACGGCCAGCGGGCCGCTCGGCGACGCCCAGGGCAGCGGCACGGTGCGGTTGACACCGACCGACGGCGGCACCGAGGTCGACTACGACTATCGGGTGCGGATCGGCGGCAAGGTGGCGGCGATCGGCGGGCGCATGCTGGAGGGCGCCGCCAAGTCGCTCACGGCCGAGTTCTTCCGGCGCCTAAGCCGCCTCGCTGCCGTGCCGCCGCCGGAGATGCCGGAGGACTTCCGCGAGCCATGGTGGCACGGGCTTCTGCGTCTCTTCGGATGGAAGCAATGAAGCCGGCGCCATTCGACTACTACCGGCCCGGAAGTCTGGCGGAGGCGCTCGAGCCGCTGGCCGAGCTGGGGCCGGCTGCCCAGGTATTGGCCGGCGGCCAGTCGTTGGCGGCGATGCTGAACATGCGCCTGGCGCGTCCGGAACTGCTGGTGGATATCGGACGGCTGGACGAGTTGTCCGGGATCAAGCTCGCGGCCGGCCAGGTGGAAGTCCATGCCGCCGCTACCCAGGCCCAGCTCGAGCGCTGGCCGGCGCTGGCCCGTCACCTGCCGCTGGTCGCGCAGGCGATGCCGCATGTCGGCCACCCGCAGACCCGCGCCCGCGGCACCGTCTGCGGTTCGATCGCGCATGCCGATCCCTCGTCCGAGCTGCCGCTCTCGCTGCTGACGCTGGGTGGCTCGGTGACGCTCTTGAGTCGGCGCGGCGAGCGCCAGCTGCCGGCCTCCGAGTTCTTCAAGGGTGTGCTCACCACCGCGCGCGAGCCGGACGAGTTGCTTGGGGCGGTGCGGTTCCCGGCCGCCCGGCGCGGCAGCGGTTTCGCCTTCCGCGAGATAGCGCCGCGGCACGGCGATTTCGCCATTGTCGCCATCGCCGCCGTGACGACCGCGGACAGCATCCGCATCGGCGTCGGCGGCGTCTGTGACACGCCGGTCTGCCGCGACTGGCCGCGCCTCGACGGCAGCGCGCTCGACGATGCCCTGAACGCGCTGGCCTGGGAGCTGGGCGGCTACAACGACCTGCACGCCACCGCCCGCTACCGGCGCGAACTGATCCGCCGCGCCGGCCGGCAAGCCATCGGGGAGGCCGAGACGTGGCTTACCTGAAGCGCGGCGAACGGCAGATGGTGCGGCTGTTGCTGAACGGCCGTGCGGCCGGCGCCATGGCCGAGCCGCGCCGCCTGCTGAGCGATTTCCTGCGTCACGACCTCGGCGCCACCGGAACGCACGTCGGTTGCGAGCACGGTATCTGCGGCGCCTGCACCGTGCGCGTCGACGGCGAAGCGGTGCGCGCCTGCCTGATTTACGCGGTGCAAGTCGATGGTCTGCGGGTCGACACGGTGGAAGGGCTGGTCCGGCCGGACGGCAGCTTGAACCGCCTGCAGGAAGCCTTCCGCCGCCATCATGCGCTGCAGTGCGGTTTCTGCACCGCCGGCATCCTGAACGCGTTGACGGCCTTGTTCGAGCGTCAGCCAAGGCCCTCGGAAGCGACGATCCGCGAGGTGCTTGCTGGCCACCTCTGCCGTTGTACCGGCTATGCCCCTATCCTGCGCGCGGCACTCGACGTGGCCGGTGGGGACAGCGAATAGAGGAGGACACGGTCGGTGGGCCAGGACGACACGAGCCACATTCCGGAACTTCCGAAGGGCTTGGATGGCTTCCAGGTCGAGGTGG
>Ga0302046_10003146_pt1 | contig 15006 bp, 10 predicted proteins | sample RVTome_11_FD_200261 | JGI IMG/M metagenome (GOLD analysis project Ga0302046, IMG submission 200261) | Soil microbial communities from uranium-contaminated site in the Upper Colorado River Basin, Wyoming, United States - RVT147D111 (version 2) ...
GTGCATCTGCGAGCGGAGGGAGTCGTCGCGCTCGTGACGACGCCACACGTCGCCGCGACGGTGCTGCGGCGAGCCGAAGCGTGGGCGCAGCGCCGGCGCGAGCTGGACGAAGCATGGGACCGGCTGTGCGCGTGTGTTCCGGAGGGCGAACGTCCGATGCTGCACCGCGGCGTCGAGCTGCGGCTGGACGATCCGCAGCCCGATCTGTCGGATCCGAGTGTGCGGATGGCGGGCGGCTCGTTCGTGCTCGTCGAGTTTCCGTATTTCACGATTCCGCCGCGGTCGACGTCCGTCATGTCCCGGATCCGGCGGGACGGCTTCGTCCCGATCATCGCGCACCCGGAACGGTACGCGGGCATACTCGAGGACGAGGAGCTGATCGGCGCGTGGCGCGAGAACGGCGCGTACCTGCAGGTGAACGGGCGGTCCCTGATCGGCCGCTACGGCGCGGAGGCGCGCGCCGCGGCGTACCGGCTCCTCGCGAAAGGGTGGGTGGACTATCTGGGCAGCGACTACCATGCGCGTGGCAGATCCGAGATCCGCTCGTACTGCTCGCTGGTGGACGAACTCGGGGATCCGGAACGCACGCGTCTGCTCACGGAAACGAACCCGCAGCGGCTGATTGCATCGGAGATGCCGCTGCCCGTCCAGCCGATCGAGCGCGGTCTGTGGCAGCGAGTGAGGGACGCGCTGGGTGCCTGATGCCAGTTGCTAGTCGCGGGCTGCGCTGCGGCCGGCCGCGTCGTCGCGGGCCAGGCGCTCGCGGAAATAGGGGATCGTGAGCTCGAGTCCTTCCGCCAGCGAGACGGCGGGTTCCCAGCCGAGCACGGAGCGCGCAGTGGTGATGTCGGGGCGCCGTACCTTGGGATCGTCCTCGGGCAGGGGCCGATACTCGATTGTGGAACGACTGCCCGTCAGGGACAGTACGCGCTCCGCCAATTCACGGACGGAAAGCTCGTTCGGATTGCCGATGTTCATGGGCTGGACATGATCCGAGCCGAACAGGCGAAAGATGCCTTCGACCTCGTCACTCACGTGACAGAAGGAGCGCGTCTGGGATCCGTCGCCGTATGCGGTGAGCGGCTCGTTGCGCAGGGCCTGGACAATGAAGTTGGAGACGACGCGTCCGTCATTCGGCCGCATGCGTGCACCATACGTATTGAAGATGCGGACGATGCGCGTGGCGAGCCCATGGTAGCGGTGATAGGCCATGACCATGGCCTCGGCGTAGCGCTTGGCTTCATCATAGACGCCGCGCGGGCCGACGGGATTCACGTGGCCCCAATAGGTCTCCGGCTGCGGATGGACCTGCGGATCGCCGTAGACCTCGGAAGTGGAGGCCAGCAGGAACCGCGCGCGCTTGGCCTTGGCGAGGCCGAGCGTCTTGTGCGTGCCGAGACCGCCGACCTTCAGGGTCTGGATCGGGAACTCGAGGTAATCGACGGGGCTGGCGGGGCTCGCGAAATGGAGCACTCCATCGAGCGCGCCGTCGACATAGACGTAGTTCGTGACGTCGTGCTCGATGAAGCGGAACCCCGGATTCCCGATGAGATGGGCGATGTTATCGGGCGATCCGGTGATGAAGTTGTCCATGCCGACGACCTCGTGGCCGTCGCGAAGGAACCGGTCACAGAGGTGAGAGCCGAGGAATCCGGCGGCACCCGTGATGAGCACACGCATGGGTGGGTAGGGTAGGGGAGCAGCCGGGAGACCACAAGAGAGCGCCGTTGCTCACGCGCGGTGTGCGCCCTACGTTCGGCGCGTTCTTTTCATGAGCAGTACGGAACCCGTCGAGGGCCCGCGGCGAGTGGGAGCAAGGAGCGGAGGCGGAGATGAAGGTGGCCGTCATCGGAACCGGATACGTAGGGCTCGTCGTGGGGGCCGGTCTGGCGGAGACCGGCAACGAAGTGATCTGCGCGGACATCGATCAGGCGAAGATCGATCGTCTGAACCGCGGTGAGATTCCCATCTACGAGCCGGGGCTCGAAACGCTGGTTGCACGCAATCTCGAAGATGGGCGGCTCACGTTCTCGACGGATGTGGCCGCGGCAGTGGGCGCATCGGAAGTGATCTTCATCGCGGTGGGAACGCCGCCCGGCGAGGATGGCACGGCAGATCTGCAGCACGTCCTGGCGGTGGCGGACACGATCGGCCGCAACATGAATGGCGAAAAGGTCGTCATCACGAAAAGCACGGTGCCGGTGGGGACGGCAGCGCGCGTACGTGCTGCGATCGAGCAGCACGCGAAGCATCCCGTGCACGTCTGCTCGAACCCGGAGTTCCTGAAGGAGGGCGCGGCCGTCGACGACTTCATGAAGCCGGACCGCGTGGTGGTCGGTGTGGACTCCGAGTATGCGCGCGACGTGCTGGCGCAGCTGTACTCGCCTTTTCTGCGGACGGGGAATCCCGTGCTGTTCATGGACATCCCATCCGCCGAGATCACGAAGTACGCGGCGAACGCGATGCTCGCCACGCGCATCTCGTTCATGAACATGGTGGCGTCGCTGTGCGACCGCGTCGGCGCGGATGTGGATCTGGTGCGGAAAGGCATCGGTACGGACGCGCGGATCGGGTCGTCGTTCCTGTTTGCCGGAGCCGGGTACGGGGGCAGCTGTTTCCCGAAGGACGTGAAGGCGTTGATCCGTACGCTCGAGGACCAGGGCGTCGAGTGCGGGATCCTGGCTGCGGTCGAGCGCGTGAACGAGGAGCAGAAGCGCGTACTCCTGGGGCTCGTGAAGGCGCGATTCGGGGACGACCTGAAGGGCCGCACATTCGGCGTCTGGGGTCTTTCGTTCAAGCCGGAGACGGATGACATGCGCGAGGCGCCATCGATTCCGATCGTGAACGGTCTGCTGGCCGCGGGCGCGCGGGTCAGCGCGCACGATCCGGAAGCGCTGGCGAGCGCGCGCGCCGCGTTCGGCGACCGCATCACGTATCATGAGCACAACTACGATGTCCTGCGCGACGCGGACGCGCTGCTGATCGTGACGGAATGGAAGCAGTACCGGCTTCCGGACTTCGGGAAGATGCGGTCACTGATGCGGCAGCCCGTGATTTTTGACGGGCGGAACCTGTTCGAGCCGGCGGTCATGCGGGATCGCGGGTTCGAGTACCGTAGCATCGGACGGCCGGGCGTGCTGCCGGCAGGAGGGACGGCGTGAGTGTGCGGGGCGCAGTCGCGTCCGGGACGGTGCGCCCCTATCTTCCGGGTCCATGGAATCGCAGCTGAAAGAGCTGATCGACCGGGGCAAGGGGTCGTACGAGCGGCGCGACTACGTCGCGGCGCTGACGGATTTCCGGCAGGTGCTGGTAGCCCAGCCGAACTTCGCGGACATCCGTCATCTCGCGGGGCTGTGCCTGACGTTCCTGGGGCAGCCGGAGGCGGCGCTGGACGAGTTCGACCGCGCCCTGACCGTGAACGATCAGTATGTCGAGGCGCACATCAACCGCGCGCTCGTGCTCAACGAGCTGGGCCGCTTCGACGAGGCACGATCCGCCTTCGAGCGGGCCGGCTATTACGAGTACGCGATATCGGGCCGGTTCCCGGCCGCCATCACGGCGAGGCTGGCGAACAAGCACTCGGAGGTGGGCGACCTGTACCAGGAAGCGGGCGCGCCGATGGAGGCGGCAGCGCAGTACCGGCGGGCACTCGAGCTGCGCCCGCGATTCCACGACATCCGGAACAAGCTGGCGCAATCGTTGTTACAGCTCGGAGAGTTGGAATCGGCGATCGAGGAGTTGAAAACGGCCCTCGAGGGCAACTCCCACTACGTTCCGGCGCGTCTCAATCTGGGGCTTTCGCTGTTCCGCAGCGGCCGTCGCGAGGAGGCGGCCCGGGAATGGCGGAAGTGCAGGGAGGAGGAACCGGGCAATCCGCAGGTACGCGCATATCTGGCGATGCTGGACCGTGAAACCGCTCCGCGTGCATGAGCGGATGGTGAGGTCGGTGCGTCTTCGATCACGGGGCCGGCGGGGATCCGGCCCCGTTTTGACGCGGGGTCCCGCCCTGCGTCTTGCGCTCGTGCTGCTCGCGACCGCACAGGGCGGGTGTGGCGACAGTGAAACGGCGCTGCTGCGCGGGGACCGGTTCTGGGCAGACTCGAACTACACGAGCGCCCTGGCCGAATACCGCCTGGCCATGGGCCAGCGGGAGATGCCGGAGGCGCGGGCGCGGGTTGCGCACGCGTACATCAAGACCGGCCAGTTCGAGCGCGCGCGGGAAGCGTACGACCGGCTGCTGCGGGACGGCAGCCAGTACGTGGATCAGGCGATCATGGACTACGTGACCGCGGCCCGTCAGGCGCGCAATCGTTCGGACCGCTACGGCATGGCGGTCGCGGTCGAAGCGGCCCTCGCCCTGCGGCCGGGTCTGCCGCTCGACGACATGGCCGCGCCGCTCGCGCGTTACTACGCATCGACGGGCGATGGCGATCGTGCGCTCGACTTCTTCGAGCGCGCACTGGGCAGCGTGCCGCCGGACTCCGTGCCCGATCTGCTCTTCGAGATCGGCGAGCTGCACGACGACCGCGGCACGTGCGAGGAAGCGATCGGCTTCTTCGAGGCGTATCTGGACCGCGCGCCGGATGCGCCGCGTGTGGACGAGGCGCGCTGGCACCTGGGCGAATGCGCGTTCCAGCTGGGCCGCCAGGCGCGGCAGAGGGGCGAGCTCGAAAAAGCGGTGGAGTATCTCGACAAAGCCGTGCAGCTCGGTGTGCCGCAGAGCCTGCAGGACCAGGCGTGGTTCGAGCGGGGCGAGGCATTTCTGGGGCAGGGGAATCGGGACGAGGCGCTGCGTTCGTATCGCCGCGTTCTCGAACTGAACCGGATGGGGACCGGACAGCTGGTGGAACGGGCGCAGCAGCGCATCGACCAGATCCGGTTCGGCCGCATCATCGGGCGATAGAATGAGATTGAAGCCTGCCGCCATCGTGGTCATGATCCTCGCGCTCTCCGGCTGTTCGGCACGGGCGCCGAATCTGTCCGGCATGACGGCGGATCAGGTGTTCGCCCGCGGGCTGGAGCGGCTGGAAGCGCGCAAATGGGAGGACGCCCGGATGGCGTTCGAGCAGTTCACCCTGTCGTTCCCGACAGATCCGCGGTACGGGGAAGCACGGTTCCGCCTGGGCGATGCGTATTTCGGGAAGAGGGACTACGAGATCGCGGCGCTGGAATACCTGCGGCTCTCGGCCGAGCTTCCGAGTCACGAACTGGCGGATGACGCACGGTTCCGCGTCTGCGAGGCGTACGATCGGTTGTCGCCCAAGTCGCAGCTCCATCAGGAATACACGACGTCCGCGATCGACCATTGTACGGCGCTGCTGACGTATCATCCGGACACCGAGTACGCGGAGCAGGCCCGCGTGATCATCACGGCGCTGCGCGAAAAGCTGGCCAAGAAGAAGTATGAGCAGGGCGAGCTGTATCGCAGGACCCTGGAGGCGGACGATTCGGCGATCCTGGTGTTCCAGGATCTGTTGGCGGAGTTTCCCGAGACCGCCTATGCGCCCAGGGCGCTGCTGCGGCTGTACCAGATCTACGTCTCGCTGAACTACGCGGATGAAGCGGCGGAAGCGCGCGGACGTCTGTTGCGGGAGTACCCGGAGAGCGAAGAAGCGCGCGAGTTGGGCGGGTCGGCGTTCTTCCTGCCTTGAGACTGGGCATCCTCGGCGGGACCTTCGACCCGCCTCACACCGGCCACCTGATCGTGGCCCAGGACGCGCTGACGGCGCTTTCCCTGGATCGGATCATCTTCCTGCCCGCCGGCCAGCCGCCACACAAGGAGGGCGTCCGTGTGACCGATGCGGCGACCCGGCTGGAACTCGTGACGGCGGCCATTGCAGGGGACTCCCGGTTCGAGGTGGATGCGCGCGAGCTGGATCGGCCCGGCCCGTCCTGGACGGTGGACACGTTGAGGGCGTACCGTGCCGAGCGGGCGGATGCGGAGCTGTTCCTGCTCATCGGCACGGACCAGCATGACGAGCTGCACACGTGGCGGGCCGTCGATGAGATCCGCACCCTCGCCCGAATCGTGGTGCTCAGTCGGTCCGGCGGCGAGCGGTCGGATCCCGCTTCGACGGGCGATGTCGCGGTGCCCGTCACGCGGATCGACCTATCGTCCACGATGATCCGGCAGCGGGTGCGGGCGGGGCAGCCGATCCGGTACCTCGTGCCGCCGCGCGTGGAAGGCCTGATCCGTGCCCTGGGCCTCTACGGCGAATAGAGCGGCGAGATCGAAACGACCCCGGACCGTCGGGGTAGCAGCGGAAGGCCGTACGGTTCCCGAATCCATGACAGGTCCATGCTCAAGACGCTGATAACGAAAGTGTTCGGAGATCGCCACGCGCGGGAGGCGCGGCGGCTGGATCCAATCGTCGACGAGATCAACGAGATCGCGGAAGGGCTGCAGTCTTCCTCCGAAGAGGAATTGAAGGCACAGACGGCGAAGCTGCGTGCGCGCGTGCAGGAGCGTACGGCGGAGCTGGAGGCGGAGCTCGAGTCGCAGCGCGAGGAGAAGCGGCATACCGAGGACGCGACGGAGCGGGAGGAGCTGTCCGTCCGGATCCGCGAGACGGAAGACCAGTTGAAGGCGGCCATCCAGGATGAGCTGGAGGCGATCCTGCCGGAGGCGTACGCCACCGTGAAGGAGGCGTGCCGGCGGTTGCTCGGGACCGACATCGTGGTCACCGGCCAGGCGATGAAGTGGGACATGGTGCCGTACGATGTGCAGCTCATCGGCGGTGTCGCGCTGCACCGCGGCAAGGTCGCAGAGATGGCGACGGGTGAAGGAAAGACGCTCGTCGCGACGATGCCGATGTACCTGAACGCGCTGGCGGGGCGAGGTACGCACCTGGTGACCGTGAACTCGTACCTGGCGCAGCGCGACAGCGAGTGGATGGGCACGGTGTTCCGGTACCTCGGTCTCACCGTGGACTGCATCGACCTGCACGAGCCGGGCACGCAGACGCGACGGGAAGCCTATCTCGCGGACATCACGTACGGCACGAACAACGAGTTCGGCTTCGATTATCTGCGCGACAACATGGTGCAGGACCTGCGGCAGCGTGTGCAGCGTCCGCACTTCTACGCGATCATCGACGAAGTGGACTCGATCCTGATCGATGAGGCGCGCACACCGCTCATCATCAGCGGGCCCGTGGGCGCGGAGCGGTCGGACGAGTACCGTCGCTACAACCCGATGGTGTCGCAGCTGCACCGCAGGCAGACGCGGCTGGTGAACGAGCTGGTCGCGTCCGCGGAGGCGGATCTGGAATCGGGCAATGCGGATGAGGCGGGCCACAAGCTGCTGGCCTCGAAGCGCGGCTCACCGAAGAACAAGCGCCTGCTCAAGATGTTCGCGGACGACCCGGGTCTGCAGAAGCTGGTGCAGCGCGTGGAAGGCGAGTTCATGAAGGAGAAGCGCCTCCACGAGGTGGACGAGCTGCTGCTGTTCGCGATGGATGAGAAGGGCCATTCCATCCATCTCTCGGACAAGGGCTACGACGAGCTGTCGCCGGGCGATCCGGAGGCGTTCGTGGTGCCGGACATGTCGGAGGCGGTGGGCGCGATCGAGCGGGACGCGGACCTGTCGGTCGACGCGAAGCGCGAGCGCATCGATGGGCTCGAGGCCGAGTACGCGGAGAAGAGCCAGAAGATCCACGCGATCCACCAGCTGCTGAAGGCGTACACGCTGTTCGCGAAGGACGAGCAGTACATCATCGAGGATGGCCAGGTCATCATCGTCGACGAGTTCACCGGCCGGAAGATGGTTGGGCGGCGCTGGTCGGACGGGTTGCATCAGGCGGTGGAAGCGAAGGAAGGCGTGACGGTGCGGGGCGAGACGCAGACGCTCGCGACGATCACGATCCAGAACTACTTCCGCATGTACGACAAGCTGGCGGGCATGACGGGCACGGCGGAGACGGAGGAATCGGAATTCCATCAGATCTACGGTCTCGAGGTCATGGTGATTCCGACGAACCAGTCGGTGATCCGCGATGACCGCCACGATCTGGTGTACCGCACGAAGCGCGAGAAATACAACGCGATCATGGACGAGATCGAGCGGCTGAACGCGATGCAGCTGCCGGTGCTCGTGGGCACGGTATCGGTCGACGTGTCGGAAACGCTGGCGCGCATGCTCAAGCGGCGCGGCATTCCGCACGCCGTGCTGAACGCGAAGTACCACCAGCAGGAAGCGGAGATCGTCGCGAGTGCGGGCCGGCCGGGGGCCGTGACGATCGCGACGAACATGGCGGGCCGCGGCACGGACATCAAACTCGGCGCCGGCGTAACGGATGCGCGCACCGTCGCGTGGCTGGAAGACAAGGGTGTCGATCTGGAGAAGGCGGTGAACGCGCCGGATCCGTCGCACGCCCTGGATCCGGAGAAGCTGCGTCCCGACGACGACATCGAGGCCGGTGGCCTGCACATCATCGGTTCGGAGCGACACGAGTCGCGGCGTATCGACCGGCAGCTGCGCGGGCGCGCGGGCCGCCAGGGCGATCCGGGCGCTTCGCAGTTCTTCCTGTCGCTGGAAGACGACCTGATGCGCCTGTTCAACTCCGAGCGCGTCGCGGGCGTGATGGAGCGGATGGGCGCGCAGGAGGGCGAGGTCATCACGCACCGGCTCGTGACGCACTCGATCGGCAGTGCCCAGAAGCGGGTGGAGCTGCAGAATTTCGAAGCGCGCAAGCGGCTGCTGGAATACGACGACGTGATGAACCAGCAGCGCGAGGTCATCTACGACCTGCGTCTGTTCGCGCTGGAGGGCGGCGAGGACCTGAAGGGCGAGGCGTGGGAGATGATCGAGCACGGGCTGCGCGGCCTGCTCGACGAGTACGCGCCCGAGAGCCAGGCGCCGGAGACGTGGGACCTCGCGGGACTCAAGACGCGTCTCGTGCTGGACTACTTCCTCGTGATCGATGCGCTGCCGCAGGAGAACGACGCAGAGCACGGGCTCGGCAGCCGCGACGACCTGGAGCCGCTGATCCTCGAGCGCGGCCGCGATACGTTCCACCGGAAGCTGGAGAGCTTCGGCGAACTGAAGGAACGCGTGCTCTCGCAGATCATGCTCGGTGTGATCGACGAAAAGTGGCGGGACCACCTGTACGACCTCGATCACCTGAAGGCGTCGATCGGATTCCGCGGCTGGGGGCAGAAGGATCCGCTCGTCGAATACAAGCAGGACGCGTACGCCATGTTCGTCGACCTGATGACGGATATCCGCAAACAGATCGCGTCGTACCTGTTCCGTGCGCAGCTGGCCCCGCCGCGCCGCCCGCCGCCGCCACGGCGGCTGACGCTTAGCGGGCCGAGCGGCACGCCGCAGACGGGGCCGACCAGCACGACGGCACGGCCTGCGGAGCCACCGGCGGAGGAACAGGACGCGCTCGCCGCCGCGTTCGGCGGGCGCACGAGGGACCCGGTGTCGGCCGCATTCGCGGGTGTGCGCACGGACGTGTCGCAGCTGCGGACGAACCGCGATGGCGGCGCGACCGTCGCGAAGCCGGCCGTTGCGGACGACAAGGTAGGACGGAACGATCCATGCCCTTGTGGATCGGGCAGGAAGTACAAGAAGTGTCACGGCGCCGGGGTGGCTTGACCCGGCGTCGCCGAAGCCGACAGGCCGATGAGACACCGGCAACGGCCGGCGGGGTCTCGCCGATCCCGGCGGCCGGTCCCATCATGACTGGTGCTGACCGCAGGTTCGTGGATTCCGACTCGATTCCGCGCGACTGAACTCCATGGCATCGACTGCGCCCAGGCTCACGACCGAATCCGCGCTGGAAATGCTGCCGGCGGGGCTGCGAGCGTCCGTCGCGCCGCACGCGGGCCGGCTGGACGTGCCGCTGATCGCGCGCGCGTACCGGTTCAGCGCCGATGCGCACCACGGTCAGAAGCGCGCGTCGGGCGACGAATACATGGCGCACTGCGTGGATGTGGCGCGTATCCTGGCGGACCTGCACCTGGACACGGATTCGATCGCGGCCGCGCTCACCCACGATGTCGTCGAAGACACGCGGGTCACGCTGCAGGATCTCGAGCGCGAGTTCGGCACGGAGATCGCCCGCATCGTCGACGGCGTCACCAAGATCGGCAAGGTCCAGTTCCGCTCGAGCACGGAGCAGCAGGTCGAGAACTACCGCAAGCTGCTGCTGTCGATGGCGCAGGACGCGCGCGTCATCGTGATCAAGCTCGCGGACCGGCTCCACAACATGCGGACGCTCGAACACCTGCGGCCGGACAAGCAGAAGCGGATTGCGCTCGAGACGCGCGAGATCTACGCGCCGCTCGCGCATCGGCTGGGGATGGCGCAGATCCGGTGGGAGCTGGAGGACCTCGCCTTCAAGCACCTCGAGCAGGACGCGTACCGGGATCTGGCGAAGAAGATCGCGGACCGGCGCAAGGAGCGGGAAGACCATATCGAGGTACTGCGCCGCCCGCTGGAGGAGGAGTTGCGGCGCGCGGGCATCCCGTGCGAGGTGTTCGGCCGGCCGAAGCACCTGTGGTCGATCCGCCGGAAGATGTTGAAGCGCGGCAAGCCCTACGAAGAGATCTACGACCTCATGGCGATCCGCGTCATCACGGACAACGTGGCCAACTGCTACCACGCGCTGGGCGTGATCCACAACGAGTGGACACCGCTGCAGGAGCGGTTCCACGATTACATTGCCACGCCGAAATCGAACATGTACCGCTCGCTGCACACGACGATCTTCGGACCGGGCGGGCGGTTGTACGAGATTCAGATCCGCACGCACGAGATGCACCGGACGGCGGAATACGGGATTGCGGCGCACTGGCGTTACAAGGAGGGCCAACGCGACTCGGACGAAGTGGATGAGACGCTGACGTGGTTCCGCCAGGTGCTGGAGTGGCAGCAGGAGACGCGCGAGCCGGAGGAGTTCATGGAGTTCCTCCGGATCGACCTGTTCCAGGACGAGATCTTCGTGTTCACGCCGAAGGGGGACGTGAAGCAGCTGCCGAAGGGTGCCACGCCGATCGACTTTGCGTTCGCCGTGCACACGGAGGTTGGCTACCGCTGCGCGGGCGCGCGCATCAACGGCCGCATCGCGCCGCTCTCGAAGGAGCTGAAGAACGGCGAGACGGTCGAGATCGTGGCGGACCCGCGGCAGAAGCCATCGCGGGACTGGCTCGCATTCGTGAAGACGGCGCGTGCGCGACAGAAGATCCGCCAGTGGATCAAGAACGAGGAGAGCGCGGCGGCGGTGTTGCTGGGGCGGGATCTGTTCGAGCGCGAGGTGCGGAAGGCGCGCCGGCCGAAGGCTGGCGAGGAGGCGTTGCAGAAGGCGGCGGAAGCGCTGGGCCATTCGAACTTCGAGCAGGTCTGCGCGGCGCTGGGCCGCGGCGACCTTGGTCCATCGGCAATCTTCAAGGAGCTGTATCCGGGAGAGGACGCGCCGGCCGTGCGCGATCCCACGCCGCTCGAGCGCCTGGTCGACCGTGTGCGCGGCACGGGAAAGGGCGTCCGGATCCAGGGCCTCGACAACATGATGGTGCGCTACTCCCAGTGCTGTCAGCCCGTGCCAGGTGATCCGGTGATCGGCTACATCACGCGCGGCCGCGGCATCTCGATCCACCGTTCCGACTGCCCGAACGTGCTGAACCTGTCCGAGCATCCGGAACGGCGCGTCGAGATCGACTGGGCCGCGGAATCGCACGACCGCTTCTTTGTGCGCATCGTCGTGGAAGGCAACGACCGTCGTGGCCTGCTCTCCGATGTCGCCAGCGCGATCTCCGGTACCGGCACGAACATCCAGTCGGCCGAAATGCGGTCCGTCGAGGGCGGCATGACGGGGGCGTTCGTCGTGGAGGTGCAGGACCTGAATCACCTGAAGAAGGTGCTGAAGGCCGTTCGGCGCGTGAACGGCGTTTCCGCCGTCGAGCGGCGCGAGCACTTCGCGGAGGCCGACCTCGAGGTCTGACGCAGAAACGGTTCGATGGAAGCAGTGGTACAAGGGATGCCGGGTGCGTCGTTCGAACCATACACCGCAACCATTCCCATGAACCACACCTGATTTCGAGAGGAAGTGCTTGTCAGGATTCGATCTCCAGCTGCCATTCAAGCCGTCGGGTGATCAGCCGCAGGCGATCACGGAGCTCTCGGAAGGTCTGAGGAGAGGCGACCGTTATCAGACGCTGCTGGGAGTGACCGGTTCGGGCAAGACGGTGACGATGGCGTCGGTCATTGCGAACCTCGGGCGGCCGACGCTGGTCATGTCGCACAACAAGACGCTGGCGGCGCAGCTGTACGGCGAGCTGAAGCAGTTCTTCCCGCACAACGCGGTCGAGTATTTCATCTCATACTACGACTACTACCAGCCGGAAGCGTACGTTCCGGCGTCGGATACGTACATCGAGAAGGATGCATCGATCAACGAGGACATCGAGCGGTTGCGGTTGCGGGCGACGTCGTCGCTGATGGAGCGCGACGACGTGATCATCGTCGCGTCGGTGTCGTGCATCTACGGCCTGGGCGACCCGCGCGAGTACCGCGAGCTGATGATGGTGTTGGAGAAGGGACAGCAGATGTCGCGGCGCGACCTGCTGGCTGGACTCGTGCGCATCCAGTACGTGCGCAACGACATCGAGTTCACGCGCGGCTCGTTCCGCGTGCGCGGCGATGTGGTGGAGGTGTTCCCGGCGTACGAGGAGCAGGCGGTGCGGTTCGAGCTGTGGGGCGACGAGCTGGACCGCATCACGCGCTTCGATCCGCTGACCGGTGACGTGATCGTGCGGCTGGAGCGCGCGGCGATCTATCCTGCGACGCACTTCGTGACGCAGCGCAGCACCGTCGAGCGGGCGGTGGAGCGGATCCGCGCGGAGCTGGCGGATCGGCTGCTGGTGCTGCGGAAGGAAGGCAAGCTGCTCGAGGCGCAGCGGCTGGAGCAGCGCACGAATTTCGATATCGAGATGCTGATCGAGATCGGCACGTGCCCGGGCGTGGAGAACTACTCGCGCCACATTGCGGGGCGCGCGGAAGGCGAGCGGCCTGCCTGTCTGTTCGACTATTTTCCGGAAGATTTTCTGGTGATCGTGGATGAATCGCATCAGTCGATTCCGCAGATCCGCGGGATGTTCAATGGCGACCGTGCGCGCAAGGTGACGCTCGTCGAGCACGGGTTCCGGTTGCCGAGCGCGCTGGACAACCGGCCGCTCACGTTCGACGAGTGGGAGAGCATCGTGCCGCGCGCGCTGTTCGTGTCGGCGACGCCGGGCGACTACGAGCTGAGGCGCTCGGGTGGTGTGGTCGTGGAGCAGCTGATCCGGCCGACAGGGTTGCTGGACCCGGTGGTCGAGGTGCGGCCGGTGCGCGGACAGGTCGACGATCTGATCGCGGAGATCCGCGAGCGCGAGGCGAAGGGCGAGCGCGTGCTCGTCACGACGCTGACGAAGCGGATGGCGGAGGATCTCACGGACTACCTGCAGCAGGTGGGGATCCGCGTGCGTTACATGCATTCGGACATCGACGCGATCCAGCGCATCGAGATCCTGCGCGATCTGCGGCTGGGCCGTTTCGACGTGCTGGTCGGCATCAACCTGCTGCGGGAAGGGCTGGACCTGCCGGAGGTCTCGCTGGTCGCGATCCTGGACGCGGACAAGGAAGGGTTCCTGCGCGACGAGCGGTCGCTGATCCAGACGATCGGGCGCGCGGCGCGCAATGCGGGCGCGAAGGCGGTGATGTACGCGGACCGGATCACGGGCTCGATGGAGCGGTGCATCGACGAGACGAACCGGCGGCGCGAGGCGCAGCGGCAGCACAACGAAGCGCACGGGATCGTGCCGCGGACCATCGCGAAGACGGTCGAGGAGCTGCTGCTCAGCACGCGCGTCGCGGATGCGCGTCTTGCGCCCGCGGCGCGCGCGGCGAAATCGTCTGCACGCGGGAGTTACGCGGACGAGGTGGATCTCGAGGAATGGGCAAAGATCCTGGAGCAGCAGATGAAGGAGGCCTCCGCCCGAATGGACTTCGAGCGGGCGGCAGTGCTGCGGGACGAGCTGCTGGAAGTGAGAGCCCGGCTGGGGGCGCGGGAGCCGTCCTCGGCCCCGTGACGCTGGACGAGGCCGGCCTGATCGCCTGGGGCCGGCGTATCGGGCGGGACGCGGCGCGGCCCTTGTTCCTGGCCCTGCGCGGCGAACTGGGCGCCGGGAAATCCGTGCTCGCACGTGCCGTGGCGGACGGCGCCGGCGTTCGCGCCACCATGCCATCTCCCACCTACAATCTCGTGTTCCACTACGAAGCCGATCGAGGCGCGGTCGTGCACGTTGACCTGTTCCGGCTACGGGGACCCGAGGAGGTCCGGGAGCTGGGCTGGCGCGAATTCGGGGCGGAGGGCGAAATCGTGATCGTCGAGTGGCCGGAACGGGCCGAACGCATCCTGCCCGCCGACCGGTGGGACATCGAGATCCAGCCCGGCCCTGCACCCGACCTGCGCCGGATCACGGCGACGAGACGCGGCGATGCTCCCGGTCTTCCACCGCCATGAGGCTCCTCGCCCTCGAAACGTCGACGGCACTGGGCAGCGTGGCGCTGGGCAATGAGGAAACGCTGCTGGGTGAAGTGCGCATGGGGCCGCACACCCGGCACGCGGAGTCGCTCCTGCCGGCCACGCGTTTCCTGCTGGATCGGGCCGGCCTCGCCGCGGAGGACCTGGACGGCATCGTCGTGGGTGGCGGACCGGGCTCATTCACCGGGGTCCGCATTGCCGCCGCGGCGGCACGGGGACTGGTCCGCGCGCTGGGCGTGCCGCTGTTCGCCTATCCCAGCCTGATGGCTGCGGCCCTGAACGCGGCGCGTGCGGATCGGCCGGTCTGCGCGCTGTTCGACGCCCGCCGGAGCGAGGTGTACGCTGCGTGCTACCGGTTCCGTGATGGCGGGATCGAGACCGTGATGGCTCCGATGGTCGGTAGCGTCGAGGCGGTCGTCGAGCGACTCGGGTCGGTCGGGCCGGACTACACCGGCGAAGGCGCCAGGCGGTATGGCGG
>Ga0302046_10003147_pt1 | contig 15004 bp, 14 predicted proteins | sample RVTome_11_FD_200261 | JGI IMG/M metagenome (GOLD analysis project Ga0302046, IMG submission 200261) | Soil microbial communities from uranium-contaminated site in the Upper Colorado River Basin, Wyoming, United States - RVT147D111 (version 2) ...
CACCTCCGGATCGCCCCACATCACCGTGACTTCATCACCTCGCTCGGTGCCACCGTGCAGCGATCGAACCTAGCCGAGATCTATACTTACATGGAGAACGGCACCATCGACGGGTTCGCCTGGCCCGCTCAGGGCTTCCTGCCCGATTGGTACAAGGTTACGAAATACCGCATCGATCCTGGTTTCTACGCGCCAGCCATGCATGTGCTTCTCAACCTCAAGACATGGAAATCACTGTCTGCAAAGCAAAGAGCATTTCTGACAAGTCTCATTGTCGAGTTCGAGGCCACAAACGACAAGGAGCAGATGGCCAGCGATTCCGGAGCCCGCAAGCTCATGTCCGAGAAAGGCATAAAGGTAATCGAGTTCAGCGGTCAGAGCCGCAACAAGTGGATCACAGCAGCCAAGGAAACGGCGTGGCGTGGCGTGATCAAGCGCAGCCCCAACCACGGGCCGGCCTTGAGGAAACTGCTCACCAAGCAATAGTGCGCTTGGGGGCCTCGTCTGGTGAGGACCGCTGCCCGGGCGCGGCGGTCCTGCATTGCGGGAGCGGTGGACCTGGAATCCCATCATCGCTGCGGCGCTGGGTCCGATCGTTCCGGCCAATGCAGGGCCATTCTCGCAATCTGGAAAGGAAACCAGATTCATGTCGAAAAATGACCTCAGGCTGTGGGGCGTGGGAACGATTCGCACCATGCGCGCACACTGGATGCTCGCGGAGCTGGACCTCGAATACGAACTGCGCCCGATCGAGTCGCGTAGTGGCGAGACCATGACCGAGGAGTTCCTGCGGTTAAACCCCAAGCACAAGATTCCAGTACTCGAGCACGGCCCGTTCGTTCTCTCGGAGAGTGCGGCGATTATTGCTTACCTGAGCGAGACATTCGCGGCGCCCGAGGGCTTTTTCGTGCCGGGAGATTCGGCGGGCCGCGCAAGATTGAACGAATGGTGCTTCTTCATTGCGATGGAGCTCGACGCGCACTCGCTCTACCTGGTCCGGCGGCACCATGAACTCTCTGACATCTTCGGTGAGGCCCCCCACGCCGTAGATTCGGCCAAGCAATATTTCTGCGAACAGATCGCCTGCATGATGACAAGGTTTGACGCCGATGCCGATTGGCTCATGCCGGAGGGGATGAGCGTCGCCGATATCCTGCTTGTGAGCTGTATCAGCTACGCGTTGGCGCTTGAAATCACGATCCCGCAGCCGCTCGTCGCCTACCGGCAGCGGCTGATCGACCGGCCAGCCTACCGGCGTGCGTTCGTGGCGAATTTCCCCGACCGCACCCTCGCCGACATCCGCTGATCGCCATCCAATACGGCCAGGCAAGCCAAATAAGGACGAAGCGAAGACATGGCAGGACCACTGAATGGTTTGCGCATACTCGATCTGACCACAATGGTCTCCGGCCCGATGGCAACGATGATGCTCGCGGATCAAGGAGCAGACGTCATCAAGATCGAATCTCCGCGCGGCGATCTCATGCGAAACTTCAGCACAATCAACAAAGGGATGTCGGCGTCTTTCCTTTCGTGCAATCGGAGCAAGCGGGGGCTGGCGCTAGACGTCAAAAGCCCTGAGGGGCTCTCAATCATAAAGGCGCTAATCGCCACCGCCGATGTTTTCGTACAGAACTTCCGCCCTGGCGCGATCAAGCGGATGGGCTTGGGCGAAGATGTCGTTCGTGAAATTCGGCCCGATATCATTTACGTGTCGATCAGCGGGTTCGGCGAAACAGGCCCTTATGCGCATCAGCGCGTCTACGACCCGGTGATCCAGGCGCTTTGCGGACTTGCCGACATCCAGACCGATCATGCTACCGGCCAGCCGCGCATGGTCCGCACGATTATTCCCGACAAGACCACAGCCGTCACCGCGGCCCAGGCGATAACGGCGGCACTATTGGCGCGCGAGCGGACTGGTGTGGGACAACACGTTCGCCTCGCCATGCTCGACACCATGGTGGCGTACCTTTGGCCGGAGGCCATTGCGGGTCTGACCTTCGTGGGCAAGGAGGTCGATCCGGCAAACGGCCAAATGGGGCTCGATCTCGTTTTCAAAACAAAAGACGGATACATCACCGCAGGTGCGGTGTCGGACGCGGAATGGGCTGGTGTGTGCAGAGCGCTTGGCCGCGAAGATCTGCTCGAAGACGCGCGGTTCAAGACCGCCGCGCTGCGCTCGCAGAATGTTGCCGAACGTAGGGAAATTATGAGCGCGGAGCTACAGAAATGGCCGACCCATGACATCTTGGAAATGCTTGATCGCGAGGAGGTTCCAGCTGCTCCGGTGTTGACCCGGCGGCAAATGCTGGACGACGAGCAGGTCAAGGCGAACGAGATCATCGAGATCCACGAGGACAAACTGCTTGGGAAGGTGCGTCAACCTCGGCCCGCGGCTCAATTTGAACACACCCCTGCGGCGGTGAGTTCGCTTGCGCCTTTCCTAGGCGCCGATAACGCCACTATCCTGAAAGAGATTGGATACTCGGAAACGGAAATTGAGCGCTTGGCCGAAGACGGCGTTCTCGTCAGTGGGGGCCCCGACCGTGACTGAGCGTCTCCTAGTCATTCCAGTACATGGACAGCTTACGTCCTGCCGGTTCTTCGGACCGGACGTTCGACGCGCATCGGATGCGTGACAGCTTTGCAAGTGCAAACACAGCAGCCTTGGAAATGGGGCGTTTGCAATGACTGAACTGTTGCGACTAGCCAAGGCACATCTTCTGACCAGCTACGACCGTTTGATAGTTGGGCTCGGCTACCTCTTTGCGTTTCTTTTGTGCGCAATGGCAGTTCTGATCACCATCGACGTCGCCGTGCGATCGCTTCGCGTCGGCAATCTCCCCTGGCTCAATGAAACGTCCGAGTATGCGCTCTATGCCGGAACATTTCTTGCCGCTCCCTGGGTGCTCCGCCTAGGCGCCCATGTCCGCATCGACATCCTTGCGACCGCACTACCAATCCATATTTCGCGACGGCTGGAACAGTTTGTCGATGTTCTGGGCGGCAGCGTGTCGGGCACCTTATTTTTTTTCGGCTGCCTTGGAGCCCTCGAGGCCTACCAGTTCGGACACATGCAATTCAAGACGATCACCCTGCCCAACTGGCCGCTCTTGAGCATTTTCGCCTTCTCAATGCTGCTGCTCGTGATTGAGTTCGCCCTGAGGTTCGGCCGTGCAGCCCAACCCGACGCAGTTCACGATGACGGTCAGTACACTCCTAGCGGTCTCTGAGCCATGGCTTGGCCGTTGGCGCTGGTCCTTTTGGTAGGTACCGTCTGCTGTGCCATGGCTTTGGGTCTGCCTGTAGCCTTTACCTTTTTGTTGGCAAATATCGTCGGTGGTTTCGTTTTTCTCGGCGGATCCGAAGGTCTTTCGACCTTCGCTGCCGAGTGTATGCAGGCGATTGGTCGGTTTTCGCTAACGCCCATCCCCCTGTTCATTCTGATGGGTGAGATCCTGTTCCAAAGTGGCGTTGCCTTTAAGGCCATCACTGCGGTCGACCGGCTGATCGCACGGGTGCCCGGCCGACTGTCGATCGTCACAATTTTCGGCGGCACCTTGTTCTCCACCCTATCCGGATCGACCATCGCCAACACGGCCCTGCTCGGCAACGTACTGCTCCCCCAAATGGTCGAGCGCGGTTACGAGCCGAAGTTCGCCATGGGCCCAATCATGGCCACCGGTGGAATCGCTATGCTGATCCCGCCATCGGCGCTGGCAGTCTTGCTGGCAAGCCTGGCGGAGCAGCCGATTGCGGCGTTGCTGATTGCCGGAATTATTCCCGGCATCATGATGGCTCTTCTATTTGTCGGGTATGTTGTGGTGCGCAGCACGGTCAATCCGCACCTTGCGCCCTCATATGATCCTTCAGAACAGGCCTCCGGACAGCGTTGGCGACCATTCCTCGTGCAGGTGGTCCCGCTTCTGTCGATATTTGGCGTTGTCGTTGGCAGCATCTTCGCTGGCATAGCCTCCCCGACGGAATCGGCCGCGCTCGGATGCGTGACCTCTGCCATCGCCTGTGCCGCCTATCGTTCACTCAGTTGGGAGAACTTGGTCAAGGCGGCCGTCGAGGCAGCCAAGATCACGACTATGATCCTTTTCATAATTGCCGGTTCGCTCACCTTTTCTCAGGTGCTGGCCGTGTCGGGCGCCACCAAAGGCCTCATTGCGGCGATGCAGTCCCTCGACCTTGGCGCGTTTCTCGCGGTTGTAATTATGCTGCTGATCCTGCTGTTCCTCGGCGCCTTCATGGACCAGGTGAGCATGCTGTTGCTGACCTTGCCGTTCTTCATTCCTCTGGCACTGCAGCAGAACGTCGAAATGCTTTGGTTCATGGTCCTGATCTTGCTCGTCATGGAGATCTCTCTCCTGACCCCACCTTTTGGACTCCTGCTTTTCGTGATGAAGGGCGTCGCCCCAATGCGGGTGAACCTCGCCCAAGTGTATGCCGCTGCCCTCCCTTTCGTTCTGCTCGAACTCGTCGTGTTGGTCTTGATTGTCCTGCTTCCCGGATTGGCGACCTGGCTGCCCAAACTCGTCAATTGAAATTTGAGCCGAATGTCGGATTGCGCTGACGCCCAAAAAGGATGTGACGGCTTGCCCTCACCCCCAAATCAACTCGAAAGGAAATCGTCATGAGCAATGAGAAGGTCGCGCTCATCGTTGGCGCCGGCGACTATCTCGGCAGCGCGATTGCGCGCCGCTTTGCACGCGAAGGCTATCACGTGGTCGGCACCCGCCGGCGTGGAGACCTGGACACGATTGCCAAAGAGATTGAAGCGAACGGTGGTCGCTTCACCGGATACCACAACGATGCCCGCGATGAAGAGCAGATCGCTCAGCTCGTTGAGCAGGTCGAGAACGAGATCGGCCCAATAGAGGTGTTCGTTTTCAATATTGGCGGGAATGTCAATTTCCCGATCCTCGAGACGACGACGCGTGTGTACAGGAAGGTTTGGGAGATGTGCGCCTTTGCCGGCTTCATCACTGGACGCGAAGTCGCCCGACGCATGCTGCAGCGCAACGGCGGCACGATGCTGTTCACCGGCGCTACGGCTAGCGTCCGCGGCGGTGCGGGTTATTCGGCGTTCTCAGGCGGCAAACACGCGCTCCGGGCGCTGGCACAAAGTATGGCCCGCGAGCTTCAGCCCAAGAACATCCACGTCGCTCACATCGTCATCGACGGCCCCATTGACACTCAATGGACCCGCGAGCGGCTTCCGGAACTCGCAACGGAGCGGCCAGACGATGGGTTGCTGCAGCCGGACGATATTGCCGAGACCTATTGGTCCATCCATGCTCAGAGGCGAAGCGCCTGGACCTTCGAAACTGACGTGCGGCCCTGGGTCGAGCCCTGGTAGGAAGGAGAGCAGAAAATGAGCAACTCGGTTGAGTTCTATTTCGACTACGGCAGCCCGAGCTCCTATCTGGCTTGGACTCAATTGCCGAGGATCTGTGAGCAGTACAACGCCGAGCTCGTCTACAAGCCGATGCTGCTGGGCGGTGTCTTTCACGAGACCGGCAACGCCTCGCCGATCACGATCAAGGCGAAGGGCGATTGGATGGGACAAGACCTTGCCCGCTTCGCCCGGCGCTACAGCGTGCCTTATCGGATGAACCCCTTCTTCATGGTCAACACATTGCCGATCATGCGCGGGGTGTTCTGGGCTCGGCGAGAGGGCGTTTTCGACACATACAATAGAGCGGTGTTTCATGCGATGTGGGTGGACGGCGTCGATTTGAGCGACCCAAAGGAGATCGGCCGCGTTGTCAGCGAAGCCGGTTTAGATGCTGCTGCGCTTGGTGAGGCAATTCAGCAGCCGGACATCAAGAAGGAGCTGATCGAGGCGACGAACGAGGCTACGACGCGCGGCGTTTTCGGTGCGCCGACTTTCTTTGTCGCCGGCGAAATGCATTTCGGCCAGGACCGTCTCGACTGGGTCGCCGAGGCTCTATCGCGGGATCGGGCGACCGAAACAGTCGGCTAGATTCGGCCCCAAACGCCTTGGGAAGCGGCAGGCCTTCCGTTCGGAGGCAGCCGGTCTTTGCACACTCGAGCATCAAGGAACATTGAGAATGAAGACGCGGATCACGGAACTCTGCGGCATAGAGCACCCGATCATCCAGGGCGGCATGCATTATGTCGGCTTCGCCGAACTGGCGGCGGCCGTCTCAAACGCCGGCGGGCTGGGCATAATCACCGGGCTGACACACCAGACGCCGGAGGATTTGGCCAAGGAGATCGCGCGCTGCCGAGAGATGACCGATAAGCCGTTCGGGGTCAACCTCACTTTCCTGCCCTCTTTTCAAGCGCCGCCCTATCCGGAATATATCGACGCCATCATCGACGGCGGGGTAACGGTGGTCGAGACCGCCGGGCGAAATCCCCAGGAGCATCTTCCGCGGATGCGAGCGGCTGGCATCAAGATCATCCACAAATGCACCTCAGTGCGTCACTCGCTGAAGGCGGAGGCGATCGGCTGCGATGCAGTCTCAGTCGATGGTTTCGAGTGCGGCGGCCACCCGGGCGAAGACGACATTCCGAATATGATCCTGCTGCCCCGGGCCGCCGACGAGCTCAAGATTCCGTTCGTGGCCTCTGGCGGTATGGCCGATGCACGCAGCTTGGTCGCCTCGCTCGCCATGGGGGCCGACGGCATGAATATGGGCACGCGCTTCATCGCCACCCAGGAAGCGCCGGTCCATGAGAAGGTCAAACAGGCGATCGTCGCGGCGAGCGAGCTCGATACCCGTCTCGTCATGCGGCCGCTTCGCAACACGGAGCGGGTACTGAACAACGCTGCAGTGAAGCGCCTGCTGGAAAAGGAGGTTGCGCTCGGCCCTAACCTCAAGATCGACGATATCGTTGACGAGGTCGCGGGCGTCTATCCTAAGATCATGCTCGACGGCGATATGGATGCCGGCGTTTGGTCTTGCGGAATGGTCGCGGGCCTGATCAACGATATCCCGACTTGCAAGGAATTGATCGACGGCATCATGGCTGAGGCGGAGAACCTGATCCGAAGCCGGCTCGAGGGTATGTTGGCTGCTTAGGCGTCCGCTGGACGGAGGCCGCGCACTCGATTAGCGCCGCGGACAAGGAGACTGCACCTCACCGAAGCAATGCGTTTGGGGCGTGGCGCTGCGCTGGCGTCTTAACGCCCCGCATCATGCAAGAAGCATGTGAATCTCGCTCAGAATAACTGCGTGAGCCTATGAGCGGACATTGGCCGAACGATACAATACGTCAATCTGGCAGCCTCGCTTGCTCAGTTCCGCCGCGAAATGCTTGTGCAGCATCGACTGCCGCTCATTCAATTGAGCAAGGAGTGGCGCATTATCCACTTTCAAGCCTTGATTGCAGTCCGAATATTTCTTGGATCTCTTACACGATGTGCTGCGGCTTAGGTCAGGCTCTCGGCGCGGCGTCGAAATGACGTTCCATTCGTGTGGCGTCCGGTTTCCTGCCGGTGAAGAGCTCGAACGCATGAGCAGCTTGAAAGACGGCCATGCCTTTTCCGGCATTGGTTCGGCATCCAATCTTCCTGGCCGCCGCGAGCAGCTCTGTTTCGGCCCGGAAATAGTTGATATCGGCCACCCACATATCCTGGCGAATGAGCGCTGGGTCGATCGGCATTCCCGGGTACACATCCGTGCCTTTGGGCGTGGCGTTCACCAACCCGTTCGTCTCGGTCAACGCTGCTGAGATATCGGATGCAGCAATGGCGCGACCGGCGCCAAAGCTTCGGCAAAGCCGCTTGGCGAGCTGGTCGGCCCGCGCCGCGTCCAGATCGTGGACGGCGAGTGTGCCGACAGAGTTGAGCAGGAGCGCGTGGGCGACCGCCGAGCCGGCGCCACCCGCCCCCAGAAGAACGACGCGTTCCTTGGCAAGTCCTACGCTTTCGCGGCGAAAGCTCTCGCCGAACCCGGAGCAGTCGGTGTTGTGCCCTGTACGCGTTCCGTCCTTGAACACGACCGTATTGATGGCACCGATCGTCTCCGCGTCGTCCGAGAGCGCATCGACGAAATTCACCGCCGCTTGCTTGCATGGGTGCGTGACGTTCAGGCCCGCGAAGCCGGCACCCTCCGCCCACGCAATGAGATCGCCAAGCGCCTCTATGGGCAGCCCCAGAACGTTGAGATCGAGAAGCTTGTAAGTCAGCCGAATACCGAGCGCAGCCCCTTCGCGCTCGTGCATCGCGGGCGATCTGGAGCGTTGAATGTCGGTGCCGATCAGGCCGACCAGTATCGTGTCGGCCCCCGCCGCGGCAACGGCCTCGGAGAGTTCTGGCGCGCGCACCCTGATGACGTTCGCGACGTCGAAGGGCGGTTCTGTCTGGCCCACGTCTTCGGGCATCGTGCCTACCCCTTGTAGCCGAACATGCGAGGCACCCAGAGCACCAAGTCAGGCACCAGGGCGATCACGAACAGCGCCACGATCAGCAGGGCGATGAAGGGCCAGATATCGCGAATGATGGCGGACATCGGCGCGCGCGTGATGCCGGCGACGACGAACAGCAGCAGCCCGAACGGTGGCGTCACGAGCCCGATCATGATGTTGACCACGGCCATGACGCCGAAATGCACGAGATCGATTCCAAGCGTCTTTGCCGTCGGTATCAGGATCGGCACTACGACCAGAAGGATCGTCGTGCCCTCGAGCAGGCAACCGAGCACCAGCAGGATGACGTTGACGATCAGAATGAACGTCAGCGGCGACAGCTCGAGGCCCACCAGCAGCGATTGGACCGTCAGCGGGATCTTTTCGATGGTCACCACGTAGCCGAACACGATCGCGCCGGCGATGAGCAGGCCGATCGCGCCGGCCGATCGCGCGCTGTTCAATGCTGCAGCGTAGGCGTCGTTTGCCGAGATCGAGCGATAGAGCAGTACCGAGATGAGGAAGGCGTAACCCGCCGCCAGCGCCGCCGCTTCGGTCGGCGTCGCGATGCCGCCGTAGATGCCGACCAGAAGGACGACGGGCATCATTAGGGCCGGAACGGATCGGACCATGATGCCGGGAAGCTCCCTATGCGGCACCCGGTTTTCGACGGGGAAGCCACGGCGTTTGGCCAGATGCGTGTTCATCCCCATGAGCACGGCGCCCATGAGGAGCCCCGGCAGAATGCCGCCCAGGAACAGGTAGCCGATCGACGCGTCGGAGACGAGCGAGTAGATCACCATCGGGATCGAGGGGGGAATGATCGGGCCGATCGTCGCGGACGCCGCCGTGATGGCCGCCGCGTAGCTTGGCGAGTACTTGCCGTCTCGCGTCATCATATCGATGACGACGCGCCCCATTCCCGCAGCGTCGGCGATCGCCGATCCGGACATGCCCGAGAAGATGATGCTGGCGACGACGTTGACGTGACCCAGACCGCCTCGGAACCGCCCGACCACGGCGTAGCAAAAGCGCAGCAGCCTGTCGGTGAGGGTCCCTGCGTTCATCAGGTCGGCCGCGAAGATAAACAGCGGAATGGCGAGCAGGACCGTGTTCTTGAAGATGCCCTGCAGAAACTGCTCCGAGGCGATCCCCAAATCCTGGCCGGCGAAGATCAGGTAAAGGATCGAGCCGGCGATCATCGTGTGGCCGATAGGCGCGCCCATGAGGGCCAGGATGACGATGGCAAGGATGGAAATGGCGAACGGATCCGCCACCCTTAGGCCCCCTCGTCCGACGCGTCGGCGCTCCCTTCCGGTACACCGAGCAAGGCTCGCCACGCTTGGAAGAGGTGGCGGACGACCATGGTCACGGCGAAAACGCCGTAGAGCGCGAACAGATAGTCGAACCTGACGTCGAGATAATCGGATCGTTCGACCGCCATGAAGCCGATGTAGTTCAGCGTGGCGGGCAGCGATATCGCGTAGAGGGTCGCGATCACCAGCGACGTGACGACCGTGAGTGCCTGCCGCCGCCGCTGGCGGAGGCCGGCATAGACGATGTCAAAGCGGATCTGGTCGCGGTCCTTCAGGTCGAAGGAGCAGACCCAGAGAATGCTCCAAAGCCAGGCAAGCGCGCACACTTCGGCGCTCCAGCCCACTGGCCAGTTGAGGACGTAGCGCATGAAGATCTGCACCAGGAACGCCACGAACATGATGACCAGCAGCAAGGCCGCGATGTTCTCCGCGCGGTCGCGCAGCCATGCAGCGATATTGCCGAAGCGGTCCACCATGGCCTCCTCACGCGCAGATTGCCGTCGGAACGCGGAGACTCAAGTCTGACGTCATAGGCCTTCGACCGCCAGAAACGGGTCGTTCGTCGGCCGGAGGCTGCGGGCTCAGGAACGTCGGGCCGTCGGCAACATCGGCGGCCCGAGTCCCTGAGCGAAGGGTCACTTTATCGCGTTGATGCGCTGGAGCATGCCCTTCGGCCAGTCCTTGGCGAAGTCCGACTCCATGTACATCTTCTGCGCCCGCTCCCTGAACGCAGCAACGTTCGGCGTGTAGACCTTGAGCCCCTCCTTGCGGAAGAAGGCCACGAGCTCCTTCTCCTGCTTGAGGTGCTGGGCCGTGCTCCAGGCGATGGCGCGGTCCGCGGCGGCCTGGACCTTCGCCTTCTGAGCCGCCGACATGCCGTCCCAGGCCTTCTTGGACACCGCGAGCAGGTCGTAGCCGACCAGGTGGCTGGTCAGGACGATCTGCGACGTCACCTCGTAGAACTTCATGTTCTTGTCGTTCGGCAGCGGGTTATCCTGACCGTCGATAGCGCCCGTCTGCAGACCGGTATAGACCTCGGTGTAGGCCATCGGGGTCGGATTGGCGCCCAACGCCTTGCCCAGGAACTGCCAGGCAGCACCACCGGGCATGCGAAGCTTCATGCCCTTCAGGTCGTCCGGGGTCATGATCTTTTTCGTCGGCTTCAGGTTGACCTGGCGGGTACCGAAATAGACCGGGGCCAGGATGTGGATGCCGCGCTTCTCGGGCTTGGCGACCATCTCCCTGCCCGCGTCGCTCTTGAAGAACTTCAGCAGGTGGTCGGAATCGCGGAACAGGTATGCCGCGGTCAGGAGTGACCATTCCGGGACCTGCTTGGCGATGTCCTGAGGGGCGACGAGGGAAAGCTCGAGATTGCCGCGCTGCATGGCCACCATCTCGGTGCCCTGCTTGAACAGCGTGGCGCCGAAGTAAAGCTCGACCTTGAAATCCTTCTTCAAGTCGTCGCCGAACATCTTCAGCGCCCGCGCGCGGATGTCGTTCGCGGATATCGTCGAAGAGAATTTGAGGGTTTTCTGAGCCTGCGCATCCGCCAGGGGCGCGGCTATGCCGGCGAAGACAATGGCGCTGAAAACAATGGCAACGCGGCGGCTAAAGCTAGACAGCATGTCAATCCTCCCTATGAACGGCAACGCACGTTCTATCGGTGCATCAATCGGTTTATGTACGAAATGGTTCGTTCAGTCAACAAGCGCCGATGGTCGCTCGAGTTTGCGAGCGGGCCGGCGGCGCTATTTGAGGACGAAGCGCATCACCATCTCCACGATGGCGTCGCGCCGAGCAACTGTATTGATGGCGGAAGCCATGTCGGTATCGAAGATCTTCGAGAAGGTCGCGCGGTTCGACACGTTGAAGAAGCAGAGCGCACTGATAAACCAGTGCAGCTCAACCGGATCGAGGCCGGGCCGGAACACCCCGGCGGTCACGCCTCGGTCGTAGAGACGGGCGATCGTGTCGATGACCGTGACGTTGAGGTTCCGGATCTTTTCCGACCTTGCCACGTAGGCGCCGTGGTGGATGTTCTCGATCATCACCAGGCGAATGAAATCCTCGTTGCTATTCTGGTAGTCGAATGTAAATTCTATCAGCCTTTTCAAGGCTTTTTCCGGCTCCAGGTGTTCGATCTTCAGGGTAGCCTCGACCGCGCGGATCTTCTGGTACACCGATTCAAGAACGGCGAGGTAGAGCCCTTCCTTGTCCCCGAAATGGTAGTAGATCATCCGCTTGCTGGTCTTGGTGCGGGCGGCGATCTCGTCGATCCGCGAGCCTGACAAGCCATTGCGCGCAAACTCCTCGGTCGCGACCTCGAGGATGTTCTGCCGCGATGCGTCCGCGTTGTGGGTGCGCCTGCTCGCTTTCGCCGGTTTTAGCGTTGCGGATTCGTTGGCTGATGCTGTCATGACGATATCTATTGCGGAACCCGCCCGCTAATTCCAGTGCTGAGTCCGACGCAATACTGGGGCCGCACACTATCAACTTTCAAATGTACTAACAAGTTCGTATAATCCCTGATCGATTCCGTATCGATCCGCCTTACCTCTCGAAATGACAACCGATGAAATCATCCATCGCCACCGTTTCGCTGAGTGGTGACCTGCGCGAGAAGCTGGACGCTATTGCCGGTGCCGGGTACGACGGCGTCGAGATATTCGAGAACGACTTCCTCGCCTCCGACGCATCGCCGCAGGATCTGGTGGCGATGCTGGAAGATCTCGGCTTGACCTGCACGGCCTTTCAGCCGTTTCGGGATTTCGAGGGACTGCCGGAGCCCCAGCGCGGCCGCGCCTTCGAGCGAGCGGAACGAAAGTTCGACCTGATGGGGCAGATCAACGCCCCGTTGCTGCTCATATGCAGCAACGTTTCACCGGCGGCCTTGGGCGGCATCGATCGGGCAGCGGAGGATCTGCACGCGTTGGGCGAACGCGCCGCACGCCACGGTCTGCGGATCGGCTTCGAGGCGCTGGCCTGGGGCCGCCACATCAACGATCACCGCGATGCGTGGGAGGCGGTGCGACGCGCCGATCACCCGAATGTCGGCGTCATTCTGGACACGTTCCACAGCCTCGCCCTCGGCTTGCCGACCAGTTCGATCTCCTCGATCCCGAAAGAGAAAATCTCCCTCGTCCAGATCGCCGATGCACCATTGCTGGAGTTGGATGTCCTGCAGTGGAGCCGGCACTTCCGCTGCTTTCCCGGACAGGGTGATCTGCCGGTGGAAGAGATGATCGCCGACGTCCTCGCGACGGGGTATGACGACGTCCTGTCCCTGGAGATCTTCAACGACCAGTTTCGGGGCGGCTCAGCCCAACGCACCGCCATCGACGGCATGCGTTCGCTGGTCGACCTGCAGGACCGGGTCTCAAGCACAGCGGATGGGAAACGGCCGACCCGGGCTGGCAGCGACAGCCTTCCGCCGCACAGCCGATGTCTCGGTGTCGAGTTCATCGAATTCGCGGTCGACGAGGGAAGCGCCGCCGCATTTGGCGACCTCTTGAACGCTCTGGGCTTCAGAAAGCGGGGCCGGCACAAATCGAAAGCGGTGGAGCAATACGCCCAGGGCAACATCAACATCGTCGTCAATTGCGAGAAGGAAGGCTTCGCGCATTCCTACAACATCGTGCACGGCGATTCGGTCTGCGCCCTTGCCCTGCGCGTCGACGATGCAGAGCAGACGAAACGTCGGGCACAAGCCCTGCGGGCGCAGCACTTCCATCAGCCGGTCGCGCCGGGCGAACTGGATTTGCCGGCGATTCGCGGCGTCGGCGGCAGCCTGCTCTATTTCACCGATCAGAAGAGCGACCTGGCCAGGCTGTGGGAGATCGACTTCGAGCCTGTCGACACCGCTGCATCCGACGCGACCGATGCGGTCCTGGCGGACATCGACCACATCGCGCAGACGATCCCGCAGAGCGAGCTGTTGTCCTGGAAGCTGTTCTACACCGCCATCTTCGATCTGAAGTGGATGCCGCAGGTAGACGTTGCCGATCCCGGTGGCCTCATCCACAGCCAGGTCCTTCAGACACCGGACAGCCATGTAAGGCTAATCCTCAACGCGCCCCATTACGGCGAGTCGCTCGCCGCGCGCTTCCTGTCAGAGTCGTCCGGTGCCAGCGTTCAGCACATCGCCTTCGCCACCGATGACGTCTTCGCGGCTATGGAGCGGCTCCGCGCAAACGGCGTGCCGCTGCTGGACATACCGGAGAACTACTACGACGATTTGGGCGCGCGCTTCGATCTCGAAGACAGCCTGCTCGATAGGCTGAGACAGTCCGGCTTGATGTACGACCGCGACGAATTCGGCGAGTATTTCCAGTTCTACACGGCGCCGATCATCGAAGGCCTGTTCTTCGAGATCGTCCAGCGGACCGGATACGAGGGCTTCGGGCTAGCCAACGCGAGCGTTCGGCTCGCCGCCCAGCAACGTGCGAAACTTCGGGCGCTCGCCCTTTAAGGACGTGCAATCTGACCGGCGGGTTCGATCCTCGCCATGCGACGCGCATCCTTCAAGGCCGGAGGCAATCGCCATCGAATGGTGGCCATGCTGTAAACACTCGAAAATGCTCCGGCCAGCAAGCCACGCAATGCATCGTGAGCGGACATTTAGGCTACATCTCCTTTGCCTCCGCTATTGGCCGGAACGTGGACATACTGCCGTTCGATTCCGACCGAACAGCTCGTTTCCAATAAAGCCGAATCCGCGCTTTTCCGCATTCCCCGTTTTGCGCAAATGGCGATAGGTTGGGCGGCTTGGCTCCCGGCCCGCAAGGTCGCCAGGGCGCAATTGTACTGCTTAGCGCAGGTTCAAATCCGGGGCACGCAACCATATTAACCTGCTCTTCGATGCGCCTCGCTTGAGCCAGACCAAAAAGGCCCAGGGGCGGGCCAACTGCCCATCGCGCCGCCCGACTGGACTTCAGTAGAAAAGGAAGCGTCCTTTGCCGATATCGGCGAGGGACGGGTCATGGATGACGACTATCATCGAGATCTGGCGAATCAGCTGTTCGCGGTAGCAACCGCGATGCTCGAGGACGCGACGGAGATTGCGGCCGCGGGACAGGCGTCGCGGTTGGCACCATCGCAGCTCGCCGTTCATGGCCGCCAGCTCCAAGCGGCCGCGCGGGACGTCGCGATCATCGCTGAAGCGGTTACAATCGTCGCCAATCTGGGCCAAAACTGAGGCCTAACCCGCATTTCTCAAACTGTCGCTGTTGAGCGGCGGTTGGGTTGGCGCGTCGGTTGGTTGCGGTAGGCCTTCGGGCTGGGGCATGCGCCGCCGGCCGCCG
>Ga0302046_10003148_pt1 | contig 15003 bp, 11 predicted proteins | sample RVTome_11_FD_200261 | JGI IMG/M metagenome (GOLD analysis project Ga0302046, IMG submission 200261) | Soil microbial communities from uranium-contaminated site in the Upper Colorado River Basin, Wyoming, United States - RVT147D111 (version 2) ...
GGCCGGGGGGCGAGTCAGAAGGCCAGTTCCAACACGAGGGCGCCGTCGCGGATGCCGACGGCCTTGAGCATCCGCAGCTTCGGCGCCGCGCGCAGCACCGCCTCGTCCAGGCGGTAGAGGAGAATCACCGGAAACTGATCCTGGGTGAGGACGTCGACCGCGCTCTCGATCAACGCCGCGAACGGCCCCTCCACCCCGTCGATGGCGAGCGACGCCACCCGTGGCTCCCGCAAATGGAACTCGTGGCGTGCCGGGTCGTACGCGATCTCCCCGTCCACCACGCCATTCCCGGTGACCGGTGGCTGGTCCGGCATCGCCGCCTTCACCTGGGTCGCCAGAGCGATGCGCCGCGAGCCGGGGCGCAGGATCACCCGCGGGTGGCTCAGGGTGACCACCCCGAGGGCGTTTTCCCGGGTGATCGGGAAGTACGCCTCCACCGCCTTTTGCAGGGCGGGCGCAGCGACCGTCACCGTGTAGCCGTCGGCACGGGGAACGGCCAGGGTGACGGAAGTTACGGCGAGCCCCAGAAAGATCGACCATCGAACCATGCCACACCTCAGAACCTACGAGTGAATGTATTGAAGCCGTGGCCGGATGGGCTACCGGCGCGCGCCCAGCACCCGGTCCACGGCGTACTTCCCCGCCCCCACGAGGAACATGCCGGCGAAGACGATCCCGGCCTCCAGGGCGTGGCTGTAGACCTTGAAGGGATCGCCCTTGCCGAAGTGCATGGCGAAGGCCACCGCCATGGTGAAGGCAAGGGCGAGGCTGGCCGGGCGGAAGAACAGGCCGAGGGCGAAGCACAACCCGCCTGCCGCCTCGGCGAGGGCCGCACACAGCCCCCAAAACTCGGGCGCGAAGCGTGCCCCGAACAGCCCCATGGCGCCGCCCAGCCCCGCCCACGTCTCCGGCCCGGCCATCAGCTTGGGCCAACCGTGGGCGATGAACGCGGCTCCGAGCCCGACCCGCAGGATCAAGAGCCCGAGGTCACGAAAACGGTCGAGGAAATTCCCCATAGCCTTTCTCCAACGCGGAGCAACCAACTCGGCACCCATTGCCGACCCTGCGCCGAGAGGGGAACACGAAAGCACGAAATCGGGAAGCCGCGAAAGGGCCATCGAGCAACCCCGCCCGATTTCGTGTTTCCATCCTTCCCTCTCTTTGGTGTCGGCTGCCGTTGGGAGGATGCGGCGCGTCCACTGCGCACGCCTGCGCCGTTTGCGCTGACTCCGATGGGTTCCTATGCTCCCGCGGAGCCTAGGGGTGTCTCGCTTCGGCGGGGCTGAGAAAACACCCTTTGAACCTGATCCGGGTCATGCCGGCGAAGGGAAGAGCAATTGCTCCCCGTGCTGCCTGACTCGGTCCCTCCATAGGAGTTGACCGATGTCGACCACCAAGAGCCCCTCCACCGACCCCGCCGCGATCCTCGCCCGCGCACGCGAGCCGTATCCTGCCTCGCGCAAGGTCTACGTGGAGGGCAAGCTGCCGGGGGTGCGGGTGCCGATGCGCGAGATCACCCTCACGCCCACCCGCAAGGCGGACGGCGTGGAGCCCAACCCGCCGGTAACGGTCTACGACACCAGCGGCCCCTACACCGACCCCGCGGTGGAGATCGACCTGCGCCGCGGCCTGCCGCCGATGCGCCGCGACTGGATCACGGGCCGCGGCGACACGGAAGAGCTCGCGGATATCACCAGCACCTACGGCCGCCGCCGCGCCGCCGATCGGTCGCTGGCCGGCCTGCGCTTCCCGTCGCCGCGCCGCCCCCTGCGCGCCCGGCCCGGCGCCAACGTCACCCAGATGCACTACGCACGGGCGGGCATCGTCACCCCGGAGATGGAGTTCGTGGCGATCCGCGAGAACCAGCGCGCCGCGGCCCTCTCCGATCTCGCGGCGGACCTGCGCCAGCAGCACCCGGGGCACTCCTTCGGGGCCGCCATCCCGGCCGTCATCACCCCGGAGTTTGTGCGCGACGAGGTGGCGCGCGGTCGCGCCATCATTCCGGCCAACATCAACCACCCGGAGCTGGAGCCGGTGATCATCGGGCGCAACTTCCGGGTGAAGATCAACTCCAACATCGGCAACTCGGCCGTGACCTCCTCCATCGAGGAGGAGGTGGAGAAGATGTGCTGGTCGATCCGCTGGGGCGCGGACACGGTGATGGACCTCTCCACCGGTGCCAACATCCACGAGACCCGCGAGTGGATCCTGCGCAACGCCCCGGTACCGATCGGCACCGTGCCGATCTATCAGGCCCTCGAGAAGGTCGGCGGCAAGGCGGAAGACCTCACCTGGGAGATCTACCGCGACACCCTGATCGAGCAGGCAGAGCAGGGGGTCGACTACTTCACCATCCACGCCGGGGTGCGCCTCGCCTACGTGCCCCTGACCGCGCGGCGCGTGGCCGGCATCGTCTCCCGCGGCGGCTCGATCATGGCCAAGTGGTGCCTCGCCCACCACCAGGAGTCGTTCCTCTACACCCGCTTCGCGGAGATCTGCGAGATCATGAAGGCATACGACGTCTCCTTCTCCCTCGGGGACGGCCTGCGCCCCGGGGCGATCGCCGACGCCAACGACGCGGCCCAGTTCGCGGAGCTGGAGACCCTGGGGGAGCTGACCCAGGTCGCGTGGGACCACGACGTCCAGACCATGATCGAGGGGCCGGGCCACGTGCCCATGCAGCTCATCAAGGAGAACATGGACAAGCAGCTCGCCGAGTGTTTCGAGGCGCCGTTCTACACCCTCGGGCCGCTGACCACCGACATCGCCCCGGGTTACGACCACATCACCTCGGCGATCGGTGCCGCCCAGATCGGCTGGTACGGCTGCGCCATGCTGTGCTACGTCACCCCCAAGGAACACCTCGGCCTGCCGGACCGGGAGGACGTGCGCGCGGGGGTGGTCACCTACCGCATCGCCGCCCACGCCGCCGACCTGGCCAAGGGCCACCCGGGCGCCCAGCTCCGGGACAACGCCCTGTCCAAGGCGCGGTTCGAGTTCCGCTGGCACGACCAGTTTAACCTGTCCCTCGACCCGGAGAAGGCCCGGGAGTTCCACGACCAGACCCTGCCGGCAGAGGGGGCCAAGGTCGCCCACTTCTGCTCCATGTGCGGGCCGCAGTTCTGCGCCATGAAGATCACCGAGGAGGTGCGCGAGTACGCGGCGCGGCGGGAGGTCGGCGAGGCCCAAGCCTTGGAGGTCGGCCTCAAGGACAAGGCCGCCGAGTTCCGCGAGACCGGCGCGGAGATTTATCTGAACGAATAATCCTCGTCGCAAAGTCTCCCCCTCCCTCCGGGAGGGGGTTGGGGGAGGGCGTAACGGATCTACCGCTCCTCTTCGGAGACCACCGTGCCATCGCGCAAGCCGCCCGCCGACACTCGATGCCTCGACAATGCGCGGCACGCGCGACGCCATGCGACCGACGCCGAGACCCTCCTCTGGCGTCACCTTCGCCGGCAGCAGCTCGACGGCCTTCGATTTCGCCGCCAGCATCCCGTCGGGCAATACCTCCTCGACTTCTACTGCCACGAGGCCCGTCTCGCGGTGGAGCTGGACGGCGGCGGCCACGCGGGAGAGAGCCAGCTGCATCACGACACAGAACGGTCAGCACAACTCCAGGCGATGGGGATCCGCGTGGTGCGCTTCTGGAACCACGACGTCCTGAGCAACATCGATGGCGTGGTGCAGGCCTTACGGCAGGCCCTCGAAGAACGCCTTGGCAGATAACCTACCGCCCCCACCCCGGCCCTCCCCCGGCGGGGGAGGGAGCATCACTCCCGACGTTTGGTGAAATGTCCTCCCTTGGAGGAGGCCAGGGGGAGGGCGCGAGGGATAAGCACTTCGCCGGTGCCACCGCCCCCACCCCGGCCCTCCCCCGGCGGGGGAGGGCGCTGCGCTTGGTGATCCACCGCCGCTGCGGCAAGATCGCCGCATGTCCCTGTCCGCGCTCGACCGGCGCCGGTGGCTCGCCGTGGCGGGCGGCCCGCTGCTCGCCTGCCTGCTCTGGGGCTTCACCGACCTCGACCCGAGCCACCCCGCGGTGACGCGCATGGCCGGCATCGCCGCCTGGATGGCGGCGTGGTGGCTCACCGAGGCGGTCCCCCTGGCGGTCACCGCCCTGCTGCCGATCGTCCTGTTCCCCCTCCTGGGGGTGCAGTCGGGCAAGGCCACCGCTACCACCTATTTCAACCACATCATCTTCCTCTTTCTCGGCGGCTTCATGATCGCCCTGGCGATGGAGCGCTGGAACCTGCACCGGCGCATCGCCCTGCGCATCCTGCTCCTGGTGGGGGGCGGGCCGGCGCGCATCATCCTCGGGTTCATGGGAGTGACCGCGTTCCTCTCCATGTGGATCTCCAACACCGCCGCCGCGATGATGCTGGTGCCGATGGCGATGGCGGTGATCCACCAGATGGAGACGGCAAACGGCCACGATGCCGCCCGGCCATTCGCCACCGCGTTGCTCCTCGGCGTGGCGTACGCCGCCTCTGTCGGCGGGATCGCCACCCTCATCGGCACCCCGCCGAACCTCGCCTTCGCGCAGATCTTCGCCCTGACGTTTCCGGCGGCACCGGAGATCAACTTCGCCGAGTGGATGGTGCTCGCCCTGCCCATCTCCCTGGCCATGCTGCTCATCACCTGGCTCCTGCTCACCCGCCTGCTGTTCCGCTTCCGCCACCTGGGTCCGGTGGATCGGGCGATGGTCGTGGAGGAGTACCGCAGCCTCGGACGGATCACCCCGGAAGAGCGTCGGGTCCTCGCGGTCTTCGTCACCACCGCCGTGCTGTGGATGTCCCGCCAGCCGATCGCGACGGGGATCGTCACCCTACCCGGCTGGTCGTCGCTGTTTCCCGACCCGAGCCTGTTCGACGACGGCACCGTGGCGATCGCCATGGCCAGCCTGTTGTTCGTGCTCCCGGCAGAGGGCGGGCGCGGCGTGCTCATGGATTGGGGGAGCACCGTCCACCTGCCGTGGAACATCGTGCTGCTGTTCGGCGGCGGATTCGCCCTGGCCGCGGGCATGAAGAGCTCCGGCCTCGGCGACTACCTCGGCCACGAGCTCGCGGCGATCGCCGACGTGTCGCCCGTGGTGATGATGGCCGGTATCTGTCTGCTCATGACCTTCCTCACCGAGCTCACCTCCAACACCGCCACCACTCAGATGATCCTGCCGATCGTCGCGGCAGTGAGCGTCGCCATCCACACCCACCCCCTGCTGCTGATGATCCCCGCCACCATCTCCGCCTCGTGCGCCTTCATGATGCCGGTGGCCACGCCGCCCAACGCCATCGTCTTCGGCTCCGGCAAGCTGCGCATCCGCGACATGGCGTGCGCCGGCCTGGTGCTCAACCTGGTGGGAGTGGTGGTGGTCACCACCGGCGTCTACCTCCTCGGCCTCACCCTCTTGGACATCGACCCGCACCACCTCCCACCATGGGCGGTGGCCAAGTGAGCGGGATCTCACCACTCTCGGAAATCGCAATGAACCCGCCACCCCTGTTCGTCTTCGACATCGAGACCGTCCCCGATCCGATCGCCGGTGGCCGTCTGCTGGGAATGGCCGGCGCATCCCGGGGCGAGATCGCCGCAGCCCTGCGCGCCTACCACCTGGAGCGGACCGATGGCACCAACGACTTCCTGCGCCAGCCCTTCTGGGAGGTGGTGGCGATCTCCTACGCCTATGTGGAGGTGGAGGGACGGCCGGCCCCCTGGGGGCGGGACACGGTGTGGGAGGATTGCCGCTACCACCTGCGCGGGGTGCAGAGCGTCGGCACCGAGGAGAGCGGCGAGGCCGAGTTGGTGTGCAGCTTCTTCCACTTCCTCGACCGCAAAATCGCCGAGGACCACCGTCCCTGCCTGGTGAGCTGGAACGGCCGCGGCTTCGACCTGCCGGTGCTGCGCTACCGTGCCATGCTCCACCGCATCCCTGCGGCCGGCCTATTTCGCGCCGGCGACCGGTGGAACAACTACACCAGCCGCTACGCCCTCGACTGGCACTGCGACCTCCAGGAGGCGACGAGCGACTTCGGTGCCGCCGCCCGCTGTCGCATGGACGAGGTGGCGGCCCTGGTGGGCGCGCCGGGCAAGCTCGGCGTCGACGGCTCGCAGGTGGAGGCCCTCCACGCGGCGGGAGACCTGGCGGCGATCCGCGCCTACTGCGAGACCGACGTCCTGAACACCTACCTCATCTACCTCCACTGGGCCTGCCTCACCGGCCTCACCCCCCCCGAGGGACTCGCCGCCGCCCTCGACGGGCTGGCCGCCTACCTGACCGTCGAGGGAGAGGGCCGCCCCCACCTCGCCGAGTTCCTCGCCGCATGGCGACCTACGGAGTCAGACAAGGGCACCACTCCGTAGGGTGCGTAGACCCTTGCCCGGAGCGCCGGTAGAAACCGAATCCCTTCTGCCTACCGGACAGGCAGGTCGGCGACCCCGGCCCGCAGGACCTGCCCGCGCCTACGGCGCGGATCGCCGGTGCCACCGGCTCCTACCCCCGGTTTACAGACGGCGGCGTCCGGCCGGTTGAACCCGGCCCTACGGCGCTGCGGCCCCTTCGCCCTCCCCGCAGTTACATATGCATGGAAGCAAGCTCGATGATGAGAGGGACGTTTCGAGCATTTTCTCAATTGCCACACACCTCTTGCTGATCAACACATATGTATTAGGTGAATATAGATCGTTTTGGATATTTACTTGATGCTTTCCTGTCATTCGCGTACTCTTCCGTCTCGCTGTTGGCCAGTGAGTCGACAGCCATTTGTTCTACCCGGTTCCAGGAGGAACCGCATCGACAGGAGGTGTCATCATGAAAAGCTGGTGGATCGCAGTAGTATGGGCCGTTTCGGCTCCACTCGTGGCAAGTGCGGAGGTGATCCTGAGCGAGATCAACTACGCCCCGCCCACCGATGGCCAGGACACGGAGTTCATCGAGATCCTCAATCTGGGTCCCGGCCCCGCAGACCTGTCGGGTTGGTACTGGGACGGCATTACTCTCACCGTTCCGGACGGCACGGTGCTCGCCCCCGGCGGCTTCCTGGTCGCGGCCTTTGAGCTGATCGACACGACCGATACCAACACGTTGTCGTTCGAGAGCTTTTACGGCAACGATGACGGGGTGGCCGATGAGTTTGCCTACGCCATCCTCGACTACAGCGGCGGCCTCCTCGATGCCGGCGAGTTGATCGCGCTCCGCGACGCGGCAGACCAGATCATCGACAGCTTCGACTATAGCGCCCTCGTCGCCGACAACCCGGACCGCCGCTCCCTCGAGCGCCACTCTGCCGCCCCCGGCGACTTCGTGGTCGGCACCGTCGACGGCGGCACTCCGGGGAGCAGCGAGGTCCCGCTCGCGGCCGTCCCCGAGCCCGTGTCGCTGGCCCTCATCCTCCCCGCCCTCCTCCTCGTGTGCGGCCCCCTGACTCGTCACCCTCGCCGGCGTAGGTAGTCACCCGCGCCCTCGCCCCCTCTCCCAGCGGCCGGCAAGATGCCCCTAGCGCCAGGACGGCAGCCACCGGGGGAGGGGGCGATCCACTCATTGGCAATCGCGCCGCCCGGGCCGAAACCCCGAGCCGGCCGAATCTCTCACCATGCGGGTCAGCCCGCATTTTTCACCAGGGATCGTCGCGAGCCCGCGCACACGCCCGGAGATCCTGGCTGGCCCGCGGTAGGAGCCGAATCCCTTCGGCGACCCAGGCCCGAAGGGCCTGCCGCACCATGGGCGCGGGTCGCTGGTGCAACCGGCTCCTACTTCGGACGAGGACCCGGCCAGGAGATGCGGCCTGCCTGCCGGCAGGCAGGGCGGTGGCGCGGGGGCAGCAGATTCGTGGTGAACAATGCGGGTCAGTCCAGCCGCTTCCGCGCCCGGCGGCGGACCAGGCCAAAGAAGATCAGGGCCATGAGACCCAGGGCTCCGGCGTTCACCAGCAGCACGGGCCAGACATCGCCGGCCAGAAACAGGGTCTGAACGATGGCCACGAAATACCGCGCGGGCACCAGATGGGTCACGGCCCGCACCGGGCCGGGCATCGAGGCGATGTCGAAGATGAACCCTGACAGGATGAAGGCCGGGAGGAAGGTGACGATGATCGCGATCTGCCCGGCGACGAACTGGTTGCGGGAAACGATGGAAATCAGCAGTCCCATGCCCAGGGCGACCAGCATGTACAGGGCCGAGGTGACGACCAGGAGCAGAAACGAACCGCGCAGGGGCACCGCAAACTGCCACTTGGCCAGCCCCACGGTGAGGAGCATGCCGGCCATGCCCAGGAGGAAGTACGGGATAAGCTTGCCCAGCAGGATCTCGCGGATGCGGATCGGCGTGACCATCAGGGCCTCCATGGTGCCGCGCTCCCACTCGCGCGCGATCACCATGGAGGTCAGCAAGGCACCGATCAGGGTCATGATGACGGCGATCAGCCCGGGCACCAGGAAGTGGCGGCTGTAGAGTGCCGGGTTGAACCAGACCCGTGGCTCGATGGTCACCGGCATCGGCAGGTCACGGCCCTGGCTCGCGGCGTACTGCTGCAGCCACACCTGCCAGACCCCCTGAATGTAGCCGCTGGTGATCCGCGCCTGGTTGGCGTCCACGCCGTTGACGATCACCCCGATCGGGGCTTCCTGACCCGCCAGGAGGCGGCGGGTGAAGTCGCTGCGCAACCAGACGATGCCGTCGACCTGCCGGGTCTGGAGCGCGCGCTCCGCCTCCTGGATCGTGTGGTAGCGGACGGGCGCAAAGAACTCCGAGTGCTCGAAGGCGCCCAGGAGGTCTGCGGTGTTCGCGTCCGGCTGCTCGGCGACCAGGGCGAGTGGGACGTCCCGGGCGTCGAGGGAGACGCCGTAACCGAACAGAAACAGCAGCACCAGCGGCAGGACGAAGGCGATGGCGATGCTCGACGGGTCGCGCAGGATTTGCAGCAGCTCCTTGCGCACCATCCCGCGCAGACGCCGCGCCGTGGCGCCCTCTGTTGGTCGCGTGCCGCTCACGATGCCGATCCACGTGCCTCGATGAGGCCGATGAAGGCGTCCTCCATGGTGGGCTGTGGGTTCTCGCGAGTGCGAAACCGCGCCTTCATCTCCGCGGGGGTGCCCTCCGCCAGGACCTCGCCGTCCGCCATGACGACCAGGCGGTCGCAGTAATTCGCCTCGTCCATGAAATGGGTGGTCACGAGGACGGTGACGCCGGCCTCCGCCAAGGCGTTGGTGCGCTCCCAGAACTCGCGGCGGGCGAGGGGATCGACGCCGGAGGTGGGCTCGTCGAGGAACAGGATGTCGGGCTCGTGCATCAGGGCGGCGGCGAAAGCGAGGCGCTGCTTGAAGCCCAGGGGGAGGTCGTTGCTGAGACTGTCGGCATAGCCGTGCAGGCCGAAGGCGTCCAAGGCCCACGCGATGCGGGCCGTGCGGCGCGCCCCGGCCAGTCCGTAAGCGCTGGCGAAGAAGCGCAGGTTCTCGGCGACCGTGAGGTTCACGTACAGGGAGAAGCGCTGGGCCATGTAGCCCAGGCGGCCGCGCGCCTCGGCTGCCGTACGGCGCAGGTCGTGACCGGCCACGGTGAGGCTGCCTGCCGTCACCGGCAGCAGCCCACAGAGCATGCGGAAAGTAGTGGACTTGCCCGCACCGTTGGCGCCGAGCAGGCCGAAGATCTCGCCCCGGCGCACCGCGAAGCTCACTCCCCGCACGGCGTAGAAGTCGCCGAAGCGGCGCGAGACCTCGTGGACCTCGATCACCGTCTCCTCTCCGGCCGCCACCCCGCCTGCCGCCTCCGGGGCAGACATCTCGCCCACGACCTCCCGCCGGGCCTTCAGCCGGGCGATGAAGGCGTCCTCGAAGCGGGGGGGTACGGCCTCGATCTCCAGCCCGGGGATCGCCAACCGCAGAGTCTCGGGGGCCGTCTCGTGGGGCTGATCGGTGATCACCCGCACCGCCTCCCCGTCGATCAAGGCATCGACCACCCCCGGTGCGGTGGCGAGGCGGGCTTGCAGCCGGCGCTTGCGCACCCCCGCCGCCGAGACCCGCCAGGTCCGACCCTGCATGGGGTCGCTGAACTGCTCCGGCGGCCCCTGGCCGAGGACCTTGCCCTCGTGCAGCAGGATCACCTCGTCGCAGCGCTCCGCCTCGTCCAGGTAGGCGGTGCTGAGCAGGACGGTCATCGCCTCCTCGCGCACCAGGCGGTAGACGATCTGCCACAGCTCCCGGCGCGACACGGGGTCCACGCCCGCCGTCGGCTCGTCGAGGAGCAGCAGCCGCGGCGGGTGGACCAGGGTGCAGGCCAGCCCGAGCTTCTGCTTCATGCCGCCGGACAGCCGCCCCGCCAGCCGCGCCGTGAACGGCCCGAGGCCGGTCATATGCAACAGCTCGCCGTAGCGGCCCGACCGCCCCGCCGGTGCGAGCCCTTGCATGTCGGCGTAAAAATCGAGGTTCTCCTGGACCGTGAGGTCCTCGTAGAGGCCGAAGCGTTGCGGCATGTAGCCCAGGGTCGATTGCACCGCCAGGGGCTGGGCGACGACGTCGAGGCCCAGGGCGTGGATCGTCCCACCGTCGGGCAGAAGCAACCCCGCCGCCAGGCGCATCAGGGTGGTCTTGCCGGCGCCGTCGGGGCCTACCAGGCCGGTGATCCGGGCCGGCAGGACCCGGAGATCGACCCGGTCCAGGGCCGTGATCGTGCGCTCGCCGGCCGTGAACGTCCGGGTGACGCCGGACAGGGACAAGGCGGAGGACTCGGTACCCGGGGGAGCCACGTCAGGCCATCACGGAGGGTTGCCGGCCGTCCCGGCGTCCCTCTGGCCGAGGGGCAGGGTGACCGTGACCGGCATGCCGAGGCGCAGCTCCCCAGCGGGGTTGGAGACGAAGACCCGCATCTGGTAGACGAGGCGGGTGCGCAGCTCGGGGGACTCGACGTTCTTGGGGGTGAACTCGGCGCTCGGGGAGATGTAGCCGACCCAGCCGGCGTAGCTCTTCTCCGGGTAGCTGTCGGTGTGGATCTCCGCCGCCATGCCGGGGGCTACCCTCCCCAGGGCCGGCTCCGGCAGCCAGGTGCGGATCCACACGGGATCGACGAGGGCCAGGGTGAGCACCGGGCTCTGGGGTCCGGCCATGTCGCCGGGCTCCAGAAGGCGGTCGCGCACCACGCCGTCCTGCGGGGCGTAGAGGACCGTGTCCGCGAGGCGTTCCCGGGCCAGGGCCAGGGCCGCCCGGCGTGCCTCCAGCTCGGCCCGCGCCTGGGCGATGTCTTCTCGCCGTGGCCCGGCGAGGAGCAGGGCCAGGGCCGCCTCCGCCGCCTTGGCCCGTGCCGTGGCGGCACCCGCGGCGGCCTTGGCCACCTCGGCGGTCTCCGGCGAGGTCACCTTTTGCGCGAGCATCCGGCGCTGGCGCTCGTAGGTGGCCCGTGCCGACTCGGCCTCCGCGGCGGCGGCGGCGGCCTCGGCGCGGGCCTGGTCGATCTCCTCGGGACGGCTGCCGGCCTCCAGGCGCGCCACGATCTGCTCCTGGGCCGCGACCACGGCCTCGGCCTCCGCCACGGTCTGCTCCAGGCGCGCCCGGTGCAGCCGGGCGAGGATCTGGCCCTGGGTGACCCGGTCCCCCTCCTGCACCAGGATCGCCGCGATGTGCTCGCTCTCGGCGAAGGCGAGCCGGGCCTCGCGGATGTCCACGTTGCCGTACAAGGTGAGACGGTGGTCCCCACTCTCCTGCGCGGTGTTGCCCCACCATAGATAGCCAGCGGCGGCCACGGCGCCGATCACCAGGAACAGGGCGAGGATCTTCTTGCGCATGACGGTTCGGGTTGCACGATGGCGGATCGCCCTGCGGCCTGCCTGCCGGCAGGCAGGGCATCCGCCCTACGATGCTATGCGACGGCCACTCACCACTGCCGGCTCACCATCACGTGCACGGCGGCGAACTCCTGGTGCTCCTGGGCGTCGGGGCCGAAGGGCAGATCCGGGTTGGTGTAGGTCACCTCGTGGGGGAGCTGGTACTCGACCGCGACGTCCATGCGCCACTGGCCGGTGAGCCGGTGGCCGGCGCCGGCGGTGAGGTGGTGCTCGGCGATATTGGGCAGGAGGGGGTTGAGGGTGTCGTCCGGGATCGGGTTGCGGCCGTAGTTGTAGCCGGCACGCAGCACCGTGCGCTCGGTGATATCCCAGGCGAGGCCCAGGGCGATGACGTACTGGTCGCGCCAATTCAGGGGCGTGTCCGATTCGATCACGGGCGTCGCCGCCGGCCGGTCCGGGTCGCGCGCCCGCAGCCGGCTGCGCCTTGCCGCCCGCGACCAGTCGAGCCAGGTCAGCTCCGCCGCGACCAGGAGGGTCTCGCTCGCCTGCCACGCCACGCCGACACCCAACTCCTGGGGCTGGCCCGCCCCGGAGAGGGTGACGTCGCGGTAGGTCACCTGGCCGAAGCCGGCGGCGGTCTGGTTGCTGACCAGCTCGCCACCGTCCAGCTCCAGGTCGACCTGGCTGGTGTAGGACACGCCCAGGGTGACGCGACTGGCGGGACGAACCATCGCCCCGACCTTGAGGCCGGCGTCCACCGCGTCCATGTCGTCCAGCTTGCTCCCGAAGAAGGCGTGGGCCGGGTCCGCCGGGTCGAAGAACGAGGTGTCGGGGAAGAAGCGCTGTTGGTTCTGCGCGTAGGTGATCACCGCGCTCGCGCCGAGGAACAGGGCGTCGTTCACCCGCAGGGCCACGCCGGGGGTGATGCGGGCGATGCCGTACTGGTTGGACAGCTCGTCCCGGTTGCCGAACGGCGTGTTCAGCTCGTCGTAGACGATCCCCGCCCCGCCCTGGCCGAAGATGCCGATGCCGACGGCCGCGCGCCCGCCCGCCACCGGCACGGCGCAGCCGGCGTCGCCGCCGAAGAACACGGTCTTGTCGACTCCCTCGTCGTTGCCCAGGGCGTCGCGATGGCTCACGTCGATGGTGTAGGCGGCGCTGCCGTAGAAGTCGACCCGGCGTGTCGGGATCTGCGCCAGGCCGGCTGGGTTGGTGTTGAGCGCCGTGGTGTCCCGGGCGACGGCCAGGTCGGCGCCGCCCATGGCCACCGACTCGCCGCCGAAGCCGATGACGTTCAGGCCGTTGGTCGCCACGGCCGGCGGCGCCCACGCCACGAGCACGGCCACGATCCCCACCCCCGCGATGGTCTTGTCCATGGCACTCCTCCTCGCCCGCATTATGCACCGAGGGCGTCCCTCGCCCACCAGGGCAGAGGGAGATTGGTAGCGACCGCATGCAACAGATTCCCCTCGTCCCACCGTAGGGGCACGGCATGCCGTGCCCCTACACGGCGACGCCGCTCGACCTCGCGGTTGGGGCCCGCCCGATGGAGTCCGCGTAGGGCGAATGCCCGCAGGGCGATCCGCCGCCAAATCCGGCCCCCGCCCCTCACAGCCGCGGGCGCAGCCAGAGTAGGGCAGCGGGCAGCACCACCAGGTCGCCGATCAGGGCGAGGACGATCACCACGGCGGTGACCGCGCCGAAGTGGGCGTTGGGCGAGAAGCTCGCCGCCGTCATGGCGGCGAAGCCGGCGGCGAGGGTGACGCTGGTGGCGATGATCGGCCGCGCCGCCTGCTCCAGGGTGCGGCGCACCGCGTCTTCCAGCACGGTGCCCGCCGCCACCTGCCGGCGCAGGCGGACCAGGAAGTGGACCGTGTCGTCCACCACCAGACCGATCGCCACCCCGCCGATCATCACCGTCCCGGGGTCAAGCGGAATGCCCGCCAGGGCCATGAAGCCGAGACCCATCACGATGGGCACGACGTTGGGGATCATCGCGAACAGGGCGAGGCGCGGGTCGCGCAGCACCAGGCCCAGGAGCACCACCACCAGGACGAAGGCCGCCGCGAAGCTGCGCACCTGGCTGGCGACCAGGTAGCCCTCGATCTCCGCCATGAGCTTGATGTAGCCGGTGGTCGTCACGGAGATCGCATCCCCTCCATGGGCGGCGGCCAGGGCGGGCTCGATCTCCGCGAGGGCCACGGTCAGGCGCTCGGCGTCGGAGAGGCGCACCCGGGCGGTGACGCGGCCCACCGAGTAGTCGTCCTGCACCAGGGTGTCGAGGTCGTCGCGCTGCTCCATCAGGAGGTAGAACTGGGCGACGAGCTCACGGCTCGCCGGGAGGACATCGCCGGACACCGGATCGCCGGTGAAGACCCGGTGCATCTCCTTCAGGTGATCGACCACCGACACCACCTCGGTGGCCACCGGCCCGTGGCGCAGCCACTCCGCTAGCCCATCGACCCGTTCGAGGATGGCCGGCTCCTTCAATCCCCCGGGCGGCGCCGTCACCATCACCTCCAGGGCCGCGCTGCCGCCCAGGGCCTGGTCGATGCGCTCGGTGCTCTGGCGCACCGGGTCGCCCGGCGGGAAGTACTGGAGGAGGTTGCCGCCGGTCTCCAGCCGGCCGACGGCGGCGAGCGCGGCCAGCCCCACCGCCGCCGCGGCGACGGTGATCGCCCGCGAGTGGCGGCCGGTGACACGCACCAGCCAGGCGGTGAGGCGTGTCAGGCCGCGGGCCGCCGGCTGTACCTCCCGCCCGGCGGTGGGGGCGATGGCCATTTCCATCAGGATGGGCAGCAGGGTGACGCTGAGGACGAAGGCCGCCGCCACCGCCACCGCCGCCTCCCAGCCGTAGGCGCGGATCGGCCGCAGGTCGCTGGCCAGCAGCGACAGCATGCCGGCGGCGGTGGTGGCCGAGGTGAAGAAGCAGGGTACCAGGAGCCGCGCCAGGGCCGTGCGTACCGCCTCTCGGCGGGTCTCCCCGGACCCCGCGCGGCCGTGCTCCACCAAGAGGTGCACGGCGTCGGCCACGCCGACGGCGAGGACCACCGGCGGCAGCTCGATGGAGACCACGTCGAGGTCGACCCCCAGGGCGCCCATCACCCCCGCGAGCCATAGGAAGGCGATCGCCACCACCGCCAGCGCCAGGCCGACCGCGGCGAGGGAGCCGAAGGTGAGGTAGAGGCACAGGGCGATGAGCCCGGCGCTGGCCGGACCGATCACCCGAATGTCCGCC
>Ga0302046_10003149_pt1 | contig 15001 bp, 15 predicted proteins | sample RVTome_11_FD_200261 | JGI IMG/M metagenome (GOLD analysis project Ga0302046, IMG submission 200261) | Soil microbial communities from uranium-contaminated site in the Upper Colorado River Basin, Wyoming, United States - RVT147D111 (version 2) ...
CGGCTCCTTCTCCGTCGGGGTTGATGCCGGTCAGCTCGAGGATGCCCTCGGGAAGGTCGTAGTAGAAGCTGGTGTCGATGTCGCGGTAGACCCAAAGCGAGAACAGGAGGAAGAGGGCTATCAGGAAAGCCCCGATCACGCCGGATGGGAGGTTGTCGCGGGTCGCCTTGGTGAGGACGTTCGCCAGCATCAGGGTGAGGCGTCTTTCCGGTAGTACTCGAGGAAGATCTCCTCGAGATCGGCCTCCTGGGTGTTGATGTCGACCAGCGTGTACCGGTCGGTGGCCACGCCGAGGAGGGCGTCCATGCTCCCGTCGAACGACATCACGGCGTGATGGCCGGCAGCCGATACATCCCGGACGCCGGGCACATTGGCGAACACCGAGGGATCGACCGGTGTCGTGAACTGGAGCTCGACCCGTCGGACGGCCTTGGACCGGAGGTCGTCAACGAACTCGACGTCGATCAGATGACCGGATCGGATGATCCCCACCCGATCGGCGGCGCGCTGCACTTCGGACAGGGTGTGGCTGGAAAGGAACACGGCACGGCCTTCTGCGGCTACCACCCGCATCATCGCCTGGAACTCGCGTTGGATGAGAGGATCGAGCCCGGAGCTGGGCTCATCCATGATCAACAGCTCGGGCTTGCTCATGAAGGCGAGGATGAGACCGACCTTCTGGCGGTTGCCCGACGAATAGTCGCCGATCTTCTTGGAGAGGTCGGCCGAGAGACGGCCGGCGAGGTCGTCGACATAGGTCTGGTCCACGCCGCCACGAAGATTGGCGAAGTAGGTGATCATGTCGCGGCCGGTCAGGTTGTCGTACATCGCCAGGTCAGAAGGCAGATAACCGACGTGGTTCCTGATCTCTACGGCATCGGTGTGACTGTCGAAGCCGAGGATGCTCGCCCGGCCCGAGGTGGGACGGATCAGGTCGAGGATGGTCCTGATCATCGTCGTCTTTCCGGCGCCGTTGGGTCCGAGGAACCCGAAGACCTCACCCATCTTCACTTCCAAGTTCAGGTCCTCGAGCGCCCGCACCGCGCCGTAGTGTTTGGTGAGCCCTTCGGTCTCGATCGCTAATTCACTCATTGCGCTCCTTACTCCTTCTTCAAATGCCTCGTCAGGCGTTCCGCCAGAGCATCTAACTGAAGGTTCCGAGTGTGTCAATTTCATTGGTGTCCTCGGATGGCAGTACCGACGGTATAGGCTCAACGAGAGTCGATCGAGATCGGGCGATGACTCAGCGGTTAACCCGACCTGTCGTGAGGAGGGTCGGTCATCCGATACTCCCTCAGCAGCGCGATCCTCCCGTTCCTGAGCCGTGCGAAGGATGCGCCATCGAAGGAGTGAGCTGATCCTGCGACGGAGTATGAGAAAGACCATTCGAAAGCACAGACTCCGTCTGCCACCAGCAAAGAGGTGATGTCCCAACGTTCGATCGTGTTTCCCTCGGCAAACCACGACTCGACCCAGGACTCGACCTGATCCCGCCCCCGGTAGGTGGGTCCGTGCGACTCGATGACAACGCAATCCTGTTCGAGGGTCTCGAGAATGAGGCTGGAATCAGCCGCCTTCCAGCCATCCACATAATCCTGTACTACCCGGTCGGCGTCCCGGTATCCCGCCATGCAACTCACGATACAGAGCCGTCGCCGGGCCTATCGAGCTGACTCCGCTCTCAAGCAGGGAGCAGAGTCGACAGGTCGATGAGGATGCCGACGGAGAGCAACACCAACACGACGCCGATGAAGACTGTGTACGACCATCGAGCCCTGGCCGACAGCATGGATGCTCGTTATGGTGCGGGCCAATCCCGTACCTGGTGACCCCTTAGACTTGGACAGGGAGGCCAATACCAGGCCAGGTGACCAGGGTCTTCACAAGTTCATGCCCTCGTGGGATTGGTTGGAAACACTCTGCTGACATCGTGACCCGGTGGTCTTTGCCAACATCTGCGTCGTTCAGGAACGCGCTATTGGATTTCGTGGAACGGATCTGGGACCTACCCGAGGATTCCGACCCCGGGGCAGATGCCTCGGGTCCCGAGGATTCGACCCACCAGGTGAGGTCTCATGAGGCTCACACTCGGTAGGTCAGCAACTACGCGAGACACGCAAGAAGGGTCGGCGACTTCGTGCGGTCATGGCCTGGCAACGGGATTCCTGCTCGATTTCTGCTTTCGATCTGATCAACTCAATGAGCCACGAGACCTTGGGTGCGGGCTTCGGAGACGGCCTTGGCTCATATGGGGAAACCCAATTTGAGCTCGATCGCGAAGCGATCCCCCGCCCGTTCCTATGTGGAGAGACCGTCGAGAAATGGGTCGACAGCGGCGTCGTTTTCAGCCATCCCCCAGACCTCGGTTGCCTTGCCGTCCTTCACGTGGAAGATCTGCACATACTTCCACTCCGCGCTCGAACCGTCAGGTGCCGAAGCGGAAGCCTCCCCTAGCACCACCACATGTTCGTCGTTGCCCAGGATATCGTGTATCTCCGGAGAGGGTGGCGTTCCACCCATCGCCTGAGCCTGGCGGGCGAAGAAGGCGAGGACGTCGTCTCTGCCCTCATACGCCCCAGCCCACCTGCTATTGCCTCCGACATGCCAGACGATATCGTCGGCGAGATGATCCTCCATCCACTTCATGTCTGACCGTAAGAAGGCATCGAAGCCTTCCCGGACCAAGCTGACATTGGGATGCTCCTCATGACTCATGTCGTCGTCTCCTCACCGGGTGCTTGCTCATCTCGGGTTGTTGAGCGTCGCGCCACTTGCCTCCACGGCAGCCGCCGACGCCCTATCGGGCAATGAGCCTACTCGCCGTGGTCTCGCCGGCACCGCCGTCCGAGGGTTGTCGACCATATTCAGGTGGCCTGTCGCTGTACCCATGGCCGAGGAAGTCGATCAAGAGCGAACGGCGCCCCCGCAATGGTGCCCGCACCGCGGCTGGGAGCAGCTCACCGGTCGATGAACACTGCCAACCATGCAGCCAAAGCAACGGGGGATCGTCGCCCGGGATCTCGATGTAGCGGACGAAGGTCTGCCGGGCCTCGCCCTTCTGTTGGGTTCGACGTGTGAGCGCTGTCCCCCAACGCCTCTGACAATACGTCAAAGGTGACGGTGTTGTCAGACTGACGGTTGCTCGGAAGGTCTCTTGAAGAGGAGGAGATATGCATATCCCTTGAGCTTGCTCGAGACAGTGCCGTACATCGGGACACTCTCGTAGGAGATCAGTTCCCACCCGAGATCTCCCCACTCTTTGAGTCGACCTCGCAGGTTGTCGAGCTCCTGCTTGCGGGCCTTTTCTGACCACCGATCGGCCATACTGAATGATTCGACTCCGTACTCCCATTGGATCATGATCGCCTGCTCTTTTCGCTTTAGGTGATGCCCTTGGGGTTTCGAGGCTACGGGAGTAGCTCGTCGGGCCGCCGGGCGAGGGAGGTGTAGGAAAGGCGACAGGTAGATTGACGTTCTGTGGGAGGGTTTCTTGTTCTTCTCGGTTTCAGCGGAACCATATTCGGGCTCGTCAATTGGTTTTGAGGTTGACAACCACAAGTCGGAGCCAAGCATCTTGAGCTTCTATTTCTTTTAGACGACCCCAATGTCTCTGTCGAAGGCGTCCGCGGGTCGTTGACTGCAAATCCAGGAGCGGTCTCCCGGTATGAGGAGACAGGACTCATCGTTGTCTCGAGTGGATGGCACCTGAGAATCGGAACCGTGAACTCGCCCGGCTAGGTTCGCTGAGAGGGTCTACTCGACGTAGAGAGTGTCGTCGCGTTCGACAACCCGGCCCCGCCCGAGCGGCAGCACCAGGGTCAGGGCTTTGTAGGCGGTGCCGAGGCCAGGGATCTTGGCAAAGACACCCTGGGGTTCCCGCACCATCCTGCCGGTCTCTACGTCGTATTTCGAGCCGTGCCATGGGCAGACGAGACACCCGTCCTCGTCAATGCTGCCATTGGCCAGGTCGGCGTAGAGGTGGCGGCAGCGCCGGGTGACCGCAAACAATTTCCCGTCGGCGTTGCCGACGGCATAGCGGCCGGCTCCCTTCACGGTTCCGGGAGTCAGCTCAGACGCCGGCCCCACTTCCACTTCGTTGGACATCGGCTCCAACCTTTCCTTGCTGCTCTCCGCGGGAGGCTGAACCTACTGCCGGTATGTCATCGGAACGTCGGAAAGCTAATGCTCGGGGGCACGGCCGCCAAGAGTACGTCTCACGCTGGGGAGATGTGAGGCGAGAAACGGCCAGTTGTGCTCGTGGTGGAGCCTGTCTTGTTTGGCACTTTCGCAGGATGGGCCCGTCAAGCCGGTCAGGCATGACCGACCCTCGGTCGCATATCAGCTTTCGCCCGGGGTCCGCAGCGGATCGAGCACCCGCAGGATCTCCATGGGAAGGGGGAAGATCAGCGTCGAGTTCTGTTCCGCCGCAACCTCGGTCATGGTCTGCAGGATGCGAAGCTGCATCGCCGCCGGGCGGTCTTCCAGCAGTCGGGCTGCGTCGGCGAGAGTCTCGGCCGCTTCCTTCTCGCCCAGGGCGTGGATCACTTTGGCTCGCCGTTCCCTTTCCGCCTCGGCTTGGCGGGCCATGGCCCGTCTCATCGAGTCGGGCAGTTCGACGTCCTTGACCTCGACCAGACTCACCTTCACCCCCCAGGCGTCGGTGAGGCTGTCGATGATCTGCTGCAGCTGGCGGTTGATCTCGTCGCGGTTGATCAGCAGCTGATCGAGGTCCGCCTGACCGATGATCGAGCGCAAGGTGGTCTGTGCCACCTGGTTGGTTCCGAACTTGTAGTCCTCGATCTCCAGAATGGCCCGGTTGGGGTCGACCACCCGGAAATAGGTGACGGCGTTCACCTTGACCGTCACGTTGTCCCTGGTGATGATGTCCTGCGGAGGGATGTCTTGGGTCACGGTGCGCAGGCTCACCCGGAGCAGTCTGTCAACGATGGGAATGATGAGGATCAGACCCGGACCTCTTGGCTCGCCGGTAACCCGACCGAGGCGGAACAGGACTCCCCGCTCGTATTCGGGAAGGATCTTGACCGATGCCCGGAGGATGGTGATGAGAAGAACGGCCGCGATGGCCAGGCCGATCGCAGTCTCAGTGCTCATGGTTTGCTCCAATCGGCTCGACGATAAGTTCGAGGCCCTCGATGCCGACTACCCGAGCTTGCTCCCCGGGCTCGAGCTCGCCGACCGAGGACCGGACGGACCACCAGGCGCCGTCCAAGAAGACGGATCCGTTCACGCCTTCCACGTTCACAACCGTACCCGCCTTGCCGATGAGAGTGGCCGTGCCGGTGGTCGAAGGCCGGAGACGGGCCTTCAGAGCTGCTCGCCCGGCGATGGTGGCGGCGGCCCCCAAGACCAGGGCGGTGGGCCACAGCACCGGTGGGCTGACCTGGAGTTCACCTTCGAACAAAAACACCCCGGCCAAAAGCAAGGCAATGGTTCCTCCGGCGGCCAACACGCCTACCCCCGGAACGAAGATCTCCCCGATGAACAGGGCAATGGCCAGGATGAGGAGGGCCACACCGGCCGTGGCCACCGGCAGCACGCTCAGGGCGAAGAAACCAAGCAACAACAGGATCACCCCGATGACGCCGGCGAACCCCAAGCCCGGGTTCGCCGCTTCATAAACCACTGCCAGGGTTCCTATGGACAGGAACAAGACGGCCAAGTTCGGGTCGGCGATCTGCGCCAGAATGCGCCGTAAAGTCGACATCTCATAGCGGTCGGGGACGGCGCCGGCCGTGACCAGGGACACCTCCTCGCCGAGCACCTCCACCGTCATCCCGTCGATGGCCGAGAGGAGGTCGTCGAGGTCGTCCGCCACCATGTCGACCACCCCATCCTCCACGGCCTGGCTGGCGGTGATCGATGTGCCGTCACGGACCGCCGACTCGGCGAACTCGACGTTACGGCCCCGGCGTTCGGCGAGCGAGGTGGCAAAGGCAACCGCGTCGTTGATGATCTTGTCGCTGATCTCCCCGCCCTGAAGATCCACCGGCGTCGCGGCGCCGATGGAGGTGGCCGGCGCCATCGCAGCCATATGGGCGGCCATGGTGATGAAGGTGCCCGCCGAGGCGGCTCGTGCCCCTTCCGGCTCGACGTAGACCACGATCGGGACCGGGGCGTTGAGGAAGATCCGCACGATGTCACGCATCGAGGAGTCCAGACCCCCCGGGGTGTCCAGGGTGACCACCAGGAGAGCGCCCTCACCCAATGCCTGATCCACCGCCGCGGCCAGGTGGTCCGCGATCACCGGTGTGATCGGCCCGTCGACCTCGGTGACCAGCACACCCGAGGTGCCCTGGGCCAGGACCGGGGCGATGAACGCCGCAACAAGGGCTGTTCCGGCGATCAGGCCGCCAACAGCGCGCCTTCGCCTTCTCACAGTACGATTATCGCACCTGGCGTGACTCGGCAAGGCGTTTCGCAACATCACCCTTTCCCTAGGTTTCTGGGTGGATCGTTCAGCAAGATGTACCTCGTGTTCCGAACCCACACCTGCGTGCCGCATTCTTTTGTGATCGGCACTTAGTTGCGAGAGCCACCATTGAGTTTTCGCATCCCTGTCGACACCGTGTCAAAGGCTGCCGGCCCCGGGGGTGGGAAGCGCAGAATGCCGGCTAAGTCCGTCCCGGCGGTCGGCCAGAAGGGCCACCTCGTCGTCGACCAGTACCTGGAGGCAGCCGAGGATCTTCCAGGGCTGGTCGGGTATGCCTACGACCGCGCCCTTCGCGGTGTGCACCTCGACCGACTACTCAAGGCTGGTCACGTCGGCCTTGTCGGCACCCACCGTACAAACGGCGAGCCATCCGACAGATACCATGGCATTGAGACACACCACTCAGCGGATGGCGAACACCGCGATATCGAGATTCATCTCGTCGGTGGCGCACCTCACATCCGCACCTTCGACGTCAACGGCGACGACCTGCTCCAGCCGCTGCGGAGGCACCGGCTCAACAAGCGGCTGAACAAGGCCACTGACACCTACCGGATGTTCGCCGAGTACGAGGTCGAAGACTCCACAGGAAGGTCGGACGGGTATGTGCGGCTCAGACTCGACCAGACCGCCAAGGACGAGAGCGCCGCTTACAACCGCCCCGAGCACCTTCGGGCGTTTCCTGAGGCCGACCCGATCTTCACCGCACTGCAGAAGCCGCTCCGGGCATCGGCCGAGTCGGCGAACCGGACCATCGACGACCAGCATCCGGGGGTACGACTCCGTCACTTCGGATTCGAGAAGAGTCACCTTTCGATGCTTGCCTGGCAGGCATACCGCAACGGCCAGGTCGAAGCCATCTTCTCACCAGACATGATTGTCGGATCCGAAGTCGACTGCCGGCTCAAACAGACGGCCTGAACCCCCCTCGTCTTCATTCTCCACCAGGTGGCTTCCACACGGTCCGAACACGGCATCACGCCTAACGGAGCCCACCCTGACCTAACGACTCGGCCCTCCGTCCACCTACCCTTACCCCCGTCAGTTGGCGACGACCGGTTTCCAACCACGTATCCAACCCATCCCGCCCTCGTCCCTCGTAGCTCAGGGGATAGAGCACCGGTTTCCTAAACCGGGTGTCGCAGGTTCGAGTCCGATGTCACCTGAACCAGCCGGGTATTCGTCCGTCTGAATATGAGACTTCGATGGGTCTATCTCAGTTTGCTGGCGGTTTTGGCCATTGCCGCCGTTGTGTTTCAGATGCTCGGGAGCACCGAGGTGGCGTCACATGCCTTCTTTCACCTGATCTTCGCCGCCGGGATCGGTGCGCTGCTATGGCTTATACCTTCCCCCGTGTCCGCCCCGAATCGATGGTTGTGGAGGGGTGGTTGGGCGGTGTCGGCGGCGTGGTGGATCGAGGCGCTCGGCGCCTTCGGATACGACGATCGGGCAACATCCGCCGTGCCGGGACTGCGTTGGGTGCACAACGTCGCCGCTCCCCTCGTCATCATGGCGGCGCTGATCATCCTCATCGCTTCGGCCTGTGCCCTGGCGTTGACCAGACTTCCCCGGACCGTCGCCCTGGTTGTGGTCGCGTTGGCCTCCGCTGGCAGTCTCTTCATGATCGCCACCGCGATCGGAGTTGGTCTCTAGGCAAGTCGTGTAAGGGCCCGGGTGCCGGCGGACACATAACAACGCAGAAAGGCCGATGTGTCCAGAAGCAATGCTGTCGATGATCAAGCCGACCGCGGACTTCGCTTCGACCAGCTCTTCAATAGCCACTACGACGCCATCTACCGGTACTGCGCCCGACGACTGGGCGGTTCCGACGCCGAGGATGCGGCAGCCGACGTGTTCGCCGTGGCCTGGCGTCACCTCGACCAGATGCCTCCCGGCGATAGGGCGAGAGCCTGGCTCTATGGCGTTGCCTATCGGGTGGTGGCCAACCAGTACCGGAGTCGTCGCCGTCGAACCGGGCTGACGGCACGTCTCCAAACCCTCGCGGGTGTCGGAGGTGACGATGCCGACCGAGATCCGACCACCGGTAGCGATGTCGAGCTGGTGCTGATGGCGCTCGATGAGATAAGCCGAACTGATCGGGAGTTGCTCCGCTTGTCCACCTGGGATGGTCTCACCCGCGCCGAGATCGGCTATGTCCTCGGGATCAAGGAGAACGCAGTCGACCAACGATTGCACCGGGCTCGGGCCCGGTTGAAGACCCAATTCGAACTCCTGGTCACCCAATCACGTCGCTCCGAGCCCAGGGAGGCTTCCGCATGAACGAACTTCTGGAACGCGCCGACCCGGCCATGGGTCTCGAAATAGACCCGGCCCGACTTCGGGCCAGGGTGGACGAGCGAATCGGCATCTCGGTGCGGTTACGGCCTGTGGTCCGAGGGAGACGACGGCCCTGGATCGTCGCCGCCGCCTCGTTCGTGGCCGTGATCACGGTCGCCGTCCCGCTCCTGCTCCGTCAGGAGCCGCCGTCGGTGTATGCCCCGTCGTTGGGAGGGATAGCCGATGTCCCGGGCGTCCAGACGGTGGTTCCGCTCGCCTCGGGTGGGGTGCAGACGATGGCCGTCGATGGCGACACGATTTGGGTCATGACCGCCCTCCAGAATCTGCTGCAGAAAGTCTCGATCGCCTCGGGCGAGATCGAGACGACCTATACCATCGATGGCTACGTCGAAGGCGTGGTCGTGGGTGGCGGCTACGTCTGGTTGAGCAGTTACGACAACGGTGGCGAGAGCCTCCGCTTCGACCCCACCTCCGGGACCGTCGACCTCACCATCCCTGTCGGGGGCCGGGCCGCATGGTTCGGGGACAGTCTCTGGGTGAGCGACGACCAAAGTCGGCTGTATCGGATCTCGGTGGATGGGGAGGTCCTCTCCACTGGTGCCGGTGAGATCAAAGGGCAAGGTCTCGGTTACCTCTGGGTCAACGATCCTGTCACCGGTCTGATCTCGAGTGTAGGTGAGGACGAGACCCATGGTGAGATCGTGATCCCCACCGAAACTGGGTTGGTCACCACCGACGGATGGGGGGTGCGAGAGGTGACCGAAGCCGGCGGCGACCTGTGGTTGATGGACGGCGACTACCCGTTCGGGACCAACCTGAGCCGGTTCGACCCGGATACCGGCGAGCTCAGCTCTTTTGGGAGTCTCACCTTCGGTCTGCTCGACATGATCGAATACGACGGGTCGTTGTGGGTGACGTCCCACACCGATCATCTCTTGATTCGGGTCGACCCGGATAGCGGCGTTGTGAGCCGCTTCCCGATGCCGGGGAAAGCAGGTGGTCTGCTGATCGCCGACGACTCATTGTGGGTCACGCTGTACCACCCGGGAGCACTGGTCCGAGTCGACCCCAACGCCGAGCTGGTCGCGGCAGGTGAGATCGTGGCCGATGACTGGAATCGGTACCCCCACCGTCTGCTCTGCACCGGCAGCGTTGACGCTCAGGGCCCGACCGTCATCCTCGAGTCCTACGACTGGATCGACTACGGGTCCTGGTCGGTGGTTCAGGCCCGGCTCTCGAATCAGGGGTACCTGGTCTGTGCCAATGGCTACCTGGAAGGTGAGACGACGCCGGAGCAGAGGGCGGCCGATCTGGACGAGGCGCTCGTGGAGGCCGGGATCTCGGGCCCGTATGTGCTCGTGGCGGCCGGTGACGGGGTGCACACCACTCGTCTCTTCGCCAACGGACGAGACGACATCGCCGGTGTGGTTCTCGTCGACCCGATCCCGATCGGCTTTCCGGCCTTGGCCGACAGCCTCCTCAACGGGAGCGGGCGTCCGCCCTGGGACGATCTGGGACCGGCCGTGTCCAACGGGCTCGACGACTTCGGCGACCAGCCTTTGGTGGTCATCAGGGCCGATCCCGAGGCCGTGTTCCTAAGTCGGAGGTTCATCGACGGCGTGGGTCGTGAGACGGCCGAGGCTCTAAACACGGCCTGGGAGGATGGACTCGACTTCTATGCGGGTCTCTCCACCAACGTTCGCTCGGTGTTGGCTGAAGGGACCGGGCAGCACATGGTCATCTGGGATCGACCCGAGCTGGTCGCGGATCAAGTGCTCGACGTGCTGGGGACGACCAACACCGGGTAGGGGCTCCATTCAGCCTTCGAAGAAATCCTCTCACACCAGGAGAGTCCATGTCTGCTCCTTGTCGCCCATCTCGGAATCCACGTGGCCGGCCCAGATCACCCTCGACAGGTACTCACATCTGCTCGATGATGACCTCGAGACGCTGGCCGACACCATGGATGTTCGTTACGGTGCGGTCCAGGTACGCCAAGCACGATTCCGGAGACGTCATAGACTTGGATCTGAAGTGTAAATAGGCTTCCTGACCAGGTGTTTTACAAGTTCATGCCCTCGTAGCTCAGGGGATAGAGCACCGGTTTCCTAAACCGGGTGTCGCAGGTTCGAATCCTGCCGAGGGCGCCTGCTGCGTCGAGTGTGCTTACACTCCTAAAAAACGGGGGTTCCAAGCACGCTCGACGCGTTGGGACGAGCAGAGAAGCTGGAAGGGACTGACCATCCGACCGGAGCATGGGTAGCGCACGAAGCGTGTGCCCCGCCCGCCACCCATCGGAGCCGTTTGTAGGCGACCCGGCCTTGACAGCGTCGGGAACCACCGGTACAACCCAGCACACAGATGAGTCACACCACCGCGACATCGATGAACTGGTGGCCCGCCTCCTAGAGGTGGGACGACTCACGCAATAGCGAGACCAAAGACAGGACCCACCTCGAGACTGAGGTTCGGGTCCTTTTTGTTGCTCGATTCCCGGTCGAATGCGGAAGCACGGGAAATGAGCACATCATTCGAAATAGCAGCAGACCTCCACACTCCGGTGTCGGCCTTCTTGCGATTGCAACCGATGGCGCCCCGGTACCTGCTGGAAACAGTGGAGAGCGGACTGCAGGGCCGATACTCGTTCATCGGGTTCGGTGAGGCGACCGAGGTAGAAGTTCGACCGGACGGCGTCTACCGGGGAGACGATCACGTATCTCCCGACTATCTCGACGGTCTCCGCAAAGTGACCCGAGACGGATCGGCCCCATTCCCGCCGAGCGACGGCGGCGGCTTCAGCGGCGGTCTGGTGGGTGCGGCCGGATTCGACATGGTCCGTGGGCTCAGTCGGCTGGACCCTTCCCCATTCTCACCTCCCCGCTCGGTGGCGTCATACGTGATCACGGAGTCGGTCTTGGTCTTCGACCACCTGACACGACGCATCGGGGTGTTTCACGCTTCCGAGACCGCCCACCGCGATGTCCTCGACGAGGTGAATGGCCTGCTGCGGCGCCCACTCGCCATCGAGGAGAGAACGGGGTCGTTCCAGACGCCCGCCGCCACGATGAGACAGAACGAATACGTCAACAAGGTGGCAACGGCGCAAGCACACATCGCAGCCGGTGATGTCTACCAACTCGTCCTGTCGATCGGGTTCAGCGGGGAGACCGACCTCGACCCCTTCGCCGTCTACCGGGCACTTCGCTCGGTCAACCCGTCTCCTTACATGTACTTCCTCGATGTCGGAGGTCGTCAGATCGTTGGGTCGTCACCCGAGGCATTGGCAAAACTGGACGGGCGCAATGCACAGATCTGGCCGATCGCGGGAACACGCCCTCGCGGTGCCACCACGGAAGAAGACTTCCGGCTCGAACAAGAGCTACTCGCCGACCCCAAGGAGGCTGCCGAGCACGTGATGCTCGTGGATCTGGCAAGAAACGACCTTGGGCGCTCGGCCACGGCGGGAAGCGTGAAGGTGGCACCGTTCAGGGCCATCGAGCGATACAGCCATGTGATGCACATGGTTACTGGGGTCACCGGGGAGCTGCGCCCAGACCTGGATGCCTTCGACCTGTTCGCCTCGACATTCCCCGCGGGAACCGTCGTCGGGGCGCCCAAGCGGGCTGCGATCGAGCTGATCGACCAACTCGAGCCGGCTCCGCGTGACCTGTATTCGGGAGCGGTCGGCTGGTTCGGCCGGGACGGGGGAATGGATCAGGCGATCACCATCCGAACTGCCGTCTTCGAGGAGGGCAGGTACTCGTTCCAGGCCGGCGCGGGCATCGTCGCCGACTCCGACCCGGAGTCGGAGTACGAAGAGGTTCTGTCCAAGGGAGCTGCCCTACGCAGCGCACTGGCAACGGCGGCGGAGGGGATATGAGACAGCACCACGTGTTGATGATCGACAACTACGACTCGTTCACCTACAACCTCGTCCAGCAGCTCCTGGTCTTGGGGGCCAGGGTGACGGTCCGTCACAACGATGAGGTGAGCAAGGACGACGCCGCCCGCATCGCTCCGACCCATCTCGTGGTGTCACCTGGGCCGGGACGGCCCGAGCACTCGGGAGCGTCCATGGAGATGATCGAAGCGTCACTGGGACATATCCCCATCCTCGGGGTATGCCTCGGACACCAGGCAATCGCGGCGATATTTGGAGCCACGGTGGGGCCGGCGGCGCGACTCATGCACGGCAAGCCATCGGAGATCCACCACGACGGCAAGACCGTATTCCGCGACCTTCCCTCACCGTTCGAAGGTGGCCGGTACCACTCTCTCGCAGTCGGCCTCGACACGGTCCCAGCGGAACTCGAGGTCTCCGCGCGCACCTCGGACGGGGAGATCATGGGGCTGAGGCACACCTCGCTCGCCGTCGAAGGTGTCCAATTCCATCCCGAGTCGGTGCTGACGCCAAACGGGTCGAGGATCATTGAGAATTTTCTCGCTCTGACCCAGCGCGATCCGATCCCGATAGGAGCCAGGTCGTGAACCGGATCCTCAACTTGCTCCTCGACGGCGTCGATCTCGGAGAGGACGATGCACGCCGACTGCTCGCCGAACTGACATCCGGGGAAATGAGCCCGGCAGTAGCCGGCGCCGTACTGGGCGCCCTGCGCGTCAAGGGAGAGACTTCGGAGGAGGTCCGGGGCTTTGCGATGGGGCTCCGGGAGCGAGCCACCGATCCCGGCCTGGGTGACATCTCCGACACCGTCGACATCGTGGGAACCGGGGGTGACAATTCGGGAAGCCTCAATCTCTCGACGGGAGCGGCGATCGTCGCTGCCGCGTGTGGCCAGAGAGTCGTGAAGCACGGAAACAAGGCGGTCTCCAGCAAGAGCGGCAGTGCCGACGTGTTGACAGCCATCGGTCTCGAGATCCCCCTCACCGACGGCCAGGCGAGGCGATGTCTGGAAGAGACCGGATTCACTTTTCTCTTCGCGCCATACCACCACCCGGCGATGCGACATGTGGCTCCGGTGCGGGCCGCCCTCGGTGCCCGCACGATATTCAACCTGATCGGGCCCCTCGCCAACCCGGCCGGTGCGCCGTTCGCCGTCATCGGGGCCCCGAGCCCTGACATCGCCAGGACTCTCGCCGCGGCACTGTCGGGAATGCCCCTGCAACGAGCCCTCGTGGTCCACGGTGCCGATGGTTGGGATGAGCCGACGCCCGTTGGTCCCTACCTCATCTTGGATGTCGCCCCCGACTCGGTGCACGAGTCTTTCGAGGACCCCCTCGACCTCGGTTTCGACAGATGCCGGCCAACCAGCCTGATCGGTGGCGACGCGGCCCACAACGCCGCGGCCCTCCACCATGTGCTCAGCGGCGAGCACGGGTCACACCGCGACGCCCTCGTGCTGGGCGCGGCTCTTGCTCTTCGGGTCACAGGCCGTGAGCACTCACCGAAACAGGCGGTGATCAAGGCTGCATCCGCAATTGATGACGGCTCGGCGCTGGGCGTATACGAGCGTCTCGCCACCTTCAGGGAGATACACGCCGATGCCTGACTTTCTCGGCCAGATGGCCGCATCGAGCCGGGCCCGGGCCGGGCATCTGACCCCGGACCGTCTGAGACGGCTCACCGAGCGCATCGGCGGTATGCCTGAGCCCATTTCGTTCCCCCGCGATACAGACCGATTCGGGGTTATAGCCGAGGTCAAATTGAGGAGCCCTGCATCGGGCCGGTTGGTCCCACCGGGCGACGACACCGAGTCGGTGGTCTCGCTGGCCATTGCATACGAGGAGGGCGGCGCCAGCGCCATATCGGTGCTCACCGAGCCCGACCGGTTCGACGGCGCTCTGGATCATCTTGGCGCGGTGGCTGAGGCAGTCTCCGTCCCGGTCATGCGCAAAGACTTTCTCGTCGACCCGGCGCAGCTCGTCGAGAGTCGGGCGTACGGCGCCTCGGGAATTCTTCTGATAGCCAGGATTCTGGGCCGTGAGCTCATGACAAAGATGATCGACCAAGCCCGGCAGCTCGGGCTGTTCGCTTTGATCGAGCTCTTCGAACCTGAAGACCTGGGCATTGTGGGATCGGTCGACGGATCGATCGACCTCATCGGTGTCAACACCCGGGACCTGGGCGACCTCTCGGTTCGACCCGAGCGTCTGGAGACGATGGCCCCCCACCTGCCGGCGGACGTGCCCTGGGTCGCCGAGAGCGGTCTGAGCGACGCAAGCGATGCCGCCCGGGCGGCAGCCCTCGGCTACCGGTATGCCCTGGTGGGGACCGGTCTCGCCACAGCTCACGAC
>Ga0302046_10003150_pt1 | contig 14996 bp, 15 predicted proteins | sample RVTome_11_FD_200261 | JGI IMG/M metagenome (GOLD analysis project Ga0302046, IMG submission 200261) | Soil microbial communities from uranium-contaminated site in the Upper Colorado River Basin, Wyoming, United States - RVT147D111 (version 2) ...
AATCGTCGATGTAATTTCGAGATTGCGCTTTGTCGAAGCGTCAAGAATCATCGAATCACCCGCCTCATGAACGGTCATCTTTCGGATGTGCGGCAGATTGGCCTTTTGCGTTTCCTGAAGGTAATTCATGATCGCACCCGCTGCGACGATTCCCTGCTTTAATTCCTCGAGGCCAAGTCCTTTGAGGGACTTCGTCTTGAAGTGCTGGATCAAAAGGTCATACCCATATCCTTCATGAAACACCCAATCATCCATTGTCGTGAATACCGTCTGAACAGAGCCTTTGAAAAGGGTCTCGATGGTCGTCCGATCCCGTTTTTGAACGAGTAGTTCCGCCGGATGGAGATTGTTCAGATGGTCTTTGAGGTAGCGGAGAGAAATTTCCATCACGCCGAATTCGCCGGTTGAAACATCAACAAAAGCAAGGCCCGTTTTCTCGTCTGCATTGGCTATGGCGGACGTCAATGCGACACAGGCCAGGAAATTGTTGTGTCGACGATCGAGAACCTTGTCAGAAAACGCCACTCCGGGGGTAACAACTTCGATCACGTCGCGTTTCACAATGCCTTTGGCGAACTTTGGATCCTCCAATTGCTCGCATATGGCAACGCGGTGACCCGCCTTCAGGAGTTTCGGCAGATAGGATTCGAGGGCGTGATGCGGAAACCCGGCCAGGGGAACCTCCCCCGCGGCGCCGTTGCCCCGTTTGGTCAGTGTAATACCGAGGACTCTTGCTGCAACCTTCGCATCCTCATCAAATGTCTCGTAGAAATCCCCCATGCGAAACAAGAGGATCGTGTCCCTATGTTTCGCTTTGACCTGCTGATATTGTCGCATCAGGGGAGTGGACATTTTTGAAATCGCGAATTACGAATTTCGAATTGCGAATTTTAAGGTGAGTCAGGATTCGGGTTCGGATTCAATACTCACGGACGGGTTCTCCGGATCGATCAGGATGTGCAGCACGTTGGGGCGACAACAGACCGCACAATCTTCCACGTACATCTGGCGGGGTCCGCCTGTGGGATCAACCACCGTTTCGTTCAATTCCCCGCAATACGCGCATTGGTACGTTCCGGAATTCGCCTCAGTCATTGGGAGAAGATAGAGAAACTTTGGAAGGAAGAAAAGCCCGGATTATGACGTTGGTTTTTGTTTTGCCCCTCGGCTCAGCGCCATATCGACGATTCGCTTCAGCGTTTGCGAGAACGAGAGCCCCACCTTCTCCGCGGATTCCATAAAGGAGACACCTTCGGTGAGATCGGGATTCGGATTAACTTCGAGGACGTACACGCGGTTCTCCTTCGAGAGCCGCATGTCGATGCGGGCATAGTCGCGGCAATTCGAGAGTTTGTACGCCTGCGCAGCCCGTTCGCGCACCTTTGCTTCAAGTTTCTTCGACAGCGGTGCCGGGCATATCGTGTGGACCTTGTGAAACTCCTCTTTCAATGGCTCCCATTTTGCCGCATAGGTGATCATTGGCGGAAATTCGTCGGGAAGCTGGGAAAAATCGTATTCGAGAATCGGGAGGACTTCCGGAGGGTCGTTTCCAAGGACCGAGATGTGCAGTTCCCGCCCTACAATAAATTCCTCCACCAGAATCGGCGGGGCGAATTGCGCAAAAGCATGCTTGATCCGGTCGTGCAATTGTTCCTGATCGTAAACAACAGAAGCCTTTTCAACGCCCATACTCGCATCCTCACGTGCAGGCTTGACGATGAGCGGATAGTGCAGTCCGTGCCTTTTCCGCAGCTCCGGTTTAAACAGGAGATGGAACCGGGGGGTCGGAACGCCGTTTTGGAGGAGAAGCTGCTTGGTTTGACCCTTCCTCTGGCAAAGTGCCAATCCGAACGGCGTGGCGCCGGTATACGGAATCTGCAGAAGCTCGTACATTCCAGCCACATGGGATTCCAGTTTGGGATCTTCACGAATATACTCAACGAGATTAAAGACAACATCCGGCGGGTTCTTTCGGAGCAGGTCATAGAGCCGGTCGATATTGTCATCCACATTGACCATCGAGACCGTGAATCCTTCCTTTTGAAGGGCGGTGACAATTTCCTGATACTCCTCGAGTACCGTCGCCACGTGAATATCGTACTCGGGTTTGAAGCTGAGGGAAGTCGGATCGACTTCTTTCAGCTTTTCATATTCGTCTTCACCGACATGGTTGAACACCACGGCGACTGTTGGTTGAGCCATTGCACTTTCCGTCTATAATGGTTGCCTGAAAAATAGGAACATTTGCCAAGGAGGCAAGCGGATAAGGAATTTTCAATTGTCGATTGTCGATTGCCAAATTGGCATGTGCAATAATTGGCAATTGGAAATCGACAATTTCCGCCGGTTGCTATTCCGCCAAAGAATGGGTAGTTTTTCAGCGACTTCTTCCTTCAGAACAACTCATGGGCTTATATCCACAACCGAACCAATGGCAGTGCGGTCCCTTCGCCCTCAAGCATGCGTTGGTGACCCTCGGTATTTCCGCCGACGAGAAGGCCGTTGCGAAGATTGCCGGAACGAACTGGTGGTATGGCACGGACGAAATTCAGCTCGGAAAGGCCGCAAAACACTTCGATTGCAAGATGCTCATGATCCGGCGCCATGATCCGGAGCGCGCCCGCAGGGAACTCATCGGTTATCTTCGCCGCGGCATTCCTGCACTTTTATGTGTGTACGAATGGGGCCATTGGGTCACAGCCGTCAAGGCGGAATCGGGAAAATTCATTCTGCTCGACAGCAAAGACAAGGCTGTTTTGACGATTCAGAGCTGGCCGGAACTGAAAGGCAATTGGGTGTATCATGAGCGGGATGAGCATGACAGGCGCCACTTCGAAACAATCTACGATTTTCATCCCATTGTTCCGCGTTTCCGCGTTCACACAAAAGCAAAGTTCTCCCTTGCGCGGGCCAAGTTTCTACGGCGGCTGAAAAACCGCCGGCTTTCCAGGACCTGGGATGACTATGTTTCCGACCTCCTGACCCTTTGTACCCCCAGGACTCCGCTTAGCGAAAAGGTCATCTCCCTGGGTGAATTTCTTCGACGTCACGAGCAAATGATCCTCGACCAGGTCGATCACTGGCACGGGTCAATTAATCGAAGGGCCGCCGAGCGAATTCTCAAGAACATGCATTTCGTGGCCGATACGTACGGCCTCGTGATTCGAAAGGAAGACGAGAAACGCACGATCGCCGGAATCACTTCAATTCTTGCCCTCTGGGCAGCGGGCGAGTTCGGGGTTCATCCAGTGTATTAAGTTTTCAGGTTCGTTGGTTCGTTGACTCGTTGGTTCGTTGATTCGTCCCTTTTGTCCCCAAGTTTCCTCACAAGACCGGCGGCTTCACCTCTCCCGACTGATCGATTGCTTTGAGTGCGGCGCGGATGTCGTCACACAGAAGCGCTACATCAATTCCGAGAAACCGGGCGGGGAAGAGATCAAGTTTGTCGAGCGCTTTCGAGAGATTCTTTGAAGCGCCTCCGGGCCGTGGCTTCTCGACAACAAGATGGAAGCCGGCCGCAGCCTGGATGATCCCCTGAAAAAAAATCCGGCTGTCTTCCCCCCGTTGCCTCCATACCATCTCCCAGCATTCGTGAGCTTCCCAATACCGTCGTGCATTAAAGAGGCGGAGTCCCTCCTCGTAGAGAGCGCGTTCCTCGCCATTAAGCAAGGGCTCGTGCAGATCATCCCGCCGGATGTCGGATGTACGCTTCTTGGGGATAGAGTTCTTGCCCATGGTTTAATATAGGTATTGGCTGTCCATCCATCAACTTTTCGTTGATTCTCACTATCGATTTTGGTATCATTCTCGTCAACTTTTTTGAGGAGAGTTCATGGACAACCCAGGACGCGGAACGTGGGGATCGAGAGCAGGATTCGTCCTCGCGGCTGCCGGGTCGGCCATCGGCCTCGGCAACATCTGGCGCTACCCCTACGTCACCGGTGAAAACGGCGGTGCGGCGTTCGTTCTCCTGTATGTCGGTTGCGTACTGCTCATCGGCCTTCCCGTGCTCATCGCCGAATTGTCGCTCGGCCGGCACACCACTCTCAATCCCGTCGGTGCATTTAAAAAACTCAGCGGTTCGAGAGCGTGGCCGCTTGTCGGGTATCTCGGTGTTGTCACCGGAGCGGGGATCCTCTCATTTTATCTCGTGGTTGCCGGGTGGACCCTTGGGTTTATCGTCCGCACGATCATTCCCAGCTCCGAATCCTTTGGACAATTCACCGCAAACCCCATTGAAGAAATGGTGTATTTCCTCGCATTCCTTGGCCTGACTCTCTATGTGGTTCTGGGCGGTGTTGAAAAAGGAATCGAGCGCTGGTCGAAGATGCTGATGCCGGTACTCCTGATCATCCTCGTTGCCCTTATCATGTACAACCTCACGCTCGACGGAGCCATGAAAGGCGTGGAATTCTATCTGAGCCCCGATTTCAGCAAGATTCAGGGGTCAACATTCCTTGCGGCGCTGGGGCAGGCGTTTTTCTCCCTGAGTCTCGGCATGGGTACCATGATTACCTACGGCAGTTATCTTTCGAAGAAAGAAAACATCGCCCTCGCCGGAACAGCGGTTGCTTTGTTTGATACCTTGATTGCATTCCTTGCCGGGCTGATGATCTTCCCCGCGCTGTTCTCCGTCGGCATTGCACCTACTCAAGGTCCGTCGCTGGTTTTCGAGGTTCTTCCGCGGATATTTGAAGGAATGCCGGGGGGAACTATTCTCGGACTTTTCTTCTTTATCCTCCTGGCCATAGCAGCGCTTACCTCGACCGTCTCCCTTTTGGAGGTGCCCGTCGCTTTCCTGGTGGACGAAAAAAAATGGACCCGAAAAAAAGCCGTGTGGATCGTCTCCGGACTCGTATTTCTTTTGGGAATTCCGTCTGCGCTTTCACAAGGCTCGGTGGATTTTTTCTCTTCGATCAATATTTTAGGGCAGGCTGATTTTCTGAGCCTCATGAGCTTCATTTTCAGCGATCTGTCTCTGCCGCTGGGCGGATTATTCATCTGCATTTTTGTTGCATGGATTTGGGGAGCTTCAAAAGCTTTCGAAGAAATAAAGCTCGGCGCCGGACCCCGAACGATCGCCCTGTTGGGACTTTGGCAGTTTTTGATCAAGTATATCTGCCCGGTCATTATTGCCGTCGTTCTGCTTAACGTGTTTGGCGTCTTTTAGGCTTGCTCTCACCACTCTGGAGAACTCCATGGAAGGTTTTCTTAACACGCTCCTTGAAATAACCACGGTCATTGCCGACAACATCTGGTGGCCGGAGATACCGGGTGTTCCCTTTTTCCCCGGAGTGGTTGTGCTCCTTGCCATCACGGGGGTTTACATGACGTACAAGACCGGATTCATCCAGGTGCGTCGACTCGGATTGGCAATAAAATTCACGATGCGCGGCCGAAGCAAGGCGGACATGGAAGGCCGCACTGGCGATGTCACTCCGTTCCAGGCATTGATGACGGCCCTCGCAGCAACAGTCGGAAACGGCAACATCGCCGGCGTTGCAACAGCGATTGCAAGCGGCGGACCGGGCGCTCCTTTCTGGATGTGGATGACGGCGGTATTCGGGATGGCAACAAAATATGCTGAAGGCATGCTCGGTTTGAAATACCGGATCAAGACGGCGGATGGTACCTATAGCGGCGGTGCGATGTATTATCTCCGGGACGGGTTGAAACAAAAAGGGCTTGGGAAATTTCTTGCTTTGTGGTTTTCCGTGGCGGTCGTTCTGATGGCAACATTCGGAAGCGGCAATATGGCGCAGTCGAACTCCATCGCTCTTGCCCTGAACAGCGATTTCGGATTTCCATTCATTCTCACCGGCGTTGCCCTTGCATTCCTTACGGGGATCGTCATCATCGGGGGGATCAAGCGGATCGCAGTCGTGGCTGAACGCCTCGTGCCGAGCATGATTGTTTTGTACATGGGTGCCGGGTTGTACGTGATCCTTTCGAATTTCGTACAAATTCCAGCCATCCTGATGATCGTTCTTGAATCCGCTCTGACGAGTGAAGCAATCGTCGGAGGGTTTCTTGGTCACACGGTGAAGGAAGCTGTTCGGTTCGGCGTTGCGCGCGGCACCTTGTCCAATGAGTCGGGAATCGGTTCCTGCTCCATCCCCGCCGCAGCGGCAAAAGGCAACGAAGCAGCAGCTCAAGGGATGGTTGCGATGATGGGTACGTTCATCGATACGATTATCGTCTGCACCATGACAACGTTTGTCATCCTCAATTCCAATCTGCATCCGCATACGACGGGGCTCACGAGCACGGAATTAACGAAGTCTGCTTTTGCCGTGGGGCTGGGGACCGACCTGGGCGGATGGATCGTCAGTATGAGCAGTCTGCTCTTTGGGTATACAACACTGCTGGGTTGGTCGTACTACGGAGAACAGGGGGCGAAATATCTCTGGGGAATCAGAAGCGTTCTCCCCTATCGCTACACCTTTTGTATCTTCGTCTTCATGGGGGCCGTGTTTCAGGGGGATTATCTGAGAATCGTTTGGAACTTCGGCGATATCGGGAATGCCCTGATGGCCATCCCGAACCTCATTGGCCTCATTCTGCTTGGGGGTGTGGTGAACAGGATTACAAACGACTACCTGAAGCGGTGGGACGATGGGAAGATCACAAGCCCGTTTGGAGACTGATCGGGATTGCGGATTTCGAAATAGTGATTGCGGACTGTAAGGGCTTGTGGAGAACTCATCATTGCGGAATGCGGATTGCACGCTTTTTATGTCCCGCCGTTTTTTGGCGGGAGTGAGTGCGGACTGTAACAGCAAGTGTCTCGCAGTCCGAAATCGACCCGCCCGAACGACTGTGAAGAACTATCATCGTTCAGTCGGGCGGGGGCGGGCAATCCGAAATTCCTAAGCTTGCAATTGATCAATTCGCCATTGCCCGTAACGAAAACTTCGGTATCACAACCTTAAACTCTGTTCCGTCCTCCCGTTTCATGAGATACGTCCCCTCCATGTTGCCTTCGAGCGTCTCAAGAATACAGTAACTGTTGTAATCGTGCTCAGCACCCGGCTGAATGACGGGTTGCTTTCCGATAACACCCTCTCCCTCCACTTCCTCCAATTTTCCACTTGAGTGCCGAATGATCCAATGCCTTCGAAGGAGCTGCACAGATTCACCGCTCAGATTTTCGATCGTGATGAAATAGGCAAACACGAATTTCCGCTCCACGGCATTGGACTGACCGTCAAGGTACACGGGCCGGACGGTAACTTTGATGTCTTCGGTAATGGCGACGTAAGGCTTCATGGGTGGCCCGGCCTCAGCGAATCTGTTCAATATTCCAATCCGACATGGACCGCATCATTCGATAATTGGTAAGATCATACTGGATAGGGGTAACGGAAACATACCGATGCGTCACAGCCCACTGATCCACATCCTCCCCGGTGTCAGATTCCTTGAGTTCGCCTGTCAGCCAATAGTATTCCTTGTTGGCAGGATCTCTGCGGGCATCGAACGTGTCATCCCAGGTTGATTTCCCCTGACGTGTGATCAAAACGCCCCGAATTTCTTTTTCCTTCAGTGGAGGAATGTTCACGTTCAAAAGGGTCCCCTTCGGAAGTCCATTCCGAAGAACAAGCGATGCAAGTTTTCGGGAGAACTTTGCCGCGTAGGAAAAGTCAGCAGGGCCAAATGTCGTCAATGAAACTGCAATCGAGGGAATCCCCAGGATTGTCCCTTCCGTGGCGGCGGAAACTGTGCCCGAGTAGATCACGCTGATGGCCGTGTTCGACCCATGATTGATTCCAGAGACGATCAGATCCGGTTTTCGCTTGAGAAGTGACGATTTGACGGCGAGTTTCACGGCGTCGGCAGGAGTGCCTTCCACCGCATAGCCAAAGAACCGTCCGTTCCGTGAAAATTTCTTGACGCGAAGCGGAAAGTTCATGGTGATCGCATGCCCAACGGCGCTTTGCTGCCGATCAGGGGCGACGACGGTCACCGTCCCTATCTTCTGAAGTTCCTTAACCAGAGAGGCAATACCGGCCGCGTCAATACCATCATCATTGGAAACAAGGATAGCGGGTTTCTTCTTCAATCGGGGTTTTGAGGATCCTCTGGGGATACGTTTCATGATGGGAACAATGATGAAATCCGAAATTCTAATAACCTAAATACGAAACATTGTCAATTTTCTCTCCTAGGTGTTGCACTTGGTTATTGAACTTGCGCTCGAATGTCGTGTTTAGAATTTCGTATTTGTTCTAATAGCTTTCGTCTTTTGACGGAAACTTCTTGTCTTTGATATCCTTGACATAGCGTCCGACGGCACTCCGGATTTCGTCGGCGAGATTCGTATACCGCCGAACGAACCTGGGGTGGAAGTCTTCATAGAGCCCAAGCATGTCTGACACAACGAGAATCTGGCCGTCGCATCGCACCCCCGCACCAATCCCGATCGTTGGAATCCGAATGGACAAGGACACGGTTGCGGCAAGGGATGCCGGGATTTTTTCCAGTACAACGGCAAACGCGCCCGCTTCTTCGAGCACCTTCGCATCGCGCACAATCCGCTTTGCCTCCGACTTTGAGACTCCGCGCGGTTGATAACCGCCAAACTGATGAATCGATTGAGGAGTCAGACCCAGATGCCCCATAACCGGAATTCCGGCCCTGGTGGCCATGCGGACCATCTCCGCCACTTCTTCCCCCCCCTCCACCTTGACTCCCCCAGCCGTCGTTTCTTTCATAATCCGTCCCGCATTCCGGAATCCCTCTTCCGGCGTTGCCTGATACGACATGAACGGCATATCAACGATCACCATGGCTCTCTGAACGCCCATCATCACGGCCTTCGCATGGTAGATCATGTCGTCGAGCGTGACGGGCAAGGTGGTTTCGTGGCCCTGAAACACCATTCCAAGAGAATCGCCCACGAGAATAACCTCCACGCCGGCCTGATCCAGAAGTTTCGCCGTAATGGAATCGTAGGCGGTCAGGCAGGCGATCTTCTTGCCATCACGTTTCATCGTCATCACGGTCTTTGTCGTGACACGTTTGGGCGAATTCTGCTGCGATTGGCTCATGGTATCTGCACCTCGAGAGACGTTACGGGCTGGAATGTCATGCCCCAAGCTTCTTCAAAACCGGACAGGATGGCGCGGGCGGCCTCGTCAAATGAGACGGTTCGCCCAAGAATTGTTTCAAGGTCAGTGGATCGCTCGCGAAGCTCAGCAATCAGTCCCGCCCGTTCCCGTTCCGGAAGCACGAGATAGTCTGTGATGGCCCTGTGATCTCCCCCCAGCAAAAGAGACCCATGTTGAAGCACAACATCCTCCCCGCCTGCTCCTGCATATCTTCGTTGTGCACTTCCGACGATCTTCTTTCCATCCACTTTGATCTCAAACCGGGCGGCACTGACAAAACATGCGGCGCCGCGGTAGAGCGATGATCCGGACGGATTGCCCGTTTCAATCGCCGCCTGAATCCCCAACCTCCGCACTCCTGCGATCAATCCCCGGCTTACAGCCCTGTAGATCTCGCTGACACTTCGCCCTTCAAGCCGCATGACGACGGCATAGGTGAGTTCCCGCGCATGAAGCACGGCCCGGCCGCCGGTTGGCCTTCGCACGATGTCAATGCCGTCGGACTCTGCCTTCTCAGTCCGGATGTCATCCGGCGATTGGTTCCAACCGAGCGATAACGCCCAGGGGGTCCACCCGTAGACTCGAACGGTGGGATTTCCTTCACCACGGCTCAGCGCGAGAGCCAGTGACTCGTCGGTCTGCATGTTGACGGTGCCGGTTTGAAAGCCGCTGTTGAGAAACTGCCACATGGGAACGATACCTGTTTGGGGAACGCTGATTAGTCGCGGCGGCCGGCGGAAGGAATAATGCCCCGCTTGCTGCCGGCGATGAATTCCAGTAGACGCTGAACCTCGGGAATCGGTTCCACTTCCTGTCGGATACGCTGAACGGCCTGGGAAACATTCAGGTTGGATTTGTACAAAATACGAAATGCCTGCTCAAGCGCGCGAATGGCGATGTCGCTGAATCCCCGTCTGCGGAGACCCAAGAGATTCAACCGTTCGAATCCCAATGGTTCCTGTCCGGCGAGGACGTACGGCGGGACATCTTTTGGCACCCTGAATCCTCCGCCGATCATCGAATGCTCGCCAAGATGGACAAACTGATGGACCGGAGTCAGTCCTCCGATGATCACCCAGTCTCCTATGACCACATGTCCACCCAACGATGCACAATTTGCGAGGATCACATGGTTTCCGATCTGACAATCATGTGCGACATGCGTATAGGCCATGAACAGGCAGTCGTTGCCGATGCGGGTTGCACCGCTCTCCGCAGTAGCCCTGTTGAGGGTCACGAATTCCCGGACAACCGTCCGGTCGCCGATTTCCAGGTACGTGATCTCCCCCATGTATTTCAGATCCTGCGGCGGTCCGGCAATCGAAGCGCCGTTGAATATTTTGCACTCCCGGCCGATACGCGCTCCGGAATAAACCATCGCGTTGGCGCCAATCGTCGTACCATCGCCAATGACCACATCGTCTTCAATCACGGCGAACGGACCCACGGAAACACTGGCTCCAAGCCGTGCCTTCGGACTGACGACCGCGCGGGGATCGATTGTTGAGCTCATGGAAAAATCCGGGGATTAGGGGGTCGATGCCTGCTGTCGATCCATGATCATCGCCATGAATTCACCCTCCGCCACAACCGCACCCTCCACATACGCTTTACCCTTCACCTGAATGACTTTGCTGCGACGGCTGACCATTTCCACATCGAGGATTAACTGGTCTCCGGGGATGACGGTACGGCGAAATTTCACGTTGTTCATGGCCATGAAGAACACGAGCTTCTGGTCGGGGTTCTCGATACCGTTGAGAAGGAGCACACCGCCCGCCTGTGCCAGCGCCTCGAGAATCAGGACACCCGGCATTACAGGGGCACCGGGGAAATGACCCTGGAAGAAATGTTCATTCAGCGTAACGTTCTTCACACCCACAACCCGCTTGTCCAATTCGAAGTCGATGATCTTATCGACCAGGAGAAACGGGTAGCGGTGCGGCAGTATGCGCTTGATCGCTTCGGTGTCAAAGACGATCCCTTCTTTCTTTTCGTGCTGATATTTCCTGACAAGCTTCTTCTGCTGATAGAGCTTCCGCACTTTCCGCGCGAACTCCACATTGCTTGCGTGACCGGGACGCGCAGCTAGGATTTGCGCCTTCAGAGGAGCGCCAATCAGGGCAAGATCGCCGATGAGATCGAGGAGCTTATGCCGCGCCGGTTCGTTGCGATAATGAAGCTTCTTGTTGTTGAGCGTTCCTGTGGTTCCAAGAATGACGGAGTGATCAATGCCGAGTTTGTGGGCAAGACGTTTCATTTCGCTTTCCGTCACTTCACGGTCGACAATGACGATAGCGTTGTCGAGATTACCCCCTTTAATGAGCCCCTGGCTCCGGAGGGCTTCGACTTCATGAAGAAAACAAAATGTGCGGGCTGAGGAAAATTCGGGAACAAACTCCTTCTCGAGGTTGAAGAGACCCGTATGCTGACTGCCCAGGGCCGGATTGTTATAATCGATCACAACTGAGATGCGAAAATCATCTGTCGGGAGAGCGACGATGTCGACTCCCATTTCCTCATTCTGGTAGTGAATGGTCTGATCGATGACCAGATAATCCTTCGGCTGATCCTGTTCCTCAAATCCCGCCTGGAGGAGCATTTCCACGAACGGCTTCGCACTTCCGTCTGCGATGGGAGGTTCGATGTTGTCAAGCTCGATGATAATGTTGTCCACCTGAAGGCCAACAATGGCCGCCAGCACGTGTTCTGTCGTATGGACGCGCGCCTCCCCGACTGCAAGAGTCGTACCGCGCGCGACGTCAACGACGTGATCCACGTCCGCCGGAATCTCGGGAGAGCCGCCCAGGTCGACTCTGCGAAACCGGATCCCGTAACTTTCCGGTGCCTGCTTGAACTTCATCGTTGTCGTCACTCCTGTGTGGAGACCGACACCATGCAGGGAAACCGGGTTCTTGATTGTCCGTTGGTGAACTAACATGCAATCCTCATTTTAGGATTTCGAATCGAGTTTTTTCAGAAGCGATTCCATTTGCTGTTTCAGGGATTGAACCTCCCGGGCCAGGTCCGGCAGCGAGCGAAGAAGAGCTTCGATACGGATCGCTTTCCCACGCTCCTTGGCCGGGTATCCGAAGAAGGTCTTTCCTTCCTCCCGGATGGATTTCGGGATGCCGGATTGAGCCATAATGACTGTCCGGTCGGCAATCTCAATATGTCCTGCGAATCCAACTTGTCCGGCCACCATCATGTTCTTACCGAGCTTCGTACTGCCGCTGATTCCGGTTTGAGCGGCAATGACCGTATTCTCCCCGATCACGACATTATGTGCCACCTGGATGAGGTTGTCCAGCTTCACACCCTTTTTGATGAGGGTCTCTCCCATGGTGGCCCGGTCGATGGAGCAGTTCGAGCCGATTTCCACATCGTCCTCGATCACGACAATCCCGAGCTGCGGAATTTTTTCATAGGTCCCGTCGGATTTCGGAGCGAACCCGAAGCCGTCGCTGCCGATCACGGTCCCGGAATGGACGCTCACGCGGTTTCCCAGCCGGCACTGATGATAGACGGTCACGTTGGGAAATAACCGGCAGTCCCTACCGATTTCTGACTTCGCGCCAATGATACATCCCTCACCGATCCGAGTATTATCGCCTATGTGCGCACCGTCAGCAACCACGACATAAGCTCCCAGGTCCACATTCTTCCCCAGGGTCGCCGTTGACGACACCACAGCGGTGGCGTGAATGCCTTTTCCAAACGGATCAATTGAAGGCGTGAGACGTCGAAGGACCTGGAGGAAAGCAACGTACGGGTCATCGACTTTGATGAAGGCAAGTGTACCCGGCGCCTTCACCTCGAGATGGGAAAACGATCGGGAAACGAGGATGGCTGAGGCCTCGGTTGTTTCCACATACCTGGCGTAGCGGGGGTTGGCAAGGAAGGTCAACTCCTGCCGACCCGCCTCCTCGATTTTTGCCACACGAAGGATTTCGGTTGATCCGTCCCCGACGAGATCCCCCTGCAGCCATTCGGCAATGTCGGCGACGGTCATTGCCGGCTAGTCTTTGTCCGAGGCAACAGGAGTTACCGTCACGAGTTTCTCAAGCACTTTCGGGGTGATGTCATTCCGCGGATTTGCGTACATCATCAGGATTTCGCCGCTCTGGTCAAGGATATAATCAAACCCCTCTTCCTTGGCGACCTCCTCGATCGCCTTGAACACACGGTCCTGAACGGGCTTCATGAATTCATTCTGCTTTTGGAACAAATCCCCGCTCTGACCGAATTTCTGGTTCCGGTATTCCGCAATCCGCTTATCCAGCTCCCGGAGCTCCTTCTCCGCCTCTGCCCTTCGCGCATCGGTCATGATGAGCTTCTTCTGATCATAATCGTTGAACTTCTGCTGCCAATCAGACTGCATCCTGTTTATTTCGTTTTGCCATTCTGCAACAAGTCCGTCCAGTTGTTTCTGCGCGTCTGCTGCGTCCGGCAACTGCTTCATAATGGCCTCAGTGTTCACATGCCCGATCTTTTGCTGGCCGAACGCCATGCCGCAGAAGAGCAAGAGAAAAACGCTTCCCAACGCTGCGATTCGTTTCATGGAAGATTTCCTCGCTTCGCACCCGCGTTATCGCGAATGGGGTTATTTTGCTTTTGAAGTCGTGGCGCCGCGCTTCAACTGATCAAGGACCTTATAGGTAAGATCAAATTTCGCGTCGGCATACAGCAGTACAACGTCGCTTGCCTTGTCGAATACGAAGTTAAATCCTTCTTCCTTAGCCACGGACTCGATAGCTTTCAGAATTTTCTCGCGAATTGGCGTGAACCGCTTCTCCCGCATTTCCGCCATTTCACCGCCCTGGCCGAATTTTTTCACCTGATAATCCTGGGCTCTCTGACGCATATCCCCGAGCTGTTTCTGCTGAGTTTCTCTCGCAGCGGCGGACAACACCGCTTCTTTCTTCTGGTATTCCTCAACGGCTTTTTGGAATTCATCAGACATCCTCTGAAGTTCATCCTGCCAGCCTTTCACAACGCCTTCCAGCTCCTTCTGCACCAGCTGGGCCTCCGGCAGATCGGTGAGGATTTTTTCCGAATCTACATACGCCAGCCGCGGATTCTGGGCAACTGCCACAGAGGCAAACAGTGCGACACACGCAATGACAAGTGCATTCTTGATCACGATACCCTCGTTGAGTTAGTTATTGAGTATTTGAATTTCAAAAAACAGGCTTCGTCCATTTCGTTGGTTCGTACAACCCGTGACACCCCTAGAAGCTTCTTCCAAACTGGAAGTGAAACCTCCACCCTGCCGGGGGCTCGCCGGGCGCTATTCCGTCAAATCCATATCCGTAGTCAAATCCGATCAGCCCAATGGGATTAATAAGCAATCGCACGCCTATACCGGCCGAGCGTTTCAATTCCAACGGATCCATCACCCGCGGCTCAGCCCAAACGTTACCCGCTTCGGCAAACAACAGCGTGTATATCGGAATGGGATTCAAAGCAAGGGCGAATCGGAGTTCCGCAGAATGCTTGATCTGCGCTTTACCGCCGATAATTCCTCCGATGTTATTAACGCTTGTCGGCTGCCGCGGACCAATGCTCCGGTCTTCATACCCTCGAAGAGGGGTTGTTGCAAACTGGCCCAGTCCCGTGCCGCCCATGTAAAAATAATCCTGGATGGGAATAAAGGCGTTCTTTTCGAATCCGAAAATAAACCCATAGTTCGTGGACAATGCAAGCGCAATTCTCGTGCTGTTGACAATAGGGATATACCAGTCAGCCGTGAACACGTGCTTGTGATATCTTGCTGTCCCGGGGAGGAACGGTCCGCCGGAGATTTCGGTCAGCAGGGAAAGACTCGAGCCCCGCGAGGGGAAAATCGGACTGTCGGTGCTGTTCCGCGAAATGATCTGTGAAATG
>Ga0302046_10003151_pt1 | contig 14991 bp, 10 predicted proteins | sample RVTome_11_FD_200261 | JGI IMG/M metagenome (GOLD analysis project Ga0302046, IMG submission 200261) | Soil microbial communities from uranium-contaminated site in the Upper Colorado River Basin, Wyoming, United States - RVT147D111 (version 2) ...
TGCCCTGCTCGGCCTCCGGCGGCCGGAACCCGAGCGAGTAGTAGCTGTCGAAGTCGGCGGCGACGATCGCCAGGTCGGAGAGGAGCTTGTCGGAGGCCTCGATGCGCCGGCCGCCGGTCGCCTCGCTCGTGTACTCCAGGGGCTCCCGCACGTTGGCCTCGAACGTCGAGATGACCTCGGAGGTCTCCGCCCACCCCTCGGATACCGCGGACCGGACGCCGATCGCGTGGTCCCCCTGGGCGTCGAGCGCGTAGAAGGTGACGCCGGCCGCGTTGGCGGCCTCGGCCACCTGCTGGACCTCGCGGAGCACGTCGAAGTTGCCGACCTGCCGGCTGTAGTCGATGTTGGGATCGATCTTCGGCACGCCCGGGTTGAGCGACGAGGAACCGTAGGCGTTGCGGTAGGCGATGAACAGGTCCTCGCCCGGCCGGTTGACGATGCCGTCGCTGACGAAGATCAGCGCCTTGCGGCCGGGGACTCCCCCGAGCGAGCCGAGGAACCGCTTCAGCGCGTCGAGCGAGCCGCGGGTGCGCTGGTACTCGGCCGCTGCATAGGCACGGATCGAGGCCTCGATCTCGGGCCCGAAGAAGGCGGCGTTCGAAAGACCGGTGGCGGGGTTCTGGCGGCCGATCGACTGACCGCCCCCGGTATGACCGCGCGCGATCTGACTGAAGATGCGGCGGCGCTCGGTCTCGCCGCTCATGTCTGCGAACGAGACCTTCCCGACCTCGTCGAAGATGCGATCGATCGTCTTCTGGTCGTTCAGGAAGTCGCTGTGGACATGCAGCCGGTCGGTCAGCGAGACGACCGCCACCGAATCGTCCGGACCGGCGTTGCGCTCGAGGAACTCCTCCAGACGCTCGAGGGCCCGCTTGCGGTTGACGGCGCGGATGTTCGTGTGGTCGATGAACACCACGATCCGCAGGCGCTGCGGCGGCGGGATCAGACCGGGGCCGGAATCGGTCTCGGTCTCTGTCTCAGTCTCTGTCTCGACTGCGGCGGCCTCGACCTGCCAGTCGGCGGTCGCCGGCCGGCCGAGGACCTCGGCATAGAAGTTGGTGATCTCCACCGGCTCGCCGTCGATCCGCAGCTCGAAGTCGTCTTCGGACAGGCCGGTCACCGGCGTGCCCTGGCGGTCGGAGACGAAGACCTCGACCGTCGCCACTTCGACGTCGACCGTCTCGAAGAAGGTGGTGGCCGGCGGCTGCTGCTCGGCGGGTGGGGGAGCCGGTGGCTCTTGCCCGGCGGTGGGCGCCGCCGGCGCCAAGATCGAGACCAGGGCCAGGAAACTCAGAATGCTGGTCGGACGGATCACGGTGTACCTCCTGCCGGCGAACCCGGTCGCGACGATCTTCCCACCTGGCGCCGGAGACAACAAGGGGGACCCCGGAGGGTCCCCCTCGCAACCGTCATGTGAAGCCGAGGTCGGCTTCGCTAGAAGCGCCCCGGACTAGAAGCGCAAGCGCGCCCCGAGGAAGAACCGCCTCGGATCGGCGAAGTCGGTGCCTTGACCGAACGCGGCACCGCCGCCGCCGCCGATCAGGTCCTGCTCCCGGACCGTCGCCTGGTCGTCGAAGACGTTGAACAGGTCGACGAAGAAGTCGAGGTCGACCCGATCGAGATCCCACAGGTACGCGAAGCGAAGGTCCATGATGCCGTACTCGGGGTTGTCGAACTGGCCCACCGCCAGCGGCGACAGCCAGTTGCCGGTCTGGCCGGCGAAGCTGACGCAGTCGGTCCCAATCGGCACCCCACCGATGACATCGCAGTTCAACAGCGGATCGTTGGTGTCGCGCAGCGGCAGGTTTCGACCCGACGCCGAGGACGTGCGGCTGATGATGACCCCCGAGTTCCAGCGGTAGGCGCCGCCGATCTGGATGCCGTTGTTCCACTGGTAGCTGCCAGCGATCTTGAACAGGTGCTCGATCGTTCCCGGCTGCGTACCGAGCTGGTTCGGCGCCCGCGGGTCGAGCCACGTCACGTCACCCTGGAAGTCGGCGTTGGAATCCGAGTTCGAGTTGCCGTTGCCGTCGGCGTAGTTGTAGGAGGCGAGCATTTGCCAGTTGTTGCTGAACCTCTTGCGATAGATCAGCTCGGCCCCCTCCCACTCGCGGTTGCCGCCGAGCAGCGTCGCGATGATGAAGTTCGATGGCGGGATGCTTCCGAACCCGAAGTAGCCGATCGGGATGAAGAGTGATTCGGGGTGGTTCGGGTCGAGTTGCTCGCCGGTGAACTGGTTGATGTACCCCGCCGGATCGGAGTAGAGATTGAGGTCGTAGTCCTCCAGGATGTCTTCCGTCTCGCGCTTGATCAGGTTGAGCTCCAGGCTCTGGCTGCGGCCCAGGTCGACCTTGTAACCGAGCTGGTACTCGTCGGTGTACGGCGTCTCGGTAGTCAGGGCGAAGAAGGCGTCCGGGTTCTGCGCGCCTCCGCGGATGCGGTAGGTGACCCAGTCCTGAATCGCGTCGACCCACACCTGCTCGTGGTTGACCTCACCGGTGAGCTGGCCGGCGAAGTCGGTCATGTTGTTGCGGATCGGGTCGTAGTAGCGGCCGTAGTAGGCCGACAGACGGTGACGGCCGTCACCCTTGAGGTCGTAGGCGACGCTCAGGCGCGGCGCGTACTCGGTGTCGAAGGTGTAGATCTCGGTGCTGTCGTCGCTGCCGATGTGCTTCCACTCCTCGGCCCGCACGCCGAGATTGACCGCCCACTTGTTCCACTGCCAGGTGTCCTGGATGAAGTAGGTCGTGCCCTCGGAGCTGAACTGCTGGGGACCGACCTCCGCCTGGAGCGTCCGGTCGTAGTTGACCATCCCGTGGGGATTGCCGATCGTGTCGTTGAACACGAGCCCGTCCCCAACCTCGGTCGGCGTCAGCGTGCCGTCGCCGTTCGTGTCGAGAGCGGCGTAGATGGCGTCTTGCTGGGCCTGGGGCAGGGAGCCGATCCCGTCGGGGCCCACGAAGCCAGTGAAGTCGCTGGTGGCGAAGGGGTTGAAGTCGACGAGGCGGAACGGATCGTCCTGGATCTGGAACGCGGTGATGTTCTGGTTCTGGTAGATGAGGTCGAGCGAGGTGAAGGTCGCACCGCCGGTCGTGATGCTGTTCGTGAACCAGCCGTTCTCGGAAAGCTCGGCGCCGCCCTTCAACGAGTGATCGCCCCAGCTCGTCGAGCCGAGCCACTCGAGCGAACCGCGTAGCGACTCGGTGCTCCGGGTCGTCTCGGTGGTGAAGCCGAAGCCGCCCTGCTGCTCGCGGTCGATGCCCGGGCTCTCGCCCGGCCGGTGGGCGACGTTGTTGCGCGACTCGCCAAGGGTCGGGAACTGGTCGAGGTTGCCCTCGTGCTCGGACGCCGACACCTCGAGCCCGAGGCTGCTCCACACCCGGCTGTAGTTGGCGTTCCAGCGATCGCCGCCTTGCTCGCGGCCGCGATCCCGCGTGTTGGAGACCTGCGGGCTGTTGGTGCCGCTGAAGTCGGTCGGATCGCTCAGGTAGACGCCGCTGACCAGGTCGCTGTCGGTGATCGCCCAGGTCAGCTTGCCGAAGGCCTGCTCGTCGTCACGCTCCACCGTACGCAGGGGCGTGCCGGCGAGAGAGACCACGTCGTCCTCGCGGTTGAGCAGCCGGTAGCTGGTGAAGAACCACGCCTTGTCCCGGTAGATCGGTCCACCCAGGGTGAAGGCGGTGTCGTAGGTCGAGAACGTCGCGTTCTCCTGGTGCTCGTCGTCGGCGACCAGGCTGTCGTTCTGGAAGTAGTAGTTCAACGAGCCGGAGTACCGGTTGCCCCCGCTCTTGGTGATCACGTTCGAGACCAAGCCGGTCGCGCCGATGAACTCCGCCGGCAGGCCGCCGGTGAGCACGCTCTGCTCCTGGATGATCTCGGTGTTCAGGTTGGCGCCGAAGGTCCCGGTCAGACCGTCGGTGACGTTGATGCCCTCGAAGTAGTAGAAGTTGTCCCGCGACTGGCCGACCTCGCCGGCGATGTCGGAGTAGTTCATGCCCGAGCGCGAGGCCGGGTTGCCGCTGTCCGAGGGCTGGACGCCCGGCACGAGCTGCAGGTAGTCCTGGTAGCTCCGCCCCGTCGGCAGCGCCTCGGTGAGCTCGAGGGTGATGTCCTGGCCCGCCGTGGCGCTGGTCGTGTCGACCACCGGCGAGGTGCTGGTGATCAGCAGCTCTTCCGTGAACGCCTCGAGCTGCATCTCGACGTCCAGTCCGGTTTGCTGACCGGCGCGGACCAGCACGCTCTCGATGCGCGCGGGCGCGAAGCCCTCGAGCGTCACCGTCACGACGTAGTTGGACGCCGGATCGAGAGCCTGGAGCTGACCCCGGCCGTCATCGCCCGTGGTCGCCAGACGCGAGGTCAGGGTCTGATCGGAGCTCGCCTCGACGGTCGCCCCCGGAAGCAGGCTTCCGTCGTCGGCGCTCCTCACGTTGACCGAGATGGTGCCGCGCTGGGCCACCTGGGCGAGTGCCGCGCTCGACGTGACCAGCAGCAGCAGGCCCGCAAGTGCAATCGATCGTCTCATTACTTGTCCCCCTGGGTTGTCCATCATGACCGCGGCCTCGACCCGAGGCTCGGAACACCCTTCCCTCGGGCTTAGGCCAATACACGCGTTCGGATCGGAGATCCAGCGCCGTGAGCGGTGCATTTGGCATGCCACCGGCGGCGGCCGGGTCCCATCGGCGCAAGTTGCTTCCTGTCAACACCTTAACCAAGACCACGTCGAGGGCGGTCCGAGCTTCCGAGGCAGGTTGGATCCAAGATCACGAATCAGAATCCAAGATTTCGGATCGGGGGTCCCGCGCGAACCCTGACGGGCGCGTTCAGCCCTCGCCGCCGGATCGCCACTGCGCGAGAAGCCGCTCCAGGCGCTCCTTCGCCTCGGGATCGCTGCTGTACAGCAGCGCCAGCTCGAGGCTGCGCTCGGCCTTCTCCCGCCGTCCGTCGCTGCGGTACAGCTCGGCCAGCCGGGAACGGAACCGCGGATCGTCGGGCGCCCGGCGGATGGCGCGCCGCATGTGCCCGATCGCCTCCTTCGTCTTCCCCGCCGCCGACGCCTGCAGGGAGAGCCGGTGGTGGTAGAAGGGGTTTCGCCGCCGGTGTCGATCGACCCGGCGCTCGAGGCGCGCGGCCTTGCGCTCCCTGCCCTGCCCGGCGTAGAGGCTCGCGAGGTTGGACAGCGGCGTGGCGTCGGTGGGGTCGAGCCGGTAGGCCTCGAGGTAGGCCTGCTCGGCCTCCTCCGGCCGCCCGAGCAGCCGGTACGCGACGCCGAGGTTGCTCCACGCCCAGCCGAAGGTCTCGTCGATCGCGATCGCCTGCTCCAGGTCGGCCAGCGCCCGCTGCGGCGCGCCCGCCGCCAGGCTCTCGGCTCCGAGGTTGCTGTAGAAGTGGGCGATCACGCGGTCCTCGTCGACGAGGCTCGGCTGCCGGTAGCGCTTGTCCGCGCCGGGGATGAAGTCGACCGCGACCACGCCGCGACCGATCGCGACCTCGGCGTAGAGGTGCTTGTTGTTGAGCAGCACGGCGCCGCGCTGATCCCACGACAGCACCTCGCCGACCTCGCGGAACCGGACCTCGAGCCCGACGTGGCGCGCCAGCGCCGCGAACATCAGGGTGAAGGAGAGGCAGTTGCCGCTGCGCAGCTCGAAGGTGCGCGCCGCGGTCGTCGTCCGCTCGTTGGAGTAGGAGACGCCGAGCTCGCCGCGCTCGAACAACGCGTCCATCAACGAGTGCAGCCGCGCGTCGGCCGGGCCGCCGTCGGCGACGTTCTCGGCGAGGAACGCCGTCATCTCCGGGCTCAGCCGGAGGACCTCCCCGCGCGGGATCGTCACCGCGGCGGACGCCTGCGCGGCCGCGGCCGGCGGTGGCGCCGCGACCGCGGTCAGCGAGACGATCAGAAGCACTCCGGCGATCCTGCTCATCCCGACCTTTCGGGTCGCCTCCCGCGGCCCCCGGGCCCCGCCCGTCTCGACCGCTCCGCGGGCGGCCGGGGGGAGAAGCGCACAGGGTACATTACGCGGATTCGCCCGCCGGCGTTCGCCGTCCCCCGCCGGCGGCGCGAATAGCCGCCCCGGGGCGCGCGTAGGGAGCGGCGTCCTCAAGCCGCGGGTGTAAGATCCCGGGCGCGCAACCTGAACGTGACGGGCGCCGGCCGGAGCCGCGAGGCTCCCGGTCCGAGGCGCCGGGAAGGAGGCGGCCGTGGAGTTCTGGTGGACCGAGCTCGCCATCGCCCACAAGGTCTTCTACGCCATCGCCATCGCCACCTCGGCGGTGCTGGTGCTGCAGTTGATCCTGAGCTTCTTCGGTCTCGACGGCGACGCCGACGCCGACTTCGACGCTGGCGACGCCGGGCACGGCGGCGGCGTCGGCATCCTCTCGGTGCGCACGGTGACAGCGTTCTTCACCGGCTTCGGCTGGGGCGGCGTGGCGGCGCTCGAGGCCGGCATCGCCCTGGTCCCCTCGGTGCTGCTCGCCGTGGCCGCCGGCAGCGCGCTGATGGGCGCGGTCTTCGCCCTCATGCGCGGCCTCTACGCGATGCGCTACAGCGGCACTCTCGACTACCGCAACGCGATCGGCGCGGCGGGCAGCGTCTACCTGCCGGTGCCCGCGGCGATGGCCGGTCCCGGCCAGATCGAGGTGCGGGTCCAGGGCCGGCTGTGCGTGGTCCAGGCCTTCACCCGCGCTCCCGCAAAGATCCCCAACCGGGCCCGGGTCCGGGTGGTCGACGTCCTCGACCAGCAGACGCTGCTGGTCGAGCCGCTCGAGCCCGCGACCCCGGCGCCGACAGCGACTCCCCAGGAGGGCTAGTGCGATGGAATTCCTCTACCTGATCATCGGCGCGATCCTCGTCTTCTTCCTCACCATCGTCGCCTTCACCCGGCGCTACAAGCGGTGTCCCTCGGACAAGATCCTGGTCGTCTACGGCAAGATCGCCGGCGGCGGCCGCGGCGGGCTGTCGGCCAAGTGCTACCACGGCGGCGCCGCCTTCATCTGGCCGCTGCTCCAGGACTACTCCTTCCTCGACCTCAAGCCGATGGCGATCGACATCAACCTCCAGGGCGCGCTCAGCCTCCAGAACATCCGCGTCAACACGCCCTCGACCTTCACCGTCGGCATCTCGACCGAGCCGGGGGTGATGGAGAACGCCGCCGAGCGCTTGCTGGCGATGGACCACAAGCAGATCTCCGAACTGGCGCGCGACCTCATCTTCGGCCAGATGCGCGTGGTGCTCGCCACGATGCCGATCGAGGAGATCAACGCCGACCGCGACAAGCTGATCGAAAAGATCACCGACGGCGTCGAGGTCGAGCTGAACAAGGTCGGCCTGCGGCTGATCAACGTCAACATCCAGGACATCACCGACGAGTCGGGCTACATCGACGCGCTCGGCCGCGACGCGGCGGCGCGGGCGATCAACGAGGCCAAGGTCAAGGTCGCCGAGAAGGAGCGCGACGGCGAGATCGGCGCCGCCGCCGCCGACCGCGACCGGCGGGTCCAGGTGGCGCAGGCGCTGGCGACCGCGGTCGAGGGCGAGAACACGGCCAAGGTCACGATCGCCAACTCCGACGCCGCGCGCCGCGAGCGCGAGGCCGAGGCCGAGAGGCTGGCGTCGGCGGCCGAGAAGGTCAAGTCCGCCCAGGCGCTCGAGGAGGCCTACAAGGCCGAGGAGGGCGCCGAGCGCCAGCGCGCCCAGCGCGAGCAGGCGACCCAGCGCGCCAACGTGCTGGTGCCCGCCGAGATCAAGAAGGCCGAAATCGAGACGCTGTCCGAGGCCGAGGCCGAGCGTACCCGCCGGATCAAGAAGGGCGAGGCCGACGGCCTGCGCTTCCAGATGCAGGCCCAGGCCGACGGCACGCTGTTCCAGCGCACCGCCGACGCCGACGGCACCCGGCTCCAGCTCCAGGCCGAGGCCGACGGCCTCAAGGCGCGCTTGCTCGGCGAGGCCGCGGGCCTGATCGAGATCCTCAACAACAAGGCCGAGGGCTTCCGCCGCATCGTCGAGTCGGTCGCCGGCAACACCGAGCAGGCGGCGCTGCTGCTGGTCACCGAGCAGCTCCCCAAGCTGGTCGAGGAGCAGGTCAAGGCGATCTCCAACCTCAAGATCGACAGCGTCACGGTCTGGGAGGGCGGCCGCGGCGGCGACGGCGGCGGCAAGAACGCCACCGCCGACTTCCTCTCCGGCCTGGTCGGCTCGCTGCCGCCGCTGCACGAGCTGACCAAGAACGTCGGCGTGCGGCTGCCCGAGTACCTCGGCCGGATGGAGCAGACCGGGCGCGGCGGCCGCGAGCCCGGGCGCGGCGGCGGCGGCGGCCGCGGCAAGGGCGGCGAGGACGAGGGCGGCGGCGACGGCGGCGACGACGGTCCAGGAGCCGGCGGCGGCGGGCGCCCTGGCCGCGGCGGCCCCCGGCCCGCCGGCCGCGCGCGCGGCAGCGGGACGGGAGGCCGGGCGGAGGCGCGGGGCGGGGGGACCAGCGCGCGGCCGGAAGCGCGGGGCGCGTCCGCTGCGGCGGCGCGCCGGGACCGCGCCCACCCGGTCGCGGAGGGCCGCGCGGGTGTCGCGGCGGCCGGCCCGGCGGTGTCCTTCCCGGCGGCGACCCCGATCCTCGGTGGCGGGGAGGGCGCGGACTCGCCCTCGCTGGCCGCCCTGCACCGCGCCACCGCCACCGGCCTCGGCTACGGCGGCTACGGCGGCGCTCCGCTCGGCACCGCGGCGGCCGCAGTCGAACCGGCAGCCAACGACGCCGAACCGGCCCCCGCCACCGAACCGGACCCCGCCGCCGTCGAACCGGCCGCGACCGCGGGACCGAGGCCGGTTCCCGACGCCGGCGACCGGCGCGCCGAGTCGGCCGAGCGACCGCGCGAAGCGGATCGCGGCGGCGCCGAGGAGAGCGCGGCCGCACCCCCCGCCGCCGACCGCGGCAGCCGGACGCCCGAGGCCGTGTCCCCGGGTCCCGAGCGCGGTCGTCGCGCGCCCGCCCCCTCCTCCCTGTCCACCGGCGGTTCCGGGGAGCCGCACGGCGCCGGGGTGGCCGCCGCCGTCGGCCCGGCCCAGGTCGTGCTCGACGCCGCCCGCGCCGCTGCCGACCGGGCGCGCGAGAAGCTCCGCTCGTGGCTCGCCTCCGACCCCCGCCTGGTCGGCCTCCCCGGCGCCGGGGGCGCCACCACCAAGGCGAACGCTGCGATCGACGCCGCGGCCGACGCCGCGTTCGAGTGGGCCGAGCGGGTGCGCGACACCTCGGCCGCGTGGTTCCACGCCGAGGGGGGCAAATGGATCGGCCCCGAGACCTGGCGCGAGCTGTCGCGCGCCGCCGACGATCGCCCCGGGCTGCCGGTCAACCTCGACCGTAAGCCGGTCTGGCTCCCCTTCGAGGCCATCGTGCGCGCGATGAAGCGGGACCGCCCGGGCTGAGCCGGCACGGCCGCGGGCTGCATCGCCCAAATCCACCGCCCTCCTTCAGCCCTCCTCCCGGCCGCACCCCTCGAGCAGCTCGCGGCAGGCCACCATCTCGCGCACCTGCTCCTCCTCTGCGCGCGGATAGCGCAGGCCGAGCGAGCGCAGGACGGCGACCAGGATCTCCGCCACCTGCAGGCGCATGAACGGCTTGTCGTCTGCCGGGATCGCATACCACGGCGCCCACGGGCGGGAGGTCTCGGCGAGCGCGTCCTGGTAGGCGGCCATGTAGTCGTCCCAGCGCTCGGCCTCGCGCACGTCGCCGGCCGAGAACTTCCAGTTCTTCTTCGGGTCGTCGATGCGCGCCAAGAAGCGCCGCCGCTGCTCGCCGCGCGATATGTTGAGCCAGAACTTGACCACCGCCGTGCCGCTGCGCGCCAGGTGCAGCTCGTGGTCGCGGATCGACTCGTAGCGGCTGCGCCACAGCTCGTCGAGCGCGCTCTCGGGCGGGTGGAACGGCAGCCGCTGGGCGTCGAGGAAGCCGGGGTGGACGCGCACCACCAGCGCCTCCTCGTAGTAGCTGCGGTTGAAGACCCCGATCCGGCCGCGCTCGGGCAGCCGCACCGCGGTGCGCCACAGGAAATCGTGGTCCAGCTCCTCCGCCGACGGCTGCTTGAACGAGTAGACCTGGAAGCCGGCCGGATTGACGCCCGACAGCACCGCCCTGATGGTGCCGTCCTTGCCCGCCGCGTCCATCGCCTGGAAGATCAGCAGAACCGCCCAGTGGTCGTCGGCGTAGAGCTTGCGCTGGAGCTCCTCGAGCTCGTCAACCCGCTCCTCGAGCCGGTCCTCGAGCTTCTTCTTCCCCGGCGTGGCAGGCGGCGGGACGGTCGGCGCGCCGGCGACCCGGAAACCGCCGTCGAAGGGGACCAGGTAGGGGCTCTCGGGGGCGTGGAACATGTGCAGTAGTCTAGCCGTCGTGCCCCGCTTTCCCCAGTACTCCCCGGCGGTCGCCGGCATCCCGGGCTCGGTCTACTCGACACTGGCGCACCGGCTCGCGACCTTCGAGGGCGAGACCTACCCTCTGCACGTCGGCGACACCTGGCTCGAGCCGCCGGAGGGGTGCCGGATGGAAGACCTCCGGACCGCCGACTACCCGGGTCTGCACCGCTACGCTCCGCCCCACGGCCTGCCGGCGCTGGTCGAGGCGGTCGCCGAGCAGGTCGCCGCGCGCACCGGCGTGCCGACCACGCCGAACGAGGTGCTGATGGCGACCGGCGCCACCGGCGCGCTCGGGGCGGTCGCCGGGGCGCTGCTCGCGCCCGGCGACGAGGTGCTGATCCTCGCCCCCTACTGGCCGCTGATCGCGGGCATCGTGCGCTCGTTCCACGCGACGCCGGTGCCGGTGCCCTACCTCGGCGCTGTAAGCAACGCCGTGGGCGCGGTCGAGGCGGTAACGGCGCATCGTACCCCGGCCACCGTCGCGCTCTACCTCAACACCCCGAACAACCCGACCGGCCGGGTGATCCCGCGCGACCAGGTCGAGGCGCTCGCCGACTGGGGACGCGCCGAGGGGCTGTGGCTGATCGCCGACGAGGTCTACGAGGACTACTGCTACCGCGGCGAGCACGTCTACCTCCGGTCGCTGGCGCCCGAGCGCACCTTCGCCGCCTACTCGTTCTCCAAGGCCTACGGCATGGCCGGCAACCGGATCGGCTACGCGGTCGGCCCGGCCGAGGCGATGGACCAGGTGCGCAAGGTCTCGACCCACACCTTCTACAGCGCCCCGACCGCCGGCCAGGTCGCCGCCCTTCGCCTGCTCGAGGGCCGCGGCGAGCCGTGGCTCTCGACCACCCGCGAGCGCTACCGCGAGCTGGGCGCCGCCGCCGCCCGCCGCCTCGGCCTGCCGGCGCCCGAGGGGAGCACGTTCCTGTTCCTCGACGTCGCCGACCGGCTCGACGAACGCGGCCTGCTCGGCTTCCTCGAGGACTGCGTCGAGCGCGGTCTCTTCCTCGCCCCCGGCCCCAGCTTCGGCCCCTACCCGACCTCGGTGCGCTTGTGCTTCACCTCCGCCGAGCCGGAGGTGGTCGCGCGCGGGGTTGAGGTGCTGGCGAGGATGCTCGGGCGGTTCCCCCCACAGGAGGTGACGGTGTGAACGAACCGCTGGACCGACCGGCGACCGACGAGGCGACCGACGTGTCGCTCGAGGACCTCGGGCATCCCCGGGGCACTCTGGCGATCGTCATCCTCTACGCCCTGCTCTTCGCCCTGGGCTGGATCGGGCTCTACGTCTTCGAGTTCCTGCCCCGGGGCGCGCCTCAACCCTGACCGGAGGACCGCCATGAAGGTCGACCTCTACGAGAAGGTCTGGATGTGGGTGGCCGCCGTCCTCATCCTGGCGTTCTTCGCCGCCATCGCCGTCGCCGCCGGCGTCCATGCGGTCCATCCGCCGAGCCACATGGAGACCATCGATCCGGCGGCGGTGCTCGAGTCGGAGGAGTTCTCCCGGGCCGGGGTCGAGGTGGCGGTGGACGGCCGGGTCGTCGTCACCGTCGTCGCCGAGATGTTCCTCTTCGATCCCGACGAGATCCGCGTGCCGGCGGGCCGGCCGATCACCTTCCGCCTCACCAGCACCGACGTCATCCACGGCTTCGAGGTGGTAGGGACCAACGCCAACGCCATGGTCATCCCGGGCTACGTCACCGAGTTCACAATCCGCTTCGCGCCCGGGGAGTACCTCATCACCTGCCACGAGTACTGCGGGCTGTTGCACCACGAGATGCAGGGCATGCTGATCGCCGAGGAGGAGTCGTCGTGAGCCGCCACCGCCTGGCCGCCGCCCACTTCGCCGTCGCCGTCGCCGCGTTCGCCGTCGCAGCCTGCCTGGGGCTGCTGCAGGCCCTCTCCATCGCCGGCGTCGAGCTGCCGAAATGGGGCGAGGCGCAGTTCTATCTCTCGATGACGGCCCACGGGGTGCTGATGGCCCTCGTCTTCACCACCTTCTTCATCATGGGCCTGGGCTACCTCTTTGCCCGCGAGACCCTGGGGCGGCTGGTCGGCGAAAAAACCGCCTGGACCGCCTTCGGGCTCGCCATCGTGGGCTCGGTGGGCGCCGCGTGGGTGGTCCTGGCCGGCAAGGGGACGGTGCTCTACACCTTCTATCCCCCTCTCCAGGCCCACCCGGCCTTCTACATCGGCGCCACCCTGTTGGTCGTCGGCTCCTGGCTCTGGGGAGGCGTGCTGCTGGCGAGCTACCGCTCGTGGCGCCGGGACAACCCAGGGCTGCCGGCGCCCCTGCCGGTCCACGGCATGCTGGCCACGGTGATCGTCTGGTACCTGGCCACCGCCGGTCTCGCCGTCGAGGTGGTGGGGATGCTCATCCCCTGGTCGCTGGGGTGGGTGGAGACGATCGACCCGGTGGTCGCGCGGACCTTCTTCTGGTGGTTCGGCCATCCGCTGGTCTACTTCTGGCTCCTGCCCACCTACGTGCTCTGGTACACGGTGATCCCCCGGGTCGCCGGCGGCCGGCTGTTCAGCGAGCCGCTGGCCCGGATGGTCTTCGTCCTGTTCGTCCTGTTCTCGACCCCGGTCGGCTTCCACCACCAGTTCGCCGATCCCGGCATCGAGGCCGGCTGGAAGCTGGTCCACACCTTCTCCACCTACGCCATCCTCTTCCCCAGCCTGGTGACCGCCTTCACCGTCATCGCCTCGCTCGAGGTCGCGGGCCGGCTCAAGGGCGCCCGGGGGCTGTTCGACTGGATCGGCAAGCTCCCCTGGGGCGATCCCTTCTTCGCCTCGGTGGCGCTGGCGATGTTGACCTTCACCCTCGGCGGCCTGGGGGGCGCGATCAACGCCGCCTACGCGATGAACACGATGGTGCACAACACCGCCTGGATCCAGGGCCACTTCCACCTCACGGTGGGAACCACGGTCGGCCTGACGTTCATGGGAGCGACCTACTGGCTGCTGCCGCGCCTCACCGGCCGGGAGCTGCGCCTGCCGGCCCTGGCCCGCCTCCAGCCCTACCTCTGGTTCGCCGGCATGGTGCTGTTCAGCGGCGCCAACCACGTCGCCGGCCTGATGGGCATGCCGCGGCGCATCTACGACGTCACCTACCTGGGGGCCGAGCAGGCGGCCCGCTGGGTACCGCTGACCCGGATCGCCGCCGCCGGGGCGGTGCTGCTCTTCGTGAGCGCCCTGTGCTACGTCGTGGTGAGCGTCGCGACCTGGCTTTCGGGGCGGCGCAGCGAGGCCCCCGCGTTCGAGTTCGCCCGCCCGCTGGTGCCGGTCGCCGGTCGCGGCCTGTGGGATCGGCTCGGGCTGTGGACGGTGGCGGCGGTGATCCTGATCGCGATCGCCTACGCCTACCCGCTCCTCCACCTCCTGTCCCAGCAGCGCTTCGGGTCGCCGGGCGTGGCGCCGTTCTGAGACCCGGCGCGCCGGCCGCGACCCTCCCCGCTCAGTGGGAGTACTTGAGGGGGAAGATCTCGTGCACGCCCTGGTCCTTGTTCGCCTCGAAATCGAAGACGAAGTCGTCGGCGACGAAGGGGCTCTCGGAGTTGTGGCAGGTCACGCACTGGGCGTTCCCCACCGTCTCCACCATCCCGGCGGCTACCACCTGCGCCCGCTTGTACTCCCTGTTCTTGAGGCTCATGTGCTGGTCCTGGGTGTAGGTGCCGCCGGCGCCGTGGCACATCTCGCACCCGGTGCCGGCGAGGTCGGGCGTGGTCTCGATGTCGACGAAGCCCCCGGGCTTGCCAAAGCCGGTGGTATGACACGGCAGGCAGGTCTTGTCCGTGGTGTAGTCCTTCTGTGGGTCCAGGCCCGCCTTCGTTTTGGCCTCGGCCCGCACGCCGGGCTTCAAGAGCTCGAACGTCTGGGCCATCTTGGTCTCCGCCCAGGACCTGTGCTCCTTGATGTGGCACTTCTTGCAGTTCTTGCTGCCGACATAGGCGTGCTCCGGTGCCGTGGACGAGGCCGCCGCCACGACGCCGCCTGCGAGGATCAGGATCGTCAGCGGGATGAAGCTCGTCGTACGGCGCATCGGGGCACTCCTTTCACGCGCTGCGGGCTCGGGCCGGCAGAGCGGGCGGGCGGGCGACGCGGCTGGGTCGTGGGTCAATTGTATACCCTCGCCGCCTCGAAAGGCGGGGATGATCGGGCGGGGAGCGCGTGAGACTGTGGTATCCTCTCCTGGACACTAACGCCGTGAATCGACGTTAGTGCTCCGCATCACGAACCGAGGAGGGCGACCATGCCCCGCACCGCATCGCCGAGCCCCGCCGCCACCCTCGCCTACCTCCACGCCCACGGCCTATCGGTCGCGGCCCAGGCGTTCGAGCCGATGGTCGAGCAGGCGATCGAGAGCCTCCAGCGCCGCCTCTACCGCCCCGATCCGCGCGCCGACCTGACCGCCGGCGAGGCCGCGGCGCTGGAACGCGGCGGCTTCGAACTGGAGCCGACCGGCGGCGCGGCCGCGGAGGGCGACGATCCGCTCGCGCGCACCGTCGCCGACTACGCCGCGCTGCTCGAGACCGGCCTGACCACCGCCGAGGCGGCGGCGCGCCTGGGTGTCGATCCGAGCCGCGTGCGCCAGATGCTCA
>Ga0302046_10003153_pt1 | contig 14987 bp, 9 predicted proteins | sample RVTome_11_FD_200261 | JGI IMG/M metagenome (GOLD analysis project Ga0302046, IMG submission 200261) | Soil microbial communities from uranium-contaminated site in the Upper Colorado River Basin, Wyoming, United States - RVT147D111 (version 2) ...
CGAGGGCAAGGACGCCGCCTGAGCCGGCGTCGGAACCCCACGCCCATGCCGCCCGCCGCCGGCGAGCCCCCCGCCGGCGGCCGGCCCCCCGAACGCACGTCCGGCGCAGCGCCGGACGAGGGCGCCGCGGGCACCGACCCCGCCGAGGTTGCCGCCACCGAGATCGCCACCGAGTTCGCCACCGGGCTCGCCTCCGCCATCCCCCAGCTCGCCGACGTCGCCGTCCCGCTGCCGCTCGCCGACCCGCTCTGCTACCGGGTCCCCGCGCCGTTCGCCTCCCTCGCGCGGCCGGGCGTGCGCGCCCGGGTGCGGGTGGGCCAGCGCCGGCTGGTCGGGGTCGTGACGCGGGTGCACGGCGAGCCGCCGGCCGGGGTCCGCCTGCGCGACCTCGAGCAGATCCTCGACCGCGAGCCGGTGCTTTCCGAGGAGCTGCTCGAGCTGGCTCGGTTCACCGCCGACTACTACCTGGCGCCGCTCGGCGAGGTGGCGCGCTCGATGCTCCCCGCCGAGCTGCCGCCGTGGGGCGATCGCCGGGTGCGCCTGACCGACGCCGGCGCGGTGGCGACGCCGCGCGACGGCGCCGAGGCGGCGGTCGTCGCCGCCCTGGCCGAGGCCGGGAGGCTCTCGGTCGCCGCGCTCCAGGCGCGCACCGGGCTCCCGGGCCTGGGCGCGACGCTCGACGTCCTGCGCGCCGGTGGCCGGGTGGTGATCGAGGAGGGACGCCCGGCCGGCGGCGCCCGCTACCTGACCGCGGTCGAGTTGCCGGCCGGCGACCTCGAGGCGCAGCGCGCCGCCTGCGGCCGCTCGCCCAAGGCGCGTGCGGTCGTCGAGCACCTCGCCGCGCTCGGCCGCCCGGAGACGGTGGGGGAGCTCGCCGCGGCGGCCGGCTGCTCGCCGGCGGTCGTCCGCCGGCTGGTCAAGCTCGGCGTGCTGCGCAGCTTCACCCAGGTCGAGCGCCTCGACCTCGGTCGGCACCGGCTGAGCGGGCGCGCCGGCGGGGAGGCGCCGATCCGCCTGCGTCCCGACCAGGAGGCGGCGGCGGGGGAGCTGATCGCCGCGGTCGAGGCGGGGCGGTACGCCGCGTACCTGCTCACCGGCATCACCGGCTCGGGCAAGACCGAGGTCTACCTGCGCGCCGCCGAGGCCGCGCTCGCGGCGGGCCGGACGGCGCTCTTGCTGGTGCCCGAGATCGCGCTCGTACCGGCGCTGGCGCGGGCGGTCGCGGAGCGGTTCGGCGCGCGCGCGGCGATCCTCCACTCCGGCCTCGGCAGCGCCGAGCGCCACCAGGAGTGGGAGCGGCTCCGCCGCGGCGAGGCGCGGGTCGCGGTCGGGCCGCGCTCGGCGGTGTTCGCGCCGGTCGAGCGCCTCGGCCTGGTGGTGGTCGACGAGGAGCAGGACCCGGCCTACAAGCAGGACACCGCGGTGCCGCGCTATCACGGCCGCGACCTCGCGCTGGTCCGCGCCCGCCGCGCCGGCGCCGCCGCGGTGCTGGTGTCGGCGACGCCGAGCCTGGAGAGCCGCTGGAACGCCGAGCGCGGCAAGCTCGGCCGGCTCGAGCTGACCGCCCGGGTCGGCGGCGGCACGCTGCCCGAGGGGATCCTGGTCGACCTCCGCCGCGAGGGGCGCGAGCCGGGCGTCGCGCGCCGGCCGGGAGAGGCGCCGTTCTCGCCGCGCCTGCGCGAGGAGCTGGCGCGCTCGTTCGCCGCCGGCGAGCAGGTGATCCTCTTGCGCAACCGCCGCGGCTACGCGCCGATGCTGCTCTGCCGCGCCTGCGGCGAGGACTTCCGCTGCGAGGAGTGCGGCCTGCCGCGCACGCTCCATCGACGGGAACGCACGCTGCTCTGCCACTACTGCGGCACCGCGCTCGCGGCCCCCGCCCGCTGCCCGGTGTGCGCGGCCGAGGCGCTCGAGCCGATCGGCGCCGGCACCGAGCGGGTGGAGGAGGAGTTCGCGGCGCTCTTCCCCGGCGTCCCCGCCGGGGTGCTCGACCGCGACGCCGTGCGCCGGCCCGGGGGCGCCGCGGCCGTGCTCGAGCGCTTCGCGCGCGGCGAGCTGAGGGCGCTGATCGGCACCCAGATGGTGTCCAAGGGGCACCACTTCCCGGCGGTCGGCCTCGCCGCGGTGCTCAACGCCGACTCCTACCTCGGCTTCCCCGACTTCCGCGCCGTCGAGCGCACCTACACGCTGCTCGTCCAGCTCGCCGGCCGCGCCGGGCGCGGCGAGCGCCCCGGGCGGGTGGTGATCCAGACCCACCACCCCGACCACTACGCGATCCGCGCCGCCCTCGGCCACGACGACGCCGCGTTCGCCGCCGAGGAGCTGCGCTTCCGCCGCGTCTTCCACTACCCGCCGTTCACCCGCATGGTCCAGCTCCTGGTGCTCGACCGCGACCGCCGCCGCGCCGAGGCGGCGGTGCACGACCTCGACGCCGCCCTCCGCCGCCACCCGCTCGCCGTCGGCCTCCGCTTCTCCGGCCCGGCGCCGGCGCCGCTCGAGCGCCTGCGCGGCCGCTGGCGCTTCCAGCTCCTCCTCCGCGGCCCCCACCACCGCCGTCTCCACGACCTCCTGCGCACCGTCCTCCCCGCGCAGCCCCCCTACGACCTCACCATCGACGTCGATCCCCAACAACTGCTCTGAAGTCTTCCGAGGAGGGCTGTTCCCCAGCCCCCCGCGCTGAAGTTGACACCAGGCGGCCACCGAGTATAAACAAGGGAAGCCGCCTTCCGCCGGGAGCCCGCGGATGAGCCCCGGGCAGGCTCGACAGAAAGCTCGACGACGCCATGGCCGAACCCCGGATTCGTTCTCAGCACGGCGCCCCCAGGTTCCTCGAGGCGTCGCTCAATGTCCTCGGCTACCGCGAGGAGGGTGACTGGGTGGCGCTGGCGATGGAGATGGATCTCCGCGGCTACGGCAGCACGTTCGCCGAGGCGCTGGACGATCTCGCCGATCTAGTTCAGACCCAGATCGACTTTGCGCACTTCAAGGACCAGCCCGAGCTGATCTGGAAGCCTGCCGAACCGGTATGGTGGGCACGGTTCGCGGAAGCGCAGCGGGCGGCGCTGGAAGCCGTCGCACGTCCACCGGCGCACGGCTCCCGGGACTACGAGTGGCGTGGCATGCCGATCCCCCTGGACCGAGCCGGAGCCAAGCACACCCGCTTCAGCCTGCTGGATGGCTAGGCCCTACACGTTCCGCGAGCTGCGGAAGAAGCTGCTCCTGTACGACAAACGGTTCGAGTTCTGGCAGGCTCGCGGCAAGGGCAGCGAGAGGGTCATCTACCACCCGGACATCAACGGGCGGCCGGAATCCCAGCCCGTGAAGTGCCACGGAGAGGGGACGGAGCTGCGCAAGGGTGTGATCTCCTCCCTGATCCGCCGCTTCGACCTGCCGCGAGACTTGCTCTAGAACTCGCACGGCTGTCGAGCGAGCCGCTGCGCGGCTCTGATCGCCGCCGAGCATCGACGCTCATGCATTTGTCAGCCGGTGCGAGCTGACGTACCATCCCGGCGCTTTCGCAACCCCGAGGCCGCGCGATGACGCCCACGCTGGAGCTGACCTTCCATGACGTGGCCGGCGATCCCTGGGAGGGGCGGGCGACGCCGCGCTTCCAGGGGCGAGCCGGGCGAGCCCTTCTCGGTGCGGGAAGGGATGACCGGGAAGGAACGCGCCGAAGTCCGCTGGTACATCGAAGAGTTCATGGACCTGCCCGAGGGGGGCAACCTCCGGCGGGCGCGCGACGTCGAGGCGGCGCTGGAGGCCTTCGGCCGGCGCCTGTGGGACGGCCTCGCCGGGCCTGCGGCGGAGCGGTGGCTGGGCGCGGTCCAGGCCGCGCGCGCCGGGCGGCTGGAACTGCGCGCCGCCACGCCGCGCGACGAGGGCGCGTTCCGCACGCCCTGGGAGCTGCTGCGGGTGGGCGAGAAGAGCGACGGCGGCCGTCTGCTCCATCAGCTCGGCGTCACCGTGGTCCGCCGAGTCGACGCGCACCTGCCGCGACTGCCGGTACCCGACACCTCGCGGGGCCTCCGCGTCCTCACGATCGTCTGCCGGCCGGAGGAGGCGGGCTTCCTCGACCCGCGATACACGCCGGAGGCCATCCTCGAGGCGCTCGCCGACCGTCCCGAGGTCGAGGTCGATTTCTGCCGGCCGGGGACGCTCCCGGCGCTGGTCGAGGCCCTCGAGGCCGCCCGCCGCGATGGCCGCCCCTACCACGTCGTCCACTTCGACGGCCACGGCACGACGCTCGCCGCCGAGGGCGGGATCGGCGCGCTCTGCTTCGAGGATGCCGAGGGCAGCCTCGACCTGGTCCGCGCCCCCCGACTGGGCGACCTCCTCTCCCGCTACGACGTGCCGCTGGTCGTCCTCGAGGCCTGCCGCACGGCGACCAAGGCGTTCGCGCAGGACACGGTGGCCGGCGCCCTCCTGCGCCAGGGGGTGGGCACGGTCGTGGCGATGGGCCACGCCGTCCACGTCGACCTGACCCGCGAGCTGATGGCCGGCTTCTACGGGGCGATCGGCGACGGCGCCGCGCTCGGCGAGGCGCTCCAGGCGGCGCGCAATCGCGTCTATGCCCAGCCCGCGCGGCGCACCCGCATCGCCCCCGACGCGCCGACCGTGGCGCTCCGCGACTGGTTCGTGCCGCAGCTCTACCAGGGCAGCGAGGACCCGCGCCTGCTGGCGAAGAAGCCGCGGCGGCGCAAGCGCCGCCCCGAACCGGTCTTCGCCGGGTTCCCGCCCGCCCCGCGCGCCGGCTTCCAGGGGCGCGGCCACGAGCTGCACCGGCTGGAGCGCGTGGTCGGGGCGCACCGCGCGGTCGTCGTCCACGCCCCCGGCGGCATGGGCAAGACCGCGCTCGCCCGCGAGGCCGCGCAGTGGTGGGTGCGGACCGGCTTCTTCTTCGACGGCGCGGTGTTCGTGTCGCTCGAGGGGAACCCGTCGCCCGAACGGCTGGCCGCCCTCGTCGGCGAGGCGCTCGCCGGGATCGAGTTCCACCAGAAGAAGGAGGGAGCGAGCTGGCTCGAAGACCAGCTCCAGCGCCGGCGGCTCCTCCTGGTCTGGGACAACTACGAGTCCGTCCTCACAGCCTTCAACGCCGGCCGCCCGGCGCCGCCGGGGTTCGCGGAGTTGGCGCGAAGGTGGACCGCCGGCGGCAGCCGCCTGCTCGTAACCTGCCGGAGCGCCGAGGTGGGCTTCGAGGCGCGGCCATTCCCGCTCGGCGAGCTGAACTGCGTCGAAGGGCTGATGCTTCTGGTGGGCTACCTCGACCGGCTGGGCGTCGGCCGGCGGGAGCGGGAGAAGCTGGGATGGACGGGCGAGGCGCTGGAGCCGCTGGTCGTGAGGACCGGCGGCCATCCGCTGGCGCTCGAGCTGCTGGCCCCGCAGGTGGCGAAGCTCGGGCCGGAGCAGGTGGCGGCGGAGCTGTCGGAGCGGTTGGCCGCGGCGAAGCAGGACAGCGGGGAAGGGCGGAACCGGAGCCTTGCGGCTTCCCTGGACTTCTCGGTGCGGCACCTCTCGGCGGAGGCTCGGGCGGCTCTGCCGGCGGTGGCGCTACTCGCGGGCGGGTGTCCGGAACGCATGGCACAGGATGTCGTCGGGCTCGAGGCGGAGGTGTGGGCGGCGGTCTGCGAGGAGCTGGAAGCGACCGGGTTGGTGCGAGTCGAGGGGCCGTTCTTCCGGCCTCATCCCGTCCTGGCCGAGGCCGAGGGGGTAGGGGCGGCGTTGGCGACGGGAGAAGCCGAAGAGCGGTTCCTCGCGGTGGTCGCAAGCTTCGCGGCGGGGTTCAAGAAGCTGGTCCGCACGACGAACGCTCGAGCCGCGATGGGGGCGATGGCGGCGACCGAGGCTGTGGCACGGCGGGCGGTCGAGCGCGCCGCGGCGGGTGAGCGGCTGGAACTGGCCTGGTTCATCGCCGATTCGTTGAAGTTGTTCCTGGAGCTTGCCGGCCGCGCGGGCGAGGGAGGACGACTGATGACCGAGCTGCGGGACCGGGTGGGCTCGGCTGCGGGGGAGGACACGGAGACTACTGCGAAACTGACCCGCGGGGCGGCATGGGCGCGCGCAGCGGCCGACTTCTCCGCCGCTACCCACGAGCTGGTGCAGTTGCTCGATTGTCTCCGCCAAGTCCGAGGCTGGGATGCGCGCCTTGAGCGAGCGCTCTGTCTGATGACCCTCGGCCGAGTGCACTACAGCTTCGCTGGCTGCCCTGGCGATGCGATCCCGTCTCTCGAGGAGTCCGTACGGCTCCTTGGCGATTTGGAGACCGAGGGCCGAACGGACACGTCTTATCGCGCAGTTGCTCTGGGTGATCTCGCCAATGCCCTGCGCGACTTGGGCCGCCACGCCGAGGCGCTTGCGGCGGCCGAGGAAGCACTCGGGCTTGACCGGGCGCGCGAGGATTCTTCGGCCGCCGCCCGAGGCGAGGGCCAGATCGCCCAGATCCTGGCGGTTGAGGGGCGCTTCGCTGAAGCTGACGAGCGCTACAGTCGTGCACTCGAGGATGCGGGGTCGGCGGGCGATCACGAGCTGGTCGGCATCCTCTGGCACTCCATCGGGAACCTGGCTCTCCGCCGGAACCGGCCGGACGAGGCAAGTGAGCCCATAGGTAGGGCGCTGAGCGCCTTCCAGCGTGCCGGGAACGACCATGGCCGGATGGGCGTGCTCAACTCGCTCGGTACCGTCGACGCCGCCCTCGGGCGGCCCGGTGCGGCGCTCGATTGGTACGACAAGTCGCTCGCCCTGGCCATCGAGATCGAGGATCTCGAGGGCCAAGCTACGGGTCGCCGCAGCCGGGCAATTGTCCTTGCCGGAATGGCTCTTGAAGCCGGCGACCCGGTGGAGCGCCAGCGGCTCCTGAATGAGGCGATCACGAGCAGCGCGAGTCTTTATCCCTGTTCGAGCAGGTTGGCCAGCGCGCCTCGATCGCGGCTAGCCACAGCGACTTGGCCGCTAGCCTGCGCCATGCGGGCCAGCTCCAGGAGTCCGAGCAGCATGCCCTGCAGGCGCTTGAGATCTTCGAACGGCTCGGAGCGCCCGAAACCTGGAAGACCCTCGCGATCCTGGGTAAGATCGCCGAGGCCCGCGGCGACGCCGCGGCCGCGGCCGAGTGGCGACGGCGCGCCGAGGAGGCTCGGGCCGCCGCGGAGCGCCGGGCCGGGCCGGCCTCGCTGCCGCAGGAGTTCGTCGTCTCCCTGCTCCGGCTCGCCCTGATCGCCCGGGCGCGGAAGGACCCGCTCGCCGACGCCCTCCGCTCGGCCGGTGCGGACGACCCGGCCGCGCTCCTCGCAGCCCTGGAGCAGAGCCACCCCTGGCTCGCCGCCCACCTCCACGCCCTCGCCGGCGGCGCCGGCCGCCCGGACACCCCCGCTCCGCCCCCCTACCCGCCTCTTCTCGACCAAGTCTGGCAGGCCGCTGGAGGTTCGTGAGCACGGGCCTTCGCCCGGTTGGTGGGCAATCGACCTCCCGCGACCCACTGTGCTACGTTGCTGCCCCCATGGCCGCCGCCCCCGCTTCGTTCGAAGAGCCCCTGGTCGAGCTGCGCCGGCAGATCGAGGAGCTGGAGGCCTACCCCGACGGCAGCCGCGCGCGCGAGCTGGAGAGGCTGCGCGCGGCGCTGCGCAAGCAGACCGCCGAGGTCTACGGCGGCCTCGACCGCTGGCAGAAGACGCAGGTCGCGCGCCACCCCGGGCGCCCCTACACCCTCGAATACATCGACCACCTGATGACCGACTGGGTCGAGCTGCACGGCGACCGCGGGTTCGCCGACGACGCCGCGATCGTCGCCGGCTTCGCCACCTTCCGCGACCGCTCGGTGGCGGTCGTCGGCCACCAGAAGGGGCGCGACACCCGCGAGCGCATCCGCCGCAACTTCGGCCAGTCGCGCCCGGAGGGCTACCGCAAGGCGCTACGGGTGATGAAGCTGGCGGAGAAGTTCGGGCGGCCGGTCGTGACCCTGATCGACACCGCCGGCGCCTACCCCGGCCTCGGCGCCGAGGAGCGCGGCCAGGCCGAGGCGATCGCGCGCAACCTGATCGAGATGGCGGCCCTCGAGGTGCCGATCGTGGTCACGATCACCGGCGAGGGGGGGAGCGGCGGCGCGCTCGCGCTCGGGGTCGGCGACCGGGTGTTCATGCTCGAGTACGCGACCTACTCGGTGATCTCGCCCGAGGGCTGCGCCGCGATCCTGTGGAAGGACCAGGAGAAGAAGGCCGAGGCCGCGGAGGCGCTCAAGCTCACCGCCCCCGACCTGCTCGAGCTGGGGGTGGTCGACGCGGTGATCCCCGAGCCCCTGGGCGGCGCGCACACCGACGCCGCCGGCGCCTGCCGCCGGGTCGGCGACGTCCTCGCCGCCGCGCTCGACGAGCTGGACCGCCTCCCGGTCGACGAGCTGCTCGAGGAGCGCTACCTCCGCTTCCGCCGCCTCGGCGCGTTCCGCGAGGAGTAAGCGGCCTGCCGGCTCGAAGCCCCAGAGCACCCGGCAACTCTGCCGGATCTCGCACCGAGCCCCGCCAGGGGCTCGCGGCGGCGCAAGCCGCCGACTCGGGGGAGGGGCCCCCGCAGGACCGCGCTCCTGCGGGGAGGGGGGCTGGAACAGCCCCCCTTCAAGAGACCAGCACGGCGGCCCGGTGGATGCCAGCCCCGGTTCCGGAGGCCGCGGGACGTCTGGCCGCCTCGGGCCTACCCGAGTGGCTCGCCGCCGTGCTCGCGCGCCGCGGGGTCGAGGACCGCGCCGGCGCCGACCGCTTCCTGCGCCCGGCCGCCGACCAGCTCCACGACCCCTACCTGCTCACCGGCCTGCGCGCGGCGGTCGACCGCCTGGCCGCCGCCCGCGAGCGCGGCGAGCGCGTGGCGGTGGTCGCCGACTACGACGTCGACGGCGTGACCTCGGCGGCGCTGCTGCTCGCGGTGTTCCGCGCCTGCGGCATCGCCGCCGAGGAGATCCTGCCCCACCGCCTGCGCGAGGGCTACGGCTTCCAGCCGCTCCACGTCGAGCGCGCGCGCGAGCTCGGGTGCGCGCTGGTGGTCACCGCCGACTGCGGCGTCTCCTCGGCCGCCGCGGTCGCGGCCGCCGCGGGCGCCGGTATCGACGTCATCGTCACCGACCACCACCTGCCGGGCGCCGCGACCCCGGCCGGCGCCATCCTGGTCAATCCGCGCCAGCCCGGCTGCGGCTACCCGTTCCCCGACCTCGCCGGGGTCGGCCTGGCGCTCAAGCTCGCGCTCGCGGTCGCCGAGCGCTGCGGCCGGCCGGCGCCGCTCGCGCAGCTCCTGCGCATCGCCTGCCTGGGCACGATCGCCGACCTCGTGCCGCTGACCGGCGAGAACCGGGTGATCGCGGCGCTCGGCCTGGCGGCGCTCGCCGACACCCGCTCGCCGGGCCTGCGCGCGCTGTTCCGGCGCGCCGGGGTGCAACCGCCGCTGACCGCCGCCGACGTCGGCTTCCGGCTCGGGCCGCGGATCAACGCCGCCGGCCGGCTCGACGACGCCGCGCACGCGCTCGAGCTGCTGCTCGTCCGCGACCCCGAGCGCGCCGAGCGCCTGGCCGAGGACCTCGACAACTGGAACCGGGCGCGCCAGGAGGAGGAGGATCGGGTGGTCGCGGAGGCGCGCGAGGCGCTCGCGGCGCGCTCGCCGCTGCCGCCGATCGCGATCGCCTGGCGCGAGGGCTGGCACCCCGGCGTGGTCGGCATCGCCGCCGGCCGGATCGCGCGCGATCTCCACCGCCCGGCGCTGCTGCTCGCGCCCGCGGGGGAGGTCGCCACCGGCTCCGGGCGCAGCGTCCCCGGCATCGATCTGCACGCGTTCTTCGGCCGCTGGGCGGGAGAGCTGGAGCGCTTCGGCGGCCACGCCCAGGCGATCGGCCTGGCGGTCGCCCTCGAGCGGCTGCCGGCGCTCGCCGGGGCGTGGGAGGAGGCGGCGGCGGAGTGGCCGGCGGAGCTGCTCACGCGGCGCTACGAGTACGAGCTGACGCTCGCCCCCGGCGGCGTCGACCGCGGACTGCTCGCCGCCCTGTCGCGCCTCGAGCCGACCGGCCAGGGCAATCCGCAGCCGCTCGCGCGGGTGGGTCCGATGAAGCTGCTCTTCCCGCCGCGCCGCTTCGGCCGCGGCCACCTCTCGGCGGTCGCCGCGGGCGACGGCGGCGGCCGGCTGGCGCTGGTCGGCTGGCGCTGGGCCGAGCGCGAGGGCGACCTCGCCGGCCGCTTCGAAGCGCTCGGCCGGATCGAGTACGACCGTTACCGCGCCGGTCCGGTCCTCCGTCTGGTCGACGCCCGCCCGGCGACCTGACGGCCCCATACAATACCCACATGCCCACGCGGCGCCGTCCTCCGATCGCCGGCCTGCGCCGCCTGCTGCTCGTCCTGTTCATCGTCGGGCTGGCGGTGGTGGCGGCGGTGTTCGCGCTGCGCCGCCGCGGCGACAAGCCGCCCGTCGACGGCGGCGGCGGCGGACTGCGTCCGGAGGGCGAGATCACGCTCATCGGCGAGGGCTTCGAGTACACCCTCAGCGAGGACGGGCGGCCGGTCTTCGACATCCAGGGCGAGTCGGTGAAGGTGCGGCGGGGGACCGTGGTGCTGCTCGAGGACGTCTCGCTCACGCTCTACGACGAGGAGGGCACGCCGTACCGCGTCGCGGCCAAGGAGGCGAGCTACGACCGCGAGAGCCACGAGGCCAGTCTCGACGGCTCGCTGCGCCTGATCGGACCGGAGGGCCTGGTGCTCACCGCCGACGGCCTGACCATCGGCAACCAGGGGCAGCGGGTCGAGACCCGCGGGCCGGCGGAGCTGCTCTACGCCGGCCTCTACCGCGCCACCGCCCGGCGCATCGTCGCCCGCCTCCGTCTCGACCAGTTCGCCCTCATCGGCCGCCCCGAGGTCACCCGCCTCGAGGGGCCGGAGCCCCCGACCCTCAAGGCCGGGTCGATCACCTACCGGCGCGAGGACGGCCTGGTGCGCGCCGAGACCAGGGTCCGGCTGAGCCGCGGCGCCGACTTCCTGACCACCGATCGGCTCAACATCCACCTCACCCCCGACGCGCGCCGGGCGGCGCTGATCCACGCCCGCCGCAGCGTCGACGGCCGGATGCGCCTCGGCGCGGCCGGCGGGCCGGCCGCGGCGCGGGTGCGCGGCGACAGACTGGTGCTCCACTTCGACGACGCCGGGGAGCCCGAACGCGCCGAGCTGGAGGGCCGGCCCGGGGAGCCGGCGGTGCTGGTCGCCGAGGGCGCCGGCGGGCTCGACGACGCCCTCGCCGCGGCGCGGGTGGAGGTCCGCGTCCGGGCCGGTGGCGGGCACGACCTCGAGGCCACCGGCGCGCCGGTTTTGACCGAGACCCGGCGCGGCGCGCCGGCGGGCACGCCGCCGCTGCGCGCGCTCCGCGCCCGGGGGCCCCTGACCGCGCTCCTCGACGCCGCCGGCGAGGTCGAGCGGGTCGTCGCCGAGGGCGGGGTCGAGTACCACGCCGCCGACCTCGAGGCGCACGGCGAGCGGATGACCTACAGCGGAGCCGCGGCGAGCGCGGAGCTCTCCGGCGACCCGGTGCGGGTGGTCTCGGCGCGCGGCGAGCTGCTCGCCCCGCGCGTCGTCTACGAGCAGGAGAGCGGCCTGCTGCGCGCCGAGGGCGGCGTGCGGACGGTGCTCGCCGAGGACGCGGCGGTCGGCCTCGAGGGCTCGCCGCTCGGCGCCGGCGAGGGTCCGGTACGGGTCGAGTCGGAGACCGCGTTCTGGCGCGACGAGCCGCCGTCGGCGCTGTTCCGCGGCGACGTCCGCGCCTGGCGCGGCAAGAGCCTGCTGCTCGCGGCCGAGCTGCGCGGCGAGCGCGAGGACGGCGCCGAGGTGCTCAGCGCCGGCGGCGGGGTCAAGACCGTGTGGAGCGGCCGCCCCGGCGCCGCCGACGACGCCGGCGGCGAAGCGGGGGAGGGAGCCGGCGAGCCGGTCGAGGTCAGGGCCCGGACGATGGTCTACCGGCGGCCCGCCGGCACCCCGCGCGGCACCGTCGTCTACAGTGGCGGGGTGGAGAGCGAGCAGGGCGAGCGCACCCTGGTCTGCCGCGAGCTCGTGGTCGAGCTCGACGACGACGGCCGCGCCGAGCGGATGACCTGCACCGGCGCGGTACGGCTCGAGGACCGCGCCGCCGGCAACACCGCCACCGGCGAGCGCGCGGTCTACGACCTCGCGGCGCGCACGGTCGACATCACCGGCGCGCCGGTGAAGCTGACCAAGGGCGACGGCGGCGCGGTCGAGGGCCGGCGCGTGCTCTACGAGGTCGACGCCGGCCGGGCGCGCGTGCTCGCCGGCGGCGCCGAGGGCGCCGCCGCCCCGACCCCGGAGAGCGCGGGGCCCGAGGCGGCGCCGCCGCCGCCGGGGAGCGGCGGATGAGCGAGGAGAAGGGCACGCTCTCGACCCGCGGCCTGCGCAAGGTCTACCGCGGGCGGGCGGTGGTCAACGACGTCTCGATCGAGGTCGAGCCGGGCGAGATCGTCGGCCTGCTCGGCCCCAACGGCGCGGGCAAGACCACGGTCTTCTACATGGTGGTCGGGCTCACCCCGCCCGACGACGGGCGGGTGTTTCTGGGCGACGAGGACATCACCGATCTGCCGATGTACCTGCGCGCCCAGCGCGGCATCAGCTACCTGCCGCAGGAGCCGTCGATCTTCCGCCGGATGTCGGTCGAGGACAACCTGCGCGCGATCTTCGAGACCCTCGACCTCGCCCACGCCGAGCAGGAGCGGCGGGTCGAACAGCTCATCGCGGAGTTCGGCCTCGCCAAGGTGCGCAAGAGTCCGGGCTACGCCCTCTCCGGCGGCGAGCGCCGGCGGGTCGAGATCGCGCGCGCGCTGGTGATCGACCCCTGGTATATCCTTCTCGACGAGCCGTTCGCGGGCATCGACCCGATCGCGGTGCTCGACATCCAGGGGATCATCCGGCACCTCAAGGCGGCCGGGATCGGAATGCTGGTGACCGATCATAACGTACGGGAAACATTGAAAATAACCGATCGCGCCTATATCATCAACGAAGGTGAGATCCTGCGCGCCGGGCCGCCGGACGAGCTGTCCAGCGACCCCCAGGTGCGGCGGATCTACCTGGGCGAGGACTTCCGGCTGTGAGCCGGACCCGCCCGCCGGAGTGACAGCGCAGGACCCGACCGATGGCCCTCGAGCAGAAGCTGGCGCTCAAGCTGGCGCAGAAGCTGGTGATGACGCCGTCGCTGCAGCAGGCGATCAAGCTGCTGCAGATGACGCGCATGGAACTCGAGACCCTGGTCTCCCAGGAGCTGGCGGAGAACCCGGTGCTCGAGGAGGGGACCGAGGTCCGGGAGGAGCCCGAGGACAAGGACGAGAAGGAGGCGGCCGACCAGGCGGCCGAGAAGAAGGAGGCCGAGCCGGCGGTCAACGGCGAGGAGCTGGACCACACCGAGTCGATCGACAACATCGACCTCGACGCCTACTTCGGCGAGTACTGGGAGTCCTCCGGCTACCCGTCGATGCGCGAGCATCGCGACAACGACTTCCGGCCCGAGAACAACCTCACCGTCGAGCCCGACCTCTACGACCACCTGCTCTGGCAGCTCCACATGACCGACGTCCCGCCGCGGCTGCGCGCGATCGCCGAGGCGATCATCGGCAATCTCGACCCCGACGGCTTCCTGGTCGCGACCGACGACGAGATCTGCGCCCTCGGCGCCGACGAGCCGGGCGAGGCCGGCTACGCGCCCGACGAGGTCGCGCGAGCGCTCGCCCTGGTGCGCAGCCTCGACCCGCCGGGGATCGCCTGGCCCGAACTGCGCTCGTGCCTGATCGCGCAGCTCGACGCCGGCGGCGATCCCGGGCCGGCGGCGGCCGGGGAGGACGGCGCGGTCAACGGCGACGGGCGCCCGCGCCCGGAGCGCACCCGCGACCTCGCGCGCGCGATGCTCAGCGAGCACTGGGAGCCCTTCCTGCGCCGCCAGTTCCCGGCGATCGGCAAGCGGATGGGCATCGACCTCGCCGAGCTGGAGCCGGCGGTCGACCTGATCCGCACGCTCGAGACCCGCCCCGGGCGCAAGTTCGGCAGCGAGCGCGCGCACTACATCGAGCCCGACGTCCACGTCTACCGGGTCGGCGACGAGTACGTGATCCAGCTCAACGACGACGGCCTGCCGCGGCTGCGGGTCAGCCGCGCCTACCGCCGCATGCTGCAGCAGCTCCGCCACGACCAGAGCCAGGCCGACGCCAAGCAGTACATCAAGGAGAAGATGCGCTCGGCGGTGTGGCTGATCAAGAGCCTCGACCAGCGCCAGCGCACCATCTACAAGGTGGCGCGCTCGATCGTCGACCAGCAGCGGGGCTTCCTCGACCACGGCATCGAGCACCTGCGGCCGATGGTGCTGCGCGACGTCGCCGAGGACATCAGCATGCACGAGTCGACGGTCAGCCGGGTGGTGTCGAACAAGTACATCCACACCCCGCGCGGGGTGTTCCCGATGAAGTTCTTCTTCCACAGCGGCATCGACCGCGAGTACGGGGAGAACATCTCGTCGCTGACCGTCAAGCGCAAGATCGAGCGGCTGATCGCCGCCGAGGACCCGAAGCGGCCGCTGTCGGACAGCGAGCTGATGCGGGTGCTCAACCGCGAGGGCATCCAGATCGCCCGCCGCACGGTCGCCAAGTACCGCGACGAGCTGAACATCCCCTCGTCCACCGATCGCAGGAAGATCTTCTAGCGGCGGCGTTGGGAGCCACCGCCGAGAGGGAGGCGCATGAATATCGAGTACTTCGGACGCAACGTTCAGATCGACGACCGGCTGCGCGCCTACGCCGCGGACAAGCTCGACAAGCTCGTCAAGTTCCTCCAGGAGCCGGTGGAGATCCGCGTCACCCTGGAGACCGAGAAGCACCGCCAGATCGCCGAGGTCCACGTCCACCACCGCCTCGGCGTGCTGCAGGCGACCGAGGAGACCGGCGACCTGTACGACGCGGTCAACCTCGCGGTCGACAAGGTGGAGAAGCAGGCCCG
>Ga0302046_10003154_pt1 | contig 14985 bp, 9 predicted proteins | sample RVTome_11_FD_200261 | JGI IMG/M metagenome (GOLD analysis project Ga0302046, IMG submission 200261) | Soil microbial communities from uranium-contaminated site in the Upper Colorado River Basin, Wyoming, United States - RVT147D111 (version 2) ...
GCCGCCGGGGAACCGCACGCCGAAGCCGCCCTCGAGGGCGAGCGGCGGAACGCGCGCGCCGTCGGACGGCTCGTAGAGCCCGTAGCGCCAGACGGCGCGCGCCGGCTGCGCACGCTCGAAGGCGACCGGCGACCCTCCGGACGCACGGCGCAGGACGTGCGCGGCGTCGAAGGCGAACAGCCACTCCTGTGCCTGGATGCCGGTGTCCCCTGCGCCCTCGTCCGCGCGCCAACGGCGGAAGACGCGCGCGCGCCCGCTCGCGCCGCCCGGATCGAGCTCCACCGCCGCCTGGACCTCCTCGAAGCGCTCGCCGGGCGCGGGCACGGCGCCGAGGTCGCCCGTGGCCTCGTACAGCGCGAAGCCGGCCGGCTGGCTCACGCCGCCGTGACCGAGGAAGGAGGCGGCGAAGAGCGGTGCCCCCGGCGAGGTCGGATCGGCGGCGCCGGCCAGCACGAGCTCGGTCGTGCCGAAGGGATGCTCCGCGTCCACTGCGTGCGCCAGGTCGCCGTCGACGAACACGGTCAGGGGACCGAGCTCGGCGTCGTCGCGCGGCACCCAGGCGTCGAGCTCGTGCGCTCCGGGCGCACGCGTGCTCCGCTCGACCGTCCAGAGCTCGAGCACGGCCGCGTCCGCCGCGAAGGAGCGCCCGCGCGGATGCAGCGCGGCGCTGCGCGGAGCTCCGCATCCCGCCGGATCGAGGTGCGCCAGCGCGCGGTAGGGGCCGGCGTCGGTCAGCTCCCGCGAGCGCGTGCGCGCGAGGGTGGCGAAGAGGCCCGGCAGCCGGCCGGCCGACGCCAGCGCCGGATCGAAGACGACGCAGGAGGCCGGGTCCGTCAGGTACTCCGACTCCGGAGCGAGGCCCGCCGGATCGAGGGTCGGCGCCGGGCCCGCCGGCACCAGGTAAAGGCCCAGGGAGCTGTCGAAGGGGACCGGCGCGCCTCCGCCCCCGCCGCCCCCACCGCCGCAGGCCAGGAGTGGTCCAAGGGCGAGCGCGAGCGCGAGGAGGAGTCGGCGAGACATGCGGAGCCGGGCGTGGTCGGACCCATCGACCGCCGCGGGCTCTTCCTTGAACCTCGGCGCTTCCTACTCGATCGTCTCCACCACCGACTCGCGCAGCTCCGCCGGCGCGAAGCGCGCACCCGCCTGCCAGACCATCTCCGTGCGCGAGAGGGCGGTGATGTCCTGCGTCGGGTCGCCGGCGAGGACGACGAGGTCCGCCAGCTTGCCCGCCTCGATCGAACCGAGCTCGGCCTCGAGCCCGAGCGCCTCGGCCGCGTCGAGCGTGCAAGCGCGGATCGCGGCGAGCTCGCTCAGCCCGGCCAGGACGAGGTGCTCGGCCTCGCGGTGCAGGCCCCAGCCGGGGAGGACGTCGAGGAACACGGGGTCCGTGCCCGCGACGATCTTGCCGCCCTTCGCGTGCACGCGCCGCAGGAGTTCGCGCTGCTTGTCGAGCACGCGTTCGACGAGCTCGCGCCACTCCTCGGGCTCGGCGGCCCGGCCGCGCATGGCGGCCAGGGCGCGGTCCATCTGGACCACGAGCGGGCGCCGATGCGGCGCGACGTAGCGCAGACGGTCCGGCACGATCTCGAGCGGTCCGGCGAAGAGCGACTCGAGGATCACGGTCGTCGGATCGAGCACGACGCCGCTCGCGACGATCTTGTCGATCAGGGCGGCGCCGATGCCGGAGTCGAAGTCGACCTCCGCCAGGCCCCGCAGGTAGGCGATGTCGAAGGGATCGGCGGGGTTCGGGCGTCCGAATTCGGACATGGCGTAGAGGCCGTGCTCGAGCCGGTCGATGCCGAGGTCGATCGCACGCGTCGCGCTGAGCGAGCCCAGGTGCCCGGTGACGCGCAAGCCCGCCGCGTGGGCCAGCTCGACGACCGCGGCGAACTCCTCGGGCGTGATGTCCGTGTAGACCTTGACGCCGTCGATCTCGTCCTTCCAGTCCTCGATCATCGCGCGCGCCGATTCCGCGCCGTCGAGGGCGGTCATGAAGTCCAGGTTGCCGACTTTGTGATTGAAGTAGGGGCCGGCGCTGTAGATGCGCGTGCCGACCTCGCTGCCCTCGCGCTGCGCGTCGCGGAAGGCGAGCGCGTCGGCGGGCTCCTCCTCTCCGGCCGTGAAGACGGTCGTGACGCCGCCGGCGAGGTAGAGGCGCGCGAAGGGAACGAGCTGGTTCACGAAGCGCCCGCCCAGGTTCGTGAAGAGGTGCCCGTGCATGTCGATCAACCCGGGGACGAGCGTGCGCCCCGAGACGTCGACGACCTCGGCGCCGTCGGGCACCTCGAGCTCCTCGCCCAGGGCACGGATGCGCTCGCCGTCGAGCAGCACGGTGCATCCCGGACGCGCCTTCGCGCCGGTGCCGTCGACGACCGTCCCGCCCACGAGCGCGACCAGCCCGCCGGCGGGCCGCACCAGGCCGGGCGGCGTCGGCGTGCGAAGCGCGGAGGAGGCGCCGGCGAGCAAGAGCGCCAGGAAGGCGACGGAAAGGAGCGGGCGGCGCGAGGGGGATGTCTCCATGGGGTGGACCTCAGGTTACCTCCCCGTCGAGCCCCTCACCCGAGGCTCCGCTTCGAACCGTGGCGGATCAGGCGGGCGCGCAGAGGACGGAGATGCCGCCCCACTTGATCTGCCACCCGACCCGCAGCAGCCACGTTCGCGCGCGCGCGATCGGACCAGGCTCCTCGCGCGGCGTCTGGTCCAGCCACCCCGTGAACCACGGCCCCGAGGAGCACGGATCGACGTGCCCCGCGTGCACGCCGTGGTGCTATGCGTTCTGGAGCACGTACACGAGCGCGTTGCGCACCTCGGCGAAAAAGATCCCGCGTCGCTTCCACAGCCGGTTCACTCGCCTCGCGATCCGCACGGCGAGTCCCTGCACGCCGGTTGACAAGGCAGACTTTCCGGACGCCTCGACGATCAGGTGGATGTGGGTGGATTGCACGCTGAACTCGCACAGGCGGAACGCGTCGGACGACGCGCTCGCGAAGCATCCGTGCAGCACGCGGAGCTCGCGCCTCCCGCGCAGGCTCGGCAAACCCGCTCGGATGCGCAGCGTGATATGCACCGGGTGACGCGACCTCAGCGGAGCGCGCGTCCGATGAGGCACACCGGCTCGCGCGCCCTTCGGCTTGCGACCCGCTCCCGCGCGCCGGCCGCCGTGTCCGTTCGGGAAAGTGAAGAAGCCTTGCTCCGATCTCTTCCTCATATAAGAGACGACGCCGGAACGACACCTCGGGCACGGAGAATCCCGAACTTCTTTCGACGAAAGAAGGCCGCCGAGGAAGCGGACGTCCTCTCTCTCCTTCTCTGCCCCAACAAGTTCCCGTCCCGTCGCCCGCCCGTCCGTCGCCCTCGCGTCGACCCTCACACCAGCCCGTGTCGAAGCGACGGCGACGGGCGGGCGGGCGACGCGCCCCGCTCGGCCTGAGTCGGTGCGAGACCAGATCTGGAGCAGGGCTCGGGAGCTGTTCAGGGCCGAGCAGGCCAATGCCTCAGCCCGCGCCACCCGCGCAGGAAGAGCAGGACGGCCGCGAGCGCAGCGAGGGACGAGGAGAGCCAGTGCATCCTCGCCAGGGCGTGCAGCCCGATCAGGAGCCCCATCGCGAGCATCATCGCGAGGTAGCGCGGGAGGCGATCGAAGCTCATCCCGCTCTTCGCGCCCTGCGTGAAGGGCAGGGTGCGCAGGAACGGCTTGGCGGCGAAGGTCAGCGCCGCTGCGCAGAGCGGCACCCCCAGCGCCACGTCCGGCAGACCGAGCGGACCGACGACCGCCACGAGCGCCGCGGCGAGCAGCACGAGCAGCGGCAGGAGCGTGCCGCACAGGAGCGCCTTCGCGGAACCCTCCAGCAGCGCGGACATGCTCGCCACCGGCAGGATCCGACGCCACTCGCTCGCCGGCGCGTGCTCGCTCAGGCGCGAGAGCTCGAAGGTGGTCGAGCCGAGCATCAGCACGTAGTAGGGGCCGACCCCTGCCATGTCGGTGTCGATGCCACGGCCGTGGCGCGGCACCGCCATCCCGAGGACCATGACCACGATCATGCCCATCATCGGCAAGATCGAGCGCAGGAAGAGCTTGTCCCGCCGCGACAGCGCCAGCGCCAGACCGTAGGCGGCACGCGCCTCGTGCGTCGAGCACAGGCGCTTCCCGAGGCGCGCGAAGAAGCCCTGCGCAAAGCCGCGCGCGCGCACCACGAGGAGCGTCCCGGGATCGCCGAGCGCGGCGACGTAGCTGCGCGAGGCGGCGCGCAACGTCCACGCGCCGAGCCCGAGGGGCAAGATCAGGACGAGGGCGGCGAGGAGGACGTCGAGACGGTCGCCCGTGCCGGCGAGCAAGCGGTAGAGGCTGAGCTCCGCCAACGGAGGCAGAACGAAGGCGAGCCAGCGCCGGCTCTCGAGGAAGCCGGCGAGATCGACGCCCGCCAGCAGCCGCGGCACGAACTGCGGGAGCACGATCAGGAGCATCCCTCCCCCGATCTGGCCCCAGAAGACGACGCGTTGGAAGCGCCCAGGCCCGGCCAGGCGCAGCGCGACGGCGATCACGAGCGTCATGGCGCCGAGCACGCCGAGCGCGGAGCACAGCGTCGCGAGCGGGTAGGCCACGAGCACGGCCAGCGGCGGGAAGACGAAGAGCGCGAGCAGCGTCGGGAACAGGGCACTTGCGGCGGCGAGCAGGAGCACCTCCGCGAGCACGTGCGCGATGCGGGTCGCGAACAGAGTGCGATCGTCCACCGGCCGCGACGCGAGCACGCCCACGTCGGTCGGGTCGACGAGCACGCTCGCGAAGTGCGTCGCCGTCAGCAGCGCGAGCGTGAAGATCCACAGCGCCTGGCCGGCGAGCATCCACCAGAGCGGCTGGCGCGTCACCAACGCCAGGAACCCGGGCCCCAGACCGGCCAGCGCGAGGAACAGCATCGCCAGCGCCGTCCCGGTGCCGACCGGCCCGGGAGCTCCGGCCGTCCGCGCCCGAAACCGCTGCTCCAGGATCAGGCGAAAGAGCGCGTAGTCGACCCCGAGCCAGGCGATCGGAGCGCGCAGGCGATCGACGAGCCAGAGCGAGGAGCGCAGGGCGAAGGACCGCTCGCGTTCCGGACGCCAGGGCGTCATGCGCCGATGGCCGCGACCACGCGCGCCGCCCGTTCCTCGAAATCCTCGTCCCCGGTCACGCCCGCGAAGATGCCCTCGAGCGATCCGCCGCGCAGGCGTTGCGCGAGCTCCTCGAACGAGCCGATCGCCGCCACGCGTCCGTCGTGCAGGATCGCGATGCGGTGGCAGAGCCGCTCGACGACGTCCATCGCGTGCGAGCTGAAGAGCACCGCTCGTCCGGAGTCGGCCAGGCGTCGGATGATCTCCTTGACGACGAGCTGCGAGTGCACGTCGAGCCCCGAGAGCGGCTCGTCGAGCAAGAGGATCGGCGGCGCGTGCAGGAGCGCGGCGCACAGGAGCACCTTCTGGCGCATGCCCTTCGAGAGCTCGGCGATGCGGCTCCGCAGGCGCCCGCCGAGGTCGAGCGCCTCCAGGCACTCCGTCGCGCGCCGCTCGATCGTGCCGTCCTCCAGACCGTGGATCCGGCCGACGAAGAGCAGGTGCTCGGCCACCGTCAGCGACTCGTACAAGAGCGCGTTCTCGGCCACGTAGCCCACCCGGCGCTTGATCTGGAGCGCCTCGTCCTCGGGATCGAAGCCCGCGAGCCGCACCTCGCCGTCGAAGTCGCCCGTCAGGCCGAGCAGGATGCGGATCGTCGTCGTCTTGCCCGCGCCGTTGGGCCCGACGTAACCGACGATCTCGCCCGCGCCGACCTCGAGGTCGATGCCGTCGAGCACGACCTTCCGGCCGTAGCGCTTCGTGAGTCCGCGCAGGAGGATCTGGGCTTCGTTCGGCATGGGAGATGGATCAGTCGAGCTGCACCGAGAACGTCTCGCGCGAGCCGCGCGCGAGGATCGGCGCGCCGGTGACCGCGCCGGTCAGGACGAGTTCCGCCGGCTCGACGACCAGGACGAGCGCGGCACGGTTCCGACCGTGCGAGCAGGCCGGGAAGGAGAGCGCGAGGAGCAGCAGGCACAGCGAGAACGCGAGCCGCCCGCGGATCGGTCGTTCCGAGGAGGCGCGTCCCGGGCGGAGCGCGAGCAGCGCGAGCAGGACCAGCGCGCCGGGCAGGAGATGGCCGGGCGAGAACGCGGCCGAGCCGGCGGCCGCGGTCCGGAACGCGAGCTCCTGCTCCGCGAGACCGTCCCCGGCGACGAGCAGGAACGAGTGCGTCGCTCCGGCGGCGAGCAGGGCGAGCTCGCTCGCGCCGCCCGCGCTCCCGATCGGCCGGTCGAGCACGAGCCGCGTCTCGTCCGCGGACAAGGAGCCGAGCGCGAGCGGGACCGACGGCTCGTCCAGCAGGCCGTCACCGTCCGCGTCGAGGTGCAGCGAGAGGCGCGCCGCCTCGCTCGCGTCGTCCCCCGGCCGGCGCAGGCGCAGCTCGAGCGGGCCGAGCACGAGCGGCTCGTCCGCCGCGACCTCGAGCCGGAACGCGCCCACGGGCGTCGGCGCGCGATCGAGCCGGACCTGGGAGGTCGGCGTGAAGGCTGGGTGCCGCTCGAGGACCGCGCCGCCGACGGACGGCGGACCCTGCTGGCCGGTCAGCACGACCGTGTGGGTGACGCAGGCCGTGAACGGCGCGATCGGGAAGCTCGCCTGTCCCTCCTCGCCCGGCCCGCCGGCGCCGAACACGCCGCACTCCAGGTTCGAGGCGGCCCGGCCGCCGGTTCCGTCCACGTCGATGCGGAAGGTGTAGGCGCCGTCGCCCGCGTAGCGCGCGAACCGCGTCGAGTACACGCCGTCCTCGGCTTTGTCGTCCCCGTGCACCGCCAGGCCGTCGTCGTGGAAGACGACCGGGACGCGCGAGCGGTCGGGACGCTCGACCTCGCCCTCCACGCGCGCGCCGCCGACCGGGACGGCCGAGACGACGGACACTGCGACCTGCATCGGCGCGGGGAAGGCGAGCTTCGTCGCGCGCGCGCTGGTGGTCACGTCGAACTCGGGCGCCTCGAGGAACACGAACAGGTCGTAGCTCGCCGCCGCGCCGACCGGCTCGCTCACGCGCGCCGACCAGGTGCCCGGCTCGGGCGTCGACAGGGTCAGGGTCTTCTGCACTTCGCTCGCGAAGACGTCCGCGTCCGGCGGCGGCGCGGCGAAGTCGACCTCGCTCCCGTCCGGCGCCGTCAGGACCAGGCCCAGGTCCGCTCCGGCGGAGAAGGTCAAGCCGACGCGCAACGCGACGCCGGCGCCCACGTCGCCGACCTCGAAGGTGCGCTCCGCCGCGTCAAGTCCGGCCAGGGTCGCCTCGAAGTCCGCGAGGATCGCCGTTCCGGAGCCGGCGACGGCGAAGATCGTCGCGATCACGCCCGGGAGCTGGCTCGCGTCCGCGACCTGGAAGAACTGCCCGCCGGTCGCCGCGGCGACCGTGTTGAGCGCGTCGGCCTCGGGGAAGCTGCCCACGGCGACGGCGAAGACCGCGTGCCCGCCGTCGGTCAGCGCCTGGAGCACGGCGGGATCGTCGACGTCCGGCGCCTCGCTCGCGCCGTCTGTGACGATCAGGAGCAGCTCCACGCAGCCTGGCACCTTCGCCAGCTCGTCCACCGCGGCGAGCACGGCCGTGCCGAGCACGGTGCCGCCGCCCGCGGTCACCTGGTCCAATGCCGCGTTCGCGTTCGCCTTGCGCTGGGCCGTGAGCGTCTGCGCCGGGAAGGTGACGACCGGGACGTCCGAGAAGGACACGATCGCAAGCGCCTCGCCGTCGCGCATGAGTCCGACGCCACTCTTCGCGCCGAGAACCGCCGCCTCCAGCCGTCCCTCGGCCGACATGCTGCCGGACCGATCGAGCACGATCGCGACGGCCAGGTCGCCCTGGTAGCGCGCGTAGTCGAAGGTCACCGGCGCGTGCGGCGGCACGGCGAAGGACACCTCGCTCGTCGGGTGCGTCAGCCCGCCCGTCCCGTCGCGTTGGATCTGTTGCCAGCAGGAGCGGCCGAGGTAGTACTGCTGGTCGTTGACGGCGGAGAAGCCCTGCGGCGTCTGCAGGCCGTTGTTGTGCACGGTCTCGGGGAAACCGAGCTGCGTGCGCGTGCAGTACTCCGTGCGCTGGTTGTTGGGCGAGATCGTGGACCCGCCGTCCATGATGCAGGAGCGCGTGCTGTTCTCGAAGGAGCAGAAGTGCAGCGAGCTGGTCTCGGGCTCGTTGCCGACGAAGCCCTTGTACTCGTCGTAGACGCCGAACAGGTAGTGACCCGACTCGTGCGCCAGCCCGAACTGGCCGAGCGCGGCCCCTGCCGTCGACTTGTGCGTCTGCGAGATCGTGATGTGGAGACCCGGCACGCCCAGCCCGTTCAGGTGCGCGCGCGCCCCGCTGAAGTCGCTCAGCACCCAGATGTCCGCCTCGTCCTGCAGGTCCGGACACACGGTGAAGGTCACGGTGCCGAGCTGCAGCCCGCCTTCGGTCGAGTTGGAGAGGAGCTTCGAGTACTCCGTGAACACCGGCTCCCAAGCGGTCGGATCGTCCTCCGGATAGGCGAAGTACACCAGCGGATGGAAGGCGCCGTCCTGCACGCCGCCCTGGGCATGTGCCGAACCGCCGTGGCTCCCCGGTACGGCGAGGGCGGCGAGGGCTCCGAGCCGGGGGAGAAAGGAGCACGCGCGCATGTCCTCATTGGAGCCGTGCGCCCCGCGCGGTTCAAAGCCGCGTCCGCGCGCGAAGGTCGAAACCGAGGAGATGGGACGCTCGCGCCCGGTCACGTAGGCTGCTCGGCCGCATGCGCCCCCGTTCCTCCGTGTCCGGACTCCTCCTCGTACTCGCCACGTCCTGTGCAGGCACCGCCGTTCCCGCGCGAACGCCATGAGCCGCGAGGTCCTCGTCGTCGGTGCCGGCGTCGTCGGCCTGTGGTGCGCGCGCGAGCTCCTGCGCGCAGGAGCGCGGGTGCGAGTGTGGACGCGGGACGCGCCGCTCGCCACGACCTCCGCAGTCGCCGCGGCGATCTGGTATCCCTACGAGGCACGGCCGATCGAGCGCGTCCTGCCCTGGGCGATGCGTTCCCTCGCCTGCTATCGCGGCCTGGCGGGCGTCGAGGGTGCGGGGGTCACGCTCGTGACGGGGACGGAGCTGACCACCGAGCACCTCCAGGCCCCGGACTGGGTCCGCGGCCTCGAGGGCTTCCGCGCTCTGCCCGAGGACGACGTACCGCCGCCCTACCACGCCGGCTGGCGTCTCACGGTACCGGTGGTCGAGACACCGCTGCACCTCGCCTGGCTCGCGCGGGAGGTCGAGGCCCGCGGCGGGACGATCGAGCGGCGCACGGTGCGCTTCCTCGACGAGATCGAGGGGACCTGGCGCGCGATCGTCAACGCCACCGGCCTCGGCGCACGCGAGCTGTGCGCCGACCACGACCTGCATCCGATCCAGGGCCAGGTGGTGCGCGTTCCGCAGCCCGGGCTGGCGACCTGGACCTTCTTCCAGGCACCGGGCGAGATGGGCTACGTGATCCCGCGCGCGCGGGACGTCGTGCTCGGCGGCACGGCGGTCCACGACGCGTGGTCGCTCGAGCCGGACGAGCAGGTCACGGCGGACATCCTCGCGCGCTGCGCACAGCGCGAGCCGCGCGTGCGCGGGCTCTCCCCCACCGCCTCCGTCGTCGGACTGAGGCCGGGGCGCAGCGCGGTGCGTCTGGAAGCGGAGAGCACGGCGAACGGAACCCTGCTGGTCCACGACTACGGCCACGGCGGCGCGGGGATCACGCTGTCGCCCGGCTGCGCCGAGGAGGTTCGGCGCATCGTCCTCGAGCAAGGGAGCGCGACGTGAGCCCGGATCCGCCCCTCGTCCGCAGCGCGCGACTGCTGCTCGACGCCGCGGAGCGCGGCGCGCGCTTCCTCGCATCCGTCGACCGCCGGAGCGTGCAGCCCGACCCGGCCGCGGTCGCGAGGCTGTCCCGGCTCGCCGGTCCGCTCCCCGACGGTCCGACCGATCCCGAGGAGGTCCTGCGGATGCTGGACGAGGAGGGCTCACCGGCCACGGTCGCGTCGGTCGGCGGACGGTACTTCGGCTTCGTGATCGGCGGGGTGCTCCCCGCGAGCCTCGGGGCGAACACGCTGGCCGGCGCCTGGGACCAGTGCGCGGGCATGCGCGCCGCTTCTCCGCTGGGCGCGGCGCTGGAGGAGGCCGCCGGAGCGTGGTTGCTCGAGCTCCTCGGCCTGGACGCGCGCGCGGGCGTGGGCTTCGTCACCGGCGCGACCACGGCGAACCTGGCGGCGATCGCGGCAGCCCGGCGCGCGCTGCTCCTCGCGCGCGGCTGGGACGTGGAGCGACAGGGGCTGTTCGGCGCGCCGGCCTTCCCGGTCGTCGTCGGCGAAGAGGTCCACGCCAGCGTGGGCAAGGCGCTCGGCCTGCTCGGGCTGGGTCGCGAGCGCGTCCTGTCCGTACCGATCGACGACCAGGGACGCATGCGACCCGAGTGCCTGCCGCGGCTCGACGAGCCCGCGCTCGTCTGCATCCAGGCCGGGAACGTGAACAGCGGCGCCTTCGATCCGGCGGCACGCATCGTGGAGGCTGTGCACGGCTCGGGCTCCTGGGTGCACGTCGACGGTGCCTTCGGACTGTGGGCCTGCGCCTCGCCGACGCGCGCGGCATCGGTGCAGGGACTGGCGGAGGCCGACTCCTGGTCGCTCGACGCGCACAAGTGGCTCAACGTCCCCTACGACTCGGGGATGGTGATCGTGCGCGACCCCGCGCACCTGCGCGGCGCCATGCGCGCCACGGCGCCCTACCTCGTCTCCGGCGAGCGTCCGGATCCGACCGACCACACGCCCGAGATGTCGCGCCGCGCCCGCGGCGTCGAAGTGTGGGCCGCCCTGCGCTCCCTCGGTCGCGCAGGCGTGAGCGAGCTGATCGAGCGCTGCTGCGCGCACGCGACACGCTTCGCGGAGCGCCTGTCGCGGGCCGGGTACGAGATCCTGAACGAGGTCGTGCTCAACCAGGTCCTGGTCTCCTTCGGCAGCGACGCGCGCACGGACGCGGTCGTGAAGGAGGTCCAGCGCGAGGGCACCTGCTGGTGCGGGGGCACGACCTGGCGCGGGCGGCGCGCGATGCGCATCTCGGTGTCGAGCTGGGCGACGACCGAGGACGACGTCGAGCGCAGCGCGAGGGCGATGCTGGCGGCGGCGGAGCGCTGCGGGGCCCATCCTTCTTCGGAGTAGGAAGACGGGGCGCGCAGGACGGTCAGGCGCCCGCCTCGAGCGCCGCGATCAGGCGCGGCATCTCGTCCACGCGCGTCGAGCACACGGCGACTCTCACCGCTCCGGGGAGCGGCACGACGAACACGCCCTGCTCGCGCGCGAGCGCGCAGGTCCGCTCGGCGTCGGGCGTGAACACCGAGACGAAGAACCCGCCCTCGTAACGCGGATAGGAGAGGCCGGCCCGCGTCGCGAGCTCGTTGAAGGCGCGCACGCGCCGGCCGAGCAGCTCGCGCAGTCTCGCTCGCTCCGCGTCGCTCCGCGCACGCAGGTCCGGGTCCGTGAGCAGCTCGGTGATCGCCAGCAGGCCGAGGTGGTTGCAGTTCGACCAGGTCCCGCGGCAGGAGTAGCCCAGGGCGCTCTGGATGCGCGCGCGCTCCAGCGGGTCCGGATCGACGGCGACGAGCGCACCGACGCGCGCACCGTACTGCGCGAACGCCTTGGAGGCGGTCCAGGCGAAGAGCAGCGTCACCTTCCCGAGCAGCCGCTCGACGTGCGCCAGCCACCGGTCGGAGCCCGGCGCGGCGAAGCGCGCGTAGGCGAGGTCGAGCAAGAGCGCCACCGGAGCGCGCTCGCCGGCACGCGCAAGCACGCGCACGAGCCGGCCCCAGTCGGCGTCGTCGAGCGAGTAGCCCGTGGGGTTGTTGCAGGGCGTGTTCAGGAAGAGCAGCACGCGCCCCTGCTCGTCGATCAATCGGTCGACCTGCGCCTCGAGCGCGTCGACGTCGAAGGAGCCGTCCTCCGCGAACGTGCGGTGCGTAGCGAGCCCCCGCCGCGTGTGGTCGGCCAGGATCCCGTAGGGGCCCCAGTACCAGGACGAGGTCAGGAGCCTCTGCCCGGGCTCGAGGAAGTTGACGATCGCATGGTGACAGGCGCCGGTGCCGCCCGGCGTCGCCGCGGCGACGGCGTGGTCCTTCAGCGGGCCGTCCCCGAACAGGTCGTGCACGACCGCCTCGAGGAAAGCGCGGTCGCCGGAGATCGGAGCGTAGGCCGCCGCCCGTTCCGGAGCGACGCGCGCGAAGGCCTCGAATACAGAGGGCAGGACGGCGAGCTTGCCGTCGTCCCCCATCAGCGCCCCGAGGGTCGAGTTGACGATCTCCTCTCCCGCGCGCGCGCGGCGCACTGCCTCGGCGTTCAGGGCGAAGATCGGATCATCGCCCGGGCGGTCGGCGCTCTCGGGGACGAGGCGCGTGGGCGTGTTCTCTTTGACGCTCGAGGTCTGCATGCGGGTCTCGCCGGGCGAGGCGGGCGCGTATCGTAAGGGAAGGGGTCGAACGGGCAAACGCACGACGCGCCGCCGTTTCTACCGCGCCGTCTTCCGGACGACCCTGACAGGAACCGGAGAAGCCCCTAGGATCCCCGCCTCGTGTCCATGCTCCGCCCCCTGCTCCTCGCCGCCCTGCTCGTGTCCCAGGACTGCCTGGCTCAGTCGACCACCCGCGCCGCGGACTCGGTCGACCTGGACTGGTTCGAGGGCACCTGGGACGAGGCGCTCGCCGCTGCGCGTCGCTCCAACCGCCTGCTGTTCGTCGACGTGTCGCGCGCAGGGTGCGCCTACTGCAAGAAGCTCGACGAGACGACCCTGCGCGATCCGGCCGTCGCGAAGGAGCTGCGCGAGCTGCTGTGCTTCGAGCTCGCGGGCGACGCGCCCGAGAATGCTGCGGTCGTACGGCGCTACGCGCCGACGATCTACCCCACCCTGCTCTTCCTCGAGCGCGACGGAGAGGTGCGGGACCGCATCCTCGGCTTCGTGGACGCGGAACAGCTCGTGGAGGAAACACGCCGCATCAAGCGAAACGATGGCACGCTCAGCCAGCTCCGAGCGCGGATCACGGCGGATCCGCGCGACGTCGACGCGCGCTACGCGCTGGCCGTGAAGCTGCGCCGCTTCGGCGACGAGGAAGGCTGGAACGAGCAGGTCGCACGCATCCGCGAGCACGATCCCGAGGGGAAGTCGCTCCCCTCGCGGCGGCTCGAGCTCGATCGCTTGCGCCGCGGCGCGGAGGGGACGATGGACCCGGCGGAGCTCTACCTCTTCCTCGAGCGCGAGAGCGAGTCCTCCGTCCTCTTCGAGGGTTGGTTCGCCGTGTGGCAGATCGAGGGCTACCTCGAGCGCGTGACGCGCAAGGCGAACCAGCGCAAGGAGCATCGCGAACTGCGATTTGCCGCGGCCCGTGCGTTGTGGCTGCACGTTCCGCGTGACGGCGAGCACTTCGTGTCGCTCGGGACGAGCATCGCCCGCAGCTTCTACGACGCGCGGCGCTACCTGACACCCGAGGACCTCGCCTGGGCGCTCGGCGTCGCGCGAGAGGTCGCGGGCGCGGCGCCCGCGGACTGCTCCGTCCAGGACACGCTCGCCTGCGCGCTGTTCGCCGCAGGCAAGGTGAACGACGCGATCGCTCGCGTGAAGGCCTGCATCGAACGCGAGCCGGGCAACCCGTCGTGGAAGGAGCGGTTGCGCGAGTTCACCGATCGGCGCTGAGCTCCAGCGCCTCCGGATCTCGACGTGCCGTCGAGACTCTGACGCGGAAGCTCGTCGCGCGTCCCACGCCTCGGAAGGCGCCGGTGCCGCCTTCCTGGCTGCGGACTCTGCGCGTTGAGGTCAGGCGGATCGGTGGATTCGGCCAGGCTTTCAACAGAGCGCCGCGTGAGTCCTCCAACAAGCTGCTAGTCCGGCGGCGGCTCGGGAAGGCCCTGCCGCTCGCGCGCGTAGGACTGGACCTGGAACAGGGCGTGTTCCTCGTCCTCGTTCAGTTCGCGGCCGCGCCAGTTGCGGTCGTCGTGCGAGCGAATCCCGCGCAGGGCGAGGAAGCGATCGAAGTAGTCGATCGAGATCTCGCGCCCGGAGACGTACTCCGCCATGCGGCCGGCGGCGAAGGCGAGCTCCTCGTCGAAGGGATCGCTCGCGAGTCCCAGAGTCGCGCGCCCGAAGGCCTCTCGCCGCCGGTCCGTCTTCTTGAGCCCGCGGATCTCGGCGGGAGCCTCGGCGCCTTCGTCGGTGTCGGGCCGCCAGGCACGCACCTCTTGGCGCAGCAAACCGGCGCGTTCGTCGTTCTTCGCGCGCCAGCGGATCCACTCGGCGGCGGAGGCCTCGAGGCGGGCGAGGAACAGGAGGTCGCGCATGCCGCGCTCGTGATCGCGCATACGCCGCAGCACCGCGTCGAGCTGGTCCTGCCGTTCCTTGCCGGCCGGGAGCTGCGCGATCTCGAGCACGAGCGTGACCTCAGCGGGAGGAACCTCGGTGGAGGTGCGCTCCTCGCGCAAGGCCGAGAGGTCCTTCACGCGGGCCCGCAACAGCGCGGCCGCCAGGTCGACGCGCGCGGCGGCGACGCGAACCTCGCTCTCCGTCATGCGGACCCAGCCGTCCTCGTTCGCGCGCAGCAGCGTGAGCCCATGCCGCACCTCGCGCGCGTCTCGCCGCCAGCCGCGCAGGACCTCGGCCCGGACGCGCAAGCGCGCGTCGAGCAGCACCTCGGCCCACCGGCGCGCCTTCGGGCCCGTGGCCGCGAGGGCGGGCTGCGGTGCGTCGAGGAATCGGCGCACGACGCGGTGGAAGGCGTCGAGCTGGCTCTCGCCGCCCTCGAGGTCGAGCGCGACCAGGTCCAGGTAGCCGCGCTCGCCGTAGGCCTCCTCGAGCAGCGCCTCGAAGGTCCCGACCTGACCCTGGAGTTCGGTGAGCTCGCGCAGGAACTGCTCGTCCTCGTCCTCGGGCTGGCGAAA
>Ga0302046_10003155_pt1 | contig 14982 bp, 18 predicted proteins | sample RVTome_11_FD_200261 | JGI IMG/M metagenome (GOLD analysis project Ga0302046, IMG submission 200261) | Soil microbial communities from uranium-contaminated site in the Upper Colorado River Basin, Wyoming, United States - RVT147D111 (version 2) ...
CAGGCAGCCCGGCTGAACGACCTCGCCGAAGAGCTGGCCAGCAACACGCCGCGCCACCTGGTGATCGCTGGCGGTCCCCGAGTTGGCAAGAGCACGCTTACGCGGAAGCTCGGCGCCGGCCGGATGGTTCGCGGATCGGATGCGCTGATTGGGCTCGGCTGGTCGGGGGCGTCGGAAGCGGCGTCACGCTGGTTCGATGAGCCGGGGCCATGGATCTGCGAGGGTGTCGCGATGCCGAGGACGCTCAGAAAGTGGCTCCGGCGAAACCCGGGCGCAGCGAAGCCGTGTGAACTCGTGGTTTGGCTCGGCGCTCCCGTAGTGCAGCGCGTTGCCGGTCAAGACGCGATGGCCGCTGGCTGCCTGACGGTGTGGCGAGAGATTCGGCCGGAGCTGTTCCGGAGAGGCGTGAGGATTCGTGAGCTCAACGGGTGAGGGGCCGCCCGGCGAGGAAAGCGCGGATCAACGCGCGCGCGCGCAACGTACTGACGCGCCACCCAAGCGCAAACGTGTCCTACACTTCATCCAGCTCTTCCGAGAAAACCGCTACGTCAAGCATCTGACGCTCGCCAGGCTTGCTGAAGAGTGGGGCCTTTCGGAGCGCACGCTTGAGGCGGACGTTCACGAGGCTTCGCGCTCATTCGAGCAGACTGACGAAGAGAAGGCGGTCGGCAAGTCGATCTGGCTTGAGCAGGTGCGCAGCGCCGCTGCCAACGCCCGCGAGCTGGAGCGCTGCGAAGCCGAGGCAAGATTCCTTGAGCTGCAAGGCAAAGCCGAGGGCTTCTTCGGGCCGCAGAAAGTAGAACTCTCTGGCTCACTCGGCGACCTACTCTCGCTCGCAACAGGTAAGGGCGGCGAAGATCCTGACGAGCCGGTGGGAGAATGACCCGGTCCGGTTCGCGTACGAAGCGCTGAAGATCCGCCGTCTCGCGCCGGACCAGGTCAGGCTGCTGGAAGCGGTCACCGAGAGCCGGCAGACGGCGTGCAAGAGCGGACAAAAAAGTGGCAAAACCACGGCGCTCGCGATCCTGTCGATCTGGTGGCCACTCACGCGCTATCGCGGCTATTGCCTGCTGACGGCGCCGACATTCCCCCAGGTCAAGGACCCGCTGTGGAAGGAAGTCTGGCGCATCGCGACGGAGGCGAAGCAGTCGGGCATCGACCTCGGCGGACATCTGTACAACGACCCAGCGAGCGGGTGGCTCTGGCCTGGCGAGCGCAAGACGTTTTGCCGTACGACCGATCGACCAGAGCGGATGCAGGGCATCTCGAGCCCGAACCTGCTCGTAGTCGTTGACGAGGCGAGCGGGTACGACCCGGCAATCTGGGAGCCGCTCGTCGGGAACCTAGCTGGCGGCGGAAAGCTCGTCGCGACGAGCAACCCAACAGAGCCAAGCGGGCCGTTCTTCGACGCCTTCACGACCAAGGCCGAGTTCTGGCGGCGCCTGACGTTTCGCTCAGATCAGACGCCGAACGTGCTCGAGGGGCGAAGGGTAATCCCCGGCCTCGCGGAGCGTGACTGGGTCGAGCAGCGCAAGCAAGAATGGGGCGAGCAAAGCGCGGCCTATCAGGTGCGCGTTCTGGGCGAGTTCCCGACGCAGGGCGACAACGCCGTCATTCCGATCGGGCTCGTGAACGCAGCGCAGAAGCGCTACGCGGAGACCCCGGCCGATGGAAGGCTTCACCTGGGCGTTGACGTTGCGCGCTTCGGCGACGATGAGACGGTCATCAGGCCGCGGCGCGGAGACAAGGCGCTCGAGCCGAGAGTGATCCACGGTGCCGACAACGTGGACGTTGCCGGTGCGGCCCTGGAGCTTGCACGGGCGCTCCGTAGGCCGCCGCACTATGGCGAGCCCGAGATACCGGTCGTCAAGATCGACGAGATCGGCAACGGCTCTGGCGTGGTCGATGTGCTCTCGCGCTCTCAGGAGGTCGAGACGATCGGCGTCAACGTTGCCGAGTCGGCGACCACCGAGGGTATGCACCGGCTGCGCGACCAGCTCTGGTTCGGACTGCGCGACTGGCTCCAGACGGGTGCAATTGAAGACGATCCCAAGCTCCTCTCGGAGCTGGTAGCGCCGACGTACGGCTTCGACGTTCGCGGCCGAGCGCAGGTCGAGAGCAAGGACGAGATCAAGAAGCGGCTTGGCAGATCGCCAGACAGAGCGGACGCGCTAGCCCTGAGCGTTTACGAGCCGCCAACCCTGAATGACTACGCAGTCGGCGGCTACAGCGTTGGCAGGCGGTTCTAACGGAGAGATTCACGCAGCATGGCAGCGCCGAAAGGCCGAGAGAAGGGCCAGAAGCGGCGCCAGGCTGACACGGGCCAAGCCGGTGTAGAGCCTGGAGTCCGGACGTTCACGACGTGGACACCGGCCCTCCTTCGCTCGGCAGAGATACAAGCCGAGAACGGCAACCTTCGGGCGGCGGCAAGCCTTACCGACTGGATCCTTTCCGACGACCGAGTCCAGGGCGCGCTGCACACTCGCGTGCAGGCGCTCCTTGGCCTGGATCCGACGTTCGAGCAGAGCGGCGACAAGCGCCGCTCGCGCCGAGTCGTCAATGCGCTCGAGGCGAAGGAGGACTGGTGGGCGTCGTACCCGGAGCAAGAGCTTTGGCTCATGCTCGCCTGGGGGATCCTGCTGGGTGTCGTGCCGCTCCGGCACGGGTGGCTCCAGGCCGAAGGACACGGCGGCAGGGTCCTGCCTTGCCCGGCCTTCTGGCACCCGCAGCACTTGCGCTCGGACGGGCTCACGCGCGAGTGGAAGATCAGGGTACAGCTCGGGCCGCAGGGCGGAACAGTAGAGCAGGTGCTCACACCGGGAGACGGCGAGTGGATTCTACACACGCCGTACGGAGCCAATCGTCCGCAGATGCTCGGCCTGTGGCGCGGGCTCGCGCGCTGGGTGCTGCTGAAGTACTTGGCCATGAGCGACTGGGCCAACGCTTCTGCGAAGGGCTCGACGCTCACGGCGACCAACGAGGGAGCAAGCGGGACAAGCTCAGAGGGTCGCAACGCAGAGCGCCATCGCGACCAGCTTGCGCGCGACATCTACGAGCGCGGCAAGGACGGCGTGGTTGTACTGCCGCCCGGCTTCGACCTGAAGCTGATTCAAACGGCTGCCAACTCTGAGACGATCTACCGATCGCAGATTGAGCTGGCGAATTCGGCAATAGCCGTCGCGGCCCGCGGCGGCAACCTCACGACTGAAGTCAAAGAGGGAAGCCGCGCGGCGATCGAGGTGCAGGAGCGACTCGGCGACCAGGCAAAGCTCCAGTTCGACGGCCAATCGCTCACGACCACGATTCACGATCAGTCGCTCAACTGGTGGGCGCTGTTCAACTTCGGGGATGCGGCGCTCGCCCCCTGGCCAATCTACCCGACGGCGCCGAAGCGCGACCTCGGCAACCGAGCGAAGGCCATCGTCAGCGCGACCGATGCAGCGGAGGGGATCCTGAGCCTTGGCCTCCAGATCGAGCAACAGGCGTTCATCGACGAGTGGGAGCTGAGCGCCTGGGTGAAGCCAGGCGGGCAGCTACTTGAGAGGCCGGCGCCGAACCCGGCTGGTCCACCACCAGGTGAGGATCCTGCTCCCGATCCCGAGAAGACCGAGGACGACAAGCCGGCCAATTGAACGATGCCGATCACCGACTACGTCCAGCTCTACACCCGCGCCGCCAATGGTCCGTACGAGCACGCGGCGGCAGTCACTCCGCACGACACGAACGATCTGCCATTTCGCACGGTCGCTCTCTGGGTCGGCGGAGCTGGTGACCTGACTTTCATCACGATGCACGGCGAGACGGTTGCGCTCGCTGCGGTACCCGCCGGGACACTGCTGCCTGTCCGTGCAGACAAGGTGCTGGATACCGGGACTACAGCGACGCTGATCGTGGCGCTCGGATGAGAAGCAGCCACAGGACCGAACCCCCCCACGCGCCCTGGTGAATGAACATGCTGTTCAATCTACGTGAGCAAGGCACAGACGTGCTCGAGCTCGACATCTTCGAGAGCATCGGGGAGGGCGGGTTTTTCTTTAGCGCCCTGTCCGCTGAGCAGGTTCGCCGCAAGCTGAATTCGCGGCCTGACGCGAAAACGATTCGCGTGACCATCAACTCGAGGGGCGGCGAGGTATTCGAGGGGCTGGCGATCTACGAGGAGCTGCGCTCCCACCCGGCCCGCGTGGAGGTGAAGATCCAGGCGCTCGCCGCGAGCATCGCGAGCGCAATCGCGATGGCCGGCGATGATATCGCGATTGCTCCGGCAGGGTTCCTGATGATGCACGGAGTTCTTGGTGGGGCCCGCGGCGACGCAGACTTCTTGGAGGACATCGCGGACATGATGCGAAAGGCGCAGGCCGTCATTGCCGGCGTCTACGCCAAGCGCTCAAAGCAACCGGTAGCAAAGGTCGAAGAATGGCTGAGTCGCGAGACGTACATGACTGCCGAGGAAGCGCTCGCCAACGGACTGGTCGATCGCATCGACGACAAGATCACAACGCCGAGAGCGCAAGCCAAGGCGTTCGCGATGTTGAACAGCGCCAAGCTGGAAGGCGCACCGGACGCGCTGCTCGAGGCGATTCGCGTGTCGAGTGAACCAACCCCGAGCCCGCCGCCTTCGCCCACCCCTTCCCACGAACCGATCCCAGTGCCGGCCCAACCGGTCGCCACGACCGCAACCAACCCGGCCGAGCCGGAGAGGAAACTCCCCATGTCCGAAGACCCCAAGACCACCAACCCCTACTCCGCCATCGTCGCTTCGCTCGGTCTCATTGCGGGCGCCAGCGAGACCGACATCCTTGCCCGGCTCGGGCGACTCCGCGACCTCGAAGTGCAGGCTTCCGCGATCCTCGAGGTCACCGACTCGGCCCAGCTCGTCGGAGCGATCCGCGGCACGAAGGCGAAGGCGGACACGGCGGACGCGGCACAGGCCGAGCTCGCCCAGGTCAAGGCCGAGCGGGATCGACAGACGTTCGATTCCTTGATCGCCAAGGGGCAGGCTGACCGCAAGCTCACGCCAGCCGAGGCGAAGTTCGAGCAGGAGAAATTCGACTCGGCACTCGCCGAGAACCGCGGAGCGCAAGCGGTAGCCGCTCTCCAGGGCTACCTGGCGGTGGCGCCGCGCAAGTTCGCGGAGCCGAAGACGCAACCGAGCACTACGAGTGCCGGCGGCGGAGGGGCCATGACGTGGAACGGCAAGGCGTATGCCGAGCTTGCCCCGATGGAGAAGCACCGGCTGAAGGCCGACGACCCCGAGCTCTACGCGCAGATGCGCGCCGAGCACGCACGACAGGTCGCCTGACCCAGGCGGACCCCCAAACCCCACAGGAAAGACCTGAAAAATGGCGACTACCACTACTTCCGATGTCATGAACCCCGAGATCCTCACCGAGGTGGTGCAGGGCGTCTTCTCGGGAAAGGACGCCTTCAACGACTCGCGTCTCGCCCGAGCCGGAGTGGCGATCATCAACGGCTCGATGCCAGAAGGCGGACCGGACGCGCTCGGAACCACGATCAAGGTCCCGCGCTTCGGCGTGATTGGCGAGTTCGAGGCGGTGAGCGAGAACGTTGCGCTCGTGCCCAAGAAGCTCGGCATGGTGACCGAGGAGGCGACCATCAGCCACGACGCGCTCGGCTACGAGACGACCGTGTGGGCCCGCGCGAACGGGCAGCTCTTCCCGAACGCGAGCGGAGACCCCTACACGGAAGCGGCACGACAGATCCTTGCCGCAGCAAACCGCAGGATTGACCTCCGACTGATCGAGGCAGCCATCGCTGCGGGCGTCTTCCAGAAGGACGTTTACTCGGCGACGGCGCCGGTGAACATGAGCTACGACCTTGCGGTCGATACGCGCTTCGACGCCTTCGGCGACGAGCAAGACGACCTCGCCGCCATCCTGGTCCACAGCCAGGTGACGAAGGACCTGCTGAAGCTCAAGGACGGACAGGGCAATCCCCTGCTGACATCGACCCAGGCGGGCGGGCCGCTCGACAACTTCGCCGGCCTCGCCGTCGTCACGTCGGATCGCCTGCCCATCACTGGCTCGAGCATGTCAACGCCGGTCTCGAGCGGCACGTCGCCGCCCGCTCTCACGATCGCCGGTACCCCGCTCGGGGCGTTTCGTCTGCACATCGACGCACTGACGGGGGACGCGACGACGCTCACGTTCCGCTTCTCCACGGACGGCGGCAACACCTGGAGCGGGACGCTCACCGCGCTCGACGATAGCGCACCCGTCGCGCTGATCGACCCGAGCAACGATCCGGTCGTGGGCGTGAACGGCAGGACCGGTCTGACGGTCGCGTTTGCGTCTGGAACCTTCAACGCGGACAACCTCTGGACGTCAGCGACGGTCATGAAGGCGACGAGCATCCTGATGAAGCGGAACGCGCTCGCGTTCTGGTTCAATCAGGGTCTCTTGCAGCTCCAGACCGACAAGGACATCCGTCGCGACACCAACGAGGCGGCCATGCACCTCTACGGCGCGGCGCACCGCTATCAGCGCAGGCCGGGCGGGACACGCGCTGGTGTGGCCCACATCGTCCACAACGTGAGCTCGTTCGTCTGATGGCAACGGCAGAACAGCGGTACGCGGAGAAGATCGCGGCGCGTGCAAGCGGGCGGACCCCAGTCTTCCAGCAGCAACCGCTTGCAGCGCGGGAAGGCGCATCCGTCCACGAGCGTTACCTCGCGAAGCTCGCGGCGCGCGCAACAGGTGCCAAGGGGCAGAGCGCGCCCGCAGGCGCCGAGCCCAAGCGCGAGCCGGCGCCGGAGCCCAAGAGAGAAGCGCCCGACGCGAAGCCCTTGAGCGACGTGACCAAGGGCGCCGAGCCCAAGCGCGAGCCGAAGGCGCCAACGAAGTAGCCGGTGGACGACGCCTCGTTTGTCAAGCCGCGCCGCTTCTACCTGGCAAAGCGAATCGCTGCGCGCCAGCAAGATGGCGACTTCGGTCTGACCAAAGTGTGGCAGCACCATCAAGAGTCGCTGCCGGGTGTGCCACTACCAGGCGGCTTCCCGGCCAAGGCAAAGCTCGAGGCCGCTGGCTACACGGCGCTCGAGGATCTTGAAGGTGCCTCGACAGAGGAGCTTCGCGACTGGGCTTCGCTCTCGAGAAGTGAAGCAGCAGCGGCCCTAGCCGCACACGCGGCAATAGTGCCGACTTGAAGGACTAGACACATGGGTTTTCACGACAACAACGGCTTCTACCACGAGCACCGCTCGCCGCTCCTCATCTCGCTCCACTCCTTCCGTGAAGCCGATGCGAACGGCGATGTCGGAGCGATCACGGCGAACGGCGGCATCCTGGCGTCCGATACGACGCCCGTCATGCGGGGAGCATCTGGGCTCATCGCCCAGGAGCTGAGCTGGGCGACTGGAAACGCTGATCCGATCGTCACGCAAATCCCGCTCCCGGAGGACTTCGACGGTCGCGACGATGTGCTGATCGACCTATGGGTCAACAGTGGCACTACCGACGCGGCAACCTTCACGGTTGCGACGAGCTGGGACGGCGCCGCTACCGTGAGCGATACCGCGACAGACGCGACGCCTTCAGCCACGACGCACAAGATCACGGCTCGAGTAGCCGCGGCCGACATTCCGGACCGTGCAACGTCACTGACGGTGCTACTGACGCCCGCTGCACACGCGACCAACGCGATTCAGCTGAGGAACGTACGCGGTAGCTATGTGGCGCGCGTCAAGGCCGCGTAGCGGAGCCCCATGCCCTTCACGCCCACCCAGCGTGACGACATCGGGCGCTACCTCGGCTACCCTGCGCCAGACCCAGACAACGCAACCGCGGTTGATCTCTGGGTCACCCTGAACGGCAAGATCGACGCCGCCGAGGATGGCGCGGCCGTCGAGGCGAGCATCGTTACGCTTCTCGCCAGGATCGCTGCCGTTGATACAGCGGTCAACACCTCCGGCGCGTCGACGCAGGCGCGCGGGGCTCTCAAGGCCATCGTCGGCGACGCCGAGTTCTACGAGCTGGCGTCCTCCGATCGCATGCTGACCACGATCGAGTACGGTGGGCTTCTGGTTGAGCGGCTCTGCCAGCGGCTCTCACTCGATCCAGAAACGCTCCCTGGTGACTACTTCGGGTCTGGGCGCTCGCTAGGCGCGGGGATTGCCGGCGGCGAGCTTGTGTCCTGGTAGCACATGGCTCTTGCCGACGACCTGCTCCCTGTCGCCTACGAGCTTCGCGCCATTGCTGGCCAGGAGGGCTTCCGCCCCCATTCCGCGACGCTCATCACGACGATGGAGTCCGGCACCCACACGGGTGACGGCGGCGACAACGAGATCCGCACGCCGCTGCTCGAGGCGAACGAGCAGAACCCGCGGATCCGCTGGCTTGACGACGAGGAGATCGCAGTCGGCGGCTACCCCGGAAAGGGCGTGGTGGAGATCGGCGCCATCACTCCGCTGTTTGCGGGAGGCGGCACAGACCTCGAGATCCTGACGGGCGCGGACATGCAGCGGCGAGATCGCATGTACATCGAGATCGTCGGGCCAAAGCACCCTAAAGGGCAACGTTACGTCGTGCTCGACGTGCAGGCGGAGCGGCCGCTCAGGTACGTGATTCGCGCTCGACCAAGCGGCGGCGCCGGCTGGGGACCGTGACGCAGTCGCTCATCGAGACGTTCGGCGGCCTGTCGCTGCCGGCCCAAGCGGGCGACGTCGACACGACGCTCGCGCCGCTTGATCCAGGGCGCGACGCTCTGCTGGCGCTCTGCGCGGCGGCGATCAACGCCGAGCTTGGTGCCGCCTGGCGCAAGGTCGTTGCGACGGTCCCGAGCGAGCAGCAGATCGACCGACAGAACCCAGTCGGAGATACATTTCCAGGAGCGCCGACGCCGGCAACGATGCTCGAGCGGAAGGCACACTTCCCGCTTTTGGCTCTTCATCGCGACGGGCGCGGCGTCTACGAGCCGCACCTGATCGACCATGATCGACTGCGCCAGCCCTGGGAGATGCACTACATCCTCGGGCCGCTCGACGTGGGCGACACGCGCCGTCTCCAGGAAGCTTGCATTGCGGCGGCCAAGCTCGTGAGCCGAACGATCAGTCAGGGCGGACACCCTGCCTACCAGGGAGGCGCGCTCGTGCTGTTCGGCAGCGATCCGGAGACGGCGCTATTCGGCGAGCTGCGGATGGTCTCGCACGAGGGACCCGGGCAAGCGGTCTTTGCTGGCGACGAGAAGCAGACGCCCTACATGGCGATCACGATGCAGCTCGAGTCGCTCGAGTACCCGTCGCTCCGGTCGGACGATTCAGCCGGCGCGCTCGACGGCGTGGACCTGGACGTTGGGATCGGCGGCGCGCCGGAGGGGATCATTCACGGGTTGCTTTACGCGGACTCGAATCATCCGGGATGACGAGACGAAGCCTGCTAGCACTTCCTATTGCCATGGCTACGCCAACGCCGCGGCACCCCCGGGGCATCTACGACTTCATACGTGACCACATGAGTAGGAACAGGCTCGCTGTTTACGTGTCACGGGAGCCCTGGTGCTATGTGTCTAACGACGGCGGCACAACCTGGCGCATCGGCCATCGGCAGTGATCGACCTCCGCCGCCTCAGAGAATCGCACCGCCGCTTCCTCGCCCAACACCGGGCAGCCGTCTCCGAGGAGCTGCACAGGGCGGCTCAGGAGGGCGTGGCCGAGGTTCAGCGCAATCCGGGCTTCAAGCCTCGCTCTGGGGCGCTACAGCGTGCCACGCAGGGCAAGGTCATCCGGACCCGGTCCGGCGGGATCGTCCGGCTCCGCAACCCGCTCAGGCACGCCGGCCCGATCGACAAGGGCTCTCCGCCCCACGTCATCCTGCCGCGCCGAGCCAAGGTGCTCAGGTTCACGAACGCCGCCGGAGCGGTCGTGTTTACCCGGCGAGTGAACCACCCGGGCAATCGCGCCTTCCACTTTCTCTCGCGAGCACGTGACCAGGCGGGCCAGCGCTTTCACACGCGCATGACTCGGCGAATGGTCGCGATCGCTCGCCGATTCTGAACCACCCCGCGACGAGCCCTCGCGCCGTCGCCCGAAAGGCAAACCCAACGATGGCGAAGCTGCGCTTCTTTGCGCGCGAAGATCACAAGGTGACGGTGCCATTGGGGCTTCCGCACACAGGACAGCCCCCGGCTTACGTCGGGCGCGTGTTCGTTCCGGCAGCAGACGGCAAGCCCGCCCATCACCCAGCAACGGACGAGCCGTTCGAGTGCGACGAAGCGAGCACGGCCGGTCATCGGCTCTCGCGCACCTGCCGTTTCGACCAGACGCTCTGGCCGGCGGACGAGTACACGGCGGCTCACTGCGGCCAGCCGTTCGTGCGCGTTGCAGCGCGGGACGGAGTGGTGGAGCCGCCTGCGGCAGCTGCTCCTCGAGCGCCGAGAGCGAGCACGGCTCGCGGGAGTGACGACTGATGAGTGCAGTGATTCCGATCACGGGCGTTCCGCTCGACTACCGCGTCCCGGGAAACTACGCCGAGATCCTGTACGCGCAGGGCGAGGCGTCCGCGTTCGCGCCGGGCCGCGAGATCGTCGTCTGCATGCCGATGACTTCGGCAGGGGCCTGGACGGCGAACACGCTCTACCAGGTCCGGACCGAGTCGGTTGCGCGGGCGGGCGGCGGAGCAGGATCGCCGATCCACCGTGCGCTTCGGATCGGGCTCAGGAGAAACCCGAGCGCGCGCTGGTACGCGCTGCCCTACGCCGCCTCGAGCGGTGGCGCCCCAGCAACGGCAACGGCAACCGCAACGTTCTCCGGCACCATCACGGCAGGCGGCACGCTGACGCTCATCGTAGCTGGCGAGCAAATCCCGGTCGGGTTCGGCTCCTCGGCGACGTTCGACTCGGTGGCGGCTGCGGCAGTGGCGGCGGTCAACGCCAAGACGCATCTCCCGGTCACGGCGTCCTACAGCACACCGACCTTCACGCTCACGGCCAAGATCGCCGGCGCCTCGCAGGGCACCGCGACCATCTTCGCCATCAACGTGCACGCCGAAATCGAGCCCCTGAGCACCGGGCTCGTGGTGGCACTGTCCGGCCAGCTCGGCTCCGGAACGGCCGGAGCGGACGGGACCACGACTGAGGCGGCGAACTTCCTCGCGGCGCTCGCGACGATCGACGCGGTACGCAAGTACTACATCGCAACTTCGCTGACGGACGCGACCTCGCTCGGGCACCTGAAGACGCACATCGTCAACAAGTCGCTGCCGCGCTCGGGGCTGCGCTCGGTCGGGATCGCAGCGAATCGGCAGGCGCTCGGCGCGGTCCAGACGATCGCGACGGGGCTGAACTACGAGCGGCTCGCGATCCACTGGATGAAGAACAGCGAGCACGACCCGGCGGAGATCGCTGGCGCGCTCGCGGCCGTCATCCAGGCGGGCGAGGAGCTGCACTCGGCGACGAACTTCGACTACACGGCGCTGAACGGCACGCTGCTTCCCCACTACTCGGACGCAGACATTCCGACTGGCGATGACCTGTCGGACGCGATCAACGACGGCATCTCGCCGATCACGAGCCAGAACGGCGGCGCGAAGCTCGTCATGGCGACGACCACGCGATCGAAGGATTCGACCGGAGCGCTCGACGATCCGCGGGTGCTCGAGCGGCACCGCGTGAGCGTGACCGACGAGTGGACGGACACGGAGCTGATCTGGCTCGGGCTCAACATGGCGGGCAAGCGGCTCGACAACGACCCGCTCACCCCCGACGGCAAGATCGACTTCAACAAGCTCGGCCGGCGCAAGGGCGTCATCACTCCCGAGGGCTTCAAGCCGCACATCCGGCGAAGCCTCGACGACTTCTTCGCGGCCGAGAAGCTGAAGAGCATCCAGAAGAGCAAGGACTCGCTGCGCGTCGTCAAGACGGGCTCGCGGCTCGAGGTGGGGATCGACCTCGAGGCGATCGACCTCCTTCACCAAACGACGATTCGAATCGCCGAAACGAGCGAGGGCTGATCTGTGGCACTCCAGACGTACGCATCCATCCAGTTTTTCATCAACGGCGCTCCGGTGACGGAGAAGACGCGCATCCAGCGCACGCTGAACATGAACCGCACGCCCATCAACCTGATGGATACGGGGCTCGCTGGTTACGCCGAGGGGCTGCCGGAGCTGACGCACGTCTTCGACGCACCGGTCCCGATCGGTGGCCACGAGTTCGACTACGAGGGCATGGCGGCGCGCGGCGAGTTCGTCGAGTCTCAGGTCTTCATCGGCGCCCACTCGTACGCAGGACTCGGCGTCATCCAGACAGTGGACACGACGCAAGAGGCTGGCGCGGCGGCGTCGTCCACGATAACGTGGACCGGTGAGGCGCGTGCGGTAGAGTAAAAAAATAGATTCACCGCCCGCGCCGCGCATGGGAGCAAGGCGCGCGGGCCATGTCGAAGGCCGCCCGCGCGCGCCCGCTACTCCCATGGCGGCTCGGCGCCGGGCGGCTTTCGTCTTTGCAGCATGGGAGAACGCAAGTGAAGAGACGTAGTTTTCACAAATGTGCAGCAGCCATGTTTGCTGCACTCGTCGGCGCCCGGTCCGCTGAAGCGGAACCCGGCTACAGTGTGTTCATCGACGGTAAGCCAGTTCTCGGCGTGGATGGCATTAGACGCTTCCTAGACAGAGGAGTCTTTGGGGCCAAGGTCTCAGGAGCCGGACGGCTGCCCAGTGGGCTCGAGACGGCGTGCCTGCGTCAACGACGCCTGAACGTCGTAATCTGTGTCGGGAGCTCGAGACTTCGTCGCCAGATGCTCTGCGAGAGCACGGGGGACGAGTATTCGCCGGAGATCGGCTACCGCTACCAGTTTCGTCTGGTTTGAAACGTCAGGAAACTCTGATGCCTGGCCCGCCCGAAGACGTACCCCCCGGAGAGCTTTTCCTCAAGCTACAGACGCCCGCTCCGAGCGAAGTAGTAGCTTTCCCTCGAAAGACGCCAGACGGCAAACCGATCGGCACAGTTCGGATCATGGTCCTGCCGATGGACTCTCACTTTCGGGCGAGGGGCGCCGCGCTCCAGAAGATCCGGAAACAGGGGCTGGGAGTTGAGGAAACCGAGCACGGCGTAGGAGCTGCCCTGCTCAGCGACGCTGTCGCGCAAGAGCTGCTCTGGGAGGCGTGCTGCACCGAAGAGAACCACGGCAACGACCAGCACCCCTTCTACGCCAAGATTTTTCCAAGCCCGGAGGAGATCGGAAAGAGGATCTCAGCGCAAGAGCTGGGGGTTCTCTTCAACTGCTACCAGCTCGTACAGGCAAAGTACGGGCCGATGCAGGGAACGATCGAGAGCGACGAGCAGCTGTCGCAGTGGGTCAAGCGCCTCGCGGAGGGCGCCGCGGCGTTCCCTTTACGCGGGCTGTCATTGGCTCACTTGGCCGAACTAGCGTTGTTGTTGGCGCGCAGGAGCTACACGCTATCCGCTTGCCTGGAGTCCCTGTTCTCGAGCTTGCCGCCTATTTTGCAGTCCCGCCTAACAAGGTACTCTTTGGGCACATCCTTCTTTGGCTCGCATGCACGCGCTCAATCCCAGGATGGTTCGGAAAGCTCGGAAGAGCTGCGCATCTTTGATCAGCCGATCACGGTAGAGATGGCGCGTGACCTGGCGCTGAGGCTGCAAGAGGCGGAAGAGGCGGCGCTGGCAGAGCTGGATGCGTTAGATACGGAGATGGGTTGGCGATACTTCAATACGACTTCCGCGTAACCGGCGAGCACGCCGTTCACCGTTCGTTCGATGCGATCGAGCGCCGCGCGGCGCGCCTGAACGCTGCGCGTACAAGGGGCGCGGCGCGCGGGGCTGCCGGGGGCGTTCAGCCCGACGCGCACATTCGTGCGCGTGAGATAGAGGCCAAGCGCGTCGCTGCGGCCGAGCAGAAGGCCGCGGCTCAAGCCACGCTCTACTGGCAGCGCGCGGCCCAAAAGTCAGCAGACTTCAGGCTGCGCGAAGAGAAGAAGGCACACGACACGCGCCTACGTCAGATTGCAAGAGAGGAAGCCGCCGAGCGCCGCGCGGTTCGCCGTGCGCTCCGTGAGAACGACAGGATCGCCACCCGCGCACGCTCCGAGCGCATGGCCACCGGACGCGCCATCGTCGGGGGCGTCGGCCGCTCGGCAGTCGGCGCACTCGGGGCCGTTGGGCGCTACGGGGGCGTGGCGCTCGGCCTGGCTGGCACATTTGCAGTCGGTTCGGCGCTCCAGACGGAGATCCAAGAGCGCGCAGCGGCAAGCCGGCTGGCGATCCAGGCCAAGCAGCCCGAGCTGAAAGGGGCGCTCCTACAGGAGGCGCGCGGAATCCAGGGCTTCACCGGGGCCGAGAGCCTTGGGGCGCTCGAGGCGTTCATTACCAAAACCGGTGACTTGAGCGCTGGGCGCGCCGCGCTTCAAGACTTGGCCAGCATCGCACTCGCGACAAGCTCGGACTTCGGCGAGATGGGTGAGGCGGCTGGGCAAGCGTTCAACGTCATCCGTGACACGATCAAGGACCCCCAGGATCAGCTCAAGGCTCTGAATGAGGTAATGTCCTCGCTTGCCGCGCAGGGGACACTGGGCGCGGTCGAAATCCGCGACATGGCCAAGGAGCTTGGCGGGCTCGGCGCCGCCACGAGGCGTTTTACGGGAGGACCGGTCGAGCTTCTCAAGACAGTCGGAGCGATGGCGCAAGCTGCGGTTGCTCGTGGCGGCGCGTCGAGTTCCGCAGAGGCCACCACTTCCGTGGTACGATTCGCGAGCGACATCACGAAGTCGCGAGGGCACAAGGCGCTCAAGTCACTGGGGATTGAGGCATTCGCCGACGAGGGTCGAACGCAGCTGCGCTCGCCCCAGGAGCTGATGCTCGATATCCTGGACAAGACCCAGGGCGACCTTACCAAGGTCACCCAAGTCTTTGGAGAGTACGGACTTCGCGCCTTCTCTGGCTTCGCTCCGCTGTTCACCGAAGCCGAGCGCAAGCAGAAGGGGACGGGGCGCGCGGCAGTGGAGGCAGAGTTTCAGA
>Ga0302046_10003156_pt1 | contig 14979 bp, 12 predicted proteins | sample RVTome_11_FD_200261 | JGI IMG/M metagenome (GOLD analysis project Ga0302046, IMG submission 200261) | Soil microbial communities from uranium-contaminated site in the Upper Colorado River Basin, Wyoming, United States - RVT147D111 (version 2) ...
TCGCGCTTGGAGTCAATGACGCATTCATGGTATGGCGGCCGGCGCGGTCAGGCGCGCAGCGATGGCATCGCGGTCGACGGCCGCGCCGCGCAGGTACACGGCGTGTATTTGCCGTGTGTTGGTGATTGTCACCCAGCGGGTTGGCATCGAGGATGATGAAGTCGGCGCACTTGCCTGACTCGATGGTGCCCGCACGTTCAGTCCCAGGAATTCGGCCGCGTTCCGTGCCGGCGTACGCGCGTGAAACGGGGCGGGGGTGCCGCACCGGTGACGCTCGACACGGCGCACTTCGGGGACGATGCTCCGCGACTGGATCTGCTCCCGCTCGACAATGCGCTTTCCCGCCTCGCCGAATCACATCCACGGGGCTGCGACCGCTAACGCCGGAGTATGCGGCGCCCGAGCAGGTCCATGGCGAAGTGGTGAGCACCGCCGCGGACGTCTACGCGCTGGGTGTCTTGCTGTGCGAGCTGCTGCGCGGTGAGCGACCGAATCGCTTCGAACACCGGTCGCTCGAAGCGATCGCGCGCGTCGTGCGCGATGAGCCGCCCCGCCTTCCCAGCGTCGCCGTCGCGGAGCCACATTCCTGCGACCGCGCTTCCATCGCGGCGCAACGCGCACCACGCCGGCGGCGTTGCGGCGACGGCTGCGCGGCGACCTCGCGTAGCCGTGGCTCCAACCTGCGCTGCACTCGGTGCACTGCTGGCCGGAGCGGCCGGCACCGCGTGGCAGGCGTGTAGCCGCCGCACAACGCGATCTGGCGGTCCACCAGGCGGCGAAGGCGGAACGCGTCTCCGCGTTCATGGCGCAACTCTTCCAGCTCGCGGATCCGGATCACGCTCGTGGCGCGACAGTGACGGTCCGCGCGGCGGTCGACAGCGGTCGCGCCTGGATCCAGTGCGATCTCGCTGAACAACCTGAACTGCGCGCTGAACTGCTGCACCGGCTGGCAGACGTCTGCTTCGGGCTCGGCCTGCATCCGGATGCTCAGGCGCGCCGGTCCGCATTCCTGGCCTGCTCGCCTGGTCCTTGCGCTTCCGGGCGCGCCAGCGCACCGTGGATGGGCATCGGTGCAACGTCTCTGCCTCCCGTTGGCAGGCGCGAGGATGACGAACCTGCGGAAGATCCTCCAGTCGCTGTTCGTGCAGGGGCCGCTCGGCGCCCTGCTGAACTTCGTTCGCCTGCTCTTCGTTCTCCTCTTCGGACCGCTCGCCCTCCTGGCCGGCCTGATCGAGTGGCTCTGCGATTTCCTGAAGCGCATGAACCTCAAGGAAGAAGAGGAGGACAAGGACGAGTGCAATCCGCCTTCCCCGGAGGGCGTCATGCGTCGACCCGACCCGTGCATCTACAGCCAGAGCTTTCTCGCGAGTCAGGGGCTGCCGGTCACGTGGAACAACCCCGACATCCGGGTGGCGAAGGCCAGCACGCCGAACGTCATCGAGCCGGACTCCTTCCACCTGGAGGGGGACACCGACTACATCGTGAGCGTCCAGTGCCACAACGCATCGACGGACCTCGCGCTCGGCGTCAAGGTGCGCCTGCTCTACCGGCCATGGAGCTTCAACTCGCCGGACCTCCTGCCCGTCGACGTCAATTCATCCGGCCAGGAGGTCGTCCGCTTCGTGAACATTCCGGGCATGGGGTCCACGATCGCACTCTTCAACTGGCACACGCCCATCCCGCCGCCGGGCGAGACGCAGCACTTCTGCCTGCAGGCTCACCTGAGCCATCCCATGGACATCAACCTCGAGAACAACATGGGACAGGAGAACACGAACGTGCACTCCGCGAACCCGGGGCACGTGGCGGCGGGCGAGCTCGTCGAGGTCGATGTGCCGCTGTTCAACAGCGCGCGGCGGGACCGGCAGTTCGCGTTCACCGCCGACGCCTACGCGATCGATACGTCCACCACGCTCCGGCTCGAGTTGCACAAGAACACGGGGCGCGAGCCGTGGCCTCTGAGCAGGCGACTGGGCCGCTTCATTCCGACGTTCGGGCTGCCTGAAGAGGAGCCCCCGCCGCCGCCGCCGCCGGACATCGAGGCAACGTCCCCCGCCACCCGCCGCCGCGCGCAGACGGGTACCCGCCGGCCGCACTTCGACTTCTCGCGCCCGCGCCGGCAGACGGTGACGCGCGCGCGGTACACGGGATTCGAGGACTACAAGGAGACGCTGCTCGCGCAGGACTTTCCGCTGCCCACCGGAATGGAGTTCGAGACCGTCGGCACCGGGCCGGCGCTGCGGTTGCCGCCGGCGGGAAGCCACGTCGTTCCGGTCCGTATCCGCGTGCCGAACGATGCCCAGACGGGGACGGAGTACTCGATCAACGTCCTCGCGCAGGACGCAGAGGGCCGGCTCGCGGGCGGCGTCACGTTCCTGCTGCGAGTGCAGAACTGATCATGCCGAGGGATCTGCCAACGTTCGCGCGCTGCGCGCCGCCCGGCGTCGCAACGTCGCACAAAAGGCTGGACGGGCTTCTGGGCGTCCTCGTCTCCGCCTGGTTCTCGAGCAAGCTGGTCGCCGTCTTCGTCTCCGTCGTGCTCGGCATCGTCATCCCGATGCTGGTGCTCGGCCCCTGCATCGGTGTGATCCCGGCGGTCATCACGATCGTCGGCCTTCTGCAGGACTTCAAGAACTGGTACTACAACGAGCGCCTGCTCTGCGTGGAGGAGCGGAACAACTGCGTCGTCGGTTCCGTGCTGCACGAGCCGACGCCATCGACCGATGGCGACCGCAAGATGGACCTGCTCCTCGCACCTTTCACCGAGCCCGAGTGCTACGAATCGATCTGTACGCACCTGAACGCCAACCAGGGCCGCCTCGCCGCGCCATCGAGCTTCGACGATCCGCCGTTCTTCGACGGCACCGTACCGGCGACCTACTCGCCGTGCAACCCGGACATCCTCACGGATCCCAACGCTACGCCGGATGATCGCCGTGCGGAGCGCAAGAAGATCGCCGACTACCTGAAGATCATCGCGGGCGAGGATCCAGAGGACGGCGACGCCACGTCGAACATCCACCAGAACATGCTCGTCGGGTGGATGGATCGGCTCCTCGATCCCGGCAACACGAACGACGCGGGTGAGCCCAAGAACTTCCAGGGTCGTTACTACCGGAAGGATCCGGCGTTCATCGATCCGACGTCGGCGCTCTGGGATGCCATTCCCGAGGACTTCGATCCCGCCACGAATTGGCAGGGCACGGACGGCTCCCTCAGTCAGCTGGAAGAGGACAATCCGTACGAGATCCAGCACCAGCCGCGCGGCGTGAATCCGATGTTCCGGTTCGACGAAGAGCGGCTTCTCCCGTTCCTGCACTGCGAGCTCGACGGGAACTACATCCAGCTGCTGCTCGATGAGCTGAGCCTGGCGATCACCGGATTCGGAACCGCCTTCGCATTCACCTGCCTGTTCCTCCCGCCCTGGCTCGCCGCCATCATCGGCGGTCTCCTCGCCCTGCTCATCTTCCTCCTCCAGCGCTGGCTGGACGGCGGTTCCGACCGTGGACAGGCCGAGCCCGTGGACGTCGAGTTCGACGATCCCGACAACTTCGGCGAAGATGGACAGCAACTCGATGGGGATCTGGCCGTCGTCTACGGTCCCTGGATCATGGACACGGAGCACGCGCAGTACCTCGAAATCCACCCCGTCAAGGCCTACTACGTCCTGGGCCGAAACGCGCGCTCGGGAGAGATCGATCTGTTCGACAGCGCCGCCGACCAGCAGCTGAGCGGCACGGAGCGGCTCCACAACGGCATCATCGACGCCAACATGGTGCAGGGGATCTGCACGGAAGTGAACCGGGCGGAAGGTGAGGACCCGCCCCCCGTGATCCTGCGCGAGGCGCCCACGGTGCTGTCCTGGGGCATGACCACGCGCTACGGCGGCGGAGGAATCCCGCCGGTCGAATAAGGCTGCTGGGCCGGCGCGCTTGCGTACTGAAGAGGGGGCGCGACGAAGAAACCGGCTGTGGGCTCCGGCCATGCAGGTCACGCGCGCGCGTGAATCGAGAACACGGAGTGGGGAAGCGCACTCGATCACGTCGCGAGCCGTTCTCGACTACAATGACCGACCCCCGGTACGAGGCTGTGGACCGGCTCCTCGATCAGGTCAGGAGTGGAGACCGGGGTGCTTTCGACGAGCTGTTGCCTATGGTTTACGGTGAGCTTCATCAGCTTGCGCGGAAGCGCCGACGGCAGTGGACGGGCGATGAGACCCTGAACACAACGGCGCTCGTCCACGAAGCATACGTCCGGCTGGCGGGACAGCCCGAGCCGGCCTGGCGCAACCTGCCCCATTTTCTGGCAGTCGCCTCTCGCGCCATGCGTCATATCCAGCTCGATCATGCGAAACGGAAGCACCGCGCGAAGCGCGGTGGTGCCCAGCGCCGCATTCCGCTGCATGAGATCGAAGGTGCCCTGACGGAGGGCGGAGATCTCGGGGAGGCCGGGGCCGCGGCGGTCATCGCGCTCGATGGGGCGCTGAGGCGCCTCGAACAGCATGATGCCCGTCAGAGCCGGATTGTGGAATGCCGCTTCTTCGGGGGCATGACGGTGGACGATACGGCCGTTGCCCTCGGCGTTTCTCCGGCCACCGTCAAGCGCGGATGGACAATGGCGCAGGCCTGGCTGTATCGCGAGATGTCGCGCGCGACGGAGGACGAGTGACAGACGCGGCGGATCCTTCCGGCTCGAAGAGCGAACGGATCGACCGTGCCGAACAGCTCTTCGCGGAAGCGCGGACCCTTCCCGGAGATGCAAGGGCTGCGTTCGTCGAGTCAGCGTGTGCTGGCGATGATGAGTTGGCGGCTGAGCTGGGCTCACTTCTCGAACATGCCGACGACGGCGAGCAATTCTTCGAGCGTTTGGCCCGGGCCATGGTCCTCGCGGATCTCCCGCCGATCGGAGGAGGCCGCTACGAGATCCTGACCGGCGTCGCTGCCGGCGGAATGGGAGCCGTCTACCGGGCGCGCGACAACCAGCTGCAACGTGACGTCGCTCTGAAATTCCTGCCGGTCCGGTTCACCGCGACTCCGGAGGCCGCGCACTATCTGCTGAGGGAAGCGCGCGCCGCCGCTGCGCTCGAGCATCCCAACGTGTGTTCGGTCTACGAGATCGCTTCCAATGAGGACGGCCGACCGTTCATCGCCATGCCGTTTTACGAAGGCGAAACGATCAAGGATCGTCTCATACGCGGTCCGATCCCCGTGCGTGATGCTGTCAACATCGCAGTGCAGATCGCGCGCGGCCTCGCCGCGGCTCACGCGCACGATATCGTCCACCGCGACGTCAAGCCCGGCAACATCATGGTCACCGTGGACGGAACGGTGAAGCTGCTGGACTTCGGGATCGCCACCGTGACCGACGCGACGCTCACACGACCGGGCGTGCCCGCCGGGACCATCGCATACATGTCGCCCGAACAGGCACAGGGCGAGTCCGTCGGTCCGCGGAGTGATCTGTGGAGCCTGGGAGTTGTACTGTACGAGATGCTCTCGGGCGTGCGCCCGTTCCGCGGTGGCAACGACCAGATGGTCGTGGATGCGATCCTGCATTCGGAACCTGAGCCGCTCGAACAACGGCTGCCCGCCCTGCCGGCGTCGCTCATACGCATTGTCAATCGACTGCTCCGGAAGCGGCCGCAGGACCGGTACAACGACGCCGATGCATTGCTGGCGGACTTGATGTCGAGTGTCGCTCCAGCTTCGGCATCGCGTTTGCGCCCTCTCCGCATTCCTGCCGCGTTGAAACGCCAAGGCGTCTTGCTTCCCTTGCTCGGCTCGGTTGTTCTGCTGCTCGGCCTGACCGCAGCGTGGTGGCGTGCACGTGAACCGGCATCGCCGTCACTCACGTCAGATTCGCCGGAACGCGTGCTGGTCGCTGACTTCGTGAGCGCCGGATCCGACTCCGCGTTCGGGGACCTGGTCGCACACGTGCTGCGCAGTGAACTCGCGCGCTCGCCCGTGCTCAACGTCGTCGGTCAAGCAAACATTACGGAGACGCTGCGCCGCATGCGTGTCGATCCGCGCGCACGGTTGGCCGGAGACCTGGCGCGAGAAGTCGCGATGCGGGAGGAGATCAAGGTCGTGGTCGATGGCAATGTGCGCGTCATCGGGCCCGGACTCGTCGTGAGCGCGTCGGTGATCGAGGCGCGCACCGGAGACATCCTCCACGGTGGCGCAGAGACGGCAAGCGATTCGGCCGGCGTACTGCCTGCGATTGAGCGCCTCGCCGGCGCCATCCGGCTCGCGCTGGGTGAATCGGTCGCATCGATGGCGCCGGGGGATACGCTGTGGAGTTTCACGACCTCGTCGCTCGTCGCCCTGGAGAAGCACATCGCGGGCTCGCGGGCCGTGCATTTCGGCGACCTGGCAAGAGCCGTCACTCTGTTGGAAGAGGCCGTCGCGCTCGACTCCGCGTTCGGACACGCCCACCTTCTCCTTTACTCCTCGCTTCTTCTGCTCGGCATGCCGCCGGGCGGATACATTCCGCATCTGCTCCGCGCATACGAACTCAGGGACCGGCTCACGGAACGTGAACGCTTTGCAGTTGAGGCGCATTACCACACCTCGGTCACCGGAGATCTGCCTTCGGCCCTCGCTGCATTCCAGAGACACGTCGAAGCGTTGCGACGCTACCCGACCGGCGAGGCTGGGTGGTATTCGAGTTATGGCGCCACGCTCGCCCTCGCCGGCGAAGTGGTGAAGGCCGAACAGATCCTGCTCGAGGCACGCGACCGTTTCCCCACCGGTGCCAATCAGATCGAGTTGATCCGGGTGCTCTACGGCGCCGGAAAGCGAACCGAAGCGCGCCGGGTGCTTCGAGAGGCCCAGCGGCACTTTCCGTCGCATCCCGGTCTCCAGTCCGTCGAAGCCCGCATGCTCGCCGCCGAAGGCCGGTTGGAGGATGCCCATGCGTTGGCCACCCGCATAACGGCTCCGTACGGGCTCCTGGTCGCAACCGAGGTCGACGCCAGTCGTGGTCGCATCGAGGAGGCCATCGGTCACCTCGCCGGGCTGAGAGACCGCACGCTCGAAGGCGGCAACCTTGCCTCCGCTCTGGAAACGGCCGCCGCGATCGGAAAACTCAGGCTCGTGGCCGGCGACACCGGCGCAGCGCGTGATGTCGACGCTCTGCTCGCCACACATTCCGTCGAGACGCTGGACGAGCTATCGCGTCCATACTTCCCACTCGCTCTGTTCTATGCGTCAGCGGGACGACCGCAAGAGGCCCGTGTCTGGCTCGATGCTTTTGACCGCGATGTTCCTCACCATTTCCGGGGACCCTATCGCGCGTTGCTGCATCGCGCGCGCGCCGCCGTGCACGCCGCCGAGGGAAACCTCGAGGACGCGTTGGATGAGCTGCGCCGTGCTGCTGACGCACCTGCGTTCCGAGTCGGCCGCTTCGAAGATCCGTTACTCTCAATGAGCGATCATCCGGAACTGGCGCGCGTGTACGAACGCCTCGGAGACGCGGACTCCGCCATTGCGGTATACGAAGGGTACCTCGCAAGCCATCCTCTCGCGCGAGTCAGGAGCGATGCGTTCGAGTTGTTCGACGTGTTGGAGCGACTGAGTCGCCTGCATGAGGAGCGCGGCAATCGAAAGCGTGCCGCGGAGCTCAGTCTCCGCATCGCAGAACAGTGGCGGGATGCTGATCCGAGTCTGCAATCGCGCGTTGTCACTGCGCGCCAGCGAGCCTCGTCTCTGAAGACGAACCGCTTTTGACAGGCCGATGCGGGCGGCCTGGATAAGGCCCGCAGCTCCGTACGAAAGCCACGACATCTTCTTCGGTCCGTTTCTTCCGGCTCCGTGGGCGCTGCTCGAGCGGCCCGCAGGCGAAGAGATTGCCTGCCGTCCGATTTCGTGATCGCGTTGTTCTCGGCGCCGTGGTGCTGCGCGCAGATACCTCGGCGTGTGCGCGAGGTTGGCGTCGTAACGCACTGTGCACGGCGGCCGCGCAGCTCGCACTCACTGCGCGGCCATCTGCCTTGCCACCGGCCATGGTCCATCCGCTGATTTGATTCAGCACCCCGGGTCGGCCGCGGGGACCGTGATCGCGGCACCCACCGGAATGTTGAATCGGGTCACCAGGACCACCGCGGGATCCGCGCTCATGACCACGGCGCGATGAACTTGTTTCGCAATCTCGGAATATGCCTCGCCCGGACCGAACACGGGCGTCGATACGCACTCGCCCGGTCGAATGACTCGATCCAGCTTGATCTGTCCCTGGATTACGTAGATGAAGCTTGGGCCGGGATGTGTGTGCCACATTCCTGCGCCAGGTGCGAACACGGACCGTTGGATGACGATGTCCGTCCTTTCCTTCGAACGCATCATGAAGTCGGGTGCCTGATTGATGAAGTAGGGGTCGAGCGGTGCGCGAAACGTGAACGGAACCAGCGTGGACGCGACCCCCGCAATCGGCGTCTGGTGCATGGCATGGAGCGACTGGAGAGAGGCTGCGTCCGTGGCGGTCGCGGTCGGCGTCTCGATACCGTCCGTGCAACCCGCCATCAGCAGACCTGCCATGATGAAAGCGAATCCCTTGAACGTCGAGTTCAAGATCATGTGGACCTCCCGCAATTACGTGGTGTTGTCCGGCGCGAAGCGATCGGACGTGGCCCGGTCTTCCCGGACCTTCACTCCCTTCACGACAAACCGCGCCAATTCGGCTCACTGGGGTCGTGGACCGCATCGCAGCTCATCGATTGGCGGGGATCGGTGGTCGAACACGCCGGGACAGCCACGAGAGAAGTCACGGGCAACAACAGGCAATGGCGCTCGCCAGGGAGGCGAGCAACATGCGTTTTGAACGGATGCAACGGAACGGAGTGTGTACGAAGGCGTTGCTTCGTCTCGATGGCGGCGGCCCAGTCCAACAGGGTTTACAGGGGCTTCAACATCCTGGCGCGACCGTATCTCCTCTCAGCCACCGAGTCAGCTCGAACCCGCGCTCCTGCACCACCGCCCCGTCCACTGCTGCTTCGGCCCACAATCCCGAGGGCCGCGTGTCCGGCTGCGGCAGATGCACGATGTGCGGCTCCACGCGCCGCCCCTCCCACTGCAGCGGCGACGTGTCCCAGAGCCGCGAACGCACGCGCATCCGGAGTTCGGCTGCGCGTGCGTCCGACGACAGGGCATGCGCGAGAGCGAGCTGGCCCCGGGCCCACCATTCCTCGCCTGCCTCGCGCACGTACGCGTCGAGGAACGGCCGCGCGGAGTCGGCGAGCTGCGGCAGCGGCCGCGCTAGTTGATCGGACGGATGTCCGCCTTGCCCGGGATCGAGTTGTTCTCGGCTACCCAGAGTGAGCCATCGGCGAGGACGGTGATGGCGGCGGGCAGCGACAACCCCGTGACGTAATCCACACACACGCCCGTGTTGACGTTGCAGGCTTTCACCGCGCCGCCGGCTACGGGGCCGAGCGGACCGCCGCCGGCCGCCAGCTCGACGTGGAGCCAGCCGGCTGCGTCGAACTCGACGACATAGAGTAATCCGTCAGGGCCGAACACGAGGTCCATCACCGAGGTGAGGCCGTTGGCCACCATCGTGCAGGCAGCACTGGGACAGAGCACGTGTCTGCTGCCGGGCTTGATCCGCCAGATGCGGGATATCCCCGGCGTGCCCGGGAAACCCGTGAGTTCGCCCGCGTAATACGCGCCGTCCGGCCCGACCGCAATGGATGTCGACACGGGTTGAGCCGGGATGGCAGAGGGAAGGCCGCATAGCGGAATCGCCGGATTGGGGCATCCGAGGAATGCCTTCAGCGGCGCCGTCGAGGCGAGCTGCGGTGTGAGCACGGCCACCCAGTCCACCTGACCCCTTTGATCCACCATCAGGATGGCATTGGCGGCCGCGTCCGCGACCAGCGCCGCACTACCCTTCATCTGCACGAGGTTGAACGGATTCGATTCCGGCGGCAGGCTGTTCCAGACCTGGTCCGGGTTGACCGCCTCCTCGAAAGCCCCGAGATCGGCGATCTCCTGAATGCCGCCGCGCGAAACGCGGAACAGCTTCATGGCATCCGGGTGCGTCGGATCGCCGCCCCATGTGGTCGCCAGCATTACGCCGCGCCCGATCGGATCCACATCGGAGACTCCAACCAACGCGGCCACGGGAGAGGTCGTTCCCTTCCTCAGTTCCGTCACCAGGCCCGCGAACGTCTGCGCCGCGACCAGACTCCCGTCGGGACTCGCGCCCAGGCCGAAAACCGGGGCGTCGATCGTGGCGGGAGCGGGGCTGACGCTCGCCGCGAAGCCCGACTCCATGTCTGGAGCCACGGGCTCCGGCGGGTCGGAACAGGCCAGACAGATCGCTGCGATGATGGGGACCGCCGGCACGGTGCGCATGCTTACCTCCAGACAAGGGGGAGAGTCGTCCTCGGAGGATGGATCGCTGGGCGCGAGGTCAGGACTGACGAGGCGCCACTCCGAGGCAGGAATATCGGATGAAGGTGTGGGGCCGTCCACACTCTCGCTATTTCCACGAGCGCAATCGGATCGAAGATGCCGTCGCGCGCGTTCGGCGTGTCCCGCCGGCCCCTGGTTGCATAGGGCTGGAGCGCGTGGACGGCATCGGTCAGCGCCTCGTCGAAGTAGAGCTGGGACGTGAACTCGTACGCTCGCCTGCCGTCGGCAGGGACGCGGATCTTGAAATGGATGTGGACGGCGCAGCCGCGGTACCAGCCGGGGTAGACGGTCGTGAACGAGGCGTTGCCGCCCACGTCGGCGGCCTGGTGGCCGCGCAGGAATTTGCGGCCGCGCGTATCGAAGAGGCCGCGGGTGTCGCGCACGTCGGAGTAGGCGCCGAGCGCATCGCATTGTCAGAGATCGACGCGCGCGCCGGGCAATGGAGCGCAGGTGTCGCCGTCCACGCGGTGGACGCCGATGCGCAGGTCGACGCGCGCGCCGTCGCTCTGCGCACCATCGGACGGGTCGACCCGGATGTCGGACCGCTCGAGCACCTCGTCCACGAAGTACGGACCCTCGGTCTGCTCGGGTCCACCACGCACGAAAGGAACTCCGTTGCGCGGCACGCTGCCGACGCGCGGCCGGGCACCGAGATTGCCCTCGCGACGCCCGCCGCGCCGACGACACGTGACCCGTCATGGCTGGAAGCGACGTGCCGGGTACGTCCGCTGCTGATCGCTCCGATCAGCCGAGGATCTGCAGTCGTCTTGCTACGGCCACGGCCTCGGCGCGCGTGACCGCGCCGAGCTTCTGGAGGATGGACGAGACGTGGTGGTCGACGGTGCGGGTCGAGAGGTAGAGGTGTGCCGCGATGTTCGCGTTCGAGAGTCCTTGCGCGACGAGTTCGAGAACTTCCTGCTGACGGCGGGTCAGCCCGGCGGGATGGCGGCGGGTGGCCTGGCGCGGGCCGCGCGGGATGCCCGCCACCCCTCGTTCGCGCATCCGTGCCCGAACCAGGCCGGCCGCCGGGCGGGCGTCGAGTGCATCCAGGATCTCGAGTGCCGTACGCTGTGCGTCCGGATCGCCGTGGGCGAGGGCGAGTGCGCGCTCGTAGGGGCAACCGAGGCGTTGCCAGGCATCGGCTGCCGCGCTCCAGTCACCGGCGACCTCGAGTGCGAAGGGCCCCACCAGTGAAGGCGGCGGCTGCTCGAGCGTGCCGGCCCGGTGGAGCCAGCAGCTCAGCTCGGCGATGTCCCAACGGTTGTTGCTGTTGACGGCCATCTGGTAAGCCCGCGCCACCTCGCGTCGGACGCCTTCCGCGTCGCCGTCGAGCCACGACGCCTCCGCGCGGGCCGCGGCGACTGGCGCAAGACGCTGGAGCTCGCCGGTCGCGAGTGCCCGCTCGAGCGCTTCATCCAGCAACGCCCGACCAGCAGCCTCGCCGCGGCGCACGTGCAGCAGGCCGAGTGCGGCCAGAGCGGGAATCCGGACAATGGTCCAGACGGCGTCACGCCGTAGCACCGCCGTGGCGTCCGCTTCGGACTCCTGCCAGCGGCCCTGCTCGAGACGCATGCGCGCCCGCCAGCCGCGCAGGTAGTCGGCGAACACGTCGATGTCGCGGTCGAGCGCGTACGGCAATGCCTCGTCGAGCAGGTGTTCGGCGGTCGCGTAGTCGCGCTCCTCGATCGCGTCGCAGATCACCCACGCGTACGCCCGCAGCGCATGCTCGTGCAGACCGTTCTCCAGCGCCAGCCGGATCACCCTCACCTGCTTCTCCCGCTGGGTGCCCGGATCGATGCACGCGACGTTGGTAAGTGCGTGGACCAGCGCCTCGACATCATTGAGCTGTTCGGCCATGGCCACGGCGCGGTTGCCCCAATCGGCGGCCGGGCCCCATTCCTCCAGGAGAAGGTGAAGCTGCGAGCGCGTGCTGTAGGCCATGGCCAGCTCGTGACAGGCGCCCAGCGGCTCGAGCACGGCAGTCGCTTCGATCGCGTACGCAGCCGCATCGTCCTTGCGCCCTTCGAGCCAGGAAAGACGAGAGAGCCAGCGGAGCGCGTCACCCTCGCGCCGGCGATCGCCGACCGCGCGCCAGATCTCGAGTGCCTGCTCCCGTGCGCGGATCGCCTCGCGTACTCGCTCGGCGAGGTGGATTTCGTAGGACCAGGCGTCGAGCAGGGACGCGCGCTCCGCCGGCACACTGGTGGTCGAATGGCGCAACGCGGTCTCGTAATGGGCCGCTGCCTCGCGGTGTGCACCGAGCTCCGCCGCTTCCCTCGCCGCTGCGGGTGCGAGCCGAAGCACGAGTGCACTGTCCGCCGCGCGTTCCCCATGGTGGACGAGGCGGGCGAGCACGGTGCGTTCGCCTTCGTGATCGGCAATGATGCGGAGAAGGCTGGCGTGGAGCGCGGCCGCCCGACCGGGCTCGACGCCGTCCTCCCAGGCGCGGCGTGCCAGCTCGTGCCGGAAGGATATGGTGTCGCGCGTGCGGAGAAGCACGCCGGCCCGGGCGCATTCTTCGACCGCGTCCGGCAGCGGCGCGAGCACGGCCTCGAGCAGCCAGCTCTCGGTGCGACCCGGCACCAGTGCCACGACGTCCAGGAGGGCGCGGGCCGCGTGGCCGAGGTGGGCGGCGCGCGCCAGCACGGCGTCCTTCACGGAAGGCGGCACTGCGCCGCCCGCGCTCGCCAGCACTTCGGTGAGAAAGAAGGGATTCCCGCCCGTTATCGCATGGAGATCGGCTTCTGGCCGGCCCGCCTCACGCGCGAGCTGCGCGACTGCCGCCTTCGAGAGCGGAGGCAGCCGCATGCGACGCACGTCTTCACGTGGCAGCTCGCCGAGCACGCGGCGCAGCGGGTGCTCGGGACCGACTTCGTCATCGCGGAACGTGAAGACGACCATCGCGTGCGTCTGGCGGACCCGCCGGCCCACGAACTTCAGGAGATCCAGCGTCGCCTCATCGGCCCAGTGGACATCCTCGAATATCGCCAGTGCCTGTGGCGTGCGTCGCGAGAGTTCGGCGAGCAGGGCGGCAAAGACGTGCTCGCGATCAGCGCCGCCGGCGATGGCCGCGTGGAGTGGGCCATCGGCCTGGCGCGCGATGTCCAGCAGCGGTCCCAGTGGCCGCGGCGTGAACAGCGCGTCGCACGATCCCCAGAGTACGCGGGCGCGCGGCGTGCCCTGCGCCACGCGGCGGGCGAAGCAGTCTACCAGCGTCGTCTTGCCGATCCCGGCTTCGCCACTGACGAGGATCGCACACCCTGCGACAGTTGCTGCGCGAGACCGGGCGGCTTCGAGCTCATCGAGGAAGGCGTCGCGTTCCAGAAACTTCATGCAGCGGCGGACCCCGTCGGACGTGCTGAATGGCGAAACTGAACCCCGGCTTGAACGATGCGCCGCCGCCGCACACCTGTCCAGCCTGCGCTGATTCGTCGACTCACCACACTACTGTTGCCATCGCTCCGCTTTCAGAAGGGCTCTCTCCATCACGACGCAATTCGCGGTCAGCGCTTGTCCATCCCGCCGTGTTCCGTGCCACCCGCGCGATGGTCCTGACGCTGAAATGCCAGGAATGCGTGGATGGCCTCGAGCGCCTCGGGATCTTCCGTGGTCATGCGCAGCTCACCGCCGCGCGGCAGCTCGCGGAACGTGCAGGTGATCAATGCGCGCTTCGCGGCCATGATCACGGTGCCCGGGACCTGGCGCATGTGGACGAAGGCCGGTGTTGTGAAATCGCCGGATGTGAAGGCCTCCTCGATGTCCTGCAGGTGCCGTCTGATCTGCGCCACACCGGCCGGGTCATCGGCGTCGCGCTGCAACTCGATCCGGCCGCCATCGGGAAGGGCATCGAAGCGGTGAGTCGACGTGTACTGATCCACGCCCATCGCTTCTCCACCGCGCATCTGCAACGCCGCAAACGCGCTGTCGGAGGTGCTACCAGCGTGCGCCCCATGACCGGCGTGTCCTCCCGCCGGCATCATGCCGCCGTGCATGCCACCCGGCATCATCCCGCCGTTCTTCATCATGGCCGCATGCATCGCAGCCATTCCACCGCGCGTGAGGTCGCTCACCTCGGCAGCGTGCTGCTGGAGGGCGGCCACAGTCTGCGCATCGCTCGAGGTCTGCACGACGACGATACCGTCTGCGGTGGTCTCGACTGTCGTGCGGATCCTGTCCTTGTCGCGAAAGATCGCGTGCAGCGCCTCGCTCTCCATGGGCAGGCCGGGATCACTGCCCGCGGCGACGCGCTGCAACATGCTGGCCACGTGTTCCCTGATGAGCTGCGTTATCGCCGGATCGTCGGACTCGGTCACCGTCCGGATGCCGTCCACGAGATTCGTCACAGTGCGCTTGATGCGGTCGTGGTTTACGACCAGCTGGTGGATCACGCGCATCTGCGCCGCGGTCGCGGAATCGTGGCTCATACCCATCATTCCACCCCGGCCAGCGTGGCCGGCGTCCTGTGCACCTGCGTGCGCGCCGGGGAACGAAGCGCCGATGATCGCGATGAGAACCGCCAGATGTCGCCGTCGCATCATGCCTCCTGTATCTCTGTAGACAGGCTCGC
>Ga0302046_10003157_pt1 | contig 14977 bp, 9 predicted proteins | sample RVTome_11_FD_200261 | JGI IMG/M metagenome (GOLD analysis project Ga0302046, IMG submission 200261) | Soil microbial communities from uranium-contaminated site in the Upper Colorado River Basin, Wyoming, United States - RVT147D111 (version 2) ...
CGGGCATACTTTCCCCTTTGCGCTCCCGAGAATCCCCAGGTATCCCCCCAACTCGCCCCGGGTATAATGCGGGCGTGATAGAGGCCGTTGCCGGATTGAACAGTGATCTCTCCCGCTGCAGCCCAACTGTCTGCCTGGGCGATCCGGATAGGACACAGCAGCGCCAAACAGAGGCACGTGAGTCCTATGCGAGAGTATTTCATGCGATCTTCATCCTCTCATGTGCCGCCACAAAGCCATTGTGGCCTACAAGAATACTATCAGATTGTACACGGACTCGGACGGAAAGTTCCAGATCAACGGGGCCCGCCTCGTCCGTCTTGCCGCCCGCTAGCCCCTGCGATGCTCACGTTGTCTTAGAACCAACGGCCCCTCCTTGATGCACGACACGCTTCGAGTAGGCCGGGGGGGTCTTATGGGAAGATCTGGCAGGGGTCGTCCTGGTAGCATTCCGGTCGCAGCCTGACCAAAGTATTGGATTTTCTTGGGCTCGGTCAAGGAGGCCTGATTGGCAATCATCAGGTCAGATGAGCTGCTTCGTGGTCCCGATCTTGCACAGGGCCTGGGGGGAAAGTGTGCCGCAGCCTGCAGCCGATGTGGGGCATGAAAGCGGCGGCTTGCTTCCTAACCCGAAACGATGACACAGAGTCACCGAGTGCGACGCAAATATAACATTCAAGATGCCCGGCGGCAGATTAAGCGGGTATTCCAATACCTGAAGGAGCTTAATCATATCAAGACGCCGCCTGTCGTCGATTCCGAACGTTATGAGTGGCTCTTTTGGCTCGATACGCTCCCGCTGTACCCCAGCATCTTGCGGGGAAAGGATTTTACCAACCTGCAGCTCCTTGGCGTTCCCCATGATCTCAGCCCACAACGGGTGGACGGCGATTTCATCATCAAAGTGAGTCGCCCCAACGAAAGCGAATGTCCCGAACCGAGTGTTATCCTCAAAAACTGGTTAAAGCCCGGGTACGCCCGTGTGGAAGCCGATCCTTCCACGTTTGTCCGGAAAACCCTGGAAGTCAAAGGGGGCAAAAAGGAAAATTTCGAAGATGTTGCAGAACGTGTTCGTGCCTTTGACGACTGGATCAATCTCAAACGCCAGTGGGAAGTTGCCGAGAAACAAGTGCTCGATGCCTTGGGTGCATTTGAGGATTTATTCGATCTGTACGGAAGAATTCAGCGGGAGTCTGAACGGTATCAGATTTATGCAGCGGATGGGATCCTGGTCACACACAAAGACGGCCATGTTGTCAGGCATCCTATTCTGTTGCAACGGATTGCCCTGGATTTCAATGCGAGCGTTCCAGAATTTGTCTTACGTGACTCCGCCGATCCGCCCGAAATGTATTCTTCACTCTTGCGGTTCCTGAGTGTAGACGGGGCGGCACTCAAGCAAATCCGTCAGGCGCTCCAAAACGGGCATTATCATCCTTTTGGGGGTGAAGAAACCGGTGCCTTTCTCAAGGATGTCGTGCAAAGGCTGTGGAGCGACGGCAAGTACTTTGACAATGAAATAGAGGCGCGTGAGGCCTCGGGTCCTCATATCTACCGCCGGCCCCATATTTTTCTCGGGTTGCGAACATTTGGATTTGCTGACTCGATCGACAAATATATCGAGCTCATTCCGCAGGCAGAGGAATTCCCCGAGTCCCTGTTACGCGTGATTGGGATTGACACAGGGAGAGGGACCGAGCGGGATGAATCCGAGACCAGGAAAATCGACCTGCTCTTCACGAAACCCGCCAATGCCGAACAAGAGCGGGTGGTCCATCGGCTGGAGGAGACCGGTGCAGTCCTGGTGCAAGGGCCACCAGGCACGGGGAAGAGTCATACGATCGCAAACCTCATAGGCCACCTGCTGGCGCAGGGAAAAAGTATTCTGGTGACGAGTCACACAGCCAAAGCCTTGCGGGTCGTGCGGGAACATGTCGCCCGGCCCCTGCAATCCCTCTGTGTGGCTGTGCTGCAAAGCGACGAAGACAACAACAAGCAATTAGAAGAATCCGTCACCGGGATTATCAACTATCTTTCTTCTACAAGCGCCAAGAAACTGGAAAAGCAGATTGACACCTTGAGGGAGAAACGCGGCGTTCTCAAAAAGGAATACGAGGAAACCCGGGACCAACTTCTCAAGGCCGCTGAAGAAGAATACCGTCCACTGGAGCCGGGGGCCAACAACACGCTTCCTTCCGAGGCGGCCCGCTGGCTCTTGCACAACGGCGAGAAAAATGGCTGGATTCCAGGCCCCATCACGAACCGGCCCGAACCCCCGCTGAATCGGGAAGCATTGGAAAGCCTGTATGCCGCCAACGCCCGCATTTCCAGCGAGGACGAAGCCCTCCTGGATTCAACGCTCCCTGAGATAGACAAACTTCCTGATGCTGAAACGTTTGCCAAACACTTTGATCAGTCCAAGAAATACAAAACCATCGAATTCAAAAGCGGGGCCGAGTACTGGTCCACAGATGATCAGAATGAGGCGAGCTTGAAAGAGCTCGTGCGGAAAGTGGAAAGTGCAGCGGAAGTCCTTGATGCCGGCCAAGACTGGGTCAACCAGTTCCTGGAAATCGGCCAGCAACCCGAGCAACAGCAAAAGCCATGGTATGAACTCATTGATCTGATTGATCGGTGTTATGCGGAGATTCCCGACAAAGAGGCCCTTGTTTTGTCCCACGGACCAAAGATTGATTCACCCCGGTCAGACGCCGAGAATTTGCAGACCTGCCAGGCAATCTTACAGCATGTGGAAGCAGGGAAGAAGCTCAAAGGGATTCTCTCCTTTATTCCTGCGGACTGGACAGAATTGATCGAAAGCTCACAGGTAGACTCGGGAAAACCATCAAAACCGGTGCATTTCAGGGCATTGGCACATCTCATGGAAATCCGAGTCCTCAGGGAGACCCTCGTTCAAAGATGGAACCGTCAGGTCGAATACCTGGAGCATAATCCTTTGGGACAAGAGGATCTCGGCAAACATCCGGAGCGGAAACTTCACGCGGTGTCCAAGAAAATTCGGAATGCCATGGGATGGCACGAGCATCGGTGGGGCACAGTGCGCCAGGAGCTCATCGATTGCGGCTTTGATTGGGACCGGTTTATCAAGAAAGTGCTGGCCCAGAAGCAGGAGAATGCCGGTGTCCGAAGCGCCATTGAACACCTGCTCCTCCCGATTGTGCACGCCCGCATTGAATTTATCCAGTGGCACGACATGGAAAAGAAACAAGATGCCTGGGTGGAATATCTGGACTCCTTTTCCCGGAAGGAGGCGTCATATGGTCTCGTCAAACAGTTCCGCGCCGGCATCCGCCGCGCGGATTTTGACGTGTACCGGCAAGCCTGGGAAAAGCTCCGGTACCTCGATGATCTGAAAGACGATCATCGCCGGCGGAAGGACCTCTTGGAGCAGCTGCGTCCGGATGCGCCCACATGGGTGGACATGATCGCAGCACGGAAAGAGCCCCATACCTCAGGGGTACTGCCGGGAGATCCGGACGAGGCCTGGCGACATCGATTTTGGGAACAGCTTTTGGAGGAAAGAGCACAAATTGATTTGGACCGGTTGCAATCGCACCTCAACGAATTGAAAGACGAAATTCACGATATCACGGCGGAATACGTTGAGAAGTTATCATGGCTGGCGCAGCTGGAACGGACGGGGCTGGAGCAGCAACAAGCGCTCAATGGGTGGCTTGGTCTCCATAAGAAAATCGGGAGGGGGACGGGAAAGCATGTTCGTGAATTGAAGGAAGAGGCGAGAAAGACGCTGATCAAGTGCCGTGAAGCAGTCCCTGTCTGGATCATGCCTCTCTCTCGGGTGGTGGAAAGCTTTGATATTTCGACAACACGATTTGACGTTGTCATCATCGACGAAGCCAGCCAGTGCGATGTCCTGGGTCTGGTCGCCTTTGCCCTGGGCAAGGAAGTGGTTGTCGTGGGCGACCATGAACAGGTCAGCCCGTACGCCGTGGGGTTTGGAACGGACGAGATCCATGAGCTGATCGATGAAATCCTCGTCGATATTCCCAATAAGAAACTCTATGATGCCAAGTCCTCGGTGTATGATTTAGCCCGCCAGTCCTTTGGGGGAACGATCCGGCTGCTGGAACATTTCCGCTGTGTTCCTGATATCATTCAGTTTAGCAATCATCTCTGTTACGGGCAGGAGATTCGCCCCTTACGCGAAGCCGCTGCGAGCCACATTCGGCCGCCGCTGGTTGCCCGGTATGTGGAAAATGGAGAGGATGACGACAAGATAAACCAGGCCGAAGCCCTGGAGATCGTGTCGCTCGTCATTGCGCTGACCCGTCTCAAGGAGTATGAGAAGTCCACCATCGGCGTTATCTCTATGGTGGGTACCGATCAGGCCCTGTATATTGATTCCATGCTTCGCAGGCGCTTGACGGTCTCAGAATATCAGCGACGGCGTATTTTGTGTGGTAACGCGTCTCAATTCCAGGGAGATGAGCGGGACATTATCTTTTTGTCTATGGTCAATAGTCCCTCGCCGAATGGAAAGCCGTTGCATTTGCGGGTGAGAGATGACGCACAGAAGGTGTTCAATGTGGCCGCCAGCCGGGCACGCGATCAGTTATGGGTCGTGCACTCCTTGGACCCGTCGCGCGACCTGAAAACGAATGATTTACGCTTAAAGCTCATTGAACATGCCACCAATCCGGAGGGACTGCGTGCCAAGGAAATGAAAAAAGTACCGTACAAACTCAATTCAGAACTGGAACGCCAGGTGCACCAGCACCTTGTGGAGGCACAATATAACGTGACGGTCGGTTGCCAGGTGGGTGAATTCACATTGGATATCGTGGTTATGGGGGAAAATGGAAACCGGGTGGCGATGCAGTGCGACGGGGACCGGGAGATTACACGGGAGGCCCTGGAGACCTCGTTGTACCGCCAGATGACGCTCGAACGATTGGGATGGCGCTTTATTCGGGTCAGAGGTTCAGAGATGTTGCGGCATCCGGTGGAAGCCATGAAAAAGATCGAACGCCGCCTGAAAAGATTTGAGATTCAGCCGCTCGGGCTCTTGTCGGGGGACCCGAAAAAGCAGGAACAACACAGCGAAGCACAAGGCAATGAATTGCTTCAGCAGGTGATTCAACGTGCGAAAATGATCCAAACCCACTGGAAAGATATCCCCAGTGTGTCTTCAGTGATCAAACATTCGGTCCGCACTGATTCATACGAAGACGACACCGAGCCCGCAATGTGACTCACGGGTACGACCCCGTTCCCTCCTACACGGCCAACGCCCCACTCTCCAGGATTGTTCAACCCGTCTCACCGGGTCCAACGGGAACGGTGATGGGGCCAAATCTCCTCTTGGCTCATCTCTGAGGCGTTGTTCTATCGGGTTGCGGAGGGAGGGCGCTAGGCGGGCTGCATGATCCGCTTCAGGGCCGACAGCAGCATATTGACGTGATTCTCGGTGCTGCTGCACCCCATCAGGCCGATGCGCCAGACCTTGCCGGCAAACTCGCCGAGCCCGGCGCCGATCTCAATGTTGTATTCGTCCAGGAGACGCCGGCGCGTCGGGACGTCCGGCAGTCCCTCGGGAATCCAGACGGTGTTCAGCATGGGCAGCCGATAGGGGGGGTCGACCACGAATCGGAAGCCCAGCGCTTCCAGGCCGTCGCGCAGCAGTTCGTGGTTGCGCCGGTGCCGCGCAAAGCGCGCCTCCAGTCCCTCTTCCAATACGATCCGGAGGGCCTCGTGCAGCGCGTATACCGCGCTGATGGGGGCCGTGTGATGGTACGCCCGCTGCCCGCCCCAGTAGTTGCGCAGCATGGCGATGTCGAGGTACCAGCTCTGTGCCTTCGTCTTGCGCGCGTCCATCGCGGCGACGGCGCGCGGACTGAACGAGACCGGTGCCAGGCCGGGCGGCGCGCTCAGGCATTTCTGGGTGCCGCTGTACACGGCGTCGGTGCCCCACTCGTCCACGCGCACATCCGTCCCGCCGAGCGAGGTGACCGCGTCGACCAGCAGGAGCGCGCCGGCCTCGTGCACGATCCGGCTGATGTCCGCCAGCGGTTGCAGCACGCCCGTCGAGGTCTCGGCGTGGACGATGGCGACGAGCTTGGGTTTGCACTCGCGCAGGGCCTCTTGAACCTGCTGCGGCTCGATGGGGGACCCCCACGACGCGTCCACGCGGTAGAGCTTGCCACCGCAGCGCCCCACGATATCGGACATGCGGTTGCCGAACACGCCGTTCACGCACACCACCGCTTCATCCCCCGGCTCGAGCAGGTTGACGAAGCACGTTTCCATGCCGGCGCTGCCCGTGGCCGAGAGGGCAAAGGTCATCTCGTTCGCCGTCCGAAACGTGGACCGGAGCATCTCCTTGACCTCGTCCATGATCGCCAGAAACTGGGGATCCAGGTGGCCGATCACCGGGGTGGCCATGGCGCGCAGGACGCGCGGGTGTACGTCGCTCGGGCCGGGACCCATCAGGAAGCGCGGCGTGGGGATCAGTTCATGAGGAAGAGACACAGGAACCTTCCAATGCCGTCTGGCGTTTCGCCGGCGTCCTCAACCGGATACGAGTGCGTAGGGCCGCCGTGGGATTGGAAATGCTACAAAAAGGGGAGCAGGCTGTCAATATACAGTTTATTCATGATCGCTTATAATGCCCGTGGAGCGCCCGATGAGTGGGACGGCGCGGCGGCCAGGATGTCGAGACAAGCGGGCAGGGACGGGACGACAGCGATGGAAACCGGTAGCTTGCGGCTCACGACGACGGGGTATCGCGGGCAGCGGGTGCGGTACGCGGTGCCTTTCCTGGCGTTTCCCACGACGTCCGGCAGGCTCATCGTCCAGGCGCCCGGCACGGGAGAAGCAAAGGAAGGCGCCGGGAATCGCTATGTGCTCCTCGCCGAGCCCCTGCAAAGTCGGAATATCGCCACGTTCGTGACCTGCAACCCACCGATGCCGGATGGCCAGTTCGACCATCCGGACGAGCCGTACTCGTACCGGGGGGCCAGTTGGAACCGGATCTACGTCGAGGGCGTGGCCTCTCTGGTGGAGCACTGCCTGAACAATGCGGAGGCGCTGTGCGGCGCGAAAGAGCCCGAGGTGTGCCTGGCCGGCTTTTCGTCCGGGGGGTCGGTGGCGGTGACCGTGGCCGCCTTCTTTGCGGCGGTGAAGAAGATCCTGCTGATCTCTACGTACGACAGCGTGGGGGTGGGGTCCATGGGGTGGTACTATCTGAACGGCCTTCGCCGCTACACCGGAGAGGTATACGTGGCGTATGGCGAGGAGGACGCCCCGGCCGCCATGCTCGCCATAACCCTGCCTGCCCTGGCCCGCAGCGCCAGCGCGGTCCACGCACGGGGTGTCCCCCGCTGTGGGCACAGCTTTGCCGGAGAGCCGAACGATAGGATCTTCAGTCAGGCGTACCTCTGGGCCTTCGCCGGCGACGATAGCTTCCCTTCGCCGGATGGCGGCGTCCCCCTCTCCGAGTAATCCGTCGTCCGTAAAGATTCAAATCTCTGGCTGGCTCGTGGCAACCCGACGGGTGGAAGTCCAGAGTTTCGCACTCTGCCAAATGACAAATCGCAAGCCTGACCCGCACCGCCTCCAAGGGCGTGTGGAAGAGGCCTTGTTTTTGAAGACAGATGGTGGCATGCTTCGAGAGTGCCAGAGGACAGGGGAGCGGGCGCGGCTTTTTTCTGGGCGCGTTGAGGGATGACGATGAATGAATCCGCCCGCCGCTGGGTCGACGAGGTCGCCGCGATGTGCCGCCCGGCGGATATCGTGTGGTGCGACGGGTCCGAGGCCGAGCTTGAACGGCTGCTGGAGGCCGCCGTCCGTGCGGAGACCCTCATCCCCCTGAACCAGCGGAAACTGCCCGGCTGTTACCTCCATCGGAGCGACCCCGGGGACGTCGCCCGCACCGAGCATCTCACGTTTATCTGCTGCCGTGACCGGGCTGACGCCGGCCCGACGAACAACTGGATGGCCCCGGCCGAGGCCTACGACCGCCTCTCCAAGATCTTCGCCGGCGCCATGAAGGGCCGGATGATGTACGTCATCCCTTTCCTCATGGGACCGCCCGGCTCCCCCTTCAGCAAGGTCGGGATTCAAGTCACCGACAGCGTCTACGTCGTCCTGAACATGCGGATCATGACCCGCATGGGAGCGATTGCGCTCGAACATCTCGGCGGGTCCACCGACTTCACGCGGGGCCTGCACTCGACCGCGGACCTGCACGTCGATCGGCGATACATCTGCCAGTTTCCCGAGGACAACACCATCTGGAGCGTGGGGTCGGGCTATGGTGGCAATGCGCTCCTCTCCAAAAAGTGCATGTCCCTGCGGATCGCGAGCTGGGCGAGCCGGCACGAGGGGTGGCTCGCCGAGCACATGTTGATTGTCGGGGTCGAGAGCCCCTCCGGCGACGTGACGTACATCTGCGGCGCGTTCCCGAGCGCCTGCGGCAAGACCAACCTGGCGATGCTGATTCCCCCGGCCTCTATGAAGGGCTGGCGCGTCCATACGGTCGGTGACGACATCGCCTGGCTGCGCGTCGGCCCCGACGGCCGTTTGTGGGCCGTCAATCCCGAGGCCGGGTTCTTCGGGGTCGTCCCGGGCACGAACTCAAAGACCAACCCTAACGCCATGGCGGCCATCCAGCGGAATACCATCTACACGAATGTGGCGCTCAAGCCCGACGGCACCGTCTGGTGGGAGGGGCATGATGATCCCCCGCCACAGAGCGCGCTCGACTGGCGAGGGCGGCCGTGGACACCGGCAAAAGAAGAGCCCGCGGCACATCCGAACAGCCGATTCACCACGCCCGCGACTGCGTGCCCGTCCATCTCGCCCGAATGGGAAAGTCCGCAGGGCGTTCCTATCAGCGCCATCCTCTTTGGCTCGCGGCGGCAAAAGCTCGTCCCCCTCGTCTTTCAGTCCTTCAACTGGCAGCACGGCACCTTTCTGGGTGCCACCCTCGCCTCCGAGACCACCGCGGCGGCCACCGGCGCCGTGGGCGTCGTCCGCCGGGACCCCATGGCTATGCTCCCCTTCTGCGGCTACAACATGGCCGAATACTGGGGTCATTGGCTTGCCATGGAAAAGCGGGTGTCACAGCTTCCCAAGGTGTTCCGGGTGAACTGGTTCCGGAGGGACGAAAAGGGCAGGTTCCTGTGGCCGGGCTTTGGCGACAATCTCAGGGTGCTCAAGTGGGTGATCCAGCGCTGCCAGGGGGGTGGTGAGGCCGAGGAAACCCCCATCGGATATATCCCCACGGAAACCGCCATCGACCGCCAAGGACTCGAGGTTTCCGGCAAGGTCTTGAGGGAACTGTTCAGGATCGACCGGGAAGGATGGCGGACGGCCCTGCGCAGCCAGGCCGAGTTTTTCGAGAAATTCGGGGACCGGCTGCCCGCCGGTATCCGCGAGGAACACGAAGCCATGGCACACCGCCTCAAGGGAAAATAGGTCCCTGTCAAGGCCCGATGATGTTCTCGCCAACAATTCAGACTCGCCCCCGTGGGAATTCCCCAAGCACTGTATACCGCCCGCCAAAAAGAAATGACATAGCTGATGAAAAATGGTGGGAGGGGCCGGCCCGAAATTCATTGACAAATGAGACGTTCTTCGTTGTATTACAAAAGGTCCGGGACCGAGGGAGGTGGCAGCTCAACGCCCAGCGGATAGATCACACAGGAGGGGCGGGCGATGCGGAGTGGGCGCGAATACGGAATCACAGTGCTGCGGGTTACCCTGGGGGTGGTCTTCGTGATGCACGGCTATCTTGGCGGCTTTGTCTTTGGCCCCGCCGGGTTTGCCGACTTTGCCGCCGCAAATAACATTCCCCTGCCGAAAATCATGGCGTGGTTTGTGATCCTGGGCCACTTTCTCGGTGGGACATCGCTTGTCCTGGGATACCTCACGCGCCTCGGCGCGTTGGTCCACGTGGTGATCATGGGGGGGGCGGTCTTCTTCGTCCACCTGAAGCAGGGCTTTTTCATGCATGCCATTATCGTGGATGCCGCGGCTGGGAAGGCGATCGTGGGGGGGTACGAATTCAGTCTCGTCCTTCTCATGGCCTCGATCTCGATCCTCCTCCTGGGAAGTGGGCCGCTCGCCCTGGACCGCTCGAGGCGCTGATTTCCCGGCCGCTCATTCCCGAGCGTCACGGAATCCTCCTTGCCGCCCCGACCGGGTTATGGTATGGTCCCTGCCGCTTTGACACAACATCTTGCGCGCATCATGCCTTGCCGCGGAATTCCGAGATCAGACGAGACACGGATGACGTAGCGGCATGCGGGTATCCGACACGCCTCTAGACATTCGTCCTCTGCCGATCCGGTTCGAGCGTTTGGACCCATCGGTCTGGACCTAAGATCCGGAGGACCGGGTGATCCTTCTGCTGGTCGTCCTCTTTTCTCCTTTTGTTGCCGCAGCGCTGACCCCCCTTGTGGCCCGCATCCTGGGAGCGCGGACCGGGTGGTGGGCCGCAGCGGTTGCCTTGGGAAATACGATCGCGCTGCTCACGCTGCTCCCCGGCGTGCTCCACGGGACCCCCCTCAGGTACACGCTGCCCTGGATCCCTCTTCTCGACACCAATCTCACACTGATGGTGGACGGCCTGAGTTTCTTCTTTGCCCTGCTCATCTCGTTCGCCGGATGTCTCATCATGGCCTACGGGCGCTTCTACCTGGACCCGCGCGAGGCGCACGGGAAGTTCTTTGCCTCCATGCTGCTCTTCATGGGGTCCATGTTGGGGGTGGTGCTGGCGAGCAACCTGATTGTCCTCTTTGTCTTCTGGGAGCTCACCAGCTTCTCGTCCTTCCTGCTCATCGGATTCTGGTCCCATCGAGAGGCATCGCGGTACGGGGCGACCAAAGCGCTCCTGGTCACCGGGGGCGGCGGGATGGCCATGCTGATCGGCTTCATCCTTCTCTACCAGGTCACCGGATCCTGGGACATGCAGGCGGTTCTGAGCCAGGGCGACATCATTCGCGCCAGCCCCCTATATCTGCCCATTCTCGGCCTCGTGTTCGTCGGCTGCATGACCAAATCGGCTCAGACCCCGTTCCACATCTGGTTGCCGAACGCGATGGAAGCGCCGACGCCGGTGAGTGCGTATCTGCACTCCGCGACCATGGTCAAAGCCGGGCTGTACCTGGTGGCTCGCCTGCATCCGGCGCTTTCGGGGACGGACGCATGGGTGTACCTGGTTGGCGGGGCCGGCATCCTCACGCTGTGCGTGGGAGGGTTCCTGGCCCTTGCCCAGGACGACCTGAAAGCCCTGCTGGCTTACTCGACGGTGAGCCAGTTGGGGCTGATCATGGCGCTGTACGGGCTGGGCACCCCCCAGGGGGTGGTCGCGGGTTCCTTCCATCTCATGAATCACGCCGCGTTCAAAGCCGCTTTGTTCCTCTGCGTGGGCATGGTCGAACATGAAACCGGCACGCGAAGATTGAGCCAGTTGGGTGGCCTGTGGCGGGCGATGCCGTGGACGGGGGTGTTTACCCTGATCGCCGCCGCCGCCATGGCCGGCTTGCCGCCCCTCGGCGGTTTTGTCAGCAAGGAGCTTTTTTATGAGGCCACACTGGAAACGACGCAGCCGACAGTCCGCACGATTTTTCCCCTCCTTGCGGTGGTCGGATCGGCCTTCACGTTTGCCTACTCGTTGCGGCTCGTCTACGGGGTGTTCTTCGGGAGACCCGGGCACCCCCCCAAACATCCTCACGAGGCGCCGCTGGGCATGCGGTGGTCGCCGCTCATTCTGGCTGCGCTCAATCCCCTCTTCGGGCTCTGGCCGGCTTCGGTGGAGCACTCCCTCCTCGAGCCCATGGCTGCGGGGATCCTGAGGGAAGATGTCCACGTCCATCTGGCCCTCTGGCACGGCTTCGGAATGCCCTTGGTGATGAGCGGAGTCGCCATTGCCGCCGGGGTCCTCCTCTACCCGGCCTGGTCGACGGTCCAACGGTGGCAGGACGCGATTTTTTCCCGGCTCAGCCTGGATACCGTCTATGACGAAAGCCTCCGCATCCTCGCCACTTCGGGAGGATATCTCTCGTGGTCACTCCAGTCGGGCATTCTCAGGCATTACCTGCTCTGGATTCTCTCGTTTCTCGGTCTTGTGATCATCTCGACTTTCCTGTGGGGTCGGGTTTCCGTCGTCCCCGCGGAAGCGCGATCGGTCCTCTCTTACGAAGGGATCCTGCTCATCCTGACCATGGGGGCCAGTGTGGCGGTGGTCCTCGCCCCTCGACCACTCCCGGCCGTAATTCTGCTGGGAGGAGTCGGGTATCTGGTGGGAGCTCTTTTCGTCCTCCTGTACGCCCCGGACCTGGCCCTGACCCAGATCCTCATCGAGACCGTGGCGCTGATCCTGTTTCTCTTGGTGATTTATCGTCTTCCGCCGTATATCCAGGAACAGGCCTCTCGCGGTCGCCTCCTGCGGGATGGCCTGTTGGCCACGGTGGTCGGCGGTGCCGTCTCAGCGGTCGTTCTGGCCACCGCCGGCCAAGGCTATTTCCCCTCGATCGCCGAATACTTTCTCCGGGAAAGCGTACCGGGAGGGGGCGGGAGAAACGTGGTCAATGTCATCCTCATCGACTTCCGCGGGTATGACACCTTGGGAGAGATTACGGTGCTCGCCATCGCCCTGCTGGGGGTCTTCACCCTGCTCGCGAGAAAGGACACGTGATGAGGCGGTCCACGACGGTCATTGCCGAGGTCATCACCCAGTGGTCCTTTCCTATCATGTTCCTGTTTGCACTCTACCTGCTGCTGGCGGGCCACAATAATCCGGGGGGTGGATTCATCGCCGGCGTCATGACGGCGGCGGCCCTGACGCTGCAGTACGTGATCTTTGGGATGCGGGCAGTGCAGCGCTTTACCCCCTCGAGCTATCTTGCCCTGGTGGCCCTGGGGCTGACTCTTGCGTTGGGGACCGGCCTTGGCAGCCTCGTGATTGGCTGGGAGTTTCTCAAGAGCGGCATCCTGCATGTGCATCTCCCCCTGTTTGGCGAGGTGGAAGTCGTCTCGGCCTTTGTCTTTGATGTGGGGGTGTTTTGCGTGGTGACGGGGGTGACGCTGACCGTCATTTCCCTGCTGGGAAGGGAGCAATCATGACGACGATGCTTGCCCTCACCATCGGGGTCCTCTTCGGCACCGGGACCTTTCTGCTGCTTCGTCGCAATGCGCTGAAGGTTATCATCGGTCTCTCCCTCATCTCGCACGGCGCCAACGTCTTGCTGGTGACCTCCGGGGGCTTTGCGGGAAATCGCCCGCCCATCATCGGGCCGGGCGGGGTACCATACGTCGATCCGTTGCCGCAGGCGTTGGTGCTCACGGCCATCGTGATCAGCTTCGGGGTGACCGCGTTTCTGGTGGTGCTCTTGTACCGCCTCTATCAGCGGACGGGAACCGTTGACATGGATCACATCCGGAAGCTTCGCGGATGAAAGCGCTGCCGGTCCTCCCCATTGCGATTCCCCTGGCCACCGCCATCGTCACGGTTTTTCTCGGCCGCTCCATGCGCGGAAAGATCGTCGTGAGCCTGACGGGCGGTGGGGCCAGCTTCGTGAGCGCCTTGCTCCTGCTCAAGGCCGTGTGGGGCGGGGGGACCTTGGTCCACGCCATGGGGAGCTGGCCGCCGCCGTTCGGCATCATCCTGGTGGCGGATCTCTTGAGCAGTGGGCTCGTCCTGCTGTCGAGCGGGGTGGCGCTCGTCACCCTCTGTTACTCCGTGGGATACGTCGAGGAAGCGGGGCAGCGGCTCATGTACCATCCCCTCTTTCATCTGCTGATGCTGGGGATCTATGGGGCCTTCCTGACCGGGGACATCTTCAACCTGTTCGTCTTCTTCGAGATTCTCTTGATCTCCTCTTATGCGCTGGTGGCCTTTGCCGGCGAGGACTATCAACTCGAGGCTGCGCTCAAGTATGCCACCATCAATCTGATTGCCTCTGCCGTGTTTCTGGTGGCGGTGGGCGGGCTGTACGGCGTCATGGGGACCTTGAATATGGCCGATCTCGGCCTCAAGATCGGACAGCTTCAGGATCCCGGCCCCCTCCTCACGATCTTCCTGCTCTTCATCGCGGTCTTCGGGGCGAAAGCATCCTTGTTTCCCTTTTACTTCTGGCTGCCTGATGCGCACTCGAGTGCCCCGACCCCGATCAGCGCCGTGCTCTCGGGCGTTCTGGTCAAGGTGGGTGCGTACAGTATTCTTCGGGTCTCGACGGTGATCTTTGTCACGCTTGGGCCCGAAGCAAAAGGGTGGATTCTGGCGCTGGCGGCCGTCACCATGGTGGTGGGCGCGTGCGGGGCGCTCGCCCAGTCCGACGTCAAGCGTCTCCTGGCGTATTCGAGTGTGGGCCAAATGGGGTATATCATCTTGGGCCTCGGGATCGGGACCCCGCTCGCCCTGGTGAGCACCCTGCTCTTCATCGTGAACCACGCCCTGGCCAAGGCGATGCTCTTCCTCACAGCCGGGGTGGTGATCGAGGCCACAGGAACCCGGGAAATGAAAAACATGGGGGGGCTCAGCCGGACGATGCCCTGGACGGCTGGCGCCTTTCTCGTCGGGGTCATGGCCATCGCCGGGGTTCCCCCTCTCTTCGGCTTTTTCGCGAAGTTTCTCCTGATCCAGGCTGCACTCGAGGCGGGATACGGACTCCTCGCCGCGCTCGCGGCGGCCTTGGCTATTGTGACCCTCTGGTATCTCTTTGCGGCGTGGCAACAGATCTTCTGGCGTGAAGCAAGCGGGCACGCTCTCCAACACGCCCCTCGGTTGATGACAGGATCGGGCCTCGTGCTGGCCGCAGTCATTCTGATCGGGACGGTGTGTCTCAATCCCGTGGTCGATTTTTTGAAGAGCGTCGAGGCTCAACTGAGACAACCCGACGCGTACGTCACGGCCGTGTTCCGGGAAGTCATGAATCCAAGTGGGACCCCATAAGGAGACGGGCATGAAGCCGCGCATGTCATGGACCCTGAC
>Ga0302046_10003158_pt1 | contig 14977 bp, 15 predicted proteins | sample RVTome_11_FD_200261 | JGI IMG/M metagenome (GOLD analysis project Ga0302046, IMG submission 200261) | Soil microbial communities from uranium-contaminated site in the Upper Colorado River Basin, Wyoming, United States - RVT147D111 (version 2) ...
GTGCGGTGCATCTCGGCGTCGCTGATGCGCCCGCCCTGCCGGATCCACTCCCAGACCGGATCCCTTCGCCAGGCACTGGGATCGAGCCGTACCCCGAGGCCGCGCGGCAGCACGCGCGGAATATTGTCCGTGAGGCCGCCGCCGGTGATGTGCGCCACGCCGCGCACGTCGACCGCGGCCGCGAGGCCGAGCACCGGCTTGACGTAAATCCTCGTGGGAGCCATCAGGAGATCGAAGAGGCGCGCTCCGCCTACGCGCGTCTCGGCGCTGGCGCCGGTGTCTGCGATGAGCCGCCGGATCAGCGAAAAGCCGTTCGAGTGCGGTCCGGAGGAAGCAAGCCCAACGACGGCATCACCGGCGCGCGCGCGGCTGCCGTCGATGATGCGGTCGCGCTCGACGACGCCGACGCAGAATCCCGCGAGGTCATAATCGCCTTCCTGGTACATCCCGGGCATCTCGGCCGTCTCGCCGCCGACGAGCGCGCAGCCCGCCTTCACGCAGCCTTCGGCGATGCCCGCGATGACGCGTTCGGCGACCTCGACCGAGAGTCTGCCCGTCGCGTAGTAGTCGAGGAAAAAGAGCGGCTCCGCGCCTTGCACGACGACGTCGTTCGCGCACATCGCGACGAGATCCTGGCCGACGCCGTCATGCCGCCCGGTATCGATCGCGAGCCGCAGCTTGGTGCCAACTCCGTCCGTGCCGGCCACGAGCACCGGCCGCCGCCAGCGTCCTTCGGGCAGCTCGATCATCGCGCCGAATCCGCCGACCCCCGCCAGGACCTCGGGCCGGTGCGCGCGGGCCACGCATGGCCTGATGCGCCGGACGAGCTCTTCGCCGGCATCGATGTCGACGCCGGCGTCCCGGTAAGTCAGCGAGGGGCGTTCAATCATCGCAGTGTAGTATTGTAGCGTGAGCGCACGACCCGACTTCGCCCCCGCAAACCGGTCCCGATTCTGGCTCGCGGTGATCGCCTGCCTGGCGATCTCGCTGCCGGCGCTTCCTCAATCCTTCGGTGACCTGTATTCGGCGACGGTGCCCTATACCGGCGAGAACGAGGTCGCGTTTCGCGTGGCAATGCGCGACATCCTGGTGCGCGTCACCGGGCGGCGCGACGCGCCCGAGCTCGAAAATCTCGCCCCCCTCGTGGCCCAGGCCTCGCGCTATGTCGTGAGCTTCCGGCGCGCGCCCGGCAATCAGCTCGCGGTGACATTCGACGGAACCGCCATCGAGAACGCGATCGACGCCTCCGGTCTCGCCTCCTGGGGCACCGAGCGACCAGTCACCTTGGTGTGGCTGGCGATCGATCGCGGCGACGGGCGCCGCGCTCTCGTTTCCGCGAGCGACGCGAGCCCGGAGAAGTCGCGCGTCGACGCGAGCGCGTCGCGCCGCGGATTGCCGCTCGTCTGGCCCGATGCCGGCGACGACCTGACGCGCGCCATGCAGCAGGCCTGGTCGGGGAATCACAATCCGCTCGTCGACGCGGCGCGTCGCTACGGCGCCGATGGCGTGCTGATCGGGCGTGCACGGCAGGCGGATGCCGGGACACATGCGGTCACCTGGAGCTTTGCAGCGGCAGGCCTCGCGGCGACGGCGGAGGGCGAGCTCGAGGCAGGCCCGGAGCTCGCGGCCGACCGTTATGCGGGCGTCTACGCTTCGCGCGGCGCCGCCCAGCGCAGCGAGCAGGTCGTGACCGTCACCGGCATCGGCACGCTCGAAGCCTATGCGGCGGCGATGCGGACGCTCACGCGGCTGGCGCCGGTACGCGGCGTCTCCGTCGATGAGGTGACACCGGACGCCGTTTCCTTCCTGGTCAACGTGCGAGGGGATCCCGAGGCGCTCCATGAGGCGATCCAGCGCGATGGCTGGCTGCAGGCGATCGACTCCGGACGCCTGATCTACGCCCTGCCGCCATGAAGCTGGCGACCGTTCCGAACCTCATTTGCGTGCTGCGGATCGCGCTGACTGTACCCATCGTGATGTGGCTGGTGGATGGGCGGTACGCGCACACGCTCGTGCTGTTCGCGATCGCGGCGGCTTCCGACATGCTGGACGGCTACCTGGCGAAGACTTTCGGCTGGACCAGCGAGCTCGGCAAGGTGCTCGATCCGCTCGCGGACAAGCTTCTGCTCGTCAGTGTCTTCATCACGCTCGCCTGGATCGGACTCGTGCCGGTCTGGCTCGCAACGGTTGCGGTCGCGCGGGATGTCGTGATCGGCGCCGGAGCCGCCGTCTACAAGCAGCTGTTCGGTCCCCTCGAAGGGCGCCCGACCATCCCCTCGAAGCTCAATACGCTGGTCCAGCTACTCTTCGTCATCGCGGTGGTCTGGCGCGCGGCATTTCCGGGGTTTCCGGAATGGGTGGTCGTCGCTCTCGGGGCGCTGGTGCTCGGGACGACCGTCGTGAGCGGCGTCGACTACGTGATCACCTATGTTCGCAAGGCCGTCGCGGTCAGCCGCGCCCGGCGCGGCACGGCCTGACGAAAGGAACCTCGTGCGCCAATTGCCGCTCGGCGTCCAGCTCGGGGTCTCGCTGCGCTTCGAAACATTCCATGCCGGCGGAAATGCCGAGGCGGTTGCGGCGCTCAAACGACTGGCAAGCGGTGTGTCACGCGTGCCGCTGTGGCTCTTCGGGCCGGCCGGTTCCGGCAAGACCCACCTGCTGCAGGCGGCCTGCGCACTGGCCGGCAGCGAGGGCCGGACTGCCGCCTACCTGCCGCTCGCGGCTTCGCGAAAAGACGGTCCGGCGATTCTCGATGGCTTCGAGCGGCTTGAGCTGGTCGCGCTCGACGACCTCGATGAAATCGCGGGAGACGCGGACTGGGAGCGCGCGCTCTTCACGCTCTACAACGGGCTGGCCGAACACGGTGGTCGACTCGCTTCGGCGGCGCCGCGCGCGCCCGCGGCGCTCGGGATCCGCTTGCCCGATCTCGCATCGCGCCTCGCCGCCTCGGAAGCGCACCGGCTGCAGCCGCTCGCGGAAGCGGACCAGGCCGAGGCGCTCCGCCGTCGCGCGCAGCACCGCGGTCTCGAGCTGCCGGAAGAAACGCTCGGTTTCCTGACGCGCCGCGCGCCGCGCGATTTTGCGACACTCTGCGCGATGCTCGACGATCTCGACACCGAGTCGCTCGCAGCGCAGCGCCGGCTGACGGTGCCCTTCGTGCGGGAATGGCTCGCGCGCGGCGGCGCCTGATTTCTGGAACCCTATCCGCGCGGCGCGGTGCGCAACGCGGCGACGAGGCTCGCAAATGCCACGAGGATCAGCGCGAGCGACGCTCCGGTCCGCAGTCGTGCCGGCTCATTGACCAGAAATTCGGTCACCGCGAGCGCGAGCGCAGGGGCCAGCGTCATGGGCGCCACGCGATAAGCCCGGCGCGAGCCGCGCGCGATTCCCGCAAGCGGCAGCAGCAGCGGCAGGAACGCGAGCACCGTGGTCGGCCAGCCGATCCCGGAGGCGCCGATCGGCCAGCACGCGACGGAGGCAGCGATCGCAAGCCAGGCCACGACCGCGGCCCGGTGCGCGATGCGCGCTCGCTCCCTCATCCCTGGCTGTCAGTCAGGCGCGACGCGACGCTCGCGACGCGGCGGCCCAGAGCCTGGGCCAGTTGACGCTCGGCATCGCTCACGGCCCGGCGTTCGCCGTCCGGCACGACGCGACTCGCGCCATAGGGCGTTCCGCCGCCAGTGGTGTTCGAGAGCGCCGGCTCCGTGAACGGCAAGCCGACGATCAGCATGCCGTGGTGCAGCAGTGGCAGCAGCATGCCGAACGGGGTCGTTTCCTGTCCGCCGTGCATCGTGCTTCCCGACACGAACGCGCCGGCGGGCTTTCCGGCCAGCACGCCCGTGAGCCACAGGCTCGACGTGCCGTCGAAGAAAGCCATCAGCGGCGAGGCCATGTTCCCGAAACGCACGGGGCTTCCGAGCACGAGACCCGCGCACTCGCGAAGATCCTCGTGCGACGCAAACGCGGCGCCCTCCTGCAGCGCTGGCGTGCCGCCCGCCTGATTCGCGATGGGGGGCACGGTTCGAAGGCGTGCCCGACAGCCGCCGACACCGTCCACGCCGCGAGCGACCTGACGCGCGAGCTCCGCTGTCGCCCCGTGGCGGCTGTAGTAGAGGACCAGGATGTCCCGCATCGGTGCTTGCCCTCGGTCAGGTGCTCGCGGACTATTCGCAGCGTGAATTCTAGATCAGGCCCCGAGGCGGCGCGGCGCGTCCGTGTGAGCGGCCGCGTACAGGGCGTATTCTTTCGCGCAAGCACCGCGGAACGGGCAGTCGCGCTTTCGCTGCGGGGCTACGCCGAAAATCGCGCGGACGGCACGGTACTCGTGCTTGCGGCCGGCAGCACCCGCTCGCTCGAGTCGCTCGTCGACTGGCTCCACAAGGGCCCGCCGATGGCGCGCGTGGAGGCAGTGGAGGCGGAACCGATCGATCCGGCTTCGATCGAATGGCCGCCGGGATTCCTGCTGAAGTAGGCGATCAGCGCCGCCAGCGCGCGTTGAGGCGACCCAGCACCAGGTCCGGATACGTGCGGCGTCCGAGACTGCCATTGTACCGGCCAAGCGCCCGGTAATAGTCACCGCGCTCGCGCTCGAGGTAGTAGGCGAGAATGCTCGTGCCCATGCGGATGTTCAGTTCGACGTCGATCAGGTCGCGCGTCGTCAGTCCAAGCTCGTTTGGCCAGAACGGCATCACCTGCATCAGGCCGACAGCGCCTGCGGAAGACACCGCGAACGGGTCGAATGCGCTTTCGACGTCGATCACGGCGAGCACGAGCTGCGGCCGGTCGCGCAACATGGTGTGCTTGGTCGATTCGCAATGAACCGCGCGCAGGATGCGCTCCGCGGCCTTCGTCAGGTCGTCCCCGAGCCGTAGATCCACCGGTTGCTGGCGGAGCCGGCTCTCGACGCGCGGCTGCATCAGCGCATACCAGACGATGTCGTCGTACTTTCCCTCGAAGCAGTCTTTCGCACTGATCGCCGCCGCGATGACTTCGCGGAGCCCCGGATCCCGCTGGCGATCCGCGCGGGCCGCGGTCGCGACGACGATCGACAGCAGGAAGCAGGCCGCGATCCGCGGCACCCGGGCCGTGCCGCCGCGGATCCTCATTTGCCGGCCGCGATCCGCGAGCGGACGAAGGATGCTGCCTGTGCGAGCGGGAACTCTTCGTTCGCTTCGGCGCGCCGGTGGCGGTACTCGAGCCGCCCGGCGGCGAGGCCGCGTTCCGAGACGACGATCCGGTGCGGAATTCCCCCGAGTTCCGCGTCGGCGAACTTGACGCCGGGCCGCGCGTCGCGGTCGTCGAGCAGGACCTCGATGTGCGCCTCCGCGAGCTCGCGATAGAGCGCAAGCGCGGCCGTCCGTACACCCTCGGATTTCTCCCAGTTGAGCGCGACGAGCACGACGTCGAACGGCGCGAGCGGCGCCGGCCAGATGATGCCGCGCGCGTCGTGATTCTGCTCGATCGCCGCCGCGACGATCCGCGTGACGCCGATTCCGTAACAGCCCATGTGCATCGGAATGTCCCGACCCTGTTCGTCCTGCACGGTAGCGCCCATCGCCTCGCTGTACTTCTGGCCGAGCCGGAAAATGTGACCGACTTCGATACCGCGCGCGATGGCCAGCGTGCCGCCCCCCCGCGGACTCGGATCGCCGTCGACGACATTGCGCAGATCCGCGGTCGCGGGCTCCGGCAGGTCGCGCCCCCAATTGACGCCGGTCAGGTGCGCATCGGCGCGGTTCGCGCCGCAGGCGAAATCCGCGAGGGCGGCCGCAGCATGATCGGCGATCACGGCGAGCTTGAGCCCGACCGGGCCGAGGTAGCCGGGCTCGGACCCGGCGACGGCTGCGATCCTGGCGGCATCCGCCATGCGAAGCGGCTTCGCGACCGCCGCCTGCTTCTGCGCCTTCAGCGCATTGAGCTCGTGGTCGCCGCGGAGCACCAGCGCCACCAGTCCGCCGTCCGCGCCCTCGACGACGAGCGTCTTCAGGAGCCGCGATGCGTCCAACTTCAGGAGCGCCGACACATCGGCGATCGTGCGCGCGCCTGGCGTCGCCACTTCGCGCTTCACATCCTTCGCTGCAGGGCGCGCCTCGCGCGGCGGAAGCGCTTCGGCCAGCTCGAGATTCGCGGCGTAGTCGTCTCCGTCGGAGAACACGATGGCGTCCTCGCCGGACTCCGCCAGCACATGGAATTCCTGCGAGGCGCTGCCGCCGATGGCGCCGGGGTCCGCGTGCACGGCGCGGAAGCGGAGCCCGAGCCGCGTGAAGATCGCGGTGTAGGCGTCGTACATGCGCCGATAGCCCTCGGCAAGCGAGGCTTCGTCGGCGTGAAAGCTGTAGGCGTCCTTCATCACGAACTCGCGCGCCCGCATGACGCCGAAGCGCGGGCGGATCTCGTCGCGAAACTTCGTCTGGATCTGGTAGAAGTTGACCGGCAGCTGGCGATAGCTGCGAAGCTCCCGGCGCGCAAGATCGGTCACGACTTCTTCGTGCGTGGGGCCGAGCACCATGTCGCGGTCGTGGCGGTCCTTGAAGCGCAGGAGCTCCGGGCCGAACTGGTCCCAGCGGCCCGACTCGACCCACAGCTCGCCCGGCTGCGCAATCGGCATCGAGATTTCGAGCGCACCGGCCCGGTCCATCTCCTCGCGGATCACGCGCTCGACCCGGCGCAGGACGCGAAGGCCCATCGGCAGCCAGGTGTAAAGCCCGCCCGCGACGCGCCGGATCAGCCCGGCGCGCAGCATCAGGCGATGGCTCGCGACCTCGGCCTCGGCCGGGACTTCCTTGAGGTTCTGGATCGGATTTGCGGACAGACGCACGGTTCACCCCAATGGGACGAAGCGTGTCGCCGGTCCCAAAGCGCGGTATCTTAGGCGCTGCTATCCGGCCTTGCCACGCCAGCCGCATGAAAGTCGACTTCAACGAAATGCGCATGCGCCGCGGGATCTTCCTGCTGCCGAACCTCCTGACGACCTGCTGCCTGTTCGCCGGCTTCTACGCGATCATCGCCGCGATCGACGGCAACTTCGAGCGGGCCACGATCGGGATCTTCGCGGCCATGATCTTCGACGGCCTCGACGGACGCGTCGCGAGGCTTATGGGAACCGAGACGGCGTTCGGCAAGGAATTCGACAGCCTGGCCGACATGGTCGCATTCGGGCTCGCGCCCGCCGTTGTCTGCTATCAATGGGGCGTCGCGCGGATCGCGGAGTACGGCTCGGCCTGGGGGCGCTTCGGCTGGATCGCCGCGTTCTTTTTCGCGGCTGCCACGGCGATGCGACTCGCGCGATTCAATGCGCGGTCGGCGACGCAGGACAAGCGTTATTTCGAAGGCCTTCCGAGCCCGTCGGGCGCCGCGATCGTCGCCGCGTTCGTGGCGCTTGCGCACGCGTACGACGTGACCGGACTGCCGGGTCTCATCCTCGCCTTCGTCATCACCGCGCTCGCAGCCATCCTGATGGTCAGCAGGTTTCCGTATCGAAGCTTCAAGGACCGTGCTGCCGGTGAGCGCGTGCGCTACTCGAAGCTGCTCCTCGTGCCGCTCGTGATCGCGCTGATCGCGATCAATCCGCCCGTGGTGCTCTTCACGATGTTCGGCATCTACGCGCTGTCCGGGCCGCTGGGATGGAGCTGGCTCAAGCTCCGCCGGCGATCGCGCGGCGCCGCCGAGGGCGGTTGAACGCATGGAAGCGCGACAGCTCGCGATCCTCGAGGCGATGGGTGTCGATGCCTATATCCTGCGGGCGCAGGCGCCGGTCGAGCGCGCCGACGCGCCGGACTGGACGACGCTCGCGGCCAAAGTGCGCGAGTGCCGGCTCTGCGGCCTTTGCGAGACGCGGACCCAGACCGTGTTCGGAACGGGCAACCAGCGCGCGCGGCTCATGGTGATCGGCGAAGCGCCCGGTGCGGAGGAGGACCGGCAGGGCGAGCCCTTCGTGGGCCGCGCCGGCATATTGCTCAACTCGATGCTGCGCGCGGCCGGCTTCGAGCGCGGCGAGGTGTACATCGCGAACGTCCTCAAGTGCCGTCCGCCGCAGAACCGCGATCCCAGCCGCGAGGAGACTGAGCGCTGCCTGCCTTACCTGCGGCGCCAGATCGAGCTCATCAGGCCCGCCGCGATTCTCTGCGTCGGCCGCATCGCCGCGCAGCGCCTGCTCGGCACGGAGCAACCGCTCGCGCGGCTGCGCGGCCGCGTCCTTCGGCTCGGCGACGTGCCGGTGATCGTGACCTACCATCCGGCCTACCTGCTGCGCTCACCCGGAGAGAAGCGCAAATCCTGGGAAGACCTCAAGCTCGCGCTCGGAGTCCTGGCGAATGGCAACGGCGCGTGAAGAATTCACGGCGGCACGCTTCCGGCTTCGCCCGATGACGCCGGCGGATCTGCCGCGCGTGGCCGCGCTCGAGCGCGAGGCCTACGTGTTTCCGTGGAACGACCAGATCTTCGCCGACTGCCTCCGCGTCGGCTATCACTGCGTCGTCGTGGAGACGACCGAGGGCGTCTCCGGCTACGGCGTGCTGTCGATGGGCGCGGGCGAGGCGCACGTCCTCAATGTCTGCATCAGCGAGGGCCTGCGCCGGCGCGGAATCGGCCGGGGGCTGCTCCTCGCGCTCCTCGGCCACGCGCGCGACCGCGGCATCCGCGACGCTTTCCTGGAAGTCCGCCGCTCGAACCGCGCGGCGATCGCCCTCTATCACGACCTCGGCTTCGAATGCGTCGGCCAGCGCCGCGGCTACTACCAGGCGCAGGACGGCCGCGAGGACGCCCTGGTCTACCGCCTGGAGCTCGGCGCGCTCCGCGACGCCTGATTCGCTACAATCGCGCGCCCTGCGCGATACCATGCACCTACCCAACGACGAAATTGCACGCCGCCGCAGTTTTGCGATCATTTCGCACCCGGACGCCGGCAAGACCACGCTGACCGAGAAGCTCCTGCTGTTCGGCGGCGCCATCCAGATGGCCGGCGCCGTCAAGGGCCGCAAGGCGGCGCGCCATGCGACCTCCGACTGGATGCGCCTCGAACAGCAGCGCGGCATCTCGGTCACGTCGTCGGTCATGCAGTTCCCGTACCGGGACCGCATCATCAACCTGCTCGACACGCCGGGTCACGAGGATTTCTCCGAGGACACGTACCGCACGCTGACCGCCGTCGACTCGGCGCTGATGGTGATCGACTGCGCCAAGGGCGTCGAGGAACGCACGATCAAGCTGATGGAGGTGTGCAGGCTCCGCGACACGCCGATCATGACTTTCATCAACAAGCTCGACCGCGACGGGCGCCCGCCGGTCGAGCTGCTCGACGAGATCGAGCGCGTTCTCGGGATCAGTTGCGCTCCCATTACCTGGCCGATCGGCATGGGGCGCGAGCTTTCGGGGATCTATCACTTGGGCGAGGATCGCATCTACGTCTACGACGGCGACCGCAAGGGCCGGGTCGGCACGAACCGCGCAATCGAAGGCCTCGCCAGCGCGGAAGCGCAAGCTTTGCTCGGCGAGTCGGCGCGGTCGTTCCGCGACGAAGTCGCATTGATCCGCGGCGCGATGCCAGCCTTCGACGCGGGCGCCTACCTGGCCGGGCGGCAGACACCGGTCTACTTCGGCTCCGCGATCTCGAACTTCGGCGTCGAGGAGCTGCTCCTTTCTTTCGTCGCGCATGCGCCGCCGCCACGGCCGCGCCGGGCGATCACGCGCGAAGTCGCGCCCAAGGAGAGCGCGCTGACCGGCTTCGTGTTCAAGATCCAGGCCAACATGGACCCCGGTCATCGCGATCGCATCGCATTCCTTCGCATCTGCTCAGGGAAGTACCGGCGCGGCATGCGGCTCCACCACGTCCGGCTCGGCAAGGAGATCCGCATCGCCGACGCGCTGACTTTCATGGCGGCGGACCGGCAGCAGGCCGACGAAGCCTGGGCCGGCGACATCATCGGACTCCACAATCACGGCACGATCAACATCGGCGACACGTTCACCGAGGGCGAGGCGCTCACCTTCACCGGCATCCCGAACTTTGCGCCGGAATTGTTCCGCCGGGCGGTGCTCAAGGATCCGCTGCGCATGAAAGCGCTGCAAAAAGGGCTGGATCAACTGTGCGAGGAAGGCGCGACCCAGCTCTTCCGCCCGCTGCGGAACAATGACCTCATACTCGGCGCGGTCGGACCGCTGCAATTCGATGTCGTCGCGTTCCGGCTAGCCGACGAGTACGGCGTGACCTGCGCGTTCGAACCCGTGAATGTGGTCACCGCGCGCTGGATCGACGGGGCGGACGGCGCGAAACTCGACCAGTTCCGCCAGCGCGTGCACGAGCACCTCGCCCTCGATCACGCGGGCGAGCTCGTCTATCTCGCGCCGAGCCGCGTCAATCTCGGATTGACGATCGAGCGCTGGCCGGAGCTCTCGTTTCGCGTGACGCGCGAGCACCTGGCGGTGGCCGCGTGAAGCGGGTGTTGCTGCGCCGGCCGGTGATCGCCTGGGCGCTCTACGACTGGGCCAATTCTGCGTTCGCGACGACGGTCATGGCGGGTTTTTTCCCGGTCTTCTTCAAGCAGTACTGGAGTGCCGGCACGGATGCGGCGGTGAGCACGTTCCAGCTCGGGCTCGCGAACGGCGTGGGGAGCCTCCTGATCGCGCTGTCGGCGGCGTGGCTCGGCGCGATGGCGGACCGCGGCGGGGCGCGCCTGCGGATGCTCGCGCTCTTCACGCTGCTGGGCGCCGGAATGACTGCGGCGCTCTGGGCCGTGGGACAAGGCGACTGGGTCACCGCAGTGCTCGTGTACGGGCTCGCCAGCATCGGATTTTCGGGCGCAGTCCTCTTCAACGATTCGCTGCTGGTCGATGTGGCGGAACCGCAGGAATACGACATGGTCTCCGCCTACGGCTTTTCGCTCGGCTATGCGGGCGGCGGGCTGCTGCTGCTCCTGAACGCGGCCATGGTGACGAATCCAGCCGCATTCGGTCTCGACGGGCCGGCCGAGGCCGTGCGCCTCGCGTTCCCCATGGTCGCGGCCTGGTGGATTCTCTTTTCGCTGCCCTGTTTCCTCTGGGTGCGCGAACAGAAGCCTGCGCACGTGCTCGCGACACCCGACGCAGCGCGGGCCGGCTGGCGCGAGCTGAAGTCGACCATCAGTCAGGTGCGGCGTTACAAGCCGCTCCTGTGGTTCCTGCTCGCTTACTGGCTTTACATCGACGGCGTCAACACGATCATCAAGATGGCCGTGGATTACGGCCTGTCGCTCGGCTTCCCGCAGCAGAGCCTGATCGCCGCGCTCCTGATCACGCAGTTCGTGGCGTTTCCAGCGGCGCTCGCCTTCGGCTGGCTCGGCAGCCGCATCGGCGCGCGGAACGGAATCTTCATCGCGATCGCGATCTATTCGGCGGCGACCGTTGCGGCCTACTGGATGCGGGACATCTCGCATTTCTACCTGCTCGCGGCGACCATCGGGCTCGTGCAGGGCGGCATCCAGTCGCTGTCGCGATCCTATTACGCGGCGCTGGTTCCGCCCGGCAAGCAGGGCGAGTTCTTCGGCTTCTACAACATGATGGGCAAGTTCGCGGCCGTGCTCGGGCCGCTCATGGTCGGGGTCACCGCGCTCGTGACCGGCGACACGCGTGCCGGCATGCTGTCGATCCTCGTCCTGTTCGTCGGCGGCGCGCTCCTGCTCGCGCGCTCGCGCCCGGCCCGCTGACCGCTGGCGCCTTACCAGGCCGCGGGATCCAGGCGGTAGTAGCCGCGCAGCTCCCCGTAGAGCGCGGGCAGGCGGCGCGCGAACTCGCGCGGCTGTTCGAAGAAAGCCTCGCTCGCGACCGCGAAGAACTCGGCTTCGTCCTGTGCGGCGTAGTCGTCGAGGAAGGTCTCCTCGCCCTGTTCGACCGAGTCCTGCAGGCGTTTGAATTCCGATGCCAGCACCGCGGACCAGCGCTGCCGGTCGGCGGCGGAATCGAGCTGCGGCGTGCCGTCCGCGCCGCCGGCTTCGAGATCCAGGTAATGCGCGAACTCGTGAATCACGACGTTGTAGGCCCCGCCGTCGTCATCGCCCGCGCTCTCGACGTCTTCCCAGGACAGCAGGATGCGGCTGACGTCCCAGGCCTGGCCCGACAGCACGCGCTCCTCCTCGGTGACGACGCCGACCTCGTCGTGCCATTGTTCGGCGACGACGAACTGCGACGGATAGATCAATATCGATCGCACCAATTCGTATGGCGGCCGGTCACGCCCGAGCACCAGCAGGCAGGCCTGCGCCGCGACCGCGAGACGGATCGCCGGCGTGATCGCAAGCCCGCGGCAGCCCACGAATTCCTTCTCGCCGAGAAACACGGCCGTCAGCGCGTCGAGTCGTGGCACCAGCGCCTGCGGCACGCGCGCGTAGCCGGGCCAGTGACGCGCAAGCAGCGCGTGTTCGGCGGCGGTGAGCGCGCGGCCGTGCAGCGCGGTACGCCGGCGCGCGGCGATGATCGGCCTCCCGACGATCCAGGCCAGCACCGCGAGACAGCCGGCGAGCGCGATCGCGAACGCCGTGCTCACGGGTCGAAGCGCGCGACCAGGCCGCGCAAGAGCCGCAGGTCGCCCTCAGCGGGCGCGGGCAGGTAACGCAGCCGCAGGTAGATCTCGGTGATCGCCTGCGACGCGGTGCCGAGGTCGGGGCGCAGCCGCCGGACGCGGAGCGCAAAGTCGCGCGGCGCCTCTCCGACCCGCCGTTCGATGCCATGGCTCGCAAGGCGCTTCACGAAGCGGCCGTAGGTCGTGGCGGTCGGGTCCGCGCGGCGCGGGCGGAATTCCCAGGCGAGCCAGGCGAACAGCAGGCCGACAGCGAGCACGAGGCCGGCTCCGAGCACGACGCCAAAATCCCGCCAATCCGGATCATCGAAGCCGAGATCGAGCAGCATTTTCTCCTGGCTGGCGCGGTTGAACTGCACGACCCAGTCATTCCAGCGCGCGTTGACGTTGTCCCAGATCATGCCGGCCTGCCACCAGAACCGGGAATCGCCCATCAGTCCGCCGGTCAGCAGTTCGGAGCCCGCGAATGAAGCGTCGATGCCGCGCTCGATGCGTTCGGGCGCGATTGCCGCGGTCGGGTCGACGCGCTTCCAGCCGGATTCCGGCGTCCAGATCTCGGACCAGGCATGCGCATGCGACTGCCGCACGATCAGGTAACCGCCGATCGGGTTCCAGTCGCCGCCCTGGTAGCCGGCGACGACGCGGGCCGGAATCCTGGCGGCCCGCATCATCGTCGTGAAGGCGGAAGCGTAGTGCCCGCAGAATCCCTGGCGCGTATTGAACAGGAAGTCGTCCACCGAGTCGCGCGCGAGTCCTGGCGGCGTCAGCGTGTAGTAGAAATCCTGCGCGCGGAATAGGTCGAGCACCGCCTGCGCGTACCCGGAATCGCTGCCGGCGGCGGGGCGCATTTGCCGGGCGAGGGCAAGCGTCCGCGGATTGCGGTTGGGCGGTAGCTGCAGGCTCCGGTTCCGCAACGCGGGCGAGAGGGTCTTGCCCGCTTCGTAGCGCGGATAGGACCGCGCGTCGTACTGGAGTACCGCATGAACGGGTCTGCGCGTGCGGAGCCCGAAATCCCAGGACTGGATCGCTAAGGCGCGCGTCCAGCTCTCGACCATGTCGAGCGCGAAAAGCATCTGCTGGCCTGTCGGTTCGAGGGTCACGGTGTATTCGACCGGCGCGCCGGTGTGCAGGACGGGCGGCCGGAAAAAAAACTGCGGGGCGCCGCGCGACCAGGAATAGCCGTCGAATTCCGAGAGCACCGGACCACGCCAGTAGCGCAGCGCCGGCGGCGGCGGATTGCCGTCAAAGCGCACGCGAAACGCGACGACGTCGTTCAGTGTCAGGTCCGAGATGTCGCCGGGCGACATTTCCTCGGTCAGGCCCGAAAGCGCGCGCTCGGCCGATGGCGCGCCCCAGAAACTGCCCGCGAGGCGCGGAAAGAAGAAGAACAGCACCAGCGCGATCGGAGCGGCTTTCAGGAGCATCGCGCCGGTCGTGCGAAATGGACGCAGCGGAGGGCAGTCCTGCCCGCGGCGCGACACCTGGAGCAGCGCCGCCGCGAGCAGCCACACGGTCGGCAGCACCCAGGCCGCGGTCGCGATGTCCTGCGCGTAGAGAAATGCCGCAAGGCACAGGAACCAGCCGATGAATATGAGCGCCGCATGGTCGCGGGGGCTCCGCGTTTCCAGCAATTTGAGCGCGGACATCAGGGCGAGCAGCGCCGTGCCGCCGTCGAGGCCGGTGATCGTGGTGTAACCGAGCAGGACGCTCGCCGTCACGCCGAGCGCCATGACACCGCGCGCGAGCGTGCCCGGCATGCGCCAGCCACGCCGCTCGGCCAGGAGCCGCCAGGCGCAGATGGCCAGCACGAAGCCGCTCACCCAGGGTTGCAGGCGCAGGAGATGCGGGCCGAGGGCGGCGACCAGGCCGCCCATGGTCCAGGCGAGCCGCCGGAAACTTTCCTGGCGCTCAGGCGACATCGGGTTCCGGCGCCTCGAAGCGCGCGATCGCGGCGAGGCAGCGGCGCCGCTGCGCATCGCCTGGTTGCGGCGGAATGTCCTCTCCCGGCAGCCGCAAACCGAAGGTCGCTCCACGCGCGTGAGCGTCGACGATCCAGCGCGCAAGAACCGAAAGTCGCGCTTCCAGGTCCGGCCCCGGCACGTCCGCGAGGTCGAATACCGGCAATGCCTCGGCGTCGCCGCTGAACTCCTTGATCAGGAGCTCATCCGCGCGCGCGTAGGCTTTCCAGGCGATGTGCCGCGGCGGATCGCCGGGGTGATAGTCCTTGAGTCCGGCGAAATCCCCGTCGCCGCGCCGCGCCGTGCCGCCGCCGGCAGCGCCGGGCGCGGGCGGCGGCGGCGGCGCGTCCGCGGCGGGACGCGGATAGACGAGGCAATGGAGCCCCGGGTGCAGCACCGCCCAGGCGCGGAACAAGCCGTAAGGAAACCGGGTCGCGATCTCGACGCGATCGAGGACGACGTAGCCGCGGCG
>Ga0302046_10003159_pt1 | contig 14975 bp, 14 predicted proteins | sample RVTome_11_FD_200261 | JGI IMG/M metagenome (GOLD analysis project Ga0302046, IMG submission 200261) | Soil microbial communities from uranium-contaminated site in the Upper Colorado River Basin, Wyoming, United States - RVT147D111 (version 2) ...
TTGATGGCGTCCTCCTTCCTGGACGGCATCATCACGAGCAGCCCTGCCCCTGCCAGCGGCAGGAACAGCGCGACGGTGAGCAGCCAGCCCTGTTCGTTCATTCATGACTCCTTGTCAGGCCGCGGCGAAGACCAGCACCAGCACGATGACCCCCGCAACGAGGGCACCGGCATACCGCTGGACGTCACCCGACTGGATGCGCTTGAGCTTGTCGGACCACCACGCCGCCGAGAACGCGGCGCCGTTGACGCCGCCGTCGATGACCTTCTGGTCCAAGGTGTCGTAGGTCCCCGTCGCGATGCGCTTGGTCTGCGCACCGACGCCGGCGACGAAGCCGTCGATGATCTCGTTGCTGGTCCAGTTGACAAACGTGGCCAGCCGGTCCCGGATCGGCACGACGATGCCGCGATACCCGATGTCGTCGAACCAGTACTTGTTGACGAGGGCCTTGGTCACCGGGCCGAGGTTCATCGTCGGATCGGTCTCGGGCTCGCCCTTGCCGTAGATGCGCCAGGCGAGCCCGACGGCGAGCAGGAACACGACGAGGGCGTAGAGGGCAACGTCGGCGTGGAACTCCGGCGGGCCGTGAAGCACGTGGTTGGAGGGACCCTCGCCCTCGGTTGCCTCGGTGGCCAGCGGACCGGCCCGGAGCGCGACGCCGACCTCCTCTGGTGACGCCGCATTCCGGGCACCGGCTGATTCGACCTCGCCTTCGAGTTCGATGGCGTGCTCGCCGCCGGCGATGAACGGATAGGTCGTCTCCTCGAGGGCGTGGGTGGCGGTCCACTGCTCGAAGTTGTCGTCCTGGGACCAGAACGGGGCACCGATGAACCCGGCGACGATCGACAGGACGGCCAGGATTCGCAGCGGCACGGTGATCTGGAGCCCGGACTCGTGCGGCGTGCTGATGACCGTGTCGGCGTGGGCCTCGTGGTCCTGCCCGCTGTGGTGGGCGTGGGCTCCGCGGTACTCGCCCCAGAAGATCAACAAGCACGCCCGCGCCATGTAGAACGTCGTGACGCCGGCTGCCGCCAGCCCCAGCCAGAACACGAAGTCGCCGGTGGCCGAGTTGTCGCCCCACAGCTGGGCGGACACCAGGATCTCGTCCTTGCTGAAGAACCCGGCGGTCAGCGGAAAACCGGCGAGCGCCAGGGATCCGACGATGAAGGTCCAGAACGTGTGCGGCATGTGCCTGCGCATCCCGCCCATGTCGCTCATGTTGTTGCTGTGCACGGCGTGGATGAGCGAGCCGGACCCGAGGAACAGCAGCGCCTTGAAGAAGCCGTGGGTGAACAGGTGGAAGATCCCGGCCGTGTACCCACCGACGCCCAGGGCGGCCATCATGTAGCCCAGCTGGCTGACGGTCGAATACGCCAGCACCTTCTTGATGTCGTCCTGGACCAGCGCGAGGAACCCCGCGAAGAACAAGGTGATCACGCCGACGATCGCGACCGTGTTCATGACCGCGAGCGACTGCGCGTAGATCGGGTACAGCCTGGCCACGACGAACACGCCCGCGGTCACCATGGTTGCCGCGTGGATCAGCGCCGACACCGGGGTCGGGCCGGCCATCGCGTCGGGCAGCCAGACGTGCAGCGGCATCTGGCCAGACTTGCCGACGGCCCCGAGGAAGATCATCAGCGTCCCGAACACGAGCGTGCCGGTCGCGATGTCGCCGTGGATCGAGGCCTCGGTGAGCTGGCCGATGTTGAACGGGGTGCTGGTCGAGCCGAACATCGCCGAGGCCAGCACGATGACGCCGACGACCAGGCCGACGTCGGCGAACTTGGTGACGAGGAAGGCCTTGTTCGCGGCGTCCTGGTTGGGTTTGTCCTCCCAGTAGAAGCCGATCAGCAGGAAGGAGCAGACGCCGACCAGCTCCCAGCCGACGAGGGCCTGGAGGGTGTTGTTCGCGATCACGAGCAGCAGCATCGAGAACGTGAACAGGCTCAGCATCGCGAAGAAGTAGGTGAATCGCTCCTCGCCGTGCATGTACTCGCGCGAGTAGATCTGCACCATCAGGGACACGGTCGTCACGAGCAGGAACATCATCGCGGTGAGCCCATCGACGAGCATCCCGAGCTCGAGCGTGAAGCCGCCACCCAGTGGGGACCACGAGAACGCCTTCTCGAGGGCGTCGATCGGCGAGTTGCTGAACGTGTGGACGGCGATGCCGATCGAGATCACCCAGGCGACCGCGACCGTCGCGATCCCGATCTCGGAGCCCTTGCCGGGCATGAGCTTGCCGAAGAACGTGATGATCCCGGCCGCGACGAGCGGCAGCAGTGGCACCAGCCACGCGAGGTCGAGAGTCTGTTCCATCAGCCGACTACCAACGCATCAGGTCGGCGTCGTCGACGTTGACCGACGCACGGTTGCGGAACATGTTCAGGACGATGGCCAGGCCCACGCCGACCTCGGCGGCGGCGATGGCAATGATGAACAGGGCGAACACCTGCCCGGAGGCGTCAGCCTCGGCGGGGTACAGCAGGTCCTGGAAGGCGACCAGGTTGATGTTGACGGCGTTGAGCATCAGCTCGACGCTCATGAGCACGAGCACGGCGTTGCGCCGGGCGATCACGCCGTAGACGCCGACGCAGAACAGGAAGGACGCGAGGATGAGCGGGCCCATTGGGCTCATGCCTCACCTCCACTGGCCTGTGGCAGCTCTCGCAGCTCGCCCTCGGCAGAGGGGGGCTCCGCGAGCGTCACGGTGGTGGCCACGAACTCGCCTTCGCCCGAGTCGCCCTCGTCGCGGCGGGACAGCAGGATCGCGCCGACCAGTGCGGCCAGCAGCAGCATCGAGGCAACCTCGAACGGGAGCACCCAGCGCGAAAAGATTGCCTCGCCGAGCTGGGCGGTGCTGGGCCCGGCGATCTCGCGTCCGGCCTGCTCCGCGGTCGTGCTGAAGTCGGCGTAGGCGTCGACGATCAGCGCGACCAGCACGCCGAAGAGCGCGGTCGCGACCCCGGTCCCCAGGCCACGGTTCTGGGAGTCGAGCGCCTCGCGGCCGATCGGCGCCCGGGTCAGCATCAGGCCGAACAGGAACAGCACGGCGATGGCGCCGACATAGACGACCAGCTGGACGAGCGCGACGAAGTCAGCGTGCAGCACCAGGAACACGCCCGCGATCCCCGCCAGCGTGGCCGCAAGGAACAGGGCGGCGTGCACGAGGTTCTTCGAGGTCACGACCATGAGGGCCGAGCCGCCGGTCGCGATCGCGAGCAGGATGAAGACGATCTCCTGGGAGGTCATTCGGTTCCTCCCTCGTCGCCGGCGGCGGAGCTGCCTTCGGTGCCACTCGAATCGATGATCTCCTGCTTGCGCTTGCGGACCCAGGCCGCCTTGGCCTTGGCGCGGGCAATCCGCTCCGACTTGCCCTCGGCGATCAGCTGGTCGTAGGTCTCCTGGTCGATCTCGCCGCCCTCGACATGGATGTCTGCGGCGCGCGGCCTGGCCTCGGCGGCATCGGCGTCCGCCGCCGGCAGGTCGGCCTCCGCCGCCGGCAGGTCGGCCTCCGCCGCCGGCAGGTCGGCCTCCGCCGCGAGCTCCTGCTTGCGCTTGCGGACGTGGGCGGCCTTGGCCTTGGCCCGGGCAATCCGCTCCGACTTGCCCTCGGCGATCAACTTGTCGTAGGTCTCCTGGTCGATCTGGCCGGCGTCGTCGACATGCACGTCGGGTGCTTTGGCAGCGGCTCCGGAAGCGGCGGCCGGGGCGACGGCCGTGCCCTCGGCCGGCTTGGTCTCCTCCGAGACGATGGCCGCCTGGCGGGTCGACTCGGACCTCTCGAGGGCCGCCGTCACCTCGGCAGGCTGCTCGGCGCCCTCGTCCAGCGCGGGCGGGGCAGGGACGGTGTCCATCCACTCCCGCAGCCGCTCCTTTTCGTGCAGCAGGCCCGTGATGGAGTACTCGGTGTACTCGAACTCGGGGCTCCAGAACAGGGCGTCGAACGGGCAGACCTCGACGCAGATGCCGCAGTACATGCACAGGGCGAAGTCGATCGCGAAGCGGTCGAGCACATTGCGGGTCCGGGCGCGGCCGCCCTCCTTTGCCGGTGGCACCGTCTCCTTGTGGGAGTCGATGTAGATGCACCAGTCCGGGCACTCGCGCGAACAGAGCATGCAGACCGTGCAGTTCTCGTCCATCAGCGCGATGACCCCGCGCGTGCGCGGGGGCAGGTCGGGCCTGACGTGCGGGTACTGCTGGGTCGACGCGGGCGACAGCATGGTTCGCAGCGTGATGCCCAGGCCCTTCAACAGGCCCAGCCCCGGGGTCTTCGTCTTCAACGGCATCAGAAGGCCACCTTGCCGACGGCGACCACGCCGATGTTGATCAGCGCCAGCGGAACCATGACCGTCCACGAGAACTTCTGGAGCTGGTCCTCGCGCAGCCGCGGGTAGGTGACCCGCAGCCAGACCATGATGAACGTCAGCAGGAAGATCTTGCCGAGCGTGACGCCTCCCCCGATGAGGATGCCGAGTGCGCCACAGTCGAAGATGCCGCCCGCCCCGTCACAGCCGGGCAGCGGCACCCCGGGGACGATCTGCCAACCGCCGAGGTAGAGCACCGTCATCAGGGCAGACATCGACACCATGCCGCCATACTCGGTGAGCAGGAACATGGCGAACTTGATCCCCGAGTACTCGGTCATGTACCCGAAGACGAGCTCCGAGTCGGCGATCGGCATGTCGAAGGGCGGACGAGACAGCTCGGCCAGCGACGCGACGTAGAAGAGCGCAAACCCGAGCGCCTGCGGGAACACGAACCAGAGGTTGATCTCGGTGTTGCCGAGCATGAACGTCGCCTGCGAGTTGACGATGTCGACCAGCGACAGCGACTCGGCCTGGATCGCGACGGCGGCGGCCGCGAGGATCAGCGGCAGCTCGTACGCGATCAGCTGGGCCGCAGCCCGGACGCCACCGAACAGCGAGAACTTGTTGGCCGAGGCCCAGCCGCCCATCAGGATGCCGATGACACTGATCGAGCTGATCCCAAGGGCGTAGAACAACCCCAGCTCGAGGTCCTCTGCCCACACCTCGGGAGCCACCGGGAGCACGAAGAAGATGAGGATGGCCGGGACGAGGGCGACGCCCGGCGCCATCGCGAACACCCAGCGGTCCGCGGCGCGCGGGATGATGTCCTCCTTCTGGATGAACTTGATCCCGTCCGCGACCAGCTGGAGCGTCCCGTGCGGCCCGGCCTCCATCGGCCCCAGCCGGTCCTGCTGGTGGGCCATCACCTTGTGCTCCATGTAGCCCACGACCAGCGGCACCACGAAGAAGAGCGGGAGGATCAGCAGGATCTTGAGGCCCACCGCACCCCAGAAGTTGTCGATGTCGAGGATCGAAGGCGTGACCGCAAGCTGCGACAGGACGGCGCTCATCGGTCGACGTCCCCCACCACGAAGAACACCGAGCCGAGGACGGCGATCGCATCCGGGACGAGTGTGCCCCGAAGCAGGTGCGGGATCACGGCCACGTTCGAAAAGGACGGCGTGCGCATCTTCAGCCGCCACGGGGTCTTGGTGCCGTCGGACTCCAGGTAATAGCCGAGCTGGCCGAGCGGATTCTCGATCCGCAGGTACGTCCAGCCCTCGGGCGCCTTCACGACCTTCGGCAGCTTCTGGTTGACCGGCCCGGATGGCATCGCGTCGTGGACCTGGTCGATGATGTCCAGGGACGCCTGGATGCGGTGGACCAAGCAGTAAAAGCGGTCGTAGCAGTCGCCGTGCTCGCCCACCGGCACGGTCACGTCGATCTCGCCGTACTTGAGGTAGGGCTCCGTGACCCGCGAATCCTCGGCCACGCCCGTGGCGTGCAGCGTCGGACCAGTGACGCCGTAGGCGAGTGCGACCTCGCGCTCGAGCGCGCCCACGCCGACCGTGCGGGCCTGGAAGATCTCGTTGCCGAGGATCAGGTCCTTGTAGTCCTGGAGGCGCTTGCGGATCGTCGCGGCAATGTCGGTCGACTGCTGGAGAAAGCCCTTGGGCAGGTCGACCTTGATGCCCCCGACCTGGTTGTAGGTGAAATGGAGCCGGCCGCCAGTCGCGGACTCGAGCAGGTACTGGATGTCCTCGCGCTCGCGGAACGCATAGAACATCGGCGTGATGGCGCCCAGCTCGATGGCGTACGAACCAATGAACATGAGGTGGTTGAGGATCCGGTTCCACTCGGCGAGCAGCATCCGGATCCACACGGCCCGCTCCGGGACCTCCATCTCGAGCATCTTTTCGACCGCGAGGGCAACTCCGAGCTCGTTGGCGAAGCCGCTCAGCCAGTCGTGGCGGTTGACCAGGGCCTTGATCTGGCGGTAGTCGCGGTGCTCGGCCAGCTTCTCGAAGCCGCGGTGCATGTAGCCGATGACCGGATGGGCGTCGCGGATCCGCTCGCCGTCCATCTCCATGATGATCCGCAGGACCCCGTGGGTCGCCGGGTGTGCCGGACCGATCGACAGCGTCATCTCGGCGGTGTCGAAGTCACCGTCTCCGATGATCTCCAGGGCGATGTCCTCACCCGGCGCCGTCCCCGGGTGGATCCGCTCTCGCGTCTCGAGGTCGCTCACAGGCGCCCCTCCGGCTCGCCGGACGCTGGGTCATCATCCGGCGGCAGGTCCGGCAGCTCACCCTCGAGCACGGCCTCGTCCTCGAAGCCCACGCCGAGCGGCCAGGGGGCCACCATCGCAGCGACAGGGGGTTCGGCCGGGGCCTGCGCCATCGGTTCGGGCTCCGGTTCGGGCTCGGGCTCCGGTTCGGGCTCGGGCTCCGGTTCGGGCTCGGGCTCCGGCTCGGGTTCTGGCTCCGGTTCCGGCTCCGGTTCGGGTTCTGGCTCGGGCTCTGGTTCGAGCTCGACGAGTGCCTCCGGGGCCTCGGTCGCGGCCACGTCCTCGGCCACGGACTCCGCCGCTTCCTCGACTGCCGGTTCGGCGATGGCGACGTTCACGGCCTTGGCGTGGTCCGCCATGGCCTTGTCGAGATCCGTCGGGCCGGGAGCGTCGCCGAGCAGGGTCTCGCGTTCGACGACGTTGCCGTCCTCGTCGGTCTCGGCGGGCTCCTTGACCCCCGGCCACGGCTTGGCGACCCGCGAAGCCAGGAAGAAGTCCTTGCGGAGGGGCCAGCCCTCGAAGTTCTCGACGTTGAGGATGCGCGGCGCGAGTCCGGGATGTCCGTTGAACTCGATCCCGAACATGTCCCAGGTTTCGCGTTCCATCCAGTTCGCGCCCGCGTACAGCCCGGTGAGGCTCGGCAGGACCGGCGCGTCACGGCCACCGGGAACGTTGACATCCAGCAGGACGCGAACGCCTGTCGACGTCGAGTACAGGATCGCGACGACCCGGAATCCCTCGTCGCGGTTGTCGACCCCGAACAGGCTGTCGAACAGGTCGAACCCGAACGCGGACTCGTCGCGCAGCACCCGGGCCACCTCGACCCAGGAGCCGGGCTCGACGTGCAGGGTGAGCGTGTCGTACTCGTTGGTCACGCCGGACAGCGCCTGCTCGCCGACGTGCTCGGCAAGAGCCTCCAGGAAGTCCTCGACGGAAAGCGATGCCTCAGCGCGTGGGAGCAGGTCGGTCATCTGCTCACGCCTCGGCCGGCGCGAGCTCGGGGTCCGGTGAATCGTCGCCGCCAAGGACGATTGGTCGACGATCGGCGAACCGGGTCTTGAGGGACTCGCCCTGGATCAGGTCCTGCAGGGCGAGGATGCCGTCGAGCAGCGCCTCGGGCCGCGGCGGGCAGCCGGGGACGTACACGTCGACCGGGATGACCTGGTCAACGCCCTTGGTGACCGAATAGCTGTCCCAGTACGGGCCGCCGCAGTTGGCGCACGAGCCGAAGCTGATCACGTACTTGGGCTCGGGCATCTCCTCGTAGAGCCGCCTGACGGCGGGTGCCATCTTGTCGGTGAGCGTTCCCGACACGATCATCAGGTCGGCCTGGCGGGGACCGTGGGCGAAGGGGATCACTCCGAGTCGGATGAAGTCGTGACGCGACGTCGAGGCAGCGATGAACTCGATGGCGCAGCACGCCAGGCCGAAGTTGAAGCACCAGAGGCTGTACCGGCGCCCCCAGTTGAAGACGAACTTCATCGGCTTGGGCAGCTCGACCTGGTCCATCACTCCCATACGAGGACCTTCTTGCGCCACGCGTAGACCAGCCCGACCGCCAGGACGGCGATGAAGATGAACATCTCGACGAGCGCGAAGGTCGGCGTGACCACCGACGATCCCTCCTCGAGCCCCCCGAGGATCAGCGCCCACGGAAACAGGAACACGGACTCGACGTCGAAGATGACGAACAGGAAGGCGAAGACGTAGTACCGGATGTTCATCTGGCTCCAGCCGGTCCCCACCGCCTCGACGCCACATTCGTAGGTCGTCAGCTTCAACGGGGAGGGGACGGTGGGCCGCATGATGCGGTTGAGCGTCATGATCGCGGCATACAGCGCGATCGCGAGCAGGGCGAGGATCGCAAAGGCCCCGTACTGCTCGTAGAAGGTCACCCGAGCCTCCGGGGTCGGCTGGCACGAAGTCCCTGCAGGGCCGTCGACACCATGGCTTTCCAGGCCGCACCGGTACCCGCAGCTGACCCTTCAGCGCGGAGTGGGAGGGCCATTGCGGATGCTAGCAACGGGGGCCTTTCGGCTCCCCAACAGCAGCAGCAGTGGAGCTTCGCCCTGCTGACCGCGCTCAGCCGGTCCGGGAGAGGCGGGCACCAACCAGCCGCAGGGTGCGCGAGAGCAGCGGTCGATCGGCCTGCTCGAGCTCCCACTCCGCCTGGCGCCTGCGGGCGGACATGACCACCTGGTAGGTCTCGGGCATGATGAATCGGAACGTTTGCAGAGCCGGCTGTCGGTCCATGACCTGGACGAGGCCGCGCATCGCGATCGTTGCGGCCGCCGACCGTGCCGGCGACTGCTCCAGGCCGGTCATCCGCTGCACGGCCCTCGGCAGCGTCGGAATCGCCGCCGCCTTTGTCAGCTGGACCGCAGGGATCGCGTGCGCGTCGCGCCAGTAGTCCACGTGCGGCTTCTTGAACCACTCGATGACGTGCATCGCGGGCTGGCTGTAGGCCAGCGACGGGTTGACCGTGTCGAAGTACGCCCGGACCCCCTCCGGCGTCGACGGCACAAGCTCGCCCGGGAAGCCTATGTGGTCGGTGCCGATGGAGGCTTCCTGCCAGTACTGGCGCCGCTCAGCCTCGGTCAGCGGCTCGTTGAAGCGCTCGTAGCAGACCAAGGCCGAGTGCCAGCCCGTCATGTGGACGTACAGCAGGTGCTCGTGCTCGAGCGCCTCGAAGTGCTGGCCCGTGGTCGGGTCGGTGCCCTTGACCTTGCTGTGCATGGCGTGCAGCTGGCGCGAGAGCGCCTCGACCGTGCGCATGTCAGCCAGTGCGTACGCCGCAAAGAAGTGCCCGGTCCTGCGCAATCGACCGCTCGGGTCGCGCTGGTAGTCGCTGTAGGCCGCAACCCCAGTGCCGATCGGCGTGCGCAGCATCTGGACGATCACGGCGCGATAGGCCGCGACCAGGTTGCTCGAGGACATCCAGACGCGCCAGGTCATCGTCCAGGGGCCGAACAGCCCGTCGTCCTGCCGCGGGCCAGCGGGCACCCTGAACTGCTTGCGGCGGACGGGCGCACCAGCCATGGCTCGAGTCCTGTGGTCGGTCGCCCGACAGCCTACCGGACTTGCCGCTCAAATGAGCGATAACATGGTCGGGCAACGACCGAGGAGCCGGACGTGGCCACGCAGGCCGAGCGACGCGCCGCCACCGAGCGGGCGCTGCTCGAGGCAACGCTGGAGTGCCTGGCCGAGGAGGGATACGCAGCGCTGTCGACCCGTCGCATCGCCGAGCGGGCAGGGGTAGCCCAAGGGACGCAGCGCCACTACTGGCCGACGCGGACCGGCCTGCTGATGGCGGCCATGCGCCACGCCAAGGATTCGCTGGCGGTGCGGGCCCTGCGTCGCCTGCACCAGCTCGACGACCTCGATGTCGCGTCGGTCGAGCAGGGCGTGGACCTGGCGTGGGAGCTGCACCGCGGTCGCGAGTTCCGCGCCCTCCAGCAGGTGTGGGTGGCTGCCGCGGACGACCCCGAGCTCGCCGGCTTCGCCGCCGACTTCGAGTCCGAGATCCAGAAGGATCTCCTCGACACCGTCGCCGCGGTTTTTCCACGGGCGGCTGCACATCCGGATGCCCGCGCGGTGCTCGAGACCGGCCTTGCGGCCATTCGCGGGGTTGCCGCGCTGGTGCCGCTCCTCGGCGAGGACGAGCTCGAGGGTCGCTGGCGTCCGGTTCGCGCCGAGCTCATCCGGATGGTGACCACCCGCCTGGACGAGGCCGCAGACCCGCCTGCCATCAGCTGATCGACACCGCGGTCAGGGCAACGACCAGTCGACCGGGTCGACGTGCTGGTCGACGAGCAGCTCGTTGGTCCGACTGAAGGGCCGCGACCCGAAGAAGCCCTTGCGGGCCGACAGCGGGCTGGGATGTGCGGACTCGATCGCGGGAACCGTGCCGAGCATCGTCCGCAGGTCGCGGGCGTCGCGTCCCCACAGGATCGCCACGAGCGGGCCGCCGCGCTCGACGAGGGCCTCGATGGTCCGCGACGTCACGTCCTCCCAGCCCTTGCCTCGGTGGCTGCCGGGCGCCCCGGGCCGCACGGTGAGCGAACGGTTGAGCAGCATGACGCCCCGGGCGACCCATGGCGTGAGGTCGCCGTTGGACGGCATCGGCACGCCGACGTCGTCGACCAGCTCCGCGAAGATGTTTCGGAGGCTGCCCGGGAGGGGTCGGACCTCCGGTGCCACGGCGAAACACAACCCGATCGGGTGGCCCGGGGTTGGGTAGGGGTCCTGGCCGACCAGGAGGACCTTCACGTCCTTCAGCGGCATCGCGTATGCGGCAAACACGTTCTTGCCGGCCGGCAGGAACCCTCGTCCGGCCTGCTGTTCGGCCCGCAGGAAGTCACCGAGGCGCTCGATCGTCGCGGCCACGGGCGCCAGCGCTTCGGCCCAGCCGGTGCCGACGAGGTTCTCGAAGCCCATCGACGCGGCGTCAGCCGACGCGGTCGAGCGCGTACTCGGACAGTCGTCGCAGGGCCTTGGTGATCGACTGGCCCTCGAACGGCTCGAGGGCATCGATCGAGCCCGCCACGTAGTCCGCCGCCGTCTGGCGGGCACGCTCCATGGCCCGGGAGCCACGCAACAGCTCGAGCGCCCGGGCGACGGCGTCACCGGACAGCTCGTCGGCGGACAGCAACGCGTCGAGCTCGCCGCCGGGATCGTCCTCGATCGCGTACAGCACTGGCAGGGTCCGCACGCCCTCACGCAGGTCGGTGCCAGGCGTCTTGCCGGAGTCCTCGTGTTCCGAGGCGATGTCGAGCAGGTCGTCCGAGAGCTGGAAGGCCATGCCCATGTTCCAGCCGTACTCGGTCGCCGCCGCGACGTCCTCCGGCGCGCAGCCGGCCAGCAGGGCGCCGAGCCTTGCGCTGGTCGCGATCAGCGAAGCGGTCTTCTCCGCCACGACCGTCAGGTAGTGGTCCAGCGTTGGCTCGAGCGCGGGCACGTCCGGCGGCAGGGCGCCGACCGACCCCTGGACCTCGCGAATCTGGCCCTCGCACAGGCTCGCGATCGTCTGGGCCATGATCCGGGTGACCTCGACGCCGAGGTCGGCCGACAGCTCCGAGGCGCGGGCGAACAGGTAGTCACCGGTGAGGATCGCGATCGTGTTGTCCCACCGGGTGTTGGCCGACGGGGTGCCGCGACGGGCAGGCGCCTCGTCGATCACGTCGTCGTGGTAGAGCGTGGCCAGGTGGACGAGCTCGACGACCACGCCCGCGTCGGGGATCTCGTCGCGCGTGGCGTCCCCCAGGTGTGCCGCCAACGACACGACCATCGGGCGGAAGCGCTTGCCGCCGGCGTCCATGAGGTACTTGGCGGCCTCGTCGACGAACCGGTGGGACGAGGCGACCTGCTTGCGCAGCCGGTCCTCCACGAGGTCGAGGATCCGGCTGATGCCGATGCCGTGGGCCTCGAGCTGGTCGAGGACGGGCTGGGGGACGGCCAGCCGGCGGACGCGGGGAAGGGCGCTCATCGGTCCGGCGTCATCGTGCCACGAACGCGACACGGTCGGCCATGTCGAGCACCAGCGCGGGATAGACCCCCAGCGAGACGATCAAGGCAAACCCGGACGCGAGCGCCAGCGACAGCCCGTCGGAGAGCCGCAGCGGTTCGGCCGGCTCGGCGGTCGGCTCCTCGAGGAACATCAGGCCCATCAACCGCAGGTAGAAGAAGGCGGCGATCACGCTGCTCGCGACGCCGACGACGACGAGCCATTCGAGCCCGGCGCCGACGCCGGCCGTGAAGACCTGGAGCTTGCCGACGAAGCCTGCGGTGCCCGGGATGCCGGCCAACGACAGCAGCGCGACCGCGAAGACCCCGGCGAGCACCGGCGACTCACGGCCCAGGCCCCGCAGGTCGACCAGAGCGACCTCGCCGCGCCGGCGTCGCTCGATCGCGAGCACGGCGCCGAAGGCGGTGATGGTCGTCACGGCATAGGTCAGCAGGTACCAGAGCGTCGCCGACAGGCCTTCGTTGCTGGCGCTGGCCACGCCGATCGCGGCATAGCCGGCATGGGCGATCGAGCTGTAGGCGAGGATGCGCTTCACGTCGCGCTGGACCAGGGCGGCCAGCGCGCCATAGAGCATCGAGGCCGTGGCCAGGACGGCGAGGATCGGCACCCACAGGTCGGACAGGCCGCCGAACGTGAGCAGGTACAGGCGCAGCACGGCCGCGAACCCGGCCGCCTTCGTGGCGGCGGCCATGAAGCCCGTCACGTTCGTGGGCGCGCCCTGGTAGACGTCGGGCGTCCAGGCCTGGAACGGCGCGAGCGCCACCTTGAAGCCAATCCCGACGGTGACGAGCGCCAGCGCCAGCACGGCCGGCTGGTCCGGGACGGCCAGCAGGCGGATCCGGTCGGCGATGATCCCGAGCTCGATGCTGCCGGTCGTCACGTACAGCAGGGCCATGCCGTACAGCAGGATCGCCGAGGCGACTGCGCCCATCACGAAGTACTTGACGCCGGATTCCTGGGACCGGCGGTCACGCCGCGCGAGGCTGACCAGGACGTAGAGCGCGATCGAGAGGATCTCGAGCGCGACGAAGAGCGTGATCAGGTCGCTGGCCGCTCCGAGCAGCGCCATCCCGACGGTCGACAGCAGCAGCAGCGGCTCGAACTCGGGACGGTTGATGCCCCGGTCACTGAGGTAGCCGGCACCCATCGGGATCGTCAGCAGCGCCGCGCCGTACACCGTCAGCCGCGTGAACAGCGCGATGCCGTCCAGGGCGAGTGCGCCCTCGAGGGCGAGGCCGACCTGCAGCGTGTCGCCGGGTCCTGCCATCACGTCGAGGTATTGCCAGGCCGTCAGCACCAGGGCGCCGAGGAGTGACACCGCGGCGGTCCATGGGCCGATGAGGCTCGGGCGCAGCCCGAAGCCGAACACGCTGGCGGCGGAGAAGGCGCCCGCCGCCAGCGCGACCACGCCGGGCACGAGCATGTCGGCAGCGACCAGGAAGGCGCCGGTCGTGACGCCCACGATGCCCACCGGGACGGCCACCCACGCGCGGCGCCGGCCCGCGACCGCAAGCAGCAGCAGGTGGAGCGCTGCGGCTGCCACCAGGAGCTCGGGCGCGAACCACGACCAGGCGATGGCCGGCGTCTCGGTCATGACGAGCGTCTGGGCAAGCATCATTCTGTCCCCTCGAGCACGGGGGCGCTGCCCACTCCGTCCGAGCCGGTTGTGGGTTCGGCGGCCTCGTCCGTGCCGCCGGCGAGCTGTTCAGCAGCCTCCCGGGCGTCCCGCTCGGCGACCGCCGGGGCGATGGCCCGGTCGACCGAGGGCTCGACCAGGTCGTACAGCGGTTGGGGGTACACGCCGATCGCGACGATCAGCGCGACGATCGGGACGAGGACGCCGACCTCGTGGGCCTTGAGGTCAGAGGTGTGCTCGTTGTCGGCGCCCTCGAGCGGGCCGTGGAACATCCGTTGGTAGGCCCACAGCAGGTACAGGGCGGCCAGGACGGCACCGAACGCACCGAGGACCGCGGCGACCGGTGCCTGCTGGAAGGTGCCCAGCAGGATGGGGAACTCCCCCACGAACCCGTTGAGGCCGGGCAGTGCGAGCGACGACAGCGACACGACCAGCCACATGCCCGCCATGACCGGCACCTGCTTGGCGAGCCCGCCGAAGGCGGCGATCTGGCGCGTGTGGCGCCGGTCGTACAGGAAGCCGACCAGCAGGAACAGCGCGCCCGTCGAGATGCCGTGATTGATCATCTGGACGACGCCGGCGGACGCGGCGGTGAGGTTCAGGGCGACGATCCCGAGCACGACGAAGCCCATGTGGCTGACCGAGGAGTACGCGATCAGCCGCTTGATGTCCCGTTGCATCAGGGCGACAACGGCGCCATACAGGATCCCGACGACCGCCAGACCGAGCAGCCACGGCAACAGCTCGACGGCAGCATTGGGGAACAGCGGCAGGTTGTAGCGCAGCAGCCCGAAGCCGCCCATCTTCAGCAGGACAGCCGCCAGGAACACGGATCCGCCGGTGGGGGCTTCGGTGTGCGCGTCGGGCAGCCACGTGTGCAGGGGAAACAACGGCACCTTGACGGCGAAGGCCACGAAGAAGGCGCCGAACAGCCACAGCTGGGCCGTGTCGGAGATCGCGATGTTGCGGATCGCTGCGTACTCGAAGGATCCCGCCTGGACCGCAAGCCAGATCACGCCGACCAGCATCAGCAGCCCGCCGAGCAACGTGTACAGGAAGAACTTCACGGCGGCGTAGCGGCGATGCTCGCCACCCCAGATCCCGATGATCAGGTACATCGGGACAATGCTGAACTCGAAGAACACGTAGAACAGCAGCAGGTCGAGTGAGGCGAAGACGCCGATCACGGCCGCCTCGAGCAGCAGGAACGACGCG
>Ga0302046_10003163_pt1 | contig 14972 bp, 11 predicted proteins | sample RVTome_11_FD_200261 | JGI IMG/M metagenome (GOLD analysis project Ga0302046, IMG submission 200261) | Soil microbial communities from uranium-contaminated site in the Upper Colorado River Basin, Wyoming, United States - RVT147D111 (version 2) ...
CGGGTCGCGCGGAACGTTGTGCGTGATCCTCGAGGCCTCGTTGCGTCTCTACCCCGCTCCGCGCAGCACCGCCTGCGTGCGCGCGGGCTTCGAGACTCTCCGTGCGGCGCTCGACGCGGGGCGGGGAATGCTCGTGCTGCCCGTGCGCCCCGACGCCGTGTTCGTGGACGGACGCGAGCTCCGCGTCTTCTTGTCCGGACGCAAGGACGTGGTGGCCTTCGAGCTCGGATGCGTGAGCGACGTGCTCGGCGACCGCACGACGGACGTGTCCGAGGGCGAGGAGGCGACGGCGGCCTGGTGCGCGGCTCGCGACGCTGCCGTCGACGGCCCGTGCATCGAGGTCGCTGCGCGGCCGAGCCGGCTCGCCGCGATGGTCGAGGCGATCGGCTCTCGGTTGGAGACGGCCGGCCTCGCCGCGCGCGTCCGCGCCCACCCGTGCATCGCGACGGCGACGCTCGCGCTGGAGCACGCACCGGCGGACGTCGCGCCGCTCGCCGCCTCGATCGCCGCCGATGCCGTCGGCGAAGCGAGGATCTCCTGGAGGAACGTCGGCCCCGTGCCCGCCGCTCCCCTCGCTGCGCCCTCCCTCCAGCTCGGCCTCGAACGCGCGCTCGATCCGCGCGGGGTGTTCGTCGCCCATGGCTAGCTCTACCGGCAGGATCGACGGCCCGCGCGCGCTGGTCGACTACGCCGCGAGCCTGGACTGCATCCATTGCGGGCTGTGCCTGCAGACCTGCCCCACGTTCCGCCTGACGGGGGTCGAGACCTCGAGCCCGCGCGGTCGCATCCACCTCATGCGAGCGATCGCGGAGGACCGCGCCGCGGCGGACGCGGACTACGCGGAGGAGCTCGACTTCTGCCTGCTCTGCCGGCATTGCGAGAGCGTCTGCCCCGCCGGCGTGCGCTTCGGGGAGATGATGGAGTTCGCCCGCGGGACGCGCGAGCAGGCGCTGCCGCGTGGTCGGCTCGCGAGACTCGCGCGCTGGCTCGGCTTCCGCGTCGTGCTGCCCTCGCGCGCCTGGCTGCGCGTCGCTTCGAGTCTGCTGTGGCTGGCGCAGCTCCTGCGGCTCGACCGTCTGGCGGCTCGCCTCGGCGGCTCTCGAGCGGCGGGGCTGGCCGACCTTCCGCGGGTCCCGCCGCTGTCCGACCGCGCGCTCCTGCCGCGCACGATCCCCGCCCGCGGCGAGGAGCGCGGCCGCGCCCTCTTGCTCGAGGGCTGCATGCAGCCGGAGCTCTTCGGACGCGTGAACCGCGCGACGGCGGACTCCCTCGCTCGGCTCGGGATCGCCTCCCGCGTCCCTTCCTTCACCTGCTGCGGCTCGCTGCAGGCCCACAACGGGGACCCCGAGGGAGCCCGCCGCCTCGCGCGCGCGATGCTGGCGGCCTGCGAGCGGCTGGACGGCGACGACCCGATCGTCGTCAACAGCGCCGGCTGCGGCGCGCACATGCGCGAGCTCGCGAACCTCTTCGCCGGCGAGCCCGACCTCGCCGCGCGCGCGAGGAGCTTCGCCGCGCGGGTGGTCGACTACTCCGTTTTCGTCGCCCCGCTCGTCGAAGACCGTGACCTGCGCGTTCCCAGGGAGCTCTCGCCGGTCACATGGGACGATCCCTGTCACCTGTGCCATGCGCAGAACGTGCGCGACGAGCCGCGGCGCGTGCTCGCCCGCCTGACGGGCGTCGAGGTCGTGCCGCTCGCGAACAGCGAAGCCTGCTGCGGCTCGGCCGGGATCTACTCGCTCCTGCGCCCCGAGGACTCGCGCGCGGTGTTCGAGCCCAAGCTCGCCGCCTTTTGCGCGAGCGGCGCGCGCACTCTGGTGACGTCGAACCCCGGCTGCCAGCTCCAGTGGACGGCCGGGTTCGCGCGCGCCGGCGTGGACGCCCGCGTGGTGCATCTGGCGGAGCTCGTGGCCACCGGCCTCGCACCGGCGGAAACGCCTTCCGCATAGCGCGCCTCTTACGCGCCCCTCCTTCAGGTGGCGCTCCTCGGAGCCCGATCGCGATGCTTGCGGACGACCGACCGGGAAGACGGTCGTCCCCCGAGGTCGCCTTGGACGGGGAAGGGAGCATGAAGAAGAGCCGTGGTCGGGTCGTCGTCCTCTCGCTCGTCGTCGCGGCCGCGGCCGCCTGCGCGGGTGGCGGCGGCGGGAGCGGCGGCGGGCCGCCGGAGTACGACGAGGACGGGCTCGCTCCGCCGGCGGCGCTGACGCTCGCGACGGCCGGGGGTCAGGTGCGTGTCGACTGGACTCCGGTCGCGGGCGCCGACTCCTACTACCTGTACTGGTCCGCGACGCCGGGCGTCGATCCCGCCGCGACCCCTGCCGGTCAGTCGATGCCCGTGTCCGCTCCGCCGGCCCTGGTCTCGGGGCTCCAGGGCGACTTCCACGTGGTCGTCACCTCGGTCGACGCGGACGGCCAGGGCGACCCCTCGCCCGAGGCGAGCACGACCGTCGGGCTCGTGTCGCCCTACCGCTACTTCCCGGCCTGGGGCTACGCGACGCCGACCAGCTTGCTCACCCTCGACCACGACGACGGCCAGACGCAGGAGCAGAACGGCACCGCGCTGGCGAACATGCTGCACTCCTTGCTCCCGGGCGATCGGCTCGAGATCGGGACCGGGACGTACGAGTTCACGAACGCGCTGCGGCTCTCGCTGCGCGGCACCGCCCAGGACCCGATCTGGATCGCGGCCAAGCCCGGCGCGATGCCCGTGCTCACGCGCGACGGGAACAGCCAGAACGGCGTCGAGTTCGGCAACGGCGGCCGCGCGGAGTACGTGATCGTCGAGGGCATCGAGATCCGTGGAGGTGACGTCGGCCTGCGACTCTACGACTGCCGGAACCTGTGGTTCGACCGCTGCGAGATCCACCTGACGGCGAACAACGCCATCGCCGCCAACTCGAACGACACGGAGCTCATCACCTTCACGCGCAACGAGGTGCACCACACCTCGGGCTACGGCGAGGGCTTCTACGTCGGCGCCAACGACGGAGCGGTCGCCGCGCGCTTCTGGGTCATCGCGCTCAACGAGGTGCACCACTGCGGCGGCAGCCAGGGAGACGGCATCGAGGTGAAGCAGGGCTCCTACGGCAACTGGATCGCCGAGAACCTCGTGTACGACACGAACTACCCCTGCATCCTGGTCTACGGCACGAGCGGCGAGCAGCCGAACCTGATCGAGAAGAACGTCCTGCTGCGCTCTGCCAATGAGACGCTGCAGGTGCAGGGCGACGCGATCGTGCGCAACAACGTCGTCATCGACGGGAGCACCGCCTTCTACTCGGGCGACCACCAGGGGCCGGTGAACAACCTGGTCGTGGTCCACAACACCTTCCTCAACGACGGCCCGGCCGTGACGCTCAACCAGTGGAGCGGCAAGAGCGGGATGGTGTTCGCGAACAACGCCTGCTACTCGCAGACGGGAATCGCGCTGCGATTCGGGAACGGGTCGGCCGGCGTCCAGGTCTCGGGCAACGTCGCCTTCGGCTCTGTGCTGGGCACGAACGGCGGCTACACCCTCGGCGGCGGGCTGTCGGACTTCCAGAACGTGAGCTGGGACGGCAGCAAGCGCAACGTGACGCCGACCGCCTTCGGCGCACTGATCGCGGCGGCCGACGCCGCCCGCGCCGAGCTCGAGGACCAGACCGGGCACCTGCGAATGCCGCCCTACGAGACGGGAGCGGTCGAGGAGCCGTAGCCCTGGATCGGGCCGGGCGCGGGCGTATGCTCGCGCCCGATGAGCGCGCGAGAGCACCACGGTCCGGTGGTCGACGAGAAGGGCGGCTTCCGGGTCGTCGCGTGCGAGCCCTGCGGCTTCCGACATGTCTTACCGCTGCCCTCGGAGCGCGAGCTCTCCGAGCTCTACGACCAGGACTACTACTCGAACGAGAAGCCGCTCTACATCGAGCGCGTCCGCGAGGACCTCGACTGGTGGCGCGTCGTGTACCGCGAGCGCTTCGAGGCCCTCGAGCGCGCCCTCGGCTCCGGCCGCCGGCGCATCCTGGACGTCGGCTCCGGGCCGGGCACGTTCCTGGCGACGGGCGCGGCGCGCGGCTGGGAGACGCTCGGCATCGAGCCCTCCGCGCAGGCCGCCGCCCACGCGCGCGACGAGCTCGGGCTCGAGATCGTCGAGGCGTTCCTCGACGAGCGCAGCGCGCGCGAGCTGGGCACGTTCGGCGCGGTGCACCTGTGCAACGTGCTCGAGCACGTGCCCGACCCGGCCGGGCTGGTCGCGCTGGCGCGGAGCGTGCTCGACCCGGGCGGCGTCCTCCTGGCGATCGTCCCCAACGACTACAACCCGTTGCAGCGCGCGCTGCGAGAGGCGGCCGGCTTCGAGCCCTGGTGGATCGCGCCGCCCCACCACCTCAACTACTTCGACACCGAGAGCCTGCCGGCGCTCCTCGAGCGCGCCGGTCTCGACGTGCTGGAACGCGAGACCACCTTCCCGATGGAGCTCTTCCTCTTGATGGGCGACGACTACGTCGGCGACGACGCGCTCGGACGCGCCTGCCACACGAAGCGCAAGCGGCTGGAGCGAACGCTCGACGCAGCGGGCCTCTCGGGCCTCAAGCGTCGTCTCTACCGCGCCCTGGCGGAGCTCGGGATCGGTCGCGAGATCCAGGTGCTGGCACGAGCGCGCTGACCGGCTGCGCCACGGCCGGCGAGCCGCGCGCTTCCTGCTCTCCAGGAATCCCCGACGGGGGTCGATAGCCAGGGCCTCCCATGAGCTCGCAGGAGACGCCGCCCTTCCCCCTGGCCCCCGGCTGGAGCTTCGCGCGCGATCTCGCGCTGCTCGTCGGCACCGGGCTCGACGACGCCGCGCGCTGGCTGGTCGCGCGCGGGCAGGAGCGCGCGCTCCTGCTCCTGCCGGAGGACGCTCCGCAGCCGGAGCTCGGCGAGCGCGTGCGCGTCGTGCGCTCGCGCGGCGAGCTGCTGCAGGCGATCCTGCACTACCCGCCTCCGCTCCCGCTCCACGTCGTGCTGCGCACCGGCCCTGACCCCTGGTTGGCTCCGAAGGACCTGAGCGCGCTGGCAGCGCGCGTGAAGGAGTGCTTGCACGCCAAGAAGCTGCTGCACCACACCGTGGAAGCGACCGGCAAGCGTTCCCTGGTGCAGGGGCTCGAGAACCTGCCGCACCTCGCGCAGCACCCCTCGATCGCCTGTCTCGACGGAGCCTTCGCGGGCAAGGCCTGCGTCATCGTGTCGCCAGGTCCTTCGCTCTCCTCGAACCTGCGTCTGCTCCCCGAGCTGCGTGGAAAAGCGCTGATCGCGACCGGGACGCACGCGCTCGGCGCGTTCCGCTCGATCGGCCTCGCGCCGGACCTCGTCCTCGCGGCCGACCCGGGCGACCTCGCGCGCCACTGCGCCGGCTTCGACCTGTCGGCGGTCCAGGCCTTCGTCGCCGCGGCGACGACGCGACCCGACAACTTCGAGCATCCCGCGCCGCGCACCTACTCCTTCGCGGGCAACGCCGAGCTCGACGACTGGCTGTACGAGCCGCTCGGCGAGAACGCTCGGCTGCCGACCGGCGGGTCGGTCGCTTGCTCCGCCTTCAGTCTCGCCGTGCGCCTGGGCTGCGACCCGATCGTGCTGGTCGGCCAGGACCTGTCCTACTCCGACGGGCGCTTCTACGCGGCCGAGAACCTGGACGGCGACGCGCGCGTCGAGCGCGGCGCGAACGGCGACTTCCGCGTGCTCAAGACCGACACCTCCGACGGCGACCTGGTCTTCATGAAGAGCCGCAGGCGCGTGGAGGTGGCCGGCTACCACGGCGGAACGGTCGAGACCTGCGACGCCTTCCGCGCGTTCCTGTTCTGGTTCGAGGCTGCGGTCGAGGCTCGCAACGCGGACGGCGGGCGCGTGTGGAACTGCACCGAGGGCGGTGCGCGCATCGAGGGCGCCGAGCAGCTCCCGCTCGCGACGGCGTTGGAGCGCCTGACGGACGAGCGCGTCGACGTGGCGGCCGTGCTCGAGCGCTGCGCGCCGCTCTCGTCGCCCTCGGAGCGGGCCGAGCGCCTCGCGCGACACTTCCGCGGCACGCTGCGGGAGCTCGACGCCTGCACGCGACTCGCGCGCCGCTGCAAGCAGGCGGCTTCGAGCGCGTCTCGGGATCGCCGGGCGCTGAAAGAGTTCGAGACGCTCGAGCGGCGCCTGCGCGACGCGGTCCGGCCGCTGCGCTGCATCCCGATCGTCGCCCAGGCGGAGATCACCGCCGCCCTCGAAGAGGCACGTGCGGCCGGCGACCTCGCCGCGAACCTGCGCTCCTCGATCCGGTTGTTCGACGTCTTCCGAGAGGCGGCCGAGTACGTGCGGGGTCCGATCGAGGGCGCGCTCGAGAAGCTCTGAGCCTGGACCGATGCCTTCGGCTCCGGGAGAATCGCCGCGCATGCGGCTGCCCTTCCTCCTGTCGTTCCTCCTGCTCGCGGCCTGCGGGCGGGAGCAGGAGCAAGAGCTGATCCCGTGGAAGACCAAGCTGGCGGACGTGGCGGCGGGCGAGCTCGCGACGACGCTCGCGGAGCCGCCGGCGGTACCGCTGCTCCCCGCACGGAACGCGGCGGACGCGCGGGGCTGGCTGCTGGCGACCGACTCGCGCGATCCGTTCCTGGAGGAGCCCGGGGTGCTCGAGCGCTCGGTCACCGGAACCGGCCTGACCCTGCGAGGCTCGCGCGGTTTCGCCTATCGCATCGTCCCCGTCGCTCCGTCCACGTGCTACCGCTTCCGCGCCGGCGTGCGCGCGAACGGGCTCGAGGTCGACGAACCCTTCCACGGAGCGGCGCCCTGGATCGCGGAGCTCTCGCGCGACGGCACGCCGCGCGAGCTCCTGTCGCGCGACCCGGAGGAGTTCGTGGTCTCGCGCGAGCTGTTCCCGTCGGCGCACGGTCATGAGGGATGGCTCCGCCACGAGCGGCTCCTCGTGACCGGCGCCGAGACGCGTGCGCTGCTCCTCGGCTTGATCCTGTCCTTCGACGCGCCCGTGCGCGGCGGGTCCGTCGACTTCGACGGCGTCGAGCTGGACCGACTCCCGCTCGCCGCTCATTGGCGGGAGGACCTGGCCGAAGCGCAGGAGGACTTCGCGCGCGGCGAGCTGCCGCTCTCTGGCTGGCGCGCGACGCGGCTCGTGCGCGGAGACCTCGGCGCCGAGGTCCGGCCGTCGATCGTGCTCCTGCCGGGCGAGCGCCTGCGGCTCCCGCTCTCGGTCCCGAACGGCCGACCAGAGCTCGAGACCGGGCTCGGGCTGTGGGCGCCGGCGCTCCTCTCCGGCACGGGAAGAGCGCTCGCCTTCCGAGCCTCGATCGACGGGACGGTCGTACTCGCGTGGGACACAGAGGCGCCCGATGATCCGGCCGAGGCACGCTGGCGGGACGAGACCGTCGACCTCGCGCGCTGGGCGGGACGCGACGTCGAGTTCGAGCTCGCCCTCGACGGAGACCTGCCGGGGCTCTTCGGCGCGCCGGTCGTGCGCGATGCGTCCTATGGCGCGCACGAGGGCGCGCGCGAGAAGAACGTGCTGCTCGTCTCGATCGACACGCTGCGCGCCGACCACGTCGGGAGCTATGGCGCGCAGGGGAACCCGACGCCGCACCTCGATCGCCTCGCTGAGCAGGGGATCCGTTGCGCCCACGTCGACGGGCAGGCGCCCTACACGCTCCCCGGTCACGCGACGCTGCTCACGGGTCAGTTCCCGTCCGTGCACGGCGTGCAGCGCACGACGCAGGTGCTCTCCCTGCGCCGCTCGCCACTCTTCGCGCGCATCCTGTCCGAGCGCGGCTACCGCACGCAGGCCTTCACCGGCGGCGGCTTCGTGAACGCAGACTTCGGCTTCGACCGCGGCTTCGACGGCTTCGCGAACATCGACCCTCTGCGCCAGCGCGACGCGCGCTTCTTCGAGCAGATCCTCCGCAACGAGGCGGGCGCCCTGCGCCGGCTGCGACGCAACAGCCGGATCCCGAATCGCATCACGCTCGAGCTGGTGGACGAGTACGGGCCGCAACGCATCCACACCTGGCTGGAGGAGCACCGGGACGAGCCCTTCTTCCTGTTCCTGCACACCTATGCCGTGCACGACTACGACCCGCCCGCCGAGTACCTCACGTGCCACGAGGACCTCGGCTGCACCTCGAACCGCACGAACTACGAGGAGCACCGTTTGACGCGCAAGAAGGGCTGGAACCCCTCGCCGATCTCCGACGCCGACCGGGCGCACCTCGTTCACCTCTACGACGCGACGCTGCGCTTCGTCGACGAGTTGATCGGAGAGCTGATGGCGAAGCTCGAGCGCCTGGAGCTCGACCGGAACACGATCGTGGTCGTGACGACGGACCACGGCGAGGAGATGTTCGAGCGCGGCTTCATGCAGCACGGCAAGACGCTCTACGAGGAGCTCACGCGGCTGCCGCTGATCCTCCGCATCCCGGGCGAGGCGCCGCGCGTGCTCGAGTCGCCGGCCATGCAAGTCGACCTCGTGCCGACCCTCCTGGGCGCGCTGGGGATCCCGGCCGACACGCGCATGCAGGGCGCGGACCTGCTCGCGGGAGCTCCCGCGCGCGCGACCTGGAGCGAGATCGACGACGACTTCGTCAAGAAGTACGCCTTGCGGTCGGAGGACGGCTGGAAGCTGCTCTTCGCGCCGCAGGACGCCGAGGTCGAGTTCCCGGCGCCCTACGAGTGGAGGCTGTTCGACCTCCGAATCGACCCGGGCGAGTTGCACGACCGATCGGCGAGTGCGCCCGACCGTCTGGTGGAGATGCAGCGCGACCTGCTGCGGCACGCGGAGCTCTTCCGCACCTACGGAGACGGCCTCGGGAGCGTGGAGACCGGCGAGATCGACGCGGACACGCAGCGCGAGCTCGAGGGGCTCGGCTACGGAGGAGGCGAGCCGGAGGACGACTCGCGCTGACCTCCGGAGGTTACTTCGCCGCCGTCAGCGCGACTTGGCGCACGAGCAGCGCGACGGCTTCCTCGCCCGCCGCGACGCCCGGCGGGTACTGCGCGAAGAGGAGCAGCGGGTGCTCCGGCCGGGTGAGGTCGACGCGCACGGAGTCGCGCCAGGTCCGGTCCTCGCGGAACGAGCGCTCGATGCGATAGCGCGTGGTCCAGCGGCTCCAGGCGATCTCGTCGCTGCGCACCGTCGTGTGCCAGGCGAAGTCGCCCTCCTTCTTCCAGGCCATCAGCTTGGCGCTCGCCTCGCGCGTCGCCGCGCCCTCCTCCCGGGGCGGACCGAAGGACACGCCTCCGCCCTCGAAGGTCGACTTCGCCGACTGCGCGTCGCGGAAACGGACGAGCACGATCTCCTCGGGGTGGAGCGGGCCGCGCTCGCCTGCTCCCTCCGCGGGCAAGCCCAGGCGCACGACCACTTCCTGCGTCGGGAACTTCGTCGCCTCGAGCGGCACGAGGCCGAAAGGTGGCGTCCCGCCCTGGAAGATGGCGGCGAGCTCCGCCTCGACGTCGAGCGGCAAGCCCTGGCCCAGGAACATCACGCCGAACAGGACCACCAGGAAGCCGACGCCGGCGACGGCCAGGGTGATCGAAGTCCCGAGGACGCCCCACACGCTCTCGACGCGCGATGCGCTGTCCGGCGTCATGCCTTCAGCGCCCGTGCCACACGTCGAAGTGGTCGAAGAAGTCGCGGATGATCTCCTCGGGGAAGGCGCCGGTCGTCTTCTTCGTGAGCTTCAGCTCGACCATGCGCAAGCCGCCGTCGTCGCCGGACAGGTCGACGCGCAGGCTCGGTCCCTGGCCGGGGAGGCCGCCGGTGCCCTTGATCTTGGAGTACGCCAGCGTTCGCACGTCGCGCCCCTGGAGCTCGAGCGTCTCCTCCTTCCCGTCCGAGGGCTCGCCCCAGCCGCCGGGCACCGCCCCGCCCTCGGCCGAGAACATCTGGTTCTTCTCGGCCTGCGACGCCGCTCCGGAGGACACGACCGTGGCGACGTAGCCGTCCTGGTCGTCGATCAGCGTCCACATCCGTGCGCCGGGCATCGGCACGCCGAAGGTCATCGTGAGGTCCGTGGGCCGTTCCTCGAAGTACAGCACCTCGCTCAGCTTCGGCCACTGGACCTCGGGGTCCACGAGGTCCTTGACGAAGAACCCGATCGCGCCGACGCCGAGCACGACCACCAGGCAGCCGCATCCGCAACCCATCCACAGCCAGCGCGGGATGCCGCGCTTCTTCGCCGGCGGACCCTCCCCGGTCCAGTCGGTCTCCGTCTCGATCGTCTCCGTATCGATCTCGGTCTCGCTCATGGGGGCTCCGAAGCTTCCAGGGTCGGTGGGACGCGGAGGGGCGCCCTTCGCGGCCGGGCGCGCGCCATTCTGCGGCGTTCAGCTCCAGTCGTAGAACCCTCGACCGGACTTCTTGCCCAGCTCGCCGCGCTCGACCTTCTCGCGCAGCAGGGCCGGCGGCCGGAAGTGCTCGCCCAGCTCGCCGGCCAGGTACTCGGCGATGGACAGGCGCACGTCGAGGCCGACCAGGTCCGTGAGCCGCAACGGTCCCATCGGGAACCCGTACCCGAGCGTCATGGCCGTGTCGATGTCCTCGGCCGAGGCGACGCCGCTCTCGACCATGCGGATGGCTTCGAGCCCGATCACGAGCCCGAGCCGCGAGGAGGCGAACCCGGGCGCGTCCTTCACGCGGATCGGCTCCTTGCCCATCCGGCGCGCGAGGTCGAGCGAGAGCCGGACGGCCTCCTGCGAGCTCGCGCGCGCCTCCACGACCTCGACCAGCTTCATGACGTGGACCGGGTTGAAGAAGTGCATGCCGGTCACGCGCTCTGGGTGCGCCGCGGCGGCGGCGATCGCGGTGATCGGCAACGACGACGTGTTCGTCGCCAGGAGCACGCCGGGGCCCAGGGCCGCGCCCAGCCGGGCGAAGAGCTCGCGCTTGAGCTCCAGCTTCTCGGGCACCGCCTCGATCACCACGTCGACGCCGCGCAGGGCCGCGTCGAGGTCGGTCGTGAGCGTCAGCGCCGCGAGCGCCGCATCGCGCTCGGCCGCCTCGACCTTGCCCTTCTCCACGCCCTTGTCGAGGTTGCCCGCGATGCGTGCGCGCGCCGTCTCGAGCAGCGCGTCGGTGAGGTCGTACAGCGCGACCGCGACGCCGCACTGGGCCAGGACCTGCGCGATCCCGTGTCCCATGGTCCCCGAGCCGAGCACGGCTGCGCGCGCGACTTCCTCCGCTCGTTTCATACGTCTTGGTCAGCTTCCGGGGGTGAGGACGATCTTGCCGAGCACCTTGCGGTCCTCGAGCAGCGCGTGCGCCGCGCGCACCTCGCTCAAGGGCATGACGCGGTCCACGACCGGGCGGAAGGCGCCCGAGGCGAGGCGCTCGAGGATCGGTCCGAAGGCCGAGCGCGGCCCCATCGTCGAGCCGAGCAGCGAGAGGTTCTTGATGAAGAGGTGCGGCAGGAGCACCTCGACCTTCGCTCCGGTCGTGCCGCCGCACGTGACCAGCCGGCCGTTGCGCGCCAGGCACGCCATCGAGCCGCGCCAGGTCGCCGGCCCGACGTGCTCGAACACCACGTCGCAGCCGCCGCGCCCGACGAAGCCCTTGACCTGCTTGGGCCAGTCCTCGTCGCGGTGGTCGATCACCTCGTCCGCCCCGAGCTCGCGCGCCAGCTCGCGCTTCTCTGGCGAGCCCGCCGTCGCAACGACGCGCGCGCCGATGTCCCGCGCGATCTGGATGCCGGCCGAGCCGACGCCGCTCGCGCCGCCGAGGACCAGCACCGTCTCGCCCTTCGCCAGCCGAGCGCGCGTGACCAGCGCGCCCCAGGCCGTCAGGAACACGAGCGGCACGGCCGCCGCCTGGACCGGGTCGACGCCCTCGGGGAGCGGACGGCAGTAGCGCGCGTCCAGCGCGACGAGCTCGCGGTCGAAGCCGTCCGCGTGCTCGCCGCGGATCTCGTAGTCGGCCGCCAGGTGGTCCAGCCCGGCGTCGACCTCCGGCGAGGGCGCGCTGGTGTAGCCGGGCTCGAGCACGACGAGCCGACCGACTTCGGGCCCGGTCACGCCGGGGCCGAGCGCGATCACTTCGCCGGTGCCGTCGCACCCGAGCACGCGCGGGAAAGGGACCGGGAACCCCGGCATGCCGCGGCGCACCCACAGGTCGAGGTGGTTGATCGACACGCCGAGCACCCGCACCAGGACCTGGCCGGGACCCGGCTCGGGCGCCGGGACGTCCTCGACGCGCAGCACCTCGGGACCACCGTGCTCGTGGATGCGGACGGCCTGCACGCGCTCAGCTCCCCTCGAAGGCGGGCGTGCGCTTCTCGACGAAGGCGGCGATGCCCTCGCGCGCGTCGTCGGAGGCGAAGAGCCTGGCCTGCAGCTCGCGCTCGAGCGCGAGACCCGCCTCGAGCGGCAGCTCTGCGCCGGTCTGCACCGCGCGCTTGATGTGCCCCACGCTCATGGCCGCCTTGCCGGGAGTCGTGAAGGAGCGCGCGTAGTCGAGCGCCGCCGCCAGGAAGGCCGCCTCGTCCTCGGCCTCGATCAGTTCGTTCACCAGGCCGAGCTCCTTGGCGCGCTCGTAGTCGAACAGCTCGCCGCGCGCCATCAGCTCGATCGCCTTCGCCTTGCCGACCACGCGCGCGAGCCGCTGCGTGCCGCCCGTGCCCGGCAGGACTCCCAGCGTCACCTCGGGCAGCCCGCAACGGCCCGAACCGCGCCGCGCGACGCGCAGGTCGGCGGCCAGCGCGATCTCGAGGCCCCCGCCCACGCAGTGCCCGCCGAGCGCGGCGATGACCAGCTTGGGCGTGTGCTCGAGGCGCAGCAGGGTCTCGTTCGCGTGCAGGCAGAAGGCGTACTTGAAGGCCGGCGTGACGTCGTGGAGCATCGAGATGTCCGCTCCGGCGCAGAAGAACTTCTCCCCTGCGCCCGCCAGCAGGATCACCTGGACCTCCGGGTCGAAGCGCGCGCGCAGGACGGCCTCGTCCAGGTCCCGCATCATCTCGTAGGAGTAGCCGTTGGCCGGAGGGTTCGTGAGCGTGACCAGGGCGACGTGGCCGTCGGCCTGCCAGGTCGCCTTTCCGTGGGGCATCGTTTCCGCGCTCATGACTCGATTCGGGTGGCCGAGGGGCGGATGTTCTAGCAGAAACGCGCGCGGCGTAGGATGCCCAGCTCGGTCGCGGAGCGCAGGTGCGCCGCTTCCCCAGGGAGGACCCGATGTCCATCACGCTGCTCTCCGTGCTCCTCGCTCCGCTCGCTCTCCCCGGTCTCCACCAGGAGGGCGCTGACGCGGCGCCGCCGAAGCTGTCGAAGGAGGAGATCGCAGTCGCCGCGCGCGTCCTGGGCGAGTCGTTCCGCGACGACGAGCTCGAGCTGATGCTCTCGGACGTGCGCGAGCGGCTGGAGAGCTTCGAACGCCTGCGCGCGATCCCGCTCGACAACTCGCTCGAGCCCGCGCTGTACTTCCTGCCCTGGCGCTCGCAGAAGGTCGGGACCCCGGTCGAGCGCGCCACGCGGAAGCCGCCGGCCGTGGCGGGCACGCCGGAACGTCCGGCGGACCTCGAGGAGCTCGCCTACGCCTCGATCCCGCGCCTGTCGCAGCTCGTCCACGCGCGCGTCGTCTCCTGCGAGGAGCTGGCGGAGCTGTTCCTCGCGCGTCTCGTGCGGCTCGACGAGAAGCTCCTGTGCGTGGTCGAGCTGACGGAGGAGCGCGCGCGGACCCAGGCGCGCTCGCTCGACCGGGAGCTGGCCGAGGGCAAGTCGCGCGGCGTGCTGCACGGGATCCCGTGGGTCGCGAAGGACCTGCTCGCGGTCAGGGGCACGCGCACGACCTGGGGCGCCGCGCCCTTCGAGGAGCAGGTGATCGACGTCGACGCCACCGTCGCGCGGCTCCTGGACGAGGCCGGCGCGGTGCTGATCGCGAAGGTCTCCCTCGGCGCCCTCGCCTGGGGCGACGTGTGGTTCGGCGGCAGGACGCGCAACCCGTGGAACCCGGAGCAGGGCTCGAGCGGCTCCTCCGCGGGCCCGGCGTCGGCCGTCGCGGCGGGCTGCGCGCCCTTCGGCATCGGCTCGGAGACGCTCGGCTCGATCGTGTCGCCCTCGACGCGCTGCGGGAACACCTCGCTGCGGCCGACCTTCGGGCGCGTCAGCCGCTTCGGGGCGATGACGCTGTGCTGGTCGATGGACAAGCTCGGCCCGATCTGCCGCTCGGCGACGGACGCCGCACTGATCCTCGACGCGATCCACGGTGCGGACCCGCGCGACCCGACGACGGTGTGGCAGCCCTACGCGAGCGCGCCGGCGGAGTCGGTGGAGGGCTGGAAGGTGGGCTACTGGAAGGGGGCCTTCGAAGGGAACGGCGCGGTCTACGCGCACGTGCTCGACGAGTTGCGCGGGCTCGGCGTCGAACTGGTGGAGGTCGAGCTGCCGGACTACCCGGTCAGCGACATGACGCTGATCCTCGGGGCCGAGGCCGCGACCGCGTTCGACGAGTTCTCGCGCGGCGACCGCGATGACCTGCTCGTGCGCCAGAGCGCCGACGCGTGGCCGAACGTCTTCCGCAACGCGCGCCTGATCCCGGCCGTGGACTACCTGCGCGCGAACCGCCTGCGAACACTGCTCACGCGCGACTACGAGGGCATGCTGCGCGACGTCACGGCGATCGTTCACCCGAGCTACGCGGACGGGATCCTGTCGGCCACGAACCTGAGCGGCCACCCGACCGTCGTCGCGCCCTGCCGCTTCACCGACCAGGGCACGCCGGACTCGATCAGCTTCACGGGGCGACTCTTCGGCGAGACGGAGCTGCTGCAGCTCGTGCGCCAGTGGCAGTCGGTGACGGAGTACCACCTGAGACATCCGAAGCTGTAGCGTACGTACGGCGTCAGTCACTTTCCTCCACCCGCGGCGGGTGGAGGAAAGTGACTGACGCCGTACGCGCGAAGTACCGCCGCGGGATCCCGATCTCCGCGACCACCACGCGGCCGCAGAGCATCGGACCGCTTCCGCGCTCGAAGCCCAGCTTCGGCGCGACGAAGGTC
>Ga0302046_10003164_pt1 | contig 14967 bp, 12 predicted proteins | sample RVTome_11_FD_200261 | JGI IMG/M metagenome (GOLD analysis project Ga0302046, IMG submission 200261) | Soil microbial communities from uranium-contaminated site in the Upper Colorado River Basin, Wyoming, United States - RVT147D111 (version 2) ...
TCTATGTTGCCGGCGGGCGGCGACACGGCACCGCCGAGGGCCTCTCGCTGGTCGGCGGGGTCTACCGGCCCGAGAATCGCTCCGGGCTGAGCACCCAGTTCGCCGCGACGCTCGGCCTGGAGGACACGCGGCGCCCGCGCATGGACCTCGGCCTGGGGATCTGGTCCGAGGCCGGCAGCCGCTACTATCCCCGCGAGCGCCTCCGGGCGGCGGGCGACGCCCTGATCGATCGCGTGGAGGGCCGGCGGCTGCTCGTCTGCCTCGACCCAGGTCGAGGCCGGATGCCCCGGCGACGTCGGTCAGGCTGATCTCGGGATCCTGGGCCTGCGGCCCGGCCGCGTGGAGGAGCCCAGCCGACCCGACGGCCAGCAGCAGGACCGGGAACTGATGAGGTGCCCACACGGCATCGAGATTGTGAAGTAATTGTCAAGCCTATTAAGAATTTGTTAAGAATAGCCCTGCCATGAGTCTCCGCCCTGCGTCTGTCGCCGTCGGGCTGGTCGCGCTCGTCGCGGAGGGGCGCTACAGCGACGCCGTGGCGGGCGACATCGACGCGAGCGTGAGGTGGCTGGCCGACGCGGTCCGTCTGGCCCCCACGGATGAGCGGGCCCGGGTCGCCATGGGACGCGTCCTGATGGAAGCGGGCAGGACCGAGGAGGCCGAGCGCGTGCTCCTGGACGCGATCCGACTGATGCTGGCGGCGGCCCCGTGCACGCTGGGCCCTGGCGGACCTGTACTGGACGACCGCCCGCGGCATCGAGGCGATCGGTCAGCTCGAACAGGCCGCCGCGCTCACCGTCACCGCGGGCAAAGCGGGACTCCTGTGGCGACTCGCCGACTGCGCGCACCAGCGCCTGCAGAACACGCTCTTCGACCAGCGCCTGTCGGGGCGCCGTGTGCGCCGCCGCGTTGTTCGTCGCGAGCGCCACACGCAGATCGAGCGGGCTGACGGCCCGGTCGTCGTCCAGATCACCCTGGGCCATCGCCGCCAGAGCGTCATCGCTCGCTCGGGCAGGGCGCCCCGCTACTCCTCGTCGGCGCCGGTAGTTCCTTCCTCGAGCAGGTGGGGCAGGGACGGGCCGCGGCCGTGGGCGAGAAGTCCGGCTCGGGTGTAGGTGGCCAGCTTCTCGCGGGTGTCGGCGATGTCCATGTTCCGCATGGTGAGCTGGCCGATGCGGTCCTGGGGCGAGAAGGCGGAGTCGCCCTTTTCCATCGTCAGCCGCTCGGGCCGGTAGGTCAGGGCGGGTCCCCGAGTGTCGAGGATCGAGTAGTCGTTGCCCCGGCGCAGCTCCAGGCGGACCTCGCCGGTGACGGCGCGGGCCACCCAAGCCTGCGACGTTCGCAGCATCATCGCCTGCGGGTCGAACCAGCGGCCCTGATAGAGCAGCCGGCCGAGACGCCGTCCGCCGTCCCGGTACTGCTCGATTGTGTCCTCGTTGTGGATGGCGGTGACGAGCCGCTCGTAGGCGGCAAAGAGCAGCGCCATGCCGGGCGCCTCGTAGATCCCGCGGCTCTTGGCCTCGATGATCCGGTTCTCGATCTGGTCGCTCATGCCCAGCCCGTGGCGCCCGCCGATGCGGTTGGCCTCGAGCATGAGGGCCACCGGGTCCGCGAATCGCTGGCCGTTCAGGGCCACCGGCATGCCGTCCTCGAAGGTCACGGCGGCCTCCTCCGGGTGGACGACCACGTCCTCCCGCCAGAAGGCGACGCCCATGATGGGCTCCACGATCTTCACGCCGCGATCGAGTCGCTCGAGATCCTTGGCCTCGTGCGTGGCCCCCAGCAGGTTCGAGTCGGTCGAGTAGGCCCGCTCGACGCTCGCCTTGTAGGCCAGGCCTGCCCGCGCCATGTACTCGGACATCTCGCGGCGTCCGCCGAGCTCGGCGATGAAGGTGTCGTCGAGCCAGGGCTTGTAGATCCGCAGGCCGGGATTGGCCAGCAGGCCGTAGCGGTAGAAGCGCTCGATGTCGTTACCCTTGTACGTGCTCCCGTCGCCCCAGATGTGGACGTCGTCGTCCTTCATGGCGAGGACGAGGAGCGTGCCGGTGACGGCGCGGCCAATGGGCGTCGTGTTGAAATACGGCACACCGCCCGTGGTGATGTGGAACGCGCCGGCCTGCAGGGCCGCGATCCCCTCGGCCACGAGCTGCGCCCGGCAGTCGACGAGCCGCGCCCGTTCCGCGCCGTGCTCGAGCGCTTTGCGGGGGATGGCGTCGTACTCCGGTTCGTCCGGCTGCCCGAGGTTGGCGGTGTACGCGTACGGGATCGCCCTCTTCGCGCGCATCCAGTGCAGCGCGGCGCTCGTGTCGAGCCCGCCCGAAAAGGCGATGCCGACGCGCTCGCCCGTGGGTACCTGCCGGAGAATGGTGGCCATCCGGGGCGTGGGCGTCAGGCCTTGACCAGCTTGCGGTCGGAGGGGTGCTCGTGGAGGAACTCGAGCGCCAGCCGCAGCACGCGCCTGGTGAGCGCGCCGGCCTCGAGCGTCCCGAACTTCTCGCGGAACCGGGCCAGCGGCACGACGGCCTTCGCCATCGCGCGATGGCCGCCGGCGCTGCCGATGTCGTTGAAGTGCTTCCGGACGAACTCGCCGGCGTTCCGCGAGTATCCGAGATTTCGCACCGAGATCACGAGCGAGTCGCTGACGACCCCGGCCACGATCGTCCAGTGGGTTTCTTCGAGCTGCAGGTAGAAGTCCGCCACGTAGGGGATGAAGTCCTCGCGGGAGGTCGTGCCGAGAAAGGCGCAGAAGACCTGCTCTTCCATGATGCCGTGCTGCCTGGCCTTGAGGACGTAGTCGAGCCGTTCCATCGTGATCTCGGCGCCCTCCATCTTCCGGATGAGCGTGGCGTTGGCCAGGGGGTAGAGATAGGAGAACGCCTCGATGTCGACGTGGTTGGCCTGGCGGTTGAAGAACAGCGTATCCGACTTGATCGCGTAGAGCATGGCCGTGGCCGACCGTTCCGAGATGTTGGTGTCCACGGCGCGGAGGTGCTCGGTCAGGATCGTGGAGGTCGAGCCGTAGTCCACCCGGATGTCCTTGTAGACCGCGGTGTAGCCGGGCTGCTCGGGATGGTGGTCGATCACCAGATCCACCCGATCGATGGCGCCTCCGAAGTAGTGAGGCTGGACGTCCACCATGGCGACACGGTCGAAGCCGGCGACCTGCTCCGGCGTGATGATCTCGACGTGAATGTCGAGCAGGTTCATCATGCGCTGGTTCTCGGGTCGCGTGACGCCCTGGAGCGCCGCAATCACGGCGGTCTGCTTGGTGCGGCGCAGCACGTTGCGCAGGGCCAGCCCGCTCGCCAGCGCGTCGGGATCGGGATCGTTGTGGAGCAGGATGAGGACGCGATCGGCGTCGGCGAAGAACCGCTGGTACTGCTGCACCTTCAGCCGCGTGATCGAGCGGCTGAACTCGGTCAGCAGCGGCCCCCCGAACAGCTCCGAGAGCGCGAGGTAGTTCAGCTCGGGAAACTGGGCCTTCAGCTCCTCCTCACGCTGCCGCGCGTGGGCTGTGCCGACCCCGAGCACGTAGACGAGCGTTCCCCCGGCGTCCCAGATGGCGTCGAGTACCTTCCGCAGGCTCTTCCGTCCGTTGTCCTCGACCACCACGCAGGTGCCCGGCGTGAGGTCTGCCTTGAGGTACGTGTCGGTGCGCCGGAGGTCCCCGCAGGTCACGTTGACGCCGCGATCGTGCAGCCGGCGGGCGAGGGGCTTGCTCTCGACGAGGAACTCGACCTCGAAGCTGGGCAGCAGGATCTCGTCGAGCATCCGGATGGCCAGCTCCGTCTGGCAGGCGGCAAGGCACTTCATGCCGTCAGCGCAGCCCCCGCAGAACGAAACAGGGCATGAGAAACAAACGATGATTATACGCCCGTCCGAGCACGAGGGGCATGGCCCCTGAAACCGGCCTCGACGCGCACGTGCGATGTGGCCGCGGGGCGGCCGCACCTGATAGCCTGTAGCTGGACATGACGGCCACGACCAGCCCGGTGGCACCCACGATGCTCGCGGTCCTCGGGGCGTGCGCGGTGGCGGTATCCGCGCAGGAGCCCACGTTTCGGGCCGGAACGGAGCTGGTGAGTCTCGGCGTGAGCGTGCCGGATGGGGACGGCGGGTTCGTGGCCGACCTGGCGATCGAGGATTTCGAGGTGCTCGAGGACGGCCGTCCACAGCGCGTGCAGTACTTCGCCAGGGGATTCGACGGCGGCGAAGGCCCGGATCTTCACGTCGGGCTGCTGTTCGACACGAGCGGCAGCATGAACGACGACATCGCGATGTCCCGGACGGCGGCCATCCGCTTTCTCGACACGCTCAGGCAGGCCCGCGACATCACGCTCGTCGACTTCGATACCGAAGTGCGCGTCAGCCGATTCGAACAGGACGACTTTCCGCGGCTGGTCGAGCGTATCCGGACCCGGCGGCCTCGCGGCTACACGGCGATGTACGACGCGCTCGGTCTGTACCTGAATCGCGCGAGTCATCGTCGGGGCCGCACGATTCTCGTGGTGTTCACCGACGGCGGGGATACGAGCAGTGCGCTCCGGTTCGACGAGCTGCTGACGGCCGTCCGCGTGTCGGACGTGACGATTTACACGATCGGCTTCCTCCAGAACCGGTCGCGCGCCTCGTGGCTCCACCAGCGAACGGAACTGAGCGAGGTCGCGTCCGAAGGCGGAGGAGACGCGTTCTTCCCGCTGTCGATGCGGCAGATCGACGACGCGTACGAGACGATTCTCGCGCAGCTTGGCGCGCAGTACACCCTGGGCTACCACCCGACGAACGCTGCCGCCGACGGGACGTGGCGCGACGTGGACGTACGCGTGCTCCGCGAGGACGTCGAGGGGAAGCGGATCCAGGCGCGGCGGGGCTATTTCGCGCCGTATCGGCCCGAGTAGCCGCGAGTCGCCGCCGCAGCCGCCACGCGCGCCATGCCGTCTGTCCACGACCGCTTTCGCCTCGTCACGGACTTCGAGGTCCGGGGCGATCAGGTCCGGGCGATTCCGGAGCTCGTCGCCGGACTCGAGCGAGGGGACCGGCACCAGGTGCTGCTGGGCGTCACCGGGTCGGGCAAGACGTTCACCATGGCGCAGGTCATCACGCAGGTGAACCGCCCGACGCTCGTGATGGCCCACAACAAGACGCTGGCCGCCCAGCTCTTTCAGGAGTTCAGGCGGTTCTTCCCCGGGAACGCCGTCGAGTACTTCGTCAGCTACTACGACTACTACCAACCGGAGGCGTACGTCCCGTCCACCGACTCGTACATCGAGAAGGAAGCCACGATCAACGACGAGATCGACCGGATGCGCCTGTCGGCGACGCGATCGCTCTTCGAGCGGCGCGACGTGATCATCGTGGCGAGCGTCTCGTGCATCTACGGTCTGGGGTCGCCCGAGGCGTACTACGGCCTGCTGCTCCCGCTGGAAGTGGGACAGCGCATCGAACGGGAACAGATTCTCCGGAAGCTGGTGGAGATTCAGTACGAGCGAAACGACACGGAATTCGGGCGTGGCACCTTCCGCGTGCGCGGCGACATCGTCGAGGTCGTGCCCTCCTACGAAGAGCATGCCCTCCGCATCGGCCTCTTCGGCGACGAAGTGGACGAGCTCGCGTGGTTCGACCCGCTGACAGGCCGGCTCGTGCGCCGGCTGGACAAGGTGGCCGTGTACCCGAAGTCGCACTTCGTCACCTCCCGCGATCGCACCAGGCTCGCGGTCGGGACGATCAAGCAGGAGCTCGAGGAGCGCCGGGGGCAGCTCGAGGCGGAGGGGAGGCTGCTCGAGGCGCAGCGGCTGCACCAGCGCACGATGTTCGATCTGGAGATGATCCGGGAGATCGGCTACTGCCACGGCATCGAGAACTACGCGCGGCACCTGACCGGGCGGCCGCCGGGCGCGCCGCCCCCGACGCTGCTCGACTACCTGCCCGAGGACGCGCTGGTGATCGTGGACGAGAGCCACCAGACGGTGCCGCAGATTCGCGGCATGTACCACGGCGACCGGTCGCGGAAGGAGGTGCTCGTCGAGTACGGCTTCCGGCTGCCGTCGGCGCTCGACAACCGGCCGCTCGATTTCGCGGAGTGGGAGGCGCGTGTGCGCCAGGTCGTCTTCGTCTCGGCGACGCCGGGCCCCTACGAGCTGGCGAAGGCGGAGGGGGTGGTCGTCGAGCAGGTCATCAGGCCGACCGGCCTGATGGACCCGCCCATCGAGGTCCGGCCCGTGCGGGGGCAGGTGGACGACCTGCTGGCCGAGATCCGCGAGCGCGCCGCGCGACGGGAGCGGGTGCTGGTGACGACGCTGACCAAGCGCATGGCGGAGGACCTGACGACCTACTATCAGGAGCTGGGTGTGAAGGTGCGGTACCTGCACTCGGACATCGACACGCTGGAACGCGTCGAGATCCTCCGGGACCTGCGCCGGGGCGCGTTCGACGTGCTGGTCGGGATCAATCTGCTGCGTGAGGGACTCGACCTGCCGGAGGTCTCGCTCGTGGCGATTCTCGACGCCGACAAGGAGGGCTTCCTGCGCTCGGCCGGCTCCCTCATCCAGACGTCCGGTCGCGCGGCGCGGAACGTCCACGGGCGGGTCGTCATGTACGCGGACACGGTCACCGATTCGATGCGTGCTGCGATCTCGGAGACCGAGCGACGGCGGGCGCTCCAGACCGCCTACAACGAGGCGCACGGCATCACGCCGGAGTCGGTCGTCCGTGCGATCGACGACGTGCTCACGAGTGTCTACGAGCGCGACTATTCGACCCCGGCGCCGGCGGCCTCCGCGCAGGTGCCGCGCACGCAGGCCGAGCTCGACGCCGAGATCGCGCGCCTCCAGCAGGAGATGAAGGCGGCGGCGGCCAACCTGGACTTCGAGCGCGCGGCGACGCTGCGCGATACTCTGAAGGCGCTGCGAAGCCGCGATCTCGGGCTCTCGGGCCTGGCGGCGGGGCGGTAGCGGTGCTCGGACTGCTCAACGCCTGGGCCAAGCAGGCGGTCCTCGAGATCCAGGAGTATGTCCGCCTGCAGGTGAGCACGCTGCGTGGGGTGGTCTCCCGGCCCTTCTACGCCCGGGACGTCGTCGAGCAGTTCGAGCGTATCGGCATCGACTCGCTGACCGTGGTGGTCCTCACCGGGTTCTTCACGGGGGCAGTGCTGGCGTTGCAGACGGGGATCACGCTCGACCAGTTCGGCGCGCGGCCGTTCGTGGGACAGCTCGTCAGCGCGTCGATGGTCAAGGAGCTCGGACCGGTACTGACCGGGCTGATGCTGGCCGGCCGCGTGGGCTCTGGTATCGCCGCCGAGCTCGGATCGATGGTCGTGACCGACCAGATCAACGCGCTGCGCGCGCTCGGTACCGATCCCGTGCGAAAGCTGGTCGTCCCCCGGGTGCTCGCCGGCTTCTTCATGGCGCCGGTCCTGACGGTGATCGCCGACACCGTCGGCGTGATTGGCGGGTGGCTGATCGCGGTGTTCCAGCTCCGCGTGGCTTCGAGTCTCTACTGGACGTCGGTCACGGAGGTGCTGTACGTGCAGGATGCGTGGATGGGGCTCATCAAGCCGTTCGTGCTCGGCTTCGTGATCACGACGATCGGCTGCCACGTGGGCCTCCGCACCACCGGAGGCACGCAGGGTGTCGGCCGTGGAACGACCAACGCCGTGGTGGCGTCCTCGGTCGCCGTGATCGCCGTGGACTTCTTCATCACGCGGCTGCTGATCACGCTGTTGTACTGAGCCGACGGTCCCGGTCGGGGAGTCGAGTGCGGGAAGACGCGAATCTGGTGATGGGAGTGGCGGCGGGCGGGGCGGCTGCGGCCGCGCGCACGACTGACGAGCCGGTAATCGTGCTCGATCGGGTGTCGCTCGCCTTCGACGAGACCGTCGTCCTCCGCGAAATCAGCTTCACCCTGAGCCCCGGGCGAACGAAGATCATCCTCGGGGCGAGCGGATCGGGGAAGTCCACGATCCTGAAGCTGCTCCTCGGTTTCCTCAAGCCGGACGCGGGACGGATCTGGGTCAACGGTCAGCGGATCGACGAGATGCGCGAGCACGACCTGCGGGCGGTTCGCGCCGGCATGGGCATGGTGTTTCAGGAGGGTGCGCTCTTCGACTCGCTGTCGGTGGCCGAGAACGTGGGCTACAGGCTGTACGAGGAGACCGGAATGCCGGCCGCCGACGTGCGGCGGCGAGTGGAGGAGGTGCTCGGGTTCATCGGACTGGCCGAACACGTCGACAAGATGCCCTCGGAGCTCTCCGGGGGGCAGCGGCGGCGCGTGGCCATCGCCCGCGCCATGGCGGCCAAACCCGGCATCATGCTGTACGACGAGGCGACGACCGGTCTGGATCCGATCACGGCCCTGACAGTGGACGAGGAGATCATCAAGTTGCGGGATGCCGAGCGGGTCACATCGATCGTGGTGACGCACCAGCTCCGCGATGCCTTCTACGTTGCCACGCACGAGGCGGTGCGGCACGGGGACGAGGTGCGCATCACGCCGGCCGACGAGCAGAAGGCCGATGAGACGGAGTTCATCATGCTGAGGGATGGCGTCGTGGGATTCGAGGGCAACGCGAGCGAGCTGCGGGCCTCCCTGGACCTGTACCTCAAGACGTTTCTTTCGTAGAGGAATCACGATATGCCTCGTACACGCTCACTGGCCTGGGCCGAGTTGAAGATCGGCGCGGTGTCCCTGTTCGCCCTTGTGATGGTGACGATCACGATCTTCGCGTTGAGCGGAGAAGGCGGCTTCTTCTGGCAGCGGTACCCCGTGAAGACCGTATTCACCGACATCGCGGGGCTCAAGGCAGGAGCCCCCGTTCGTCTGGCGGGGATGGAAGTCGGCTCGGTCACGGGGGTGACCTTCTCAGGGGACCGCGTCGAAGTGCTGATGGAGGTCGGGCGGGAGAACCGGTCGCGAATCACGAGCGGGTCCCTGGCGACGCTCGGTTCCGTGTCGCTCCTCGGCGAGGCCGCCGTGGACATCACGGCGTCGAGCCTCGGTACGCCGGTGCCCGACGGGGGCTACGTGCCGTCGGGCGAGACGACAGGATCCATCGGGGCGGTGGCGACTCGTGCCGGCGAGAGCATCGACGAGTTGCAGGGCCTCATCGAGGACCTGCGCGCTGGACGGGGGACGATGGGGCAGCTTTTCACCAACGACGCGCTGTACGAGGAGCTCGCCGGGCTCGTCTCGGCGGCCGAGGAGGTGGCGCGGAGCATGGCCGACGGTGAGGGCACGCTGGGGCGCCTGTCTCAGGATCCGGCGGTCGCCGAGTCGCTCGAGGGGGCGCTCGAGAACCTGCGGGCCGTGACGGCCTCCATCCGGGCGGGGGAGGGCAGCCTGGGCCGGCTGCTCAACGACGACACGTTCGGCGAGTCGCTCACGGCGACCACGACCAACCTGCGGGACATCACCGGGCGCGTCGGCCGCGGCGAGGGGACGGCCGGCAAGCTCGTGACCGACGATCAGCTCTACGAGCGGCTCAACTCCCTGAGCGGCCGGCTCGACGCCGTACTGGCCGGACTCGAGAACGGCGAGGGGACGGCCGGGCTCCTGCTGCGGGACCGGCAGTTGTATGAGAACATGAACAGTACGATCAACGAAGTACAGAGTCTCGTCTCCGACATACGGGCGGATCCGAGGAAGTACTTGAACATCAGGGTGAGCCTGTTCTAGCGAGGCCCGGCCTCAGACCGTCGAGCATCCAAGGGGCGAGGCCGGGCCTCGCTAGCGCAGTGACGCTTCGCGTCACTGCGCTAGAGTGTTGACTTAGCCCCGCGGAACGCGGGGCGAGACGCCTTGAGGGGCCGGAGGAAGCTTGACTCGATTGATGGGGATTCCGGCCCCTCAAGGCGTCTAGGGAGCGTACGATGTCAGATGGGCACGGAAGCGGCGGAGTGCTCGTAGCCTTCATGGCCGGCGCGATGGTTGGTGCGGCCGTGGCGCTGCTGTTCGCCCCGGCCACCGGCGAGGAGACGCGGGGGTACCTGGCGGAGCGCGCCCGCGAGGGCCGGGATCGTGCGGCCGAGGCGGCGCGGCAGGGACGCGAGCGCGCGGCCGAGGCGGCGCGACAGGGACGTGAGCGTGCGGCCGAAGCGGCGCGGCAGGGGCGGGAGATCGTCAATCGGCAGAAGGAGTCGCTGACCACGGCGTTCGATCGCGCGCGCGAGCAGTTCCAGACAGCCAAGGACCAGGGGCAGGACGCGTGACCGAGTCCGGGCTGGCGGTCGTGTTCCTCGGCCTGATCGCGCTGGCGGTCCTCGCGATGGCGGCCGGACAGGTCGCGGCCGTCGTCCTCGCGGCCCGCGCCGTGCGCCGGATGGGCGAGACCGTCGATCGGCTCGAACGCGACGTGCGACCCATCGTCAGCAACTTGCAGGCGGTGTCGGAGGACGCCGTTCGAGTGTCAGCCCAGGCGGCCACCCAGGCCGAGCGTGCCGAGCGCCTGCTCGACGACGCCAGCCGTCGGGTGGAGGAGACGCTCGACACGATACAGCGGAGCATCCTCACGCCCGTGCGCGACGGCGTGGCGTTCTTCCAGGGACTCAAGGCCGCGCTCGGCGTCTTCGGGGACCTCCGACGGTCGCGATCGAAGCACGAGCCGGGCCGCCCCGTGGCCGTTCCGGATCCCGGCGACGACGAGCACGCCTCCTTCATCGGCTGAGCTGCCGGCCTCGCGATTGACCGCCGGCTCGTCCGGTGGTACAAGCCCTGCCGTCGGTGGTCCGTCACAGGGGGAACAACCGTGTTCAGCAGGGCTCGCACGTGGCGTGTCGGTGTGTCGATGGCGTGTGCGTTGGCACCCGCTCCAGCTCTCGCCCAGGAATCGGCTTCGGCTGCTGTCGCCCAGGAGCTGGTTCGACTGCTCGACGAGAAGAAGCTCGACGTGATCGGCGGGCAGGAGAGCGACGAGCTGTTCGTGGCGGCGCTGTACGTCTCCGGCAGCCAGCTTCTCGTCGTCGGCAGCAAGTCCCCTCCGGAGCGGCCCGAGTACCTGATCGCCGCGAAGCAGTATCGCGATCTGTATGCCGAGCTGAGCGCCATGCGGGATCACGACGAGAAGATCTTCGTGATGGACCTGGAAGCCAACGGCCTGCAGTTCCGGCGCCGCAGCGACGACGAGCCCTTCGACATCGTGGAGACGCGCGGCCAGAGCGTCTCGTTCAACGGGGAGTGGGGGCGCCGCGCGCCGATCTCGGAAGAGGACTACCGGGCCGCGTACGCCTCCGACGACGAGCGCTACACGCGGATGCTGCAGGCGCTCGTCGACGAGCTCAAGGAGTAGCGCCGAGCCGTCAGCGCGGCTCGCGGAAGGTCATCTCGCCGGCCTTGAGACTGGCCTGGATGCGGTAGGGGCCCTCGCCGGTCCAGTTGAAGGATCGGAACAATCCTTCCTTGTTCTGCCCGAACGGCCTGGCCTGCAGCTCGCCGGCCCAGACCGAGGCACTCACCAGGCCGTAGTCGGCTACCCGCCCGACGTCGACGTCGATCTCCCCGGCGTTCATCGTGATCGCCTTGTTGCCCGTGATACCGGCGATGCTCAGCTCGCCGGCGCTGAGCGCGACGTCCAGATCTGACCGGGAGGGCACCTGGATGTCGACGTCGACACCAAGGTTTCCGAACACTTTCGTGCGCTCGACGGTGACCGTGGCTTCGCTCCCCATGACGTCAATGGCGACCAGAGCGTCTATCTCGTCATCGTTCCGATCCCGGGTGCGCCACGCGACGTGGATCCGTTCGTCCGGACTCCCGGTGATCCGGTAGTCGCCGGCGACGAGGTCGAACGCCACGAGCCCGCCGGCCGTGAAGGCCCGCTCCGTGGACTCGGTCGGACGGTCGTCGCGCTGCGCCTGCGAGGCCGGGACGGCCACCAGCCCGGCGAGGACGAAGGTCGTGAGGAGCACGGCGCGCATGCGGGTACCTCCACAGGAGCCGACAACACCCCTTTGACGGAGGGAGGTCCCGGGAGGTTCACTTCGGCCCGGGGAGGCCCGTTCTAGCGCACGTACCAGTGGGCCGAGAGGCCCAGGCCGAACCCGCCGATCTCGTAGCCGGTGAAGGGGGCATCGAACCACTGGTGAGCCAGCTCGGCGCTCAGGCCTACCTGCGGGAGGGAAGCGACGGTCAGCTCGGCTCCACCGAGCACCTGCCACCCCATGGTCGAGTCGGCGACGAGCTGGCCGAAGACCGGGCTCGAGAGCGACGACCGGTGCAGGCTCACGCCGCCGCCGGCGTACGGCCGCACCCAGATCTGGTCTGTGACGTGCCGGCCGAGTGTCATCAGTAAGCTCGGGCCGAACTGCGTGGAGGTGACCACCGAGAGGTCCACGGGGCTGGTGAGCTCGTAGCGCGACAACTGGAACTGCACCCCCAGCGGTCCACGTGCCCACGCCCTGACGCTCGCGCCGAGGCCGAGGGAAGGTGCGCTCCCGAGACGCGCACCCAGTCCGACGGCGTGCCGGGGAACGACGACGTAGCTGGACGCGGACGGCCCCGCCGCCTGGGGGCGCCGGACCTGTGGCTGGGCGCCGCCGGTAGACGCCGAATTGCGGACCGGTACCCGCGGAGTGGCGGCAATCGGGACGGCTTGGGTGGAGCCGGTCGGCGCGGCGCGCGATCCCATGCGCTCGTGCACGTAGCCGGCGCCGGTCGAATCGGCAGGCCAATACACCCTCAGCCAGCTCCCGAGGTCGCGAGTGACCTCCAGACGCGTGCCGCCGGACACGCGTCCGATCACCGGGCTTCCCGTGCTGGGTCCGCGGTGGACCGTGGCCTCGGTGACCGTGATCGTCAGCTCCGTGCCCTGTGCGAGGAGCGGAGCGGGGTTGAGACAGATGACGCCCACGACGGCAACGATGCGGCGAATCATCGACGACCTCCCCAGGCGCGGGCCCGCGCGCGCCACACCCGACACTCGAATTCGAGCGCAGACAGACAGAACTGTGATCGAGACAGGCCAGAACGAACAGAATCTCCGGCCGGTGGGAGGGGCGGCCCGGATGGAGCAAGAAGCGTGCTCGAACGAGCAGGGGCCGAAGCGGGAAGCGGCTACCGTCCGTCGACGGAGAAGGCGAGGACGACGTTGCCCGGTGCGCCGCCGGCCGCGACGTACCCGGAATTGACGAAGACCATCCCGCCCCCGATGACCGGTCCAGGACCGTCGAGCGATCCACCCCTGGCCCGGACGCCGTTGACCGTCTCGTACTCCTGCACCGTGTCGACGTCCCAGATGATCTCGCCCGTGCCGGTGTCGTAGGCCCGGAGGTGGCCGTCCACCGACCCCGAGAAGGCGGCCCCCGGTATGGCGCTGACGGCGCCCGACTGCGCCGGACTGCAGCGGGGACGCCCGTCGCAGGGAACCGGCGGTGCGGCCCAGACCTGTGCTCCGTCGGCCAGGCGGAGCGCGAACATGCCGCCGCCCCGCTCGGGGTCGACGTCGGTGGCCTGCGTGAAGGTGAGCATGACGCGCCCGACGTCGGAGAGGGCGACGTAGATGTGCTCGTCGTCTGCCGCCGATCCCCACTGCACGCCGCCCATCGAGCCGCCCTCGCCGATGCGCGTCTGCCACAGCCGGGCGCCCTCGCGGTCCGGATCCACGGCGAAGACGATGCCGGACTTGTGGCCGGCCACGAGCGCCCGCCCGCCGCCGGGCCGGGAAACGAGGATGGGCGAGGCGGAAAAATCGAAGTCCGGTCCGTTGGCTTCCGGGCAGTTCGTCTTGTCCGGCAGGCGGCACGCGGAGACGTAGGCGTCGCCGGCCGTCACCTGGTGCGTCCAGAGGATGCGGCCCGTGGCGAGATCCATCGCCATGAAGGCGTCGCTCGTCGCCGTCGGCGGGTCGCTGTAGTTGTTGCCCGTCGTGATGTAGAGCGCGTTGCGGGACTCGTCGATTACCGGGCTCGACCAGACCGCGCCGCCCGATGGCCCCCAGAGCTGCGTCCCGACCTCGTTGCGACGGAACGGGCGCGGCTCGTCCGGAATCGTGTGGGTCTTCCAGAGCTGGCGTCCCGTGGCCGCGTCGAGCGCGACGACGCTGCCGCGGAAGCGACAGCACTCGTAGTCGGGCAAGGATCCCGAGCCCTCTTCGCTCGAGGACACCGGCACGTACAGGCGGCCCCCATGGAGCACGGGCGAGCCGGTGAGACGTGCCGTCGGGAAGCCTTCGACCTCCACCTTCCAGACGAGCTCCCCCGTGGAGGCGTCGAGGGCGTAGGCGTTGCCGCTGGCGTCGCCGAAGAAGGCCGCGTGTCGCGCTGGTTCGGTCGTCCCCAGCCGCCCGATGTTGATCGCCGTGCGCACGATCGCCCCGGCGTTGAACACCCAGTGAATGCAGCCCGTGGCGGCGTCGAGCGCGTAGACGTTCCCGCTCACGCTGCCGGTGTAGAGGCGCCCGCCGACGAGCGTGAGCGCCGCCCACGCCTGCAGATCGCCGGGGAAGCCGAATGCCCACTTGAAGCGCAGTCGAGGCACGTCCGTGGCCGAGAGCCCGGCTGCATCGGCTGCCTGGAAGCGCGTGTTCGACACGTTCTGGCCGAAGCCGTCCCAGCGGGGCGCGTCGACGTCGAGCGTGAAGCTCCCGCCCGTCCGGCACATCGCCCTCGGTGCCGGCTCGATCGTCAGCGGCGTGCCGAAGGGCCTGCCGCTGGCGAACTCCGCGATCGCCCACCGCTCGGCCGCCGTCCGTCCCTGCGCCATCGACACCATGGAGCCGAACTCGATGGCCTCGAGCACGCGCTCCGGCGGCATCGCGCGAAGCTGCTCGAGAAGCGGCGCGCGCTCGGCACCGCCCTGGTGACAGCTCGCGCAGTGCTGGCCGTAGAGGGCCGCGCCGTCCTGCGCAGCGGCGGGAATGGCGGCCGCGGCGGCGAGTGCGGCGAGGACGAGGGTGCGGGCAGCCTGGATTCTGCTCACCGGTTCTGATGTGAGGGGGAACGAATGGTGGGCGCGGTAGGACTTGAACCTACGACCTCCCGC
>Ga0302046_10003165_pt1 | contig 14966 bp, 24 predicted proteins | sample RVTome_11_FD_200261 | JGI IMG/M metagenome (GOLD analysis project Ga0302046, IMG submission 200261) | Soil microbial communities from uranium-contaminated site in the Upper Colorado River Basin, Wyoming, United States - RVT147D111 (version 2) ...
TTAAGGCGATCGAGGAGGGCAAGGTTCTTCTCACTCCGGAACAGCGGAAGAAGCTCGATGCTCTTGGCCAGCGTGGAGGCCCTGATCATGCTACCGGGATGATGGGCTGCCCCATGATGATGGGTGGTATGGGTGGCATGATGGGCCCGTCTGGAGCCGGTGAGAGCAACTAATTAGTCCGAGCTGAAAAACACTTTCTGATGCGCTAGAACAATGGAGGAGAAGCAATGGTAGTGGACACCGAGAAATATTGTCCAATCTGTGGGCGAGATGTGAAGGACGTGAGCATCAAGCGCTTCGGCCAGTATCTCTGTTCTGAGGAGCACGCGGAAGAGTACGTGAAAGAAATCCGAGCCCAGCGGTTGGACAACGCGAATCCGCAAGGGCAGGCGCGGACCGAGGAGGCCCCTCGGCGCTCCTGGTGGAGGGGCGGCTGCTGCGGATAGAAGGGCAAATGTGAAGACTCGGACAATAGACTTCGCCCTCGCCGGGTTTGCACTGTTCATCCCCCTCGGGGTAAGACCGGCTGAGGCCTGTGGCGGGGTGACCGCCTTTATCGCAAACGATGCCAAGGCCCTCGGTGTCCGACCGGCCACGGGCCCGGGCGGGATTACCTTCTACTACGACAGGGAGGGCAATGCGCTATGGGAGGTGTTGGGTCATGAAAAAGCTCATCCTGGTTTTGGTTCCTCTTTTGTTACTTGTCGCACCTCTGATCGCGTCTCCCGCTGCCGCCTGTGAGAATTGCACCTGCAACGGCATGGGGGGCGAACAGATGGGTGCCTTGCTGCAACAGGCGCTGCGAGGTGGAGCTGGTGTGGATCAACCCCCGGCGCTGCAAATTGCCCGCGATGCGGGAGTCATCAACCCCGAGACCACGGTTAGCCAGTTGGCAGGCCAGGTCAGCCGCCTGCTGCCCGTCCGCCAGCCGATGTTTATGGTGGGCACCTGGCAGTAGTGCAATATCCCTCCGGGCTCTCTGGATCATGGGCCAATGATCGGAGGTGACTTGAATCTATGGAGGAGCTTCTGCAAACGCAGTCAGCGGAAGTTGAGGAGCCGGAGGAGGCGACGACCTGGTCGAGGCGGGATTTCTTATCCTTGACGGCCTGGGGCGGGGTGTTGGCCTTCTTGTCGACGGTTGGGGTGGCCTTCCTCCGCTTCATGTTCCCCCGGGTCCTGTTCGAGCCGGCCCCTCGATTCCACGCCGGGCGGCCGGATACTTACCAACCGGGGACGGTGGATACCAGGTTCATCCAGTCCCAACGGACCTGGATTGTCCGGTACGAGGATGGCAGTTTTTTCGCAATGCTGGCAATCTGCACCCATCTCGGGTGCACCCCGAACTGGATCCCGGCCGACCGGAAGTACAAGTGCCCTTGCCACGGCAGCGGCTTTTACATGGACGGGGCCAACTTCGAAGGGCCGGCCCCCCGCCCCATGGACCGGGTGAAGATAACCCTGAGTCCGGAGGGGGATTTGTTGGTAGACAAATCGATCATTTATAGCATGCGGCCGGGAGAGGATCCGGACGAGCAGTATCCGGAGAGCCTTCTGAAGGTGTAGGCCAAGCAATGCTGGCGAAACGCACATGGATTATGTTGGGGGTGGTGAGTCTGCTGCTCCTTGCTGTCTCTGTGATGCTCTTTCAGGTGAGGGGAGGCAAGGCGGCTCCGGACGTCCGCCCGGAGGTGGGGTATCTTGCGCCGGACTTTGCCCTGCCCGACCTCGATGGGAAAACGGTCCGGTTGTCCGACCTCCGAGGGAATAAGGCCGTTTTCCTCAACTTTTGGGCGACCTGGTGCGTTCCCTGCCGCCTCGAGATGCCCACGATGGAGAAAGCGTACCAGCATTACCAAAACAGCGGCCTCGAGATCCTGGCGGTGAGCCTCGATGCAGGGCCAAAGAGTGTCGTCAAGAACTTCATGCAAGAGTTAAAACTGACCTACCCGGCCCTGCTGGATCCTGACATGGAAGTGCTGCGCCTCTATCGGATGTTCGGCATTCCGGCGAGCTTCCTCATCGATAAGGAGGGGATCATCCGCCACCGGGAGGTCGGTTACCGGGACTGGACCACCCCGGAATCCCGCAAGCTGCTCGAAGGGATTTTGAAGGTAGGCAGCGTGTTGCCAGGTCAGCCGGGGACCCGAGGGGGCGAGGAAGAATAGGAGATCATGGAATCGGCATCGCAGGTATCTCTGGTGGTTGCAGGAGGGGCAGGGATCATCTCATTCCTCTCCCCCTGTGTCCTCCCCCTCGTCCCATCTTACCTGGCTTACATCGCCGGGGTCCCCCTGAGTGAGCTTCAGAACGGGTCGGCGGATAAGGCTGTCCAGAGGCGGCTTCTTCTAAATTCTTTGGGGTTCATCACCGGCTTCTCGCTGATCTTCATCGCCTTGGGCGCATCAGTCAGTGCGCTCGGGCAACTCCTCTTTGCCTATCGGCTGACTTTTCAGAAGATCGGCGGTGTTCTGATCATTCTGTTCGGCCTGTACATCGCCGGCCTACTCAGGGTCCCCGCGCTGGCCCGGGAATGGCGGTTGATGAAGCCGGGAAATTCTGGAGGATTTTTCGGCTCGGCCCTAGTAGGAATGGCCTTCTCCTCCGGCTGGACCCCCTGTGTGGGGCCCGTGCTGGGCTCCATCCTGGTTCTCGCCGGGACAGGAAAGAGCATCGGAGAAGGGACCCTCCTCCTGGGGGCCTATGCCTTGGGGCTCGGGGTCCCCTTCTTCCTGAGTGCCCTGGCGGTGAATCGTTTTCTCCGCTTCTTCGTGAGGTTCAAACGGGCGCTGCCGGCGGTCAATGCGGTGGCAGGCGGCCTGCTGGTCGTGGTAGGGGTCCTGCTCTTCAGCGGCTACCTGCTACTTCTGAACACCTACCTGATCCAGTTTACCCCGGAGTGGCTCTGGAGGTTCCTCTGATGCCACTTCCGTCCAAGGTAACGCGATGAGGAGAGACGTTGGACGCAGGCCGCCCCGCTGTATCTGGCCAGCCGGAGAACTGGAGGGCGCTGAAGGGGCTGATCTCGGAACTCGGGAGGGATGCTACTGATGGACATGACGCAGATGATGGATCAAATGATGGGACCCTGGGGGGTGGGAATGACGTGGCTCAACTTTCTGACCGGGGTCACGTTTCTCGTCTTGGCGATCGTCGGGATCTTCGGTGGAGTCAGATGGCTCATCGGCCAGAGATCTCGAGGAGAGGGCGAGCACGAGACGGCCCTCAACATCCTCAAGAAGCGCTACGCCCGCGGTGAACTGACCAAGGAAGACTTCGAGGCCAAGAAGCGGGACATCGCCTGACCAGGTCTGCCGCGAAGCCGGCAACCGGCATGAACGGCAGCGGATGGCATGTCGAGTCGGGATGCTTCCAGCACTATAGGGGGGAGATGAGGTGAACGACGGCAAGGTAAAGACCCGATTGATTCTCCTCGGGGCATTAGCGGCAGGTCTGGCAGTGACCGCAGCCCTGACCCTCTGGATGGCTCAGAGTTCTCGCGTCGGAGGGGGAAGTGTGGACGAGCGGCCGTTGGAGGGGTTGCAGGTCTTCGGCACCGTCCCCTCATTTTCCTTAATCGAGCGGAGCGGCCAGCGCGTAACGCGGGAAGGGTTGATGGGCAAGATCTGGATTGCCAACTTTATCTACACGAACTGTCCCGATACGTGTCCGCTGCAGACGGCGAATATGGCTCAGCTCCAACGAGACTTGGAGGACGTAAAGGACCTTCGCCTCGTTTCCATTACGGTGGACCCTGAGCACGATACGCCGCTCGTCCTTCGGGAGTACGCGAACCGGTACGGGGCCGATCCGAACCGATGGCGTTTTTTGACCGGGGAAAAAGAGGCGATTTACCGCCTGGCCCACGAGGGTTTCCGCCTGAGCGTCGTCGATCCAGAAGAGAGAAACACGAGGATTTGGTTCCTCGAGCCTCAACCTGTCTTTGCGCATCATGGGGAGGGTGGGAAAGAGTTTATCCACAGCTCCCGGTTTGTGTTGGTTGACCGACAGGCACGGATTCGCGGGTATTACCAGGGCACCGACGAAGAAGCCCTTCAGCGTCTGCGCAAGGACGTTCGGACCTTGGTCCGGGGAAAAAGGTAGCGGTAGGAGGGGGAAATGGGAAAACCAACCGCAATCGTCCTTAGCATCGGATTCACAGTAGCTCTTGTAAGTGGCGTCGGCGTTTCTGCTCCTCCCCGCTTCGCTCCGGTCGATGAGCTTCATCACATCCATGGCCTCGCCGTCGATCCGCATGATCCCAGTATCGTCTATATCGCCACCCACGGGGGTCTCGTCCGCCTGGTGGAGGGACAGCATTGGGAGCATGTCGGCGAGGGGCGATCCGATCTCATGGGCTTCACCATCCATCCGTCAGAGAGAGGGGTCATGTTTGTCAGCGGGCATCCTGATCACTCGTCTCACCTGCCAAATCCGATCGGCGTGATGGTCAGCCGGGATGGCGGGCAGAGCTGGCAACCCCTGGCGCTGGCCGGAAAAGTCGATCTCCACGCGATGACGATCAGCGCGGACGGCCAGACCCTGTACGGCTGGAACGTGGCCGGCTCCCCCGGGCTCTACCGGATCTCGGTTCGGGATAGCAACTGGAGCCTGGTGGACTCGAAAGGGCTCCAAGATGTTTTCAGCCTGGCGGCACATCCGGCGCGATCCAATACGCTCCTCGCGGGCACCCGCGAGGGACTCGTAATAAGCCGGGATGGAGGACGAACATGGGTCCCCATGAGTGATGCTTTGTCCGGGATTGCCGTGACGGGAGTCGCGTTTCATCCGAAGGACCATCGGGTCCTTTACGCCTACGCGGTGCGACCAGACCTGGGGGTTATCAAGACCGAGGATGGCGGAGCGCGTTGGAAGAGCATCGGCTTTTTCGTGGGAGAGAAAGACGCGGTAAACGTCTTCGCCATCTCCCCGCACGATCCCAATACGATCTACGCGTCCACCTTTGGCTCGGATCTCTACCGCTCGCAGGATGCCGGATTGCGATGGGAGCCGCTCGCAAAGCAGGGAAGGCCGGTCAAGCCATGAAGCGCATTTTGCTTTTCATACCTGTCCTCACGCTCGCGTTGGGAGTCCGGCTCGCTCAGCCGCTCCAGGCAGAGGACATCCTGGCCCTCCTGGCCAGGGGACACTCGAAAGGGCCTCAGGCGGCGCCGATCATCATCATCGAATTCTCCGACTTCCAGTGCCCCTACTGCGGCAAGTTCTGGAAGGATACCCTTCCCCGCCTCGAGGCAGAGTATGTCAAGCCGGGCACAGTCCGGTTCGTCTACCGCCACTTCGCTATCCTGGGACAGCACTCCGTGGCCGCGGCCCAGGCAGCGGAGTGCGCAGCAGAGCGCGGCAAGTTCTGGGAGTACCACGACAGGCTGTTTGCCAGTCAGGGGCCTTTTGCCTTTACCGCCCAAAATCTGAAGCGTTATGCAAGGGAGCTGGGGCTGGACACTGCCGCCTTCAATCAGTGCCTCGATTCGGGTAAGCATGCCCAAAAGGTCGAGGGGGAAACAGGCACTGGAAAAATGCTCGGGCTGCGCGGGACTCCCGCCTTCTTCATCAACGGACGACTGCTCGTGGGAGCGCACCCGTTTGCAACCTTTCGAAGTGTCATTGACGAGGAGGTTACAAAGATGAAGTCACAAGGGTCCCTCCGCGGAGGTGACGCCAGATGAATAAAGGACAATTGCGATCCCATGTGCTCCTGCGGACTACCGGACTCATCGGAGCATTCGTTGTTGCCCTGAGTCCGGTGTGGGCATCCCAGGAAATGGACCATGCCCATGCGCTCGCGGTGCTCCCCGGAAGTCACACCCTCTTTTTAGGAACTCATAGCGGCCTCCTGAAGAGCAATGACGACGGGCAAACGTGGGTACCGGTTGCTCTTCCCGGTGCGGCCAAGGGAATTGATGTGATGACGTTGGTGGCCGACCCTTCAAATCCTCAGATCCTCTATGCGGGGACGCATGAACGTGGCGTGCTCCGTAGCCGCGATGGAGGAAAATCCTGGGAGGAAGCAAACACGGGCCTTGGCGGTCGCGACGTCCACGCCATGACCATCAACCCCAACCGGCCGAAAGTGCTCCATGCTTGGGTGGTGGACAAGGGGCTCTACCGGACCACCGACGGCGGGGTGAAATGGAGTCGAGTGGATGATGGACCGGAGAATCCCGAGGTGAAGGCGCTTACATCGGTCAACATCCCCACCGGGATGGGTGGGATCTACCTCTTTGCGGGAACGGCGACTGGCCTCTACCGGAACCCGGACTGTTTCTGAGGCTGGAGGCTGGTGGGCGGTCTGCCCACCGAAAAGACGGTCTATGCCGTCGTCTCGCACCAGGCAAAGCCTCAAGTGATCTACGCAGCGTTCCGCGAGGGAATCTATCGAAGCCCGGACGGAGGGAAGACTTGGGAGATCCTGAAGGGAGGCCCATCCGGGGTGGTGGCGCTTGCAGTTCATCCGGAGCGCCCCGACGTCCTGTATGCGGCGACGGGTGCAGGCGCTGTGTTCCGAAGCGAGGACGGCGGCACGAACTGGCGACGGCAAACCGAAGCTGTGCAGGGCAAGAGACGTTAGTTCTATAGAATGAAAGGAAGGAGACAGCAAAGATGGAGAAGCATCAAGAGAAGCTCAAGCAGAAGCCTGATTCACGGTCAGTAGGAACAGAGCAGGACTACTGCCCTATCTGCGGCAAGGATGCCTCGGACCCCGCCCTGAAGCGGTTCGGCGAATACTTCTGCTCCGAGGCGCATGTGACGGAGTATGCCCGAGAGGTCCGTGCGCGGCTCGGGAAGGAGCAGGCCGCCGTCGCCGTGGAGGCGGCGGTAGAGCAGGATGGGACCGAGCCTGGCGCGGCGAAGCAAGGGGGGCTATCACGCCTCCTGAAGCTCGGGGCCTGCTGCGCTGCCCCGATCCTCGCGCTGGTCATCCTTGTGCCGCTGCTTCAAGGGGGGGCCACAGGGCTGGCGGCGATCGGGGGCAATCTACTGTATTTTGCCGCGTTACTCGCCTGCCCGCTTGGCATGTACTTCATGATGCGGAGCATGCAGCGGACGCAGCAGGGCGAGGAGGGCGAGGGTCACGATAAGTCCGGTGATCCGAAGGCCCTCCCACGGGACCGCGAGAAGTCCTGAAGCTACCCGGCAGAGGGAGACAAAGGGGGGGATGATTAACGAGACATGAAGATAATCTCTCGTCTCCTGATGGTGTTGCTGATTGTGATCCTCGTGCCCGGAGGAGGACCATGGGTGTCCTCCGCGCAGGATGACTTTTTTGTGGCGCTCCGGGTCCTTCCCTTGGAGGAGAAGATTCCCGCCCCTGACTTTTCGTTGGCGGACTTGGAGGGTACGGAGGTCAGCCTGTCAAACTTCCGCGGCAAGGTCATCCTGCTGGGGTTTTTTACGACCACCTGACCCAATTGCCGGCGGGAGGCTCCCGCCAAGGAGAAGCTCCATCAGACTTTCAAGGACATAGGGCTTGTGATCCTCGGGGTCGATCTCCAAGAAAGCGCTGAGGCGGTCCGGGTCTTTCAGAAGGAGTTTGGCATTACCTTTCCGCTCCTCCTTGACTTGGATGGCCGGGTGGCCCAGATATACGGGATTCGGGGGCATCCCACCACATTCCTGATCGACCGGCAGAGGCGACTGGTTGCTGTGGTTCCCGGCGAGCGGGACTGGGCAAGCGAACCGGCTCGGCATCTTGTGGAACAACTCCTGAGCGAAGGGGAACATGTGAGGTGATCTGGCGGGGGATGCATCTCTCGGGAGGACAGCCTCATTTCTAAGAGCGGGCCATGGGGAAACAGAAAGTCAAGGGAAGCAAGAGAGAGAAGAGAAAGGCCCAACGTAAACGCCGGCGAAGGCGCTGGACTCTCTCGCTGCTCCTAGCCGCCGCTGTGGCGATTGAGACAGCTGCCGCCGGCAGCTCGTGAAGCTGCAGTACCGACTTTCGGAAATTAACGACGCTGGGGCGGAGGTTTTGGCCATCAGTATCGACAGGCCAGACGACGCTAAACGGATGGCCTTGGAGCTCGGACTGACCTTCCCACTTCTCTCCGACCCGGCCATGCATGTCATCCGGGCCTACGGGATGAAGGGAGCAGGAATGGAGATGGCAGATATGGGCTACGCGGTCATCGACCGACAGGGCCGGATCCGGGCCAAGACCATCGACCGGCGCTTCGGGGATAACGTCAACGACGTCATCGAAATTTTGGAAAAGCTCAAGAGGGAGGCGTAAATGTACCCCGAGTCTCTGCGACAGCTCTGGCGAAAGGCGGCACGGCCGCTAATTGTGATTGGAGTCGTTGCCGGCGGCCTGTACGTTTTCCTGAAAGTCCTCCGGGATCGACCAGACACCCCGGGCATTCCGTTCGAGTCCTGGTATGGCAACTGGCCGGCGGTCTTGGTTGCTGCGGGGCTGTTTCTGCTCTTCCTCTTCGGTTTTACGCAACCCCGCCGAAGAGGGGAATGGCGAGGCGCAGGCCTCTACAGTGCCTTTCTCATTAGCCTCTTCACCGAGATGTTCGGGATTCCGCTGACGATCTACTTCCTTTCATCACTGATCGGCATTCCTGTCTCGCAGTTCGGTCTGCACGAGAGCCACCTCTGGGCCTACACTCTGTCGAAAGCGGGACTCTTGACGCTGGAGCAAGGGGTCTATGTGGTCATGACGGTGAGTGTCGCCCTCATTGGAGCGGGGATCTCTCTCCTCGCCCTCGGCTGGCACCGGATCTATAAGGGAAAAGGGGAACTGGTCACCGACGGGATCTACGCCTTCCTCCGCCATCCCCAGTATCTGGGCTTGATCTTGATTGTCGTAGGCTTTCTGATCCAGTGGCCGACGCTTCCCACTCTCCTCATGGCCCCGATCCTGATCGCTCTATACGTCCGCTTGGCAAGAGAGGAGGAACAGGAGCTGGAGTCGATTTTTGACGAGGCGTACCGACGCTATCGGCAGGAGGTTCCCGGACTCTGGCCTTGTGGTCGGCGTAGATCGGCACCTGCGAGGGTCGAAGAGGAGGCACTACGGCGGTAGCCATGCGCTGGATGAAGTTTTTCGCTCCGATCTCTGTCATACCTTTGCTACTCCTCCTCGGCTATGGCTTTCTGACGGACCCCAGGCTGGTCCCGTCGCCGCTCGTGGGAAGGGAGGCACCGGATTTCACCATTTCGTTGCTGGAAGGCGAGGAGCTCAGCCTTCGGGACCTGAGAGGGAAAATTGTCGTGGTGAACTTTTGGGCCCCGTGGTGCTACCCGGCCTGCTGGAATGAGTCTCCCAGATTAGAGGCGGCCTGGCAGCGGTATAAAAACCGGGGGCTCATGCTGGTGGGGATCGTACACCAGGATTCCGGGGGCAACGCCAGGGACTTCATCGAGAAGCACGGCAAGACCTATCCCAATGGCATGGACCCCCGGAACAGGATTGCCATCGAGTACGGGCTGTATGGCGTCCCCGAGACCTTCTTTATCGATCGGGAGGGGACGATCGCCTACAAGCACATCGGCGAAATTGACATGGAGACCCTCATCTCGAAGATCGGCGATCTGCTCGGCGCGCCCTGGGTAACGGAGTGTGACGAATGGATCGATTTTACCTTCGAGAAGGTCAGGGCGAAAGGGGTGTTGTCCCCCACCACGGAGGTGAGCTCCTGGCTCGGCAAGGCCGGTGCATTCCTCCGTGAGGCCGAGGGTCTCTGCGGGAACGATGACACCACCGCTCGATCAAAATTCAACGAGGCCTGGGACATCCTGGGCCAACTCAACCGCTAGGACGTTCGAACAAGGTTTACGATGGAGAACTGGATCTGGATTGCAATAATTACAGCCTTTTTGTTCCTGATGTTCCGAAGGGGCGGGGCTGGTGGCTGAGGGAGCACGAGCCCTGGGGCCCAGGGCGGCGGTTGCCATGGCGAGGAGACGACAACGGATAAGCAGCTCTCGGAACTGTTGAAGCGGTACTGTGCGATCTGTGGCCGCGATGCCGATGAGGCGATCCGACGGGACGGCTTGGTCTTCTGTTCTGAGCTCCATGCCCGTGCCTATGAGGAAGACATGAGGGTCTTGGACGATCGGGGAGGAACCGGGTGATGCGATGGTTTATACTTTTTGGAGTAGCGGCCGTTGTTCTGTCGGGTGTTGGCTTGTGGGCAGCTGATAAGCCTGAGCCGTGGCGTCCCGACGCGCAGACACTCGAGAAAGGTAGGTTGGTCTTTCAGCAAAATTGCGTCATCTGCCATGGGGCCTTGGGCGACGGCCGGGGAATGGCCGGGATGATGGTCCGGACGAAGCCCAGGGACTTCCGGCCGGGCATTTTTAAGTTTCGGTCCACCCCGACCGGCTCGTTGCCCACGGACGAGGATCTTTTTGAGACCATCTCGCAGGGGCTCCGCGGGACCGGAATGATTGCGCAGGCTGACCTCCCGGAGCCTCAGCGGTGGGCGGTGGTCGAGTATCTCAAAACGTTCTCCGAGCGGTTTCAGAGGGAGAAGCCCCAACCACCTATCACCATTCCGGAGCCCCCGCCCCGGACGCCCGAGTTGATCGCCAAGGGGCGAGAGATCTACCAGAAGGCGGAATGTTTCAAGTGCCACGGGACAGAAGGCCGAGGCGATGGTCCATCGGCCACTGACCAGAAGGATGACTGGGGCTATCCGATCCGGACGGCCGACCTGAGGCGCCCCCTTAAACGGGGATCAACGCCCGAAGCAATTTACAGAACCCTCGTAACGGGACTCAATGGCACACCGATGCCTTCATACGAGGGCGCCCTGACCGACGAGGAACTGTGGGCGATCAGCCTTTATGTTGCTTCGCTCAATACTGGCATCCTTTCTGCAAACCAACGCCGCGAGGAGGCGGCAGGACAGATGGTCTTGCGGATGCATGGCGGCAGAGGCGGCGGGATGATGCGTCGGATGCCAATGATGCGAGACATGTGCATGATATGACAGATCCAGAGGAGGCGAGAATGGGAAAGGCAAAGCGGGCGAAGCAGAGGCGAAAGCGGCAACGGTGGGTTGTCCTTAGCCTATTAGGGCTTGTGGCGGCTGGGCTCGGCGTCGCCTTGTTGACCTCAAGCGACGACGGGTTCGTCCCATCAACTAACCCTCCAAGGGCCCCAGGGGACCGGTATGAAACCTTAGGGCGGGGCGAGCTCCCCTCCTTTGCCACAGGGAACCCGAAGGTGGAGGACGCGTACCGCTTCGCCGCAGCCCACCCCGATGTGCTTCAATATATTCCCTGTTTCTGCGGGTGCGGGAACATCGGCCACCGGCATAATGGAGACTGCTACGTCCAGGACCGCCACGAGGACGGCCGGATCACGTTCACCAGTCACGCGGCCACGTGAGACATCTGCCTGAACATCACGCGGGACGTGATGCAGATGAAAGCACAAGGCAAATCGCTTGCAGAAATCCGAGCCACTATTGATCAAAGATACGGCAAGTACGCCCCCGGCACCCCCACCCCGTTCCCGCCGGCATGAGGTGGGGTGTCTTTCTATTCCTTTGGCTTTTGCTTGCCCAACTCGCTTCCGGATGTGACAGCCCCTCCCGAGAGGAGGCGAGTGTTTCCCCGGGTCGCCCGGCCAGAGGGGCTGAGCTTTACGCCGTTCATTGCGCCCGCTGTCACGGGGAAACCGGAGAAGGGAGACGGTTGGGCAATGCCACGGCCCTGAACAACCAGGACTTCCTGGCCACCGCTTCAGATGAATTTCTCCGGGAGACCATTGTGCGCGGCCGGCCGGGAACCGAGATGCTCGCCTTCGGGCGTGACGCGGGTGGGGTGCTCGGCGAACAGGCGATCGCCGACCTGATCGCATTTTTACGCACGTGGCAAAAGGAACCCAGCCGGGTGTTACGAGCGGGCAGGATTGACGGTTCTCCTGAACGGGGGGCGGCACTCTACGCCATCAACTGCGCGAGCTGTCATGGCAGGGACGGAAGAGGAGACCTCGGAATGGGCCCCGCCCTGAACAACCAGGCCTTCCTCAGGCTCGCGAGTGATGGCTTCCTCTGGGAAGCAATCGCGAGAGGACGCCGGGATACACCAATGTTTCCATCTCTCAAGGGGCTGGCCGGTGTGCGACAGCTTTCCGCAGAGGAGATTAATGACCTGGTGGCGTTCATTCGGAGCTGGGAAAAGCCATAGCGTTGTTATCGCCGCCATTCTGTCTGTCATGGTTCCGACGACGGCCTGGGCACACGGAACCCCCGGTGTTAGTGGCGACCTTCTTGCCTCTTGGAGCTGGCGGGCGGACGTCATTGGCCTCGTGGCGGCTTTTGGTGCCGCCTACATTCTTGGCTGGTGGCGCCTGCGGCACCAGGGTGCCCGCATCGCCCGACGGTGGCGGCTTGCCCTGTATCTTGCTGGCCTGGCCATCATCTGCCTCGCGCTCATTTCTCCCATCGACAGCTTGAGTTCATCGCACTTCTTCATCCACATGACCCAGCACAAGTTGCTGACGATGGCAGGGCCTCCCCTCTTGCTCCTCGCTGACCCGCTACCCGTCCTCCTGTGGGGACTGCCAAGGAATATCCGTCATCAGATAGGCCATCTCCTCACCAGGGACGCCGTGCCTCGACGTATCTTGCGAAGTGTGACGTGGATGCCAGTATCCTGGCTCCTCTATGTCGCTACCCTGTGGATGTGGCACCATCCTATCATGTACGAGGCCTCCCTACAGAATGAGTTCGTCCACGATGCCGAACACATCTCCTTCTTTCTCACGGCCATCCTTTTCTGGTGGCCCATCGTCAACCCAGCGCCACGGCTGCATGGACACATCCCCTATGCACTTAGGATCCTCTACGTCATCGCGGCTGCCTTCCAGAACACAGCCCTAGGCTTTTTGATCGCTGTGAGCGATCGGGTCCTGTATCCGTCGTATGCGGCCACCCCTCGCCTGTGGGACCTGAGCCCACTTCACGACCAAGCCCTAGGTGGAGGCATCATGTCAGAAGGTGGGATGATGCATGTGATCGCCGTGTTGGTGCTTGCTGCAAGAATGCTCGATTACGAGGAACAGATGACCCGCCAGCGCGAAGCGAGAACGGTATTGAGGGGCATCACTGAGGGGGCGGCCGGGAGCGAGGGATAGATTCCATTGTTTAGCCGGGACACCGAAACCATAGTACAGGGCTTGGACCGATGATAGGAAAAAGGATTTTCTGCGTCGTCCTTACCGTATTCGTGCTGTTTCTTATCGTCGATCGGGTTTTGGCCCATGAGGCGTCGATGCCTGCGGATCCCGAGCTGCTCGTCGGCTGGCGAACCTGGCTCCACCTGACGATCCAGTGGATCCACCTCGTGGGACTCGGCCTCTGGTTCAGCTTCACGGCCGCACCCTTGCTGCTCGGGCTCAACCCTCCCCTCTCACACCTCCTCTATTCGAGCTGGGCGCTCTTCCTCCTGCTGCTCGCCACCGGCAATTACAACATGGAGCACAGTGCCGGGATCCCCGTCGTTCCGAGCCTGCTCAATCTCCCGCTGATGGGCCAGATTCCTTACGGCGTGCCATATACCGTTATGCTTGCGGTCAAGCAGGGTCTTTTCGCCCTGATGGTTTTCTTCACAGCGGCCATCACCTTTCTCCACGCCCGACATCGGCTCGGCGAGGCGGCACTGCGGCGCACCTTTTTGATCGCCGGGTCGATCCTGGGGGTGCTGATCGCCCTTGTTACTTCAGCGGTTCTCCTCCTCCATGAGGCGACAGACCTCTGGCCCACCGCCCTGCACTCGATGGGAGGCGTGCTTGGTCCGGAGGGGCCGCGCACCGTCACTGCCATAAGTGGTGACTCTCCCCCGCCGAATGACTTCCGGCTCCTGGCACGTCCGGAGGTTTGGTGGGACATCACTGTCCGATGGTTTCACCTGCTCGGGTTTGGACTGTGGCTGGGCGGCATCATCACAGCGCTGTGGTCCGGTCGAGTCGGCGCGCGACGATTCCTGATGTATAGCTGGGCTGCGCTGGCCATTCAGGTTTTTTCCGGTGTAACGAGCATGGATCGCTGGACGCCTTTTTATCTGTCGCCATATATCTGGAACCTGGACGCTCTGTCTCATTTGCGCTTTGGCAGGACGTACACCCTCCTGATGGCCGTGAAGCAAGCACTGGTCATAGCAGTCATCGGGGTAACGGGAGGGATGACGCTTCATTGCCTCAAGCATCGTGCAGCGGCCGCAATGGACGTGGTCTCCCTGCGGCCCTGGCTCATCTCAGGCTTGCTCCTCGGTCTCGCCATCGCCTACGTCATGATCATGGTCCTCCTGATCCACGAGGGCGTGGATCATGTCCTCTGACTGCATCCGGAAACGGGTGAGCGGGGGGAAAGGAGAAGTAACGCGTTGCAACCCAGGATCCCGGAACTCCTCCGACTGAACGCCCGAATCTTTCTCTGGGCTGTCGCCCTGAATTTTCTCTGGGAGATGGGCCAGGCCTACGCCTACACGGGGATGCCCCCTTCAGCATTTGAGGCGACCCTTATGTGTGCACAGGCGAGTCTCATCGATGGGCTCCTGGTCCTAGGGATCTTTTGGGCCGGAGTCGCGGTCTTTTCGCGCGTCGACTGGATAGGACGGCCTGGATTCCCCGGCTACTTTTTCATGGTTGTAGCCGGCATCCTCGTCAGCGCCGTCATCGAATTGAACGCGGTTTACAGGGTGGAGAAATGGGGCTACGCGACGATTATGCCGATGCTCCCTCCATTAGGGGTCGGGGTCTTACCTGTTCTCCAAATGATCGCACTGCCTCCTCTGATCTTTTTCTTAGCCTCCAGAAAATCCCGGAGAGCAGATCGCTAACTTGTCCATGGACGCGGGGCTTCAGTTTATGGGCAATAGCCTTCCTTTGGACTGGAAGGCACAGACCCATCGGAACAAATCGCGTACCTTGACAGGGCGCATCTCGCTCCCTAGGATGGAAGTGCGATGACCCAACCATTATTTATAGG